>Ga0187879_10003072_pt1 | contig 11256 bp, 9 predicted proteins | sample June2016WEW_19_1_FD_132423 | JGI IMG/M metagenome (GOLD analysis project Ga0187879, IMG submission 132423) | Peatland microbial communities from SPRUCE experiment site at the Marcell Experimental Forest, Minnesota, USA - June2016WEW_19_10 | ecosystem: Environmental > Terrestrial > Soil >... | reverse complement strand
TTGCTTCACGCATCAAGTTGTGGACCACGCAGTTGAATACGTCAAGGGCCGAGTTCACACGAACGGGCTTGAGAACTTCTGGAGCCTTCTGAAACGCGGCATCAAGGGCACCTACGTTAGTGTCGAGCCATTCCACCTTTTCCGATATCTTGACGAGCAAAGCTTCCGATACAACACCCGGAAGGATGAGGATGGCGATGCAGGTCGATTTCGGCTTGCTTTGTCGAAGGTCGTAGGCAAGAGACTTACTTACGATGAACTGATCGGCAAGGCAGAAATGGAGAAGCAAAAGCATTTACTCAACTAAACGCCAACACCGAGGTAAACTTACCGCGTGAGAATGAAAATCGAGGATGTCGAGGTAGCCAATCCGAAAGAGGCTATGCGGAAATTCAAGGCTGCGCTTGCTCGCGTTGTTAAGGTTCCGAAGATCACAACGAGACGAGAGCACACTGAGGCACATGCTAAGAAGAAAATAAAACGCTAGGATCCTTCTGAAGTAGGGGAATCCTCGTTTTCGAAGGGATTGTCATTTTCAAAGAAGTCAAGCTCGGCATGCCAAACATGCCTGAGTAGTGCGTCAACTTCGGACTTGGAAATGTCATCTTGCCCAGGAGAGATTACAAGGGTGTACCAAACATTGCTCCTTCCGAATGGGAAAGACGGCAAGTGGGTAACGAAAATAAGTACGCGGCTCCCGTCTGGGAAGCGTCTATCTTCGGCTAGTTTAATATGGTGCTTACTAAGCCGAGACAGCAATGCGTCTATCGGCATGCGCTTCATGGCACGTAGTGGCTCTATATACCAGCATCTTTTGAGCCATGATCTGTATTGGCTCGCCCATCACGATGATGTCTGCATTGGCGATTTGCTGCCAATACTCATCTGGTGCTGGAAACAGAATGTCCTCCGACCAATCGTTAGTAAGGCCAAATTCAATGTAGTTCTTAATCGCCAATCTTATTTTCCTGTTGGCTTCTGCCTCATCATCGGCAACGCACACAAGGTCGAAGTCCAACGCATGCATCGTGACCTTTCCAGTGTCGCGATTTGTGCACATCCTGACGGTCAGCGCCATTGGCAACTCAAATGGTCTCCGTCTTGGCATCATTTTTTGTTTCCCCCAGTATTTGATTCAATAAAAGAGCGCAGTGTTGCATCCACCAGTGCTAGCAGGACAGGCGAGACGATAGCACACGGCAGTTCGCTTTGCAACCTCCATCGGTACTAATCGGAAGGAGTGACCCTTTGCATTAAAGTGTTTCAGATAGGAGAGTAACAGCGCGGAGACTAAAAGTCAATGGCCGAGCAATCGGCGGACGAACTTCTGGCATGGTTAGCCAAATATGTTATTGCCCTAATTTGGCCCGTAACGCCGGCTTCCAGCCGGCAATGGAGCCGCCAAGATGTCTGCGCTACGGCCAAATTAGGACAGCACGACACTGCCGAGATCTTTGACAAAAGCTGGCAAGTCGTGATATAGCTAGGCTATAGGGCAGTCCTATAGAATCTAAATTAACGCATCTTGGGGGTTTCCGATGGCGGTCCGTCCGATTCTTCCGCGAACCATCACCCGGGTCACGGGCTTAAGTGAGCGCCCCGTTTTCTTCGTGACTTTGAACAACGAGCCTCAGCCGGCGCTGGTGGTCAAGGGAGAGAACAAGATAGGGGACGAGGAAGATGTCAAGGCGTCGGTCCGGTGGGCCAGCAAGATGATGAAGAACGTCAACAACCCGCTGGTCAATTCCAAGCCCCTGATGCCCGAAGAGTGGACGGTGTTCAAAAAAGCCGCGATCCTCGCTTTTCACCCCACCTCGCCCCAGTCGCGGAATCTACAAAACGCCGGCTACCTCTGGATCAAGATGCCATTTGTCGTGGGTCTCTCCGACGCCGACTTCGTGAATGAAGACGCGACGACGAGCACTTCCGATATCAAAGAGGTATTGAAGAAGTTCCTGCGCGAGCAAGTGTGGCGGGACCTTGGAAAGGTAGTGGCGGTCGACTTGTTCGTTTGCAATTTGGATCGCTTCGATTGGGAGAACTTCGATGAGGGGCAGGGGCGCGGCGTGACGTGGGCGAACCGCGGCAACGTCATGTTCGTCGGCGGCAACGTGATTGGACTGGATCCCTACTTCGCAGATCGAGGAGGCGACGGAAACGCGAATCTCAACAAAGTCCGCCCGGGAGCACAAGCCGGCCTCGAAATCCTCAGGGACCCCCTCAAGAGGCAGCCGTTCGCGCTTGCCTGCACGCGCGCGGTTTCTGGCGAACTCTATAGCCGCATGGGGAGAAGAACGCAGGGTCAAGGAGAGCGTCAAAGAGAAGTGCGAGGCGAAATGGCCCACGTCGTCATCCGCACCGACGACCCCAACAATCCTACCTTGAGAATCGAGAGAGAGGAAGTGAAGGATCTTTTCACCCCCTTCGTCGACGAGTTCCTGGGAGGGTTAAATGCGGGTGTAGACGAATTGAAACGATACCTGTTGGCGAAGAAAGCCAAGTACGCGCGTCCGGTAATGGGGGGATATCGGAATCCGAATCCAGCGCCGGCCAAAAGCATCCCGCAGGGAATACAGGACCGCATGAATTTCCTCCACTGGTAACGTCATAACTGAGTCTCCACGACCATTCAACTCGATGCTCCCGCCATGAATCTCCGCGATGCATTGGTGCGAGAGGCTGGCCGGTCAGGTTTTCAAGTCGTGGTTGACTACGTGTGGGGTCGTCCCGCAGAAGCATTTCTGGCCGCGGTAACCCGGCGGGGAGCAGTTCGAGGTTTATTCCCGCTCCGGTCGGGTGTAGACTTGTGCGGCGAGACACGAAGAACGTCTATGGTTGTCACGCAAGCGAGGGCTCGAGTCTCGGCCAGCAGTCGCTGGAAAGGAAACCGGCTTTTCAGCCGGGAACGAGACCGGGGACGACCAAGCAGCCCGTGAAGGGCGCCGAGACGATTGTCCCGCATCGCAAGCGATGCAGACGGTGATACCTCGGTCGATGGCGGGCATTCAGGTGCGGATGCCATTTTCAAGGTGCGCGATGCCAAAGGCGGAAGATCGTTGGCAAGGAGGCAATCCGTGAGGCGACGAGAGATGTTGAAACTGGCGGCGGGCCTTTCCTTTCTCCCCTGGCGAAGGGTGGCAGGCGCGGTTAACAGAGGCAAGGTGCTTTACTTCACGCGCAGCGCGGCTGGCGAACACGCCGTGGTGAAGCGTCGCGGCGCTGAGCCCAGCGTTTCCGAGAAGAGCATGATTGAGATGGGACGGCTCCGCGGGTTCGACGTGGAACGCACGAACGACGGACGAGTTTTCGAAGGCGACCTCAGCGGCTTTGACGCCATCGCTTTCTATCCTTCGGGGGATTTGACGCGCCCCGCGCCTGACGGTTCGCCGCCCATGTCCGCGGCGGGCAAGCAGCGATTGCTGGAAGCGATCGCGCAGGGCAAGGGCTTTATGGGATTTCACTCCGCTGCTGACACGTTCCATTCGCCCGGCCGGCACGACGAAAACCAGACGGATGTTGATCCCTACATCGCCATGCTGGGCGGCGAGTGCCTGGCACACGGCGCGGAGCAGGAGGCCTCCTTGCTCGCCGGGTCGCCCTTCCTCGGAAAACGCATTGGCGTGCCCGGCCAGGGGCTGTCGTTTACGGACGAGTGGTGCACGTTCAAGAACTTCGCCAAAGATCTGCACGTGGTGCTGGTGCAGGAGACCCGCTGCCTGAAGGGCCGTGCCTACCGGCGGCCGGACTACCCCTGCACGTGGGCGCGCAAACACGGCCAGGGCCGCGTGTTCTACACGTCCATGGGGCACCGCGCGGACATGTGGACCAACCCGTTCTTTCAGGCCATCGCCCAGGCCGGACTCGAGTGGGTGCTGGGGCGATTCGATGCCGACGTTACGGCCAATATCGACGAGGTGACGCCAAAGGCGAACCAGTTAAGCGGGTAGCGCACAGGTACGCGTAGTCTGCGTTCCTGTGCGGCTATTCCTCTCGAATTTGGGACGAACCGCGGAGGAACGCAAACTGCGCGCACCTCCGCGCTACTTGCGCAAGGAGAAATCATGACCAATCATCGAGCTGTTTCACGGCGCGAATTCATCGAGACCGGCGCGGTGATGTTGGCGGGCGCGGCGCTGGGGGCGAAAACGCATGTCCCGGCGGCGTCCGACCCTCGCAAGACGCGCAGTTACAATGAAAACATGGATTATCGCCGCCTGGGCCGCACCGGCCTCATGATCTCCGTGGTCAGCATCGGCGGACACTGGAAGCGCATTCCGTTCAAGCCCGGCAGCGAGGATTTCAAGAAGAACCGGCGGGACGTCATCAATGCCTGCCTCGACTGCGGTATCAACTACATCGATGCATGCTGCGAGCCGGAGGTGGCGGTCTATGCCGAAGCCGTGAAGAGCCGGCGCGAGGAAGTTTACATGGGCTTCGATTGGACGCTGGCGCGCGGTCCGTCCATCGCCGGGTCGATCGACAAGCTCAAGCAAGGCATGGACGACGGGCTGAAGCAATCCGGATTGGAATACGTCGACTTGTGGCGGCTCACGCTGATGGAGCAGACCACGAAGAACTCAGAGCGGGAAATCGAAAACGTGATGGCGGCGCTCGAATGGGGGAAGAAGACGGGCAAAGCGCGATTCACCGGCATCTCGACACACCATCGCCCCTGGATCGCCGAGGCCGTGGCCAGGTATCCGCAAATCGAAGTGGTCGTGACGCCCTACAGCGCAGGCAGCAAGGAGAAGCCCGTGGGTAGTATGTTCCAGGCCCTGCGCAAGCACGATGTGGGCCTGATCGGCATCAAACCGTTCGCCAGCGGCAACCTGTTTGCCTCGCGTGGCACGCCGGATTCCGACAGCAAGGCCGAGGACGACCAGCGCGCCCGCATGGCCCTTCGCTACGTGCTCTGCTGCGACGTCCTGAGCGCCGCCATCCCCGGTCTCATCACCGTTGATCAGGTGAAGAACGCCGCGGCCGCCGTGAAAGAGCGCCGGAAATTTGAAACCGCCGAGGCCGCGCGCTACCAGAATCTGACCGCGCAGATGTGGAACAACCTGCCTGCCGATTACCAGTGGCTGCACGATTGGAGATGGGTGTGATTCGACGGGGACCCGCATGCGTCGGGAACGTTTTCCCAGTCGCATTCGCGTATAAGCTGCATCCGCAGAGGAGGCGGACAAAAATGGACTCAAAACCTAAACCCAACCTGACGGGCGAAAACTCCCGGCGGGACTTCCTGCAAAAGATCGGATCACTCGCCGTCGTGTCAAGTTTCGCGGCAGACGCCTCTCCGCGCCCACCGGCAATTCAGCAAGCGGAAGCGCAGCAACCGGCAACGCAGCAACCCCCAATGCCCATGGTTCGTTTGGGTAAGCATAGGGTCTCTCGCTTGATAATGGGAACCAACCCTGCCGACGGCATTTCGCACTTGTCCCAAATGATCGATGAGGAGATGACTGCCTGGCACACTCCAGATCGACTCGTGCAGATATGGAAGCACTGTGAAGAGTTAGGCATCAACTGCATGGAACAAGCCGAAGATCGCGTGGCCAAGTACAATGCGCAGCACGGCGGTAAAATGCTCTTTTCCTGCACCAACGAGGTGGAACTGGGCAAGGACGGTAGTTGGCTTGATCCCACACCGTCCATCAAGGCCACGGCGGCGCTGGGACCCATCGCCATTCATCACCCCGGCTGGGGCGAGTCCGGCACAGACGCCATGTGGCGAAAAGGCCAGCTCAACAAGGTTCGGGACTGGTGCAAGATAGTGCGCGATACGGGTGTGCTGGTCGCCGTCAACAGCCACCGGCCCGAAGTCTTCATGGAAATCGAGTCCCAGGACTGGGACGTGGATTTTTACCAGACCTGCCTGTACAAGTTTGGCCGCACCAAGGCGGATTGGGACAAGGCATTCGCGTCCAACCCTGAAATGATGCCCGCTGAGTTTGGCCACTCGAGGGAGGGTAGCTCGCCGCACTATGGCGGGGAAATATCCTTCGTTCGCGGCGATCCGCCGGAAATGCTCAAGGTGATCAAGCAGACCAAGAAGCCTTGCTGGGTGTACAAGATCCTGGCTGCCGGCCGGCTTTGCGAGACCCAGGAATTCGTGGAGGCGACGTTCAAAGAGGTTTTCGCGAACATCAAGCCCAGCGATGCCGTCGTCGTCGGGATGTACGACAAGTACATCGATCAGTACGCCATGAACGCCGACTACGTGCGTCGCTACGGGTCGAACACCGGAATATCGTGAAGGCGCACTCTAGGAGGTGCGAAATGGTCAATCGTCGGGAGTTTCTTGTCAGTTCAGCGGTGGCGGTCAGTGCGGCCAGAGCGTGGGGACAACCCACAGATCAAGCCAAATTGGATCGCATCGCGGTGATGAGTTACAGCTTTGATTCTATCGTCAAGTGGGGCGTGCATACGGACGATCCGCAACGCACCATCGACATCCTGGATTTTCCCGCCATCATCGCCCAGCGCTACGGTGTCCATCACGTGGAAATCCAGCACGCTTACTTTCGTTCCACCGAGTCCGACTACCTTGAGGAGTTTAAGAACCGGCTGAAGCAAGCCAAATCGCAGATGACGCAACTCGTCCTGGAATTGGGCGAGCTGAATATTTCGTCTCCGGACGCCGTGCTCCGCGTCGAGACAATTGACTTGACGAAACGATGGATCGACCACGCGGTGACCCTCGGCTGTCCACGGGTGATGCTGAACCAGGGCTCGCTTGCGCCCCAGGTGCGTCAGACCGCCATCGACACTTTGAAGAAGATTAACGCCTACGCCAAAACCAGGAAGGTTTGGGTGACGATTGAGAACCGAGACGATCCCCCCGGAGAAGGCGGTCGTGCGGCGGCAGGCGCACCGCCGGCAGATTGGCGTGACGAGTACGAAGTGATCAAGGCAGCCGGTATCTGGGCTAATCCCGACCCCGGCGGATTCCCGGACAACCCCGCGCGGTGGGCCGGATTGCGCGCCTTGTATCCGCTATCCTCCGGCAGCAGCCATTTACAGTACAACCCGAAACGCTGGAGCGAGGCCAAGGTGTTCCAAATTGCGAAAGAGGCCGGATACAAAGGGCTGTTTTCGATCGAAGCCGTACCGGAAGCTAATGGCAGCGATCCCTACAAGGCGGTGCAAAGCATTCTGGACGAGTATCTCAGGGACATCTAGCGGGTCGCGCCCATGGGAGGCCGGGTGGGCGCCGGCTCTACCTCCGGTTTTGGTAGCCTGATTGGGAGACAAAACGATGAACACGATGCAGAAGTACATTGCCGCTTGCGCCTGCGTGCTTCTCGGCTTGAGTGCAGCTGCCTATGGGCAACAAACGGCTTCAGTAACACTCGAGACCAAGACGATCACCGTCGATTACGCTGGGCCCGCAGCCGGCAACCGCGTCGTCGGCACCTTTCATACTCCTTTCGATCTGGCGTTCAAGGGACTCAACGTTCCGAAGGGGCTCTACACGCTCTACGTTTTAACGGATGGTCCCCGGTGGCAACTCGCCGTCAATAAGGCGACCGGCCCGCAGGCCACCGCCTACGATTCGAAGCAAGACTTGGGGCGCGTGCCGATGCTCATGATCAGGCCTCCTGCGCCCGCGGCGGGCTGCCAGATCACGCTCTCGAAGATCGCGCCTATTGCGGCCGAGATGAAGGTGGTATGTAACGACAAGGCAGCTTCCACGTCCTTCCGTCTTGACCGGGGCGCCAACGACTCGGAATGGTAGTGTGGTCACGGGGAGACTAGCTTTGACGGCCGTGCGCGGCTCTTCCCGCCAACCCGGCGCCGGCACCACCGTTGTGGCGGGACGTCCAGCCGCACGCGCCGCAGGACGATCGAAGCTGTGAATAAACCGACCCGCCACGTCATCCTGAGCCTGCCATGCTCTTCTGCGGGTGAAGGATCTCCGCAGTGGCTCTTCGGAGTCGGCAGGTTGCGAACAACCGCAGGGATGCTTCGCTCTGTTCAGCAGGACAACTTTCGAATACTTTCGGACCTTCTACTGCGCCGTGTTTTCGCGTCCGTCGCACTATTTGCTCTTTTAATTATTCCAGCAGCCGGTCTGCTCGCCGCCGAAAAGCCTCCGAATCCAAAGGTGCAGACCCTCCTCCGCCGCATGACCTTGGAAGAGAAGCTGACGCTCGTCCATGGCACGCGCGACCCCGAGGAACTGGGCGAGGCGGGTTATTGGCCCGGGCTGCCGCGCCTAGGCATTCCGCCGCTTCGGTTCGCCGACGGACCCGGCGGCATAAACGTGAATCGCGAATCCACCGGCATGCCTGCGCCTGTGGCGCTGGCCGCGACGTTCAGCGTCGAGGCCGCGCGCCTTTACGGCGCCCTCATGGGCCGCGAAGCCAGCGCGCTCCGGCAGCAGGTCCTGTTAGCCCCTCAAGTCAACATCGTTCGCGACCCTCTATTCCGCCGCAACCATACGTCACTGAGCGAAGATCCTTATCTCTCCGCTCAGTTGGCATCCTCCGAGATCGCCGGCATCCAGAGTCAGGGCATCATGGCCCAGGTGAAGCACCTGGCAGGTTACAACGGTTCCGACAACGTCTCGATCGACGAGCGGACGCTGCACGAAATCTACCTGCCTGCCTTTCAGGCCGCCGTGGAAGCCGGCGCGGCGTCGGTGATGTGCTCGTACAACCGGATCAACGGCCCCTGGGCGTGCGAGAACGCCGATCTGCTCAACGGCATCCTGCGGGGATCTTGGGGCTTCACGGGCTTCGTGACCTCAGACTGGGGCGCGGTGCACAGCCCGCAGGCAATCACCGAAGGTCTGGATCTGGAAATGCCCGGCCGCGAGATCGCCGGGCGCCGGGGCGGCCCACAGTTCACCGATGCGCTGAAAGCCGCGGTCGAGAGCGGCGCGATTCCGATTTCGGCCATCGACCAGGCGCTGGCGCGCATCCTGATCCAGATGGACCGCTTCCATCTTCTCGAAGGGAAGCCGTCCGCGCAGCCGCGAGCCATCGACGTCGAAGCGCATGCGAAGCTCGTGCGCCGGATCGCCACGGAGGGCGCCGTGCTGCTCAAGAACGACGCCGGCGCGCTACCGTTGACCACCGAGGATTTGGAGTCGCTCGCCCTGATCGGTCCCACCGCCGGGCAGCTTGCCGCCGGGTTTCTGGGCGAGCGCGCCTACGGTTTTGAGGACCGTCTGGTATCGCCGCTTGACGCTCTTCGGCGTCTCTCCCCGAGAGCCAAAATCGCCTACTCTGTCGGCGTCGATCTGACCGGCACTGTAATCCCGGGCTCCGTGCTCTCTCACGATGGGCGGCCGGGGTTACTGCGCCAGCCGAGCGCGGGGGAACCCGGACCGCCCCAGGTTGACCAGACGGTGGACTTCCAAGGCCCATCTGCGCTCGCCGCCGGAGCGGACTATTCGTGGACGGGAGTGCTCACCGCTCCTGAGACTGGCGACTATACGCTCATGGTGCAGCCGGCGTTGACGGGCGGGTCTGAAGGGGGCGGGACGCTAGCCATCGACGGCCGTCTGGTCGCAAGGACTGGCGGACCGGGCTTCGGTGGGAGCGGTATGGTAACGAAGAAATGGTCGAGCTTGCTCCCCACGACGGACGGACGGGACAACGGCATTGGGACCTTGCAACTGACCGCCGGTCCCCACCAGATCGCCCTCACTGCGAACTCCATCGGCCAAGGGCCCCTGAGCATCCGTTTCTCCTGGATTACGCCGAAGTTTCGCAGGGCGGGTATAGAGGCCGCCGTCGCCACTGCGAGGGCCGCGCGGACGGCCGTGGTGTTCGCCTGGAGCGGGATGGGAAGCTCGTTTTCGCTACCCGAAGACCAGGACGATCTAATTGAGAAGGTCGCGGCGGCGAACCCCAGGACGGTAGTGATTCTGAACACCGGCGGCCCGGTTGCGATGCCTTGGAGGGACAAGGTACGCGCCATCCTCGAAATGTGGTACCCCGGCCAGGAAGGAGGCTGGGCCACGGCAGATCTTACGCTCGGACGTGCGAGCCCCAGCGGTAGACTTCCGGTTGCGTTTCCCGCGAAACTCGAGGACACTCCAGCGCGCGCGGCCGGCCATTCAGAACGCCTCGGGCCGCCCCGGCAGCCGCCCGCGCCGGGTGGAACGGTTCCTGCCGCACCGTCGGTGGCTTATTCGGAAGGTATCGCGGTGGGCTACCGATGGTACGATCAACAACAAATCGAGCCGTTATTCCCGTTCGGGCACGGGCTATCTTACACCCATTTCGAATACTCCGGGCTCGCCGTGAGTCGGCTCGTGAGCGGCTTCGATGTGACTTTCACGGTCCGCAACATCGGTCCTCGAGTGGGCGCGGAGGTCCCGCAAGCTTACGTGGGACCTGTGGAGAATGCGCACGTTCCGGTGGCTCCAAGGTCTCTCGTCGGCTTCCGTCGCGTCGAAGTCGCGCCCGGCCGTGCCGCCCGCGTGACGTTTCACATCGATCCTAGGCAACTGGCCTACTGGTCGACGGATGCGCACCGGTGGGCACTCGCCCGTGGAACCCGAAAGGTTTTCGTGGGCGCCTCCTCCCGCGACATCCGGCTTCAGGGGACACTCACGCGTTGACGATCAATGTGTTGCCCAGTCCAGCCTTACCCAAGTGTTCTTGCAGCTCAGTAATCCTGACTTGGACTCGACGGGGCTTGAAAGCAGTGTGCATTCAGCTTAACCGCCCGCCGACGGGCACGCTGCGGCAAGGATTTTTCGAGCGTCTCCACGCTGAATCTCCATCCACGGTCGAGCACGCCTGCGAGTCATTGGCCACGGGTGGCGCATACGTCCCGACGTTCTTTGTCGGGATGTATGCGCCCTAACTGAGCATATTATCACCCCGTGTCTAGCCCAAAGCACTATTACGGTTTTAATCACCTTCATTATTTGACCAAAAGCACCTACCGACGCGCGCGCCTATGTGATTCCGGGGCTGGCGCAGAGCGCAGCTCTGCGGTCTCTGTTCATTCCGGCTCCACGCAACGCAGTAGGGGCGGTTCGAGAACCGCCCCTGCAACCTTACGTTTCCGCGGCCAGCCAGACCCTGGTCGACAGCCCTCTCCGTTGGGGAGAGGGAGTGGGCCAGGCACTCTTGCCTGTCTCTAAGGCTGGCGCATGGCGCTCCTCCTCGCAGGCAGGAGTGCCTGCGCCACTTCATCAGCCGGAGCGTGACGGGTGAGGGGTCGTTTCGGGGATCATCCGAACCAGTCAAGAGTCAAAACGCAACCACCAAAGCTAAAAGCAATTCAAACGGC
>Ga0187879_10003071_pt1 | contig 11257 bp, 11 predicted proteins | sample June2016WEW_19_1_FD_132423 | JGI IMG/M metagenome (GOLD analysis project Ga0187879, IMG submission 132423) | Peatland microbial communities from SPRUCE experiment site at the Marcell Experimental Forest, Minnesota, USA - June2016WEW_19_10 | ecosystem: Environmental > Terrestrial > Soil >... | reverse complement strand
GATATACATTCTAAAAGTAGGTTGAATATCTGGATCCTTTAGGATGTTTTCGAAACACATTCTAAGAACAGGCTGAATATCTGGGTTCTTTAGGATGTTTTCGAAATACATTCCAAGAACAGGTTGAATATCTGGATCCTTTATTAGCATGAGAAACTGATTGATCTTTTCTGTTTTAGAAGACCCGAAGATAGCTTCAGTGCTCATTGAATCACTCCCGTGGCTGTAAGCTTTGGGATGGATCTCGAATTCATATCACGAACGAAACATATAAAATATAGAATGGCATAGTATGTACTAATTACACTATTTGCGAACATATTGTTTTCTCCTTTTGGGGATAAGGTCCAGGGTTGTTGCCCCTAGACCTTTCAAATATCTTTTTCTTCACTATGTGAATGCAGTTTTGATATATGTAATCTTCTTTTGTTATCTGAGTTATAGTATCAGCTTAGTCTCGGACTTTTTACCAACTCATCAATATTTTTTAATATATTACCGGGAAACTGAAGTGGGATAGACAAATGAATCCAAAAGAGCCATTGAAAATAACGTTAAATGGGATCTTCCGTTGGATATTTGGATTATTCTTTATAGTAAGCGCTGCAGGGATGGTTACAAAACGCGAATATTTTTCAGCAGTATTTATATTCATGGCAGCTTTTGTATCTTTTCCACCGATTTCAAACTTGCTGGAATCAGACTTGAATATTTCACTATCTGGCCCAGTGAGATTTTTGGTTGTAATATTCCTTCTAGTAGGATCTGTTGCTGTAGAGCCTAATCATCTTCGGCAGTTATTTACACCCATGCTTTTTCAGGATCTAATAGTACCAATCAGGATAACAATGTTAGTTATTGGGAGTGGGAATGGCATACGCCATCTCATATAGGTAATAAAAAAGTCTAATCGGGATATGAATAAAAGCTACTTCGTATCCTAAAACGAATGTTGATCAAAAGATAACAACAAGCTCAAATGGTTGAAATTTGTTTGCTGATGGGCTTAAGTGTGGGTCTAATTCAATAACGTTCGGGTCTAATTCAATAACGTTCGATAGTTTGCTGGGCTATCAGGATATAGAAATTGTCAACGGCGGAGAAATTGAAACAAAAGAGTGTATCTAGTAAAAGGTCATCCAACTAATGCTCAATTGTGATATAATGGAACATTGGGTATGGGTCTGAGCGTTGCAAAAATTAACTATTATGTAAATCAAAGTTCATAAAGGAGAGATTGATGTTGATGCTGCACATATCAACAGTATAAACTGTTTTTGAAAACGCATACATGCCATATTTACAACTATATAGTTTTCAACATCAGGACACATGTTGTAAAGATTCTAAGTTTATATCTAATCAACCCCTTCTAAGTTTAGTAAAAGATAAAATTGGAAGTGATCAAAATTTCAGCAAGATATGGAAAACACCACTCTAAGAACGGATTTTTGTCATTGCCGGCAAAAGAAGACGTTGTTGGAAAAATAGGAGTCATTGCGGCCACTAATCGTCTGAAAATCTATGAAGTTGTGGAACTGGGAGCACGAGCTAGGTTCCCGGAGTTTTTTGAAGGTGACTGACATGTCCACAAAGCGATTTCAAATTAATGACTTAAGTGTTGACAATTGTTTTGAACCGCTCATAGATCGGGCGATGAGATCGGCTTCCGAACATTCAAAAGATTGCGATTCATCGGATAAACCCTTGGCACTGCTTAGTTACATTCGCGAAACTGCGAGGTTTCAACAAAAGTTACTTAAAATTCAGTTGGCAAAAGTAGATCTATTGACCGAGCCCGAAATGCATGCACTGCTTAGCATGCTGTCTGAAGACATATTGAAATTAGAAGTATCAAGCACAATCAGCGTACAAAACTATGATTTCATCGATATTTAAATGTTTCTTTAAAAGTTAATATGGAATTTATGCAAAATAATATGCAGGAAGCGTTTTTTGATATTCTTAGTATCAAAAAACGCTCGAATTTCTTAAAAAGCTATATTTACGGGTTTAAGCAACCATATATATGTGCTTTTTTCAATTTAAGTTTTGTGTTTAGATAACTCAAGATACCTGCATGTTCAGTACACTTTATAATCTAACGCAGGAACTGATTACATGATTCGATTAGAGAATATGGATACTGACAAGCATGCGAATTTAACTTTGTTATCTTTTCTACCAGATGAGTTGCTCAAAACTAGGTTCAATAGACATCCAGAATTCAGTATCAATGGAAACACGAGTCTTGATGATGAATTTACGTACATGATTGCGACTGATCCTGAGCTAGATTGTCTAATCAAAACAGATATAGATCGGAGTATAAACCCACGTTTTACTTATTCTCAAATAATTATAAAATTGTGTATATTGGAATCTCAGGACATTGAAACGCTGATTACGGCTTACAAATCAAGTCAATTTTGGGATTCTTTGGATCTAGCGAAAAGACGAGAATTTATAGAAGAAACTCTGTCCATTCAAGAAGAAACGGAACAGGAAGCTCTAGAAACAATTGGAACAGAGAACAGGCAAGACAAACTACTTGAAAAGGGTATTTATTCCACTCAGCGGAAGGGATTATAATGGTTCTTTCTGGAGATAAATACAATAAATGCCCTGCTTTTGATCAGGATCTGAAAGATTGGTCGCTTGTATGTCCAGGGTTGAATGATGCGTTTTTTGGTGAACAGCGATCTTGTGAAATACTTGTATCTACTCTGGCTAGTTTGAAAGAAGTGGTGCAGCCTGCCTATGAAAAAGAAAGTGCTCAAATTGAATATGCATTCTCCGAAGATAATATCCCAATAATTGTCGATAGTTATAAAGACGAAACATGGAACACTGAAAATGTAAGAGCAATAATAACAGAATCAAGAGAGTCTTTCCTGAGAGAACAAGTGTGTATCAATAATGTTGTTCGTGAATGGAAATATTACGAAGTTCCAGCTGTGGAAAATGGATATTATGAAATAAGGGAACCGGGTATATTTAGAGTCATTGAAACTATTAATGAAGGAAAAAAAGAAGATTTATCAGTTATCAAGGATGGTTGCAGGACTGTTAACAAAGATGTTTGCCGGACCCCTTTTGTATTATGCGGGATTAGCGAACCTTTGAGTGACGATGCTATCTACTATAAGATTCGATATGCAACATATAGTGGGGATGTAAAGGAATTTTGGGCGAGTCAAAGCACTTTATTGTCAAAAAAGGAGCTCAAAACTCTTTTTCTCTCTAAAGGAATCAACTGTCCTGAAAATTCACTTTTGATCAAAACTCTAGAGTATATTAGTCGATGTATTGCTGAATTTGGACCAAGATTCAAAAAAGAATTTTCTGCGAAAAGGAACGGTTGGAATGCCGACAAATCCATTTTTGTATTGGGAAACCGGGGAATTACTGCAAAAGGTACTAAGCCAGTGTTAGCTGTAGCAAGTGAAAAGGGTTTTCCCGAACTTGATGAGAAAGGAAATCTTCATGGATGGATAAATGGAATAAAACACTTTTTGGAGCATGATACCACTAAGATTTCTCGATTTAAAATGTATGACGCCATGACAGCGCCTTTAAAAGCTGTACTCGGTGTGGAATCGCATTGCACCGATCACTATAGCAACACTTCTTGTGGAAAAACACTCTCTTCCTGGATTGCTCTTTCAATGATTGGAGATGCAGAGCAGTTGACTATAGGGGCAAAGAGTACACAAAAAGGTATTCTTGTACATGGAAGGGACTTTTCGGATTTACCTATTCTTATAGATGAATCATCTGACGCTGGCGATAATCTTGCGGATCTTGTTTATACGCTGACTAGCAACAAAGGTAGAGTCAAAAGCACTGTAACGGGTGCTAGGGATGGTGGTGAAGAGTATCACACTACCGTAATGTTTACAGGGGAACGACCTATCAGAGACTGCCTAATGAATTCTGGGCAGCAATATAGAGTCACGGAGTTATGTGGTACTCTTCCCGATATTCAAACAAAAGAAATTAATAAAGTAAAACAGGTGATTCGAGATCATCATGGGCACATTATAGAATTATATATAAAAAAGATATTTGAACTTCGTGAAAATGGTTCTCTTCATGCGCTTTATGACGAATGTTTAGATTCTTTGCCAGAAAACATTTCCAATATCGAAGGCAGATCCAAAAATATTTTCGCGTGTATAATGGTTGCTGGAAAGATTCTTGAATCGGTATTTACAGACATCGGGATTCCAAATGAAAACCCTGTTGCGATCGTGAATGAATACTACCAAAAGTGTATCCGTGATAATCCTGTCGAGCTTGAGTACATCAGAGCTATTCGTTTAATCTTGGATTGGGTACATTCTGAATATGGGAGATTTGGAGAAGTTAACGCTGAGTTTGATGACATTACAACAAGAGATAGGAGTAGGAGATATGGGTATATAACCGATGAGTATATCGATATCATAGGGACTTAATTCACTAAAAAGATGAAAGACGAAAACTTTTCACCTTCAAAGATTAAACATGAATTGCTGGATCGCGGAATCATAGTATCAAATGATAAAGAAAGACCTGGTACTCACAGAATTACAAGAGACAAGGCAACTTTTGTAGGAATTAGGATTATTCGATCAAAAGCAGAAGAACTTATTGGTCTCAATTATAAAGATACTAACGAAGACAATAATCTTCACAATACGAAAAATGAAGTCAATAATGGAAACGATTGGATTTCTGACTAACATGACAGGATAAACTGAAATGCGGTTAGATAGACTACAAAAGTCAATGATCTGGAATACTTACTAAATATTCTTTCAATAAATAATAAAATTTTGTAGATAGTTCTAATTATTTACAAATCTTTTAAATTACACAGAATTACACAGAAATTACACAGGAATTACATAATTATATAATCATTTTTTCAATATCTAATGAACTAATCTAACTAAGAAATTACACAAATTACACAGATTAAAACTGATACCTATAATGCAATATCTTAATTCTAGTTTCTATATGGAAGATATATGTTATCTCGAAAATGTGTAATTTGTGTAATTCTGCTTATTTAATGTCTCAGCATATCTATTTCTTTTAAAATCATGTGTATCTTTTAGTCTATGAACTGTAGAATTTGTGTAATTGTCATTGATTTCTATAGTCTTTCAAAATACGTAATCTATTGTTGGTTGTATTTACTGATACAATTCCTTTAATTACTTTCTTGCCATACCTATCGTATCTATTAGAATCGTGTCTGTATTCATTCAATATCCCCAATAAGTGATCCAAATGATCCTGGATATCAAAAAGTTAATCTTTGTGTGCTGTGGGGGCAAAATCCCTACAGTTCGGTCACTTATCTACTTTGATATATGGATGGTATAGTAAATACAATTAAATTTATATAATTATATACTTGTATGAATATATTATCGTACCGTAAACGAAGCAATACCAAGATCATATATTCTTTATCTTTAGGTTGCTTAATGTCGTTGTATCGGCATGAATAGCGAACTTTTGTGGGGATCTAAATATGAATATTTTGGATATCTGGGTAAAAACCTTGGATGCCGACAAAGCAGCATGACTTTCCAAAGAAATTAGAAAATACATCAATACTTATAGGTTGCAACATATCTATATTGTACAGGCAATTACTAAATACAGACCTGCATTAAATATAAAGAAGTATATGGAGATATATAGTATGGTTTATTCAGATTCTAAAGCATCACCTAAAGCTGATAACGTTAACAATGCAGAACATATGGCTAAACCGGGGGCAGCTGAATCGGCCGTAAAAACAGACTGCGTAAAAACAGAACCTTCTAATAAAGCTGTTTAAATACAACATTCATTACTTTTTTCTTTTAATAACCCTTTTTTCACATACTAGCATGATACTTCATTGACATTTTGATCTTCACACTCTTACATAATAAATACAATATCTAATTAAGGAATAGCAGTTGTCATTTTCATTCCAGTATTTACTTAATAAACCTGTGATGTTTGAACAGTTAGATATTTTGTATATATCCCTATTTCATGACTAAAACTAAAGAGTCAAAACGTTATGTAGTCACTATCTCAAGAAGCATAACAGCTGAAAGTCTTCTTGATAATCAATAAATGACTTAATCTCAGCCCTATAGTCTGTTTTTAATTTATCTGTGGTGGTTACCCATTGTACTTAAAAAAGGCTTAAATCATTCAACAAATGATAAGTCGTTTATTGTAAAGTAATAAGTAGGACAGAACCTTGTTCATCTTAAAATCTCACAAGAAAAAATGGCCATTTACTTCAACTAGAAATTAATATAGTAGATTAGAAAAATAAGATCACAAATATTGATCTTAAATAGAAATTTTTTATTAGCTACGGTTACCAGGCCGATCTTAAATATCAAAAAGATGATCTTGTGAGCTGCTGGCGAAGGGAATGCCTACAGCTCGATCTAAGATCCAGTTTGAGATACAGGGGTATTTATTAATCATAATTTAATTTAATTGATTATATACTTTTGTGAATATATTATACAAACTTAAACTCATTATTATTGACATTGCATGGTCCTAATCTCATGAATTGTAATAACCAAAAACCCTTTAATCCAGCAAACGAATAACTTTAGTTATATATATTTAAAGTAATAAAAGTGTATAGAAAATATCTTGAAGTCACTTACCGTGCAGCCAAATCTAAAACATGGGGAATTAAATTGGTCGGAAAAACGACTTAACCTGAGCTCACTAGTGAGACTTTTATTAGAAGTTCAATGGTTATCATTACCTTTATAAAAAAAATGGATTATAGCGCCTGAGAATGGCTCATCGTTGATCTGACGTGCATAAACCCCGCTTCTATGCAAAACAAAACGAACTAAATATTAAAATACAATACTGGTCAATATTAATTATAAAGTAAAAACGGTGATAATATGGCTCGTCCTTCGAAACTGACTCCTGGTATACAAAAAAGAATAGGCGATAATATTGCAATTGGTTTGACTTATCGGTTGGCTGCCGAAGCTGCAAGAATCACGTATAAGACGTTCAATGAATATATGAACAGGGGACAGACAGAGAAATCTGGGAAATATTATAGATTTTATCAATATATTCAAAAATGCAATGCTGATGCCGCCAAAGTTCTTTTGGAACGCATAAACGAAGCAGCTAAAGCTGGTGACACACAAATGTGTACTTGGATACTCGAACGTCGTTTTGCGTCAGACTTCGGACGTCGGGTATATCGTAAAACAAATGTTGTTGCAGAAACCCTGAATCAGAATATCGAGATAAGCATCACTGACGCAGATAAAATCAGGGAGAAAATTCTCGAAAAGTTTACTTTGGATACTATTCAGTAGCATAATTGTGACCGGATTACCAAAACTTCCAAAAGGGCTTCTTTTTTCCAATCTCTTCAGGCAATAATTTTGTGTTCAACCTACTATTCTCTTGAATTAAACTTTGAATATGTACAGCCTGTTTATGCATATTCTCATTTAGCTTTTCGATCTGTTCGTCCTTAGTATGCAATTGTTCATAGAGTTCTTGGACCTGAGATTTCATATCTTCAATTCTGGCCTTTTGTTCTTGTATGACATCTGTGTTGATAGTTATATGCGCCGGTGTGTCATTATGGTCTTGTATGTCATTTTGTTGTGTGTTATAACTTTCTGTATGACAATCAACTGCTTTTGATTCTTTAAGGGTTTCAAGACCATCATTAACAGCTTGGCTCAGGTTGTCATACTTCGAACATACCCAGTCATACAAGCTTTTAGGGATCCGAGCATTGACTCTAATCCGGTCTTCTTTCAGGCTCATACTGTCATACATGGAGCATACATTTTAAAAAGTTGTCTATTTCTTATTTCCCCATTGATGCAAAAGTTTTGTGTGTAAACCACTGTCTCATTCACTTTTTAACTATTATCCCATTAGGTTAGAATATTCCCCTTAACGCTGAGAATATAATGCTACTTGCTAATATGGTCACTACCATTAAAACGAAGAGTCCACCTACCATGCACAGAAGCGCTATCAGTTCAAATACCATCTAATATTATAATTATCTAAAAGATATATAATTTCATAGAGATCCATATTTTTACGATAGTTTTTGATACATAGCTTTTATGTCTAAATCTATGCATTTCCTAGGGTCCACACAAAATAAGAAAAGGCCATTGGCCTATGACTAATGGAGATTATAGGACTTCTAGAAGATGTGGAGCTCCTAAAACATTTGTAACTAGTTAACCCAACCAACCACTGTAAATAGAAAAATAAAGAAATAACGATAATAATTTACGAAGGAGAAGCTTAAACTATGCCATCTCACACTCGTAAAGCATTAGGAGCCAATGAAGGAAAGAGAGGTATTTATATTGGGGAATTTATCAGAACAGGTAGCAAACCAGGATATATAAGCGATGTTCATACGATCTTATTGAAAGACATAACAGATGAGACAGGACAGATAATTACTGATCATCAGTGGTTCAATATGACCAAAAGTTTTGAGCAGGCCGATTTGAAACTCGGTGATCTTGTGGAATTCAAGGCGACGGTAAAGAAGTACATCAAAGGATATAAAGGCAGGCGAGATTACATATTATATGAGCCCACGAAGGCAGATTATTTGTTGTCAAGACTTACGAACATAAGAAAGCTTGATAAATAATATTCCTTTTTATTCTTTTCAATAATGCATAGTTTTTGGGTCTAAATATGTGCATTTCCTAAGTTCCATACAAAATAAGAAAAAGTTACTGCTCTATAACTTATGGAGCTCCAGGAACTTCTAGAACGTCTGTGACTCATAGAACATATGAAGCTCTTGGAACACTTGGAACTAATTAATCTAAACTGCTATTATAAATATAAATATAAGGAAAAAATAGTTATATAGTTGGTGAGATAATCAATTTGGATCTGCATCACCAGATAAGCACTCACCACCTTCAATTTCAATATCCATGTCTTTCATGTCCATGTTCTTCATGTCCATGTTCTTCATGTCCATGTCCTTCATGTCCCCCATGATCATCGTGTGGAGCTGCAACAGCTACCGCTCCTGTCAAAGATACTACAAAAAGAACTGCTAACAAAATACAAAGTGTCTTTTTCATTTGTTTTAACATCTTTTTATCACCTTTTTATTAATTTTAATGAATGCAATTACACATTAATTAAATATATTATTTAAAATAATTCATCCGAAAAACAGTTTCTAAACAAAAAATCATTCACTACAGAAGATTTCAACATTGAACAATAATTATTAGCTACTCTAAACAGTGAAGGTGTCTTAATACAAAATGCACAGTTTTTGTGTCAAAATATCTACATTTTTGGGTTACGAAACCAGCCAAAGTTTCACTATGGAACACACTAAAATTTAATTTATTTTAATACAGTTATATATTATATCCCTAATTGTTGTTTATCGGGTGGGTTTCTCATTGTTTTCCTACCCGCCTCCATAATTGGGGTAAAAGTGTTGCACCAGCGACTACATATTCCCCTGGATTCACTCCATCCAGGGGGATATATCTCGATACAGAGCTTTTGTGATTAAATTCATGTATCGTAGATTATGATCTCACGGTTTAGAGAGACGGAAGTATAGAATGTCTATTGTATACCTACAAATGAATACAAATTCACATTATATTTTGATCTTTTTTGGAAAAATGAGCAACGGATACGTAAAATATTATGTATGAGATATAATATTACATAATATATATTTAATTATTGTTCAGTGTTAAAATATTCAATCTGGAATGACTTTTTGTTTAGAAACTAGATTTTTTATAAATAATTTCAAATAATTCTTTTAAGAGATGTACATGATTTAAAAACGAGATTTAAAAATTTTGTTGTATATATAATAAAAGGAGTGAAATAAATGTTGAAAAAAATCATCTAGTGGACTGAAGAAGGTACTGGCTGTTTTGCTGATAGTTATTTTTGTAATATCAGTAACAGCAGCGGCAGTTGAAGCTGCCAGTGTCGGTGGGGGCCATAAAGGCCACAGTGGCGGTCATAACGGCCATGGTGGGGGCCATAAAGGCTACGGCGGCGGTCATAAAGGATCTCACAGACACTATGGCGGGGGCCACAATGGCTACCATAGCAGCTATTCTGGCTACAACAATTGCGGGTGGCGTCACCACTACTACTATGGCGTTTACTACCCTAATTGTGATTGGGTGTGGAGCCCAAACACTAACAGCTGGATATGGGTCTGCTAACCAGTGGTTATAGGCATCTATAATACATTAAAGTTTTAAAGTCAAGTTTGCTCTTATTTGAATATACATTAAGATTTATAATTTATGATGGCTCTGTATAACTTTATTTGATCACAAAAACAGAATGCAGAGTCAATATTTTAATTACAAACTTATGTTTTTAGAGTTCCATTTATGCACAGTTTTTGTGACTAAACCTATGCATTTGCTTATTTTTCAGCCAAAATCATCGAACATTTTTACCTGAATGTGTGGATAATACATATTTTTTATTAAAATATATGTTATAATAAATCGCCATAAAGTTGCTATATCCATAATCTTCGTGTTTTGCAAATATTAATCATGGTCGAATCTATCATTTTGTACATCCACATACTTTGAAGATAAGATGTAAAAATGGATTCACAGTGCTGAAAAATCTCAAGACCACATTGATTCTTTGATTTTGGCAATCACAGAACTGAATCTAATAAACTATAAACCGATCGACTTTTCAATATCTTAAGACTTTGCATTGATTTTTTTTCTCTTGGGAAAAAAATATTTGGAAATCATGGATTTTTCAGTTTGATTATTATTTACATGATAATGGTGAAATACCTGAAAAAGTGAAAATAGAGTAAATTATAAGCAAACGACCAAAATTTGGGGTTTATCGAAATTCTATAAGGGTAATTGAATAATATGGATACTCTCTATTTTGAAGAACTGTTGTTCAATAAATTATAAATAAGATCATGACATGTTAAAAATATTATAGTTGAAATACCTTACAAAGTATTTCAACTATAATAGTATTCTATACTTTCCAATACTTTCGCAGATGCTGATTTTTTAATAAGGATTTAATGAGTGAGGGAAATAAGTAACAACATTTTCGATTATAATCACTCTACTAGCTGATTTAGTATCAAAATGTTAGTGACATCACATTACTAAGAAGTAGATTGGTAAGTATTCATCGTGGAATATTACCATATTAATAT
>Ga0187879_10003069_pt1 | contig 11261 bp, 9 predicted proteins | sample June2016WEW_19_1_FD_132423 | JGI IMG/M metagenome (GOLD analysis project Ga0187879, IMG submission 132423) | Peatland microbial communities from SPRUCE experiment site at the Marcell Experimental Forest, Minnesota, USA - June2016WEW_19_10 | ecosystem: Environmental > Terrestrial > Soil >... | reverse complement strand
GCGGACCGGCGGTGATCGTGATGACGGAGATGCCGGGCATCAGCCCGCACGTCGCCCGCTTCGCTCGCTGGGTCAGGGACGCGGGCTTCACGGTGTACATGCCGTCGCTGTTCGGCCGCGACGGCGCGGTGCCGGGTGTCGAGGAGGGCGCCGTCACCTTCCGGCGGGCGTGTGTCAGCGCCGAGTTCCGCGCGTTCGCAGCCAACGAGTCGAGTCCGGTGACCGTGTGGCTGCGCTCGCTGGCGAGGCTCGCGCACGGGGAGTGCGGCGGTCCGGGCGTGGGCGCGATCGGGATGTGCTTCACGGGCAACTTCGCGCTGACGATGATGCTCGAGCCCGCGATGCTCGCACCGGTGCTGTCCCAGCCGTCGCTGCCGCTCGACGACCCCGCGGGGATCGAGATCGCCCCCGAGGAGCTGACGGCGGTTCGAGAGCGCCTGGAGCGCGACGACCTGACGGTCATGGCCTACCGCTTCGCGGGGGACCGCTTCTGCAGGGCGCAGCGGTTCGCGGCCTACTCGCAGGCGCTCGGCGAGCGCTTCATAGGGCGAGTGCTTCCCGACAGCGCGGCCAACCCCGACACGCCGCCGTTCTTCGAGCAGGTGGTTGCCAGCCCGCACAGCGTGGTGACCGCCCACCTGATCGACGAGGCCGGCCAGCCGACGATCGCCGCCCGCGACGAGATCCTCTCGTTCTTCGCGCAGCGGCTCGCCTCATGAGCACCGGCGAGAGCGCCGCCGCCGCTGTGACGGAGAGGAATCGTTTCATCTTCCGGATGAATCGGGGGACGACTCGCCCCGTCAGGGTTTTCCCGTACTCAAGGCGTCCGCGGAGCAGGTCGAAAAGGTAGTGTGGGTACTGCCGACAGCGACACCAGGGCAAGGCCCGTCGGCGGCGCCGGCCTGCCGGGGACGGGCGCCGAGCCCGCGGTGGTGCGCGTGGCGCGCCAGCCGATCCTGGACCGCGATGCGCGCCTGATCGGCTACGAGCTGCTGTTCCGGGCGCCCTTCGCCCAGGCCGCGGCGGTGCTCGATGACCGGGAGGCGACCGCTGCGGTGATCGTCGACGGACTGCTCGACGTCGGTCTGTTCGAACTCGTCGGCGAGAACCCCGCCTACCTGAACGTCTCGCGTGACTTCCTGCTCAGCGTTCGCCCGCTGCCGCTGCCGGCCCGGCACGTCGTGCTCGAGCTGCTCGAGGACCAGGTCGTCGACGACGAGCTGCTCGAGGTGCTGGAGGAGCTGGTCGAGCAGCGCTTCACGATCGCGCTCGACGACTTTCGCTTCACTCCCGAGACCGAACGGCTGCTGGAGTACGCGCGAATCGTCAAGGTCGACGTGCTCGAGCACGCGGGCGAGGACGCCCTGGAGGACCTCCTGGCCCGCCTGAGCGCGCATCGCCCACCCCTCACGCTGCTCGCCGAGAAGGTCGAGACGCGCGAGGAATTCGAGCGTTGTCGCGAGCTCGGGTTCCATTCCTTCCAGGGCTACTTCTTCGCGAGCCCGTCGCGCGTGCGCCAGCAGCGCCTGCCGTCACAGGGCGTCACCGCGCTGCGCGGGATGGCCGACCTGAGCGCGACGGAGGACTTCGACGAGCTGCATCGCATCATCACCCGCGACGCCGGCCTGAGCATGCGACTGCTGCGCTACGCCAACTCGGCGTACGTGTCCGTGCCCCGCCGCGTCGGCTCAGTCCAGGAGGCGCTGGCGTGGCTGGGCGCGAAGACCGTGCGCCGCTTCGCGCTGATGGTCGCGCTCGCCAGCGCCCGTGACGTCCCCGACGTGCTGCTCGTGACTGCGCTCGTGCGCGCTCACATGTGCCAGATGCTCTCCGGCGCCGGCGAAGACGTCGTCGGGGACTCGTACTTCACCGTCGGCCTGTTCTCCGTCGCCGACGCGCTCGCCAACGCGCCCATGCAGGACGTGATCGGGCAGCTTCCATTCCGCGAGGACATCGCCGCCGCGCTGCTGCACGGCAGCGGCGAGCTCGGCGAGCTGCTGACCGAAGTCATGGCATACGAGCGCGGCGACTTCGACGCCGCCGGCGAGCTGATCCGCCGCCAGCCGAACATCGAACAGATCTACCGCGAGGCGACCATCTGGGCCGACCTCAGCATCAGGGGGCTGATATGACGCGGAGTGCCCCGCCAGGGGGCACCCCACGTCGCATCGCCTGGTCAGACCGCCGAGTCGGCAGCCCGCAGGACGCTCAGCCCGCAAACGGGTAGTACGCCACCACCCTGAACGACTTTGCGTTAGCCGACACCGTGTATTCGATCGCGCTGGCGCCCTGGCCGTCGTAGTCGGAGGCCCAGCCGCTGGAGCCGGGGAACCAGCCTCCCTGCGCGACGGTTTCCCCGGGTGCCAGGCCGACGAGCGGTTTTCCGGTGGTGCTCTTGCACCTCTCCACGTCACGGCCGCCTTCCGCCGGCAGCGTGCCCGGCGCGGTTCCCGGGTAACCCTTCTTTTCGTTTGTCTGGTGTTTGCCCTTGCACTTCACGGCGCCGTAATAGCCTTCGGCGTCGTATTCCGTTTCGAAGTGAACGCTCGTCGCCGGAGCGAAGCGCGACAGCGGTCCGACCAGATTCGAGACGGCGGACTTCGGCGATACAGTGGACGACGGGCTCGCGCTCGCGGTCCCGGCCGCGATGGCGGCCACGGCGATCGCCGCGACCGACGCTGCGGCCAGACGCCAGCCCTGGGTGGGAATCCTTCCAATCATGTCACTCTCCATTCGTGCTCTAGGCCCCGGGACCCCGCCCTCCGTAACCCTTCACACTGCTGGAAGTCCCAGGTTGACTGTGCCGCGGGAACCTACCACAGGTTTGTCAACTGATTTTTAGGTGAGATATGTCTTTCCAGTGCATCCATAACAAGCGACTATGGCAGCACTGAAAGCGTGCGTCGAGCGCGCGCGGGTCCTGCGTGATATAAAGCCCCGCATATCCCAACAAACAGAATACTTCTATCGGAGTCGTAGCGGTCCGCAGAGCCGATGATGGCTTCCTGGGGGGATCCTCGCAACGGTGGTGAGCGGGCCGGCGGTGTGGCCGGAGGGGAGGCTTATGTTCAGCCAAGGGCAGTTGCGGTACTTCGTCACGGTCGCCGAGGAGGGGCAGATCACGCGCGCGGCGAGGAAGCTCCACATCGCGCAGCCCGCCCTCTCGCAGGCCCTCGCCCAGCTGGAATCGGAGATCGACATCGAGCTGTTCGTGCGTCATCCCCGCGGCGTCACGCTGACGCCCGCCGGCAGGGCGTTCCTCGTCAAGGCCCGCGCGGCTCTGGCCGCCGAGGCCGAAACCGCGCAGATGGCGCTCGCGCTGAGGCGCGCCGCGAGCGCGGCGATCGTGGTCGGGTTCATCGGCCCACCGCCGGCGATCACCACCCCGGGGCTGTTCGCGGCGTTCGCCGATAGCAACCCCGAGGTTCAGATCTCCTTCCAGGACCTGCCGTTTCCCCGCGGCGCGACGTGGAGCTGGCTCGCGGAGGTGGACGTCGCCCTGTGCCACCGGCCGACGGCCGAACGGGGGGTGAGCGCACAGCCGGTCCGGGTGGAACCGCGGGCGGTCGTCGTTCATCGCGATCATGCGCTCGCCCGGCACCCCGAGCTCGAGCTCGCGGAGGTCCTGGACGAGACGTTCGTCGGCTACCACCCCGACGTGCAGCCGGCATGGGCCGGCTTTCACAGCCTCGACGATCATCGCGGCGGGCCGCCCGCGCAGCTGACGAACGATCAGGCTCTGACCGCGCTACAGATGCTCGGGATCCTGTCCTCGCCCCGGGCGATCACGACCCTCCCGTACGCCGATGCGAAGCTCGCGGCGCAGGTTCTCCCGGATGTCGTGGCGATTCCGCTTCGCGACGCGGCCCCGGCGGTCGTATCCCTGGTCTGGCGCAGCGACACCAGCAATCAGCTCGTCGACGAGCTCGTCGAGGCCGCGAAGGACCACGCGTCGAGCGACGATGAACTTTAAGCGCCATCACCTGCTCTATTTCGTGACCGTCGCCGACGAGGGCCAGATCACCCGTGCCGCGAGGAAGCTGAACCTCGCCCAACCCGCGCTCTCGCAGGCGATGGCTCAGCTCGAGTCGGATCTGGGCTTCAAGCTGCTCGACCGCCATGCCCGCGGCGTCACGCTCACGCGGGCCGGCGAGGCCTTCCTGGTCAACGCGCGAGCGGCCGTATCGGCCTGGTCTGACGCCGCCGAGACCGCTCGATCGATGGCGCGAGTCCGTCGCGGGACGATCGAGTTCGGGTTCGTGGGCGTTCCACCTGGGCTGGACAGTCCAGAGCTGCTCGAGATGTTCGCCAGCGCCTACCCCGAGATCGACGTCTGCTATCGCGAGCTTCCGTTCCCGTCTGCGGCGACGAGCTCGTGGCTCGGGGGGGTCGATCTGGCCGTCTGCCATCGCCCGCCGGCCGACCCCGGCGTGTGGGTCCATGTGCTGCGCTCTGAACCGCGCGCGGTGCTGGCGCCCAGGCGTCACCCGCTCGCGGAGTCGCGCGAGCTGTCCGTCGCCGAGGTGCTCGACGAGCCGTTCATCGGCTTTCACCCATCGGTCGAGCCGGAGTGGGCGGCCTTCTGGAGCCTCGACGATCATCGTGGCGGGCCCCCGCGGCGGCTGACCCGCGATCGTGCGGCCAACCCGCACGAGGTCCTCGCCTCACTCGCCGTGCGCCGCGCCATCACCACCGTGCCGGCCTCCGTCGCGGGCCTGATTCCGGATCTGCTCACAGGGGTGGTGGCGATCCCGCTGCGCGACGCGCGCCCTGCGACGATCGTGCTGGTCGGGCACGAGGATCGCGCCAACCCGCTCGTGGAGACCCTGCTCGGGTTCGCCCGCGGGATCGACGATATGGAGGAAGGCTCCACAGCCGACGTCGCGGACAGCCCCTGACGCGCTGGTCGCGCGACGCGCGAGCGCGGATGCGCGACCCTCAGGGGCGGTGGATCTGCACCCAGCGCCGCTCGCCGTGCGACGACGATCGCGGGCGCGCGGGACAGACCGAGGCGGGGGGACACCGGGGGGACGCGTCCCCGCGGCGCACGCTCAAATCGCGGCGCCGCGCGCTCGGCGCGTGCGCTGCGGTCCTCGCCGGCGCCGTCTCACGGGCCTGAACACCGTCGGCTCGTGCCGCCGAGCGGCAGGCGGCGAGGAAGAACACGACGATGGCCACCCAGGCAATCGGGATGAGGACGGCAGGCACGCTGAGTCGAAGCTTCAGTCAACCGGGAGGGAAAGTCCAATATGAGTTGCCCGGGCTGATATCGAAGACTCGTATGTTTCCTGTTTACGCTACGACCGTCTCATAGATCGAACGGCCGCGTCTCGCGGTGCGCCTGCAGCTCGGGCGGCGCGGTGCGGTAGCTGGGGGGCGTGGCGGACAGGCCGATAGGGTTGCGCGTCAGCCGCGTCACACGCCCGTCGGGGCCGGGCAGCTCGACGATCGGATCCAGGCCGAGCGCGTCGGCGAGCGCGAAAGCGCCCGCGATGTCGTTGACCACGCCGGCGGGCACGCGCACGGCCGACAGCGCGCGCACCCACTGCGCGGCCGGCCTGGCGCTCAGGCGTCGCTCCAGGCGCTCGCGCAGCGCGTCGCGCGCGGCGACGCGGGCGGTGTTCGTTGCGAAGCGGTCCTCGTCGGCGAGCTCCGGGCATCCGAGGACCTGCGTGAGCGCGCGGAACTGCCTGTCGGTGCCCACGGCGAGGACGAGGTCGCCGTCGGCGGTCTTCAGCAGTTCATATGGGGCGACGCTCGGGTGGGCGTTGCCCATGCGGCGCGCGACCTCGCCCGCCACGGTGTACGCGGAGCCCTGGTTGACCAGCGCGGCGAGCAGGCAGGAGAGCAGGTCGACGTCGACGCGCTGGCCCTCGCCGGTGCGCTCGCGGTGCGCGAGCGCGGCGAGGATCCCCACGCTGGCGAACAGGCCGCAGATCACGTCGACGAGCGCCACGCCGACCTTCTGCGGCTCGCCGTCGGGGGTCCCGGTGATGCTCATCAGGCCGCCGAGCGCCTGCACGAGCAGGTCGTAGCCGGGCAGCGCCGCGGCGCTCGCCGTCGCGGTGCCGAAGCCGGTGATCGAGCAATACACGAGCGTCGGGCTCTCGGCGTGCAGAGCGTCGTAGCCGAGGCCGATGTCGTCCATCAGGCCGGGCCGGAAGTTCTCCACGACCACGTCCGCCGCCGCCACGAGCCCGCGCGCGCGCTCGACGTCCGCCGCGTCGCGCAGGTCGAGCACGACGCTCCGCTTGTTGCGGTTGACCGCCTGGAAGTACGTCGCCATCCCGTCGGCGTCGTGGGGCGGTCCCCACGCGCGCGTGTCGTCGCCCGCGCCGGGGCGCTCGACCTTGGTGACGCTCGCGCCGAGGTCGGCGAGGATCATCGTCGCCAGCGGCCCCGCCAGCACCCGTGAGAAGTCGACGATCCGCAGGTCCTCGAGCGCTTCATCCATCGGTCAGGCCACGCTATCGGCCGGCGCGGGCGCCGCGGGCGTGTCTTCCTCGGCCGCTGGCCGGGAGGGGAGCGCGAGCAGTGCGAACAGCGCTCCGGCGAAGGCGACGCAGGCCGCGACGAGCAGCCCGAGATCCATGCCGCTGATGAACGCCGAGTGGGCGAACTGGGCGAGCAGCCGGCCGGTGCTCCCGCCCACCTGCTTGGCCACCCCGAGCGCGCCGCCGAGCGAGCCGCGGATGGTTTCCTGGATCGCGTGCGGGATGCGGTAGGGCGCCAGCGTGCGGGTGATGCGGCTCGCGTAGCGGGTGGAGAGCAGGCTGCCGATGACCGCCACGCCGAGGGCGCCGCCGAGCTGCATGAACGAGCCGTTGGTCGCCGATCCCACGCCGGTGTGGGCGGAGGGCAGAGAGCCCATGACCGCCCCGGTCGACGAGGGGATGACCAGCCCGGCCCCGATGCCGATCATGACCATCCCGGCCACCGTGCCTTCGTAGGTCGTGGCGACGGAGGCGCCGGAGATCTGCCACAGACCGGCGGCCGCCACCAGCAGGCCCGCCGTGACGGTCGGCTTGGTGCCCAGCCTGCGGACCAGCACGCTCGACAGGGGCGCAACGACGGCGATCGCGCCGGCGGCGGGCAGTACCCGCAGGCCGGCCTGCAGGGGCGTGTAGCCGAGCTGGAACTGCAGCAGCTGGGTCATCACGAACAGCGCGCCGTACAGCCCGAAGGCGAGTATGCCGTTGCCGATCACCGCGGCCGAGAATCTCCTGGAGGCGAAGTAGCGCAGGTTCAGCATGGGCTGCGAGCTGGAGCGCTCCCAGGCCACGAAGCCGGCGAGCACCGCGAGCCCGCCGGCGCCGGCCCCGAGCACGAGCGCCGATGACCAGCCGTGCACGGGGGCTTCGATGATCGCCCACAGCAGCAGGCCCAGGCCCACGATCGACAGCAGCGAGCCGCCCGCGTCCAGGCGCTTGGCGTCCGGGTCCTTCGAGTCTGGCACCAGGGGAACCGCGAAGAGCACGCCCAGCAGCGCGACCGGCACGTTGATCAGGAACACCGAGCCCCACCAGAAGTGCGCGAGCAGCAGTCCTCCGACGATCGGCCCGAGCGCGACGCCCGCCCCGCTGGTCCCCGCCCAGAAGCCCAGCGCTCGCTGGCGCTCGCCGCGGTCGGTGAACGTCGCGGTGATGATCGAGAGCGTCGAGGGCATGATCAGCGCCGCGCCGATTCCCATGCTCGCGCGAGCCGCGATCAGCATCCCGACCGTGCCGGAGAAGGCCGCCCAGGTGGAGCCCGCGGCGAACGCCAGCAGGCCGGCCACGAACGTCCGCTTGCGCCCGACGCGGTCGGCGAGGCTCCCGGCGACCAGCATCAGGCCTCCGAAGACGAGCGCGTAGGCGTCGACGATCCACTGCAGCTCGCTGGTGGTGGCGTGGAGCTTGCGCACGAGCGTCGGCAGCACCACGTTCAGGACGGTGCTGTCCAGCGAGACGATCAGCAGCGGGACGCACAGCACGGCGAGCGCCCACCAGCGCCGCGACGGCGCGTCCGAAGCCGGCTGCGCATGCCGCAGAGGGGCGATCCCCGACCGCAGGGCTGACGCGCGAACGTGTGCCACGCGAGAAGGTTCGCGCGCGGGTGCCCCAGCGTCATCGGTACTTCCGCACAGACGCGCACCAGGCAAGTTACGGACGCAGGCTGCGGCGCACGTACTCCTGGAAGCTCGTGGGACGGCGCTCGAGCAGCCAGCCGAGCACGTTCGAATTGCCGGTGATGCCGTGGCGTCCGTAGTGCTCGAACAGCCTGCTCATGGCTTCGCCGCGGTAGTCGGCGGCTTCGTCGGGGTGTGATGCGCCGGTCGCGCGCGCAGGGAGCGAGCTCTGCTCGGCGGTGACCGGGCGACCGGCCTCGGCGGAGATCATCTGCGCCAGTTCGAGCGCGCTGTGGAAGGCTTCGCCGCAGAGCTCGTAGGTCGCGTAGCGGTGGACGCGCATGTCGTCCACCACCCTGACGGCGACCTCGGCGACGTCCTCCAGGTCGACATGTGCCAGGCGCGTCTCGGGCGAGTACGGCAGGCGCAGAAGCCCGTCCCGCGCCACGCGCGCGACGTCCACGTTCTGCATGTAGTGCATCGGCTGGAGGATCGTGAACGGCATCCGCGACATGAGCACCGCACGCTCGACCGCGAGCTTGGCCTGGTGGTTCAGCAGCGGCTCCAGCTGGGGATGGGTCACCGAGAACTGCACGAAGTGCTCCACGCCCGCCGCGCGCGCGGCGCTCACCACGCCATGGCCCATCTCCGCCTCGCGGGGGTGCATCGGCGGCCCGATGTGGATCACCGCGCGAACACCGTCGAGCGCCCGGCGCAGGTCGCCCGGCTCGAGCAGATCGCCCACGATCGCCTCCGCGGCGCCCTCGTCGAGGAGTCGCTCGACCTGGGGTGCGATGTCCAGCGCGCGGACGCGGTGACCGGCGCCGGCGAGAGCCCTCACCACGCTGCGGCCGGTCCTCCCGTTCGCGGCGCTCACCACGATCATGTCGGGCGCTCCAGCCGCTCCATCGTCTTCAGGTGGACCGCCTCCGGCTTCCGATACGCCCGCCGCACCACCACACGCGGGAGGTGCGAGGCGTGTGATGGGCGGAGGGCGTGCGCATCGGGAGAGGTACTGCCATGGACCCCGACCGGGGTGGTGTCGGCGACCCGCGTCACAAGTTACGTTCGCGGCGTCCGGCGGATATCCGCTGGGCGCCGCAGCATGTCGAGCGAAACTACTGAGCCGGTGTCGTGGCGGGACCGCACACGACGGCGCGGCTGCTCATGCGTTGATCAGCCCCCTGAAGGCGTCCGGCAGGACCGCGAGCACGCCGTCGATCTCGCCTGCGGACACATGTGCCCGCAGCACCCGTGCGACTGCGCTCACCGCGATGGATGCCTCGGTCTCTCCGGCCATGTGCCCCTCCTCGGCGACGTGATCGAGGAACGTCTGCACGTCGTGGATGGCCAGCGGCGTCCGGCTCGGATCCCAGTCTTCGTAGTAGACCCCGCGGATCAGCGTCGGCAGCTGCGCGGCGAGCTTGGCCGCCACGTCGACGGTCAGGCGATCGCGCAACGCGTGCAGCACCGCACGCAACGCCCGGTAGGCGTACTGGCGATCGTCGTCGCCGAGCGCCTCGGCCACCTCGTTCAACCAGATGTGTGTCTTTTCGACGCTGTGCTGGATGATGCTCGGCTCGGTGTCACTCATGTTCGACTCCTTGCAGCTGGCCAATGTGTGTGGGAAAAGCGTCGCGCACCACGGTGGCGGCTCGCATCCGTGCAAGACCGCACGGAGCCGGGGGGTTGCCGCCGCCACGCCTCCAGGCTGCCTGCCACGCGGCCGACCGGCCTCAGTAGTCTGCCGCGCCCGTTGCCGGGCATCTCCCGGACGCGCGAGGCGGCGCCACGGGAGACGATCCCCATATGGAGTTTCTCGACCGCCGTGACGCCGGATGTCGACTGGCAGCTGAGCTCGAGCCGCTGAGGGCACAGCAGCCGGTGGTGGTGGCGCTGCCGCGTGGCGGCGTGCCGGTCGCCGTGGAGGTGGCGCGCGCGCTCGGCGCGCCGCTGGAGATCCTCGCCGCGCGCATCACGCGCCACCGCGACGCTCGACCCTCGATCTCCGTGAGTGGACGCACCGTGATCATCGTCGGCGACGGGCTGGCGGCCGGCCTGGCCGATCTCGCCGCCGTGCGCGCGCTGCGCGAGCGCAAAGCCGGCTACATCGTCGTGGCGGTCCCCGTGGGCTCCGGCGAGGCGGTGTCGATGCTCGCCGAGGAGGCCGATCGCGTGGTCTGCCTGGAGGTTCCGCCGCGCCTGTTCGGCGTGGACATGTGGTACCGCGACCGCGCGCCCGTCTCCGACGAGCAGGCGGTGGCGCCGCTCGGGGCGGGATGAGCCGTGGCCTCGCCGCTGGCCCTTCCCATCGGTGAAACCGCGGCGCTCGACGCGCTGCGGCTCGACGCGCAGCCGTTGCACGGCGGCGACGCCGACTACGACGCTCTGCTGGAGCTGGTGGGCGATGCGCACCTGGTGCTGCTTGGCGAGGCCAGCCACGGCACACACGAGTTCTACCAAGAGCGCGCGCGGATCACCCGCAGGCTGATCGAGGAGCTCGGCTTCACGGCGGTGGCGGTCGAGGGGGACTGGCCCGACGCCGACCGCGTCAGCCGCTACGTGCAGGGCTTCGGCGACGACGCCGACGCCGAGGAGGCCCTGCGTGGCTTCAGGCGCTTTCCGACGTGGATGTGGCGCAACGCCGAGGTGCTGGACTTCGTGGGGTGGCTGCGCGCTCACAACGAGCGGCTCGCGAGCGCGCAGCGGGGCGTCGGCTTCTACGGCCTGGACCTGTACAGCCTGGGCGCGTCGATGGAGGCCGTCGTCGCCTACCTGGACGCGGTGGACCCGCCGGGCGCCGCGCGGGCGCGCCGGCGCTACGAGTGCCTGCATCCGTTCTCCGCGGACAGCGCGGGCTACGGGCAGGCGGTGCTGCTGGGCGTCAGCGAGCCCTGCCGCCGGCGCGTGCTCGAGCAGCTCGTCGAGCTGCGCCGCCACGCCGGCGACTACCTGCGCGAGGACGGCTCGGTGGCGGAGGATCGCTACTTCCTGGCCGAGCAGAACGCGACCGTGGTGGCCAACGCGGAGGAGTACTACCGCACGATGTTCGCCGGCCCCGCGTCCTCGTGGAACCTGCGCGACCGGCACATGGCCGACACGCTGGACCAGCTGCAGGTACACCTCGCGCGCCACAGCGACGCCGGTAAGGTCG
>Ga0187879_10003065_pt1 | contig 11267 bp, 10 predicted proteins | sample June2016WEW_19_1_FD_132423 | JGI IMG/M metagenome (GOLD analysis project Ga0187879, IMG submission 132423) | Peatland microbial communities from SPRUCE experiment site at the Marcell Experimental Forest, Minnesota, USA - June2016WEW_19_10 | ecosystem: Environmental > Terrestrial > Soil >... | reverse complement strand
CGGGCGGGTTCGGTTTGATTCTCGCCGAGGCCGACTACTGCTACCTGATGGACCCGTAGTGGAATCCCGCGACCGAGGCGCGGGCAGTGGACCGGACCCACCGCAGAGGGCAGACCCGCAACGTCATGGTGTACCGCCTCATCGCCAAGGACACCATCGAAGAGAAGGTAATGGCGCTGACGGCTCGAAAGGCGGCGGCGGTCTATAGGCCGGTCTGGGCGGTAAGCCGCCCCGATTTCACGGCCGCTGCGAACGCCTCATAGTCCCGCTCGTTCTGGTCGGCGTACGCGGCGGAGAAGTCCGCGATCGCGCGGTCGAAAGCATCCCCCTTGCCGAGGTACGAGGCAATTGCGATCCGGTCGCCCCAGCGGGCGTGCGCGCGGGCGAGCGTCGCACCGCAGATGCGCGCATAAAGACTGGCTCCCGGCACGAGAAGGTTGTCGACGTCCGCGCCGCCCTTCCAGTCCTGGAACTGCCGGACGTAGTAATCGCGGGTGACGCCGTCGAGCCCCGTTATGCGAACCCAGCCCAAGAAGATGTCGGTCGCCGCCTGCATCAGGTGCTGCCCCGCTACCACTCGCTCGCCGTGATTCCGGTAGGTGCTCTTGCCAACGAACCGTTCTAGTACGGAGGCCTGCGCCTCCTTGGTCTGCAGGAACAGCGGGTCGTTGTGGTCGCGGCCCAGCATCAGCATGATGTAGCAGCGGGTCCCGACACTGCCGACGCCCACCATCTTGTAAGCCGCGTGGACGTAGCGGAATTCCTCTATCGGGTGGTGATGGCGCCCGAGCGTACGCCGGTAGGAGCTGAGCAGCTTCTTGATCAGCTCCTCGGAATTCTCCCATTCCGACCCCGGCACGATCATGTCCTCGATCGGCACGATCAGTGGCGGGTCGGCGACGATCCGCAGCTCGCCCTCGACCTCGTCTGCTCTTTTGGCGAACACGCGGGTGCTATCCCGGGTGTGTGCCTGTTTCACGCCCCGCTCGAAAGCCCGGGCCTCCGTCTTGCTGACCCGTTTGACGCGCGTCTCCTGGTGCACCAGGTTGAGCAGCACCCCAGCCTCGAGCTGGTCATACCAGGCGCCCAGGGTCGCCATCCCGGCGGCCTGGCGCATGCGGTTCCGGTACTCAGCGACCCCGGCCATCACGACGGCGCGCCGGTCGGCCCGGGAGAAACCGCGGTCACGTCCCATGACCTCGAAGCTGGCGGCGAGGCGCTTGACATCCCATTCCCAAGGGCCGGGGAGGGTCTCGTCGAAATCGTTGATGTCGAAAATCATCTGCCGCTCGGGCGTGCCGAACAGGCCGAAGTTCGAAAGGTGTGCGTCACCGCACAGCTGCACGGTCACCCCCGACACCGGGGTTGCCGCTAGGTCGGCGGCCATGATCAGCGCGGCGCCCCGGTAGAACGTGAACGGCGAGACCAGCATCCGCCCGTACCGGATAGGGACCAGGTGAGGTACTCGTGATGCCCCCTGCTCTTCAAGCAGGGCAATCGGGTCTGGGCGATCCCGCGCGGGTGCCCACTGGCCGTGATCCGACCGTGGCGCCTCAACGCGCGCGGCCCGGCCCCGGGCAACCCGCTCGTCCACCGTCAGGTGCGCCCGCCTCCATGCCGACGCAAACGGTGGGGTGCGTGCTCCGGCCGTGTCGGTCAGCGTGGTTCCGGCCACGCGTGCATGTGCAGCCATGCTGGCCTCCGGTTGTGCCCTCATCCTTGCCGATTATGACCTTACTCGGCGAACCAGGCTAAATGACGCGCGGCAAGGACCGGGCGGGCCGTCCTTGCCGCGATTGAAGTGCACCGATACAAGGTCTGCACCGCGGGGAAGCCGTCTGGCACGGGCAGCGTTCACGGCGGGTCGACTCGACGGCACAGCACGTCGCCGGTCGAAAGCTCACGATGCTGGATGCTGCAAGAAACCCGGCAGACCTGCGCGTGCTCGTGCTGCCACGGTGAACGTCCGCCCGGGGCCGCCCGGTCACCGTGTCCCGTCGTTGGCCGGAGGGGAACCAGGGGCCACGAGGTGCAGCTCGACGCGGGCGGCTGGGATGCGTTCCTGCTCGCGGGCGAGCAGAGCCAGCGCACGGGCATCGGCTGCGGTGGGGCTGCTCGGGTCCAGGGCCCGTGGCCACAGGCGCGCATGACGGACGGCTGCGACCTCGGCCGCATACACCAGCGCCTGGCTGACCAGGTAGAGCAGGGCGAACATGCCTGCCACGGTGGCGAAGCTGCCGTAGACGGGTCCGGCCTTGGTGACCAGCCTCGCCAGCAACGGCGCCCCGGCGCTGAGCACCACCGTCACCACCGCCGCGCCCACGACGGCGCCCGGCCACAGGGCCCGGACGGGAGCGGGCCGCGCGAGCAGCAGCCTGGCGCCGAGCAGCAGAACCGCGAACACGACCAAGGCCGACCCGAGGACGCCCGCGACCCGTTGCACTCCGGGCAGGCCCGGCAGCGCAGTGACCACCAGCGTGAGCGCGCCGACCGCCAATGCACCAAGCAACAGCGTTGCTAGCATCACGAACACCCGGACGTAACGGGAGACAAACCCGGCCCGCAGGCGGTGCGGGACCGCGGCGACATGGTTCAGCGTCTGGTAGGCGGAAAACACAACACCAGTTCCAGAAAACAGCAGACCGATCAGGCCGGCGATAAACGGGATTGCCGACGTCGGCAAGGTGGTCACCGACTGCTCAACCGTGGATCGCAGCGCCTGCGGCACGATCGCGGTGATAAGCCGCTGACGCAGGTCCGGGTGATCGGCCAGCACCCGGGACAGCGCCGCCACCCCGAGCAGCAACAACGGGAAGATACTCAGGAATCCGTAGTAAGTGATGAGTGCGGCCTCGCGACCGCCCTCGTCGTCCCCGTATTTCTTGACCACCGCGTAGGGAAACCCCAGCACGGCGTGCCTGCGCTGCAGACGATCCGCCCGGGCGATGACCCGGTTCACCTGGGCACTCAAGCCCGAGAAACTCATGGTCCCAGCCTCCCTGGCTTCAGGCGTCCCCGCGTCCATCACGCCGGGTGACCGGTCCGGCCCGGAGCTGCGGCGTCAGCGCAGCGGGCTGCCGGTACATTCAAATCGTGTCACTGCGCGATCTTTCATATGGTCTGTACGCTCGACGGCTGCGTTCTCAGCTCGCTGGTAAACCCACGCCAGAGCACGTCGCTTTGATCATGGACGGTAACAGGCGCTGGGCTCGCCAGATGGGCATGGCAAACCCGAGCCTGGGACACAAGCACGGGGCCGAGCACGTCGAGGACGTCCTGTCTTGGTGCGAGGCAGCGGGCATTAAGCATGTGACGGTGTTCCTGTGCTCAACAGAGAACCTGCTCCGCCGGGACGATGCCGAGGTCGCGTTCCTCATGCAGGTCGTCGAGCAAGTCGTCGTCGGAAAGCTCGCTAGGGCGACGCCGTCCTGGCAAGTCCACGTTGCGGGATTGCTAGATGTCATTCCGGATAGCACAACGCGCGCGCTGAAGGACGCCGTCGCCGCAACCCGCGACTGCTCGACTGGAGCGCACGTAACCCTCGCCATCGGCTACAGCGGCCGTCAGGAAGTCATCGACGCGATCGTCTCCTTGCTTCAGGAGCAAGCCGAGGCAGGCGGTACCCTGACCGGGCTCGCCGAGACGCTGACTACCGAGGACATCGCCAGGCACCTCTACACGGCGGGGCGGCCTGATCCAGACCTGGTGATCCGCACGAGCGGCGAACAGCGGCTGTCGAACTTCCTGCTATGGCAGAGCGCGTATTCCGAACTGTATTTCTGCGACGCCTACTGGCCTGGGTTCCGCGAGATCGACTTCCTGCGTGCGCTCAGAAGTTACGCCGCCCGCCGACGCCGGTACGGGGCCTGACAATGACGTGGCCCCGAGCGGTGGCCCTGGCTGGCGAGCCGCGCTGGCTCGAGTCCGTTCCTTCGGTAACACCCGCCGGTCGCCAGCGTTATAGGCGCCCGCGCGCCAGCCCCGCGAATCCGACTGCACGTACCTGATTGTCGCCTGCCGTTCAGCTGCCCACCGACGGCGCGCAGGGGGCTCGCACTGCAGAATGACGCCATGGCGATCTGTCCGGCCGCATGAGCAGTGTCACAATCCAGCCTGGATAGCGGAGCCGGCTGGGGATCCCCTGCTGGCGGGCTGCCCGCGGAGGTCGAAGATCACTCAAGCGCAAGCCCGCCTGGCCGGACCGCTCGGATGGGTGCAGCACAGCCGACAGGAAGGGGGATCAATGGCTGGAATCGCAGCTGGCGGGACGCAGCCACGGCGATCCGCCAAGACTCCCGGTCCGCGACGCGCGGCCGGCATCTACGGCGCGATCGTCACCGCCTCGATCCTCGCCGCCGCCGGGGACCACCTGCCGATCCGGGCGCTGGTGGTCGCGGTCGTGGTCACGCTGGTCGTGTACTGGGTCGCTGAGGAGTACGCCGAGCTGCTGGGCGAGCAGGCGGAGGGCGGGCGCCTGCCGACCTGGCCGCACGTCCGGGCGGCGCTCGCAGCGACCTGGCCGATGGTCAGCGCCTCCTTCCTGCCGCTGCTGGCACTTGTACTGACGTGGCTGGCGGGGGCCTCGGCCCCGGCTGCGGCCAATGTCGCGCTGGCCGTGGCGATCGTGTTGCTGGCTGTCCATGGATGGTCCGCCGGCCGCGCCGCCCATCTGCGGGGCCGGCAGCTATATGCCGCCACATCCATTGCGGCCCTGCTGGGACTGGTGATGGTCGCGCTGAAGGACGTGGTCCTCATCCACCTGCACTAAAGGGTCCGCTGACGGCAGGGCCATGGGGTGGCGCGCGGCCTGGCAGCCCGCCGGTGATCGGGCGCCCTGCGGCAGCCATCTGACGGCCGGTCGCTGACGTGGCCACCACCTGGCGGATTGTGACTGCCGTGGACCCAGCAGCCCTCGACCGGCTGCGCCCGGCATGTGATGAGGGTCACGGTATCCCCCTTGTTTGCCCGGGCTGGAGCCGGTGATACTAGCAGGCCACAAGGCTTGTTTCTTCGATGGCGCCTGCCTCCTGCGGGTAGGCCAAGGAGGCTTCGCCCTGCGACACGGGAGGATCACAGCTGTATCCTTGGCGGATTCCCGCTGCCCGGGGAATCTCCCTGGCAGGCATTATCAACTGTGACCACCAGACGAGATGGCAGCTCACTGACGTCTTGCCAGGTCGTGCGCTACCTGCAGGAGAACGGCGGACAAGAAAATGGCTACTCAGCGCAATGTCTTGATCGTCGGTGGCTACGCGCGGCAGAACGCCGGCGACGCCGCGCTGCTGCACGCAATCATTCTCCAGGTGGAAAGAGCTTTCCCAGGCTGCATGGTCGAAATAGCAGGTATGGAGGATCCGCGGGTTCACCGAAGCTTCGAAGGCGTGCAGAACCTCGGCTCTATGCGCCGGTACGCGGACGAGGAAGGTATCCCGCCCTTGGCTCGTGCCGTCCGCAAGGCCCTTGTCCTTGCCATCGGAATGTCATGGTTCGTCGCGCCTGCCCGTTGGTACCGCTGGCCGTCCGCCTGGCTTCCGGCTGAAGTACGGGCAGAGCTAGCAGCGATCGAGCGGGCCGACCTGCTCGTCTCGCTGGTGGCCGCGGGTGGGTACCTGCAAGGAGCTGCCCAGCCGGGCCTTGGCCCGCGGGTCGTCTACCAGCTCCTGCCGCTGATGCTGGCGCAGCGGCTCGGCACGCCGGTCGTGTGCGCGCCACAGTCCTACGGCCCGTTCGGCGCGCGGCTGCCGGCGTGGATCATCGGGAAGACGCTCAGCCGGGCGCGCCTGGTCCTCGCCCGCGAAGACATCAGCCTCGCTGAACTGAAGAAGCTGCGCCTGCCGGACGGCATCGCCCAGCGTGCGGTAGATTCTGCTTTCAGCCTTGAGCTACCGCGGCGGGACCGGGCAGATACGCGCGCGTGGCGGGCCTCGCACGGCGTCGGCGCCGACGAGGTGCTGGTCGGGCTAACGGTCCGCCGTTGCCTGCCGGCGGCGCAGCAGGCATGCTACGAAGCGGAACTCGCTGCATTCGTAGACCTGCTCCACGAGGTCCCCGGCCGCCGCGTGGTGATTTTTCCGCAGGCCACCGCCGCTGATCGGCGGGACGACGACCGCATCGCGTCGCGGCTTGTCGCCGGTCAGTGCCGCGGGCGCACTCGGCCCATCCTGCTGGAAACGGAGGCTGACTACCGTAGCGTGGCCTCGTTCATCGCCGATCTGGATTACCTGGTAGGTACCCGGTTCCATTCGGTGATCTTCGCCCTGACGGCTCGCGTTCCCTGCATCGCCATCGGGTATGAGCACAAGACGCATGGAATCATGCGAGACCTGAGTCTCAATGGCTGGGTGCTCCCAGCATGGGGGCTATCAGCTGCTCGACTTTATGGCCTGTTCGGCAAGCTGGAAAAGCACCGGTCGGATTACCAGGCACATCTCGATCATGTCATCCCTATCTATGTGGAACGTGGGCACGCAATAACGGACGCGCTAGGTCGCGCCTACTATGGCGGACCTGTCACGGCGGAGAGGGAAGATTCCGTGGGCCCGATCGGATACGAAGAGGACTGTCACATCTGCCGCGAGTCCATAGCCGCCTGACCTTAGCGCGACCAGAGATCGTAAGTCCCGTCGTCAGCTAATGTAATGCCGCGATGAGGCTAGCGAATGTCACCGGGCACTACCGCGCCGTATGCTCTCAGCACCTCGTGAATATCGTCGATTGCCAGCTGCTCAGGCTCGACACCGGAATGCGCCGACAGGGCCCCCATCACGCCTGCCGCCTGGCCCATCGCCATGCACGACGCTTGCACGCGGTAGGCCGAGCTGGCCTGCTGGTCGCCTGCGATACAGCGGCCGGCGGCCAGGAGCCATTCGCTTCCGAGGGGGAGCATCGCTCCCCGGGGAATGGTCGGGAACGTACCTTCGGCCAGCGGCCGCAGATCGATCCCGTCGCCGCCCGGCCGGTGAACATCGATCGGATAGAAGCTATAACAGACGGCATCGTCCCACAAGCGCCCGCTTGCATAGTCGCGGGCGGTAATCCGCTTCTTGCCCCGGATTGTGCAGCTCTCACGTATGCCGCACTCCGCGGCGGTGAAGTCGATCGTCAGGTTCTTCAGGCCCGGCTGGCTGCGCAGGAAGCAATAGATCCTCATCAGTGCCCTGCGCGCGGCGACCTCTGCCGCCGTGCGGCCCGCGCTCGTGCTTCCGTCGATCCCCGTGACATGCATGGAATTCTCGCCTCGCTGGCGCAGGAAGGTGCGCACCCGATCGGCGTGCGTGGCGAGATCGGTTGGCAGCAGCGAGCCCCCGGCCACCGCGTCTTCGTACGCGCGATCGAGAAGCTCGAAATCCAGGGTGGCAGGATCGTATCCGCTGAGCATGACATTGAGCGTCCCTGGCTGGAGTTCTTCATTCCGCTCCGTCTCGTATCCCGCCAGCGCCACGGCGTTGGCGTCGCCAGTGCAGTCCACCAGCACGCGAGCGCGCTCCTCGCGTAGTCCCTCTTTGCCGCACAGCGTCAGGCGCCATTCGCCGTCCGCCTTGTTGACCGCGGCAAGCATGGTGTGGAGCGACAAACTGGCGCCTGCGCCGAGGACGGCGTCGTCGAGCAGTGCGGCATAAAGAGCGGTGTTGACGCGCACCTGAAGCATGTTGGTGGGCATGTCGTACCTGGCGAAGTCGGGCAGGTGGTCGCCGGCGAGCTGCACCGCGCGGTTCACCAGCTGCCAGCCGATGCCAGCGATCACTTGTTTGCCCCACGCGTGAAAGAGGCCAGGAACGTTGATGGCGGCACTCGTGATGGTCCCGCCGAGCATGCCGTTCTTCTCCACCAGCAACGTCCGCGCACCCAGTTGCGCTGCTTGAATGGCCGCGACCGACCCCGCGGGGCCGCCCCCGACGACGGCAACGTCGTAGCTCAACTTCGCTCCCTATCCACCAGCCGGCTCGCAGGTCCTTACCCACGCAATCCAAGGCCACTGCGCCGAGGCCCGGCAAGGCGAGCTCACGGGATGAGGCCGCGCAATTTCCGAGTTTCCGGTGGGCCCCGGCCAGCGTCGGGATATGGCCGAAGCTGCCCGGGAGTAGCGGGCCGAAGCGGCAGCCGCACAGCCAGCGCATCCGATCGCGACCCCGGCCGGTGCGATCGGACACGATGTGTGGCGGCGGTTCGCGCCGGTTCCGGCCGATCGCGGCGGCCGCAGGGCCATTTCAGTGTTTGGCAGCGCGCCTGCGGCCAGCGGACGAGGCCGGTTCGTGACCGGCCGGCGTCCGGTGACCGAATCGGTGATCGCCGCTGCCGCGCCGGAGCAGCCGGGCGTCGGGCGTGCGGGTGGCCCGGGCTGGTCGCCCGGGCCCGACGCAGCCGCGCAGCTGGACGACGGCAGCCCAGCCCGGTTCCACACCTCGCCGGGCGTAACGAGTGACTCAGCCGCTCGACGCGGCGCGGGCCCACGCAAGTGACGCCACGCCGGTTGTGACCGCCTCCGCGACGTCGACGACGGGAACGACCTCGATATCGTTCCAGTAGAAGAACTTCGAGACGAACGACTGGACCGGGCCGGGGTCGGCTGCCTCGACGAGTACGTAGCCGCCGTTGTTCAGGTTGGAGACGAATGCGTGGACGGTGAGGCCTTCTTCGGGCTTCCACTTGCCAAAAGCATTGAGCAGAGCCTCCTGGTTGGCGAGGTTCTGATCGTGGCTCAGGCCAGCTGTGCGAATCTCATATTCGATCATATATTTCACTTAGTCCTCCTTCAGGATTAGGTGGCCGCGCGGAGGTGCGCCTGTCGTTCTCCTTGACCGCGGTGGCCGCTGGGTCCACCGGTCGCCAGGCAGCCGCCGCTGGAACCACGCCGCGGCTAGGCCGTCACCTCGTTGTAGATCTCGAACCCGGTCTCCTCGGGCGGCGCCGTGAAGCCACCGGCGATGCCCTGCGCCATGCGAGGCATGAGGATGCCATCGCGGAACCGCTCCCAGCCCTCCCGCGAGTCATGCACTGCGATGATCGTCCAGCCGCCGGCCGACGGGCCCGCGGCATGGAACAGCTGTCCTTCGGGCAGCCCCCCGCCCTCCGGGTGCACTGCCGCGATCGACGCTTCGTACTGTTCCCTCGTGCCACCAGCGAACTTATGGACCACGCCGTACGCCATGTGATTCCCCCTATCCCCCATTGCCCGGACCCGCGTTCGCTCCTCAGACGATCTCCAGGCGGCTGTAGCGGACACTACGCTGCCGTGGTCGATCGTGTCGAGCCGCTACGGCGGTGCGGCAGTTGCCGTGTACGAAACTGGCCAGGCACCTGGGTGCCCTTGATCGGGGAGGTGCATGTTCACCGCTGCTGTGCGGTGCGGCGGGCGGCCCACACCCTGCTCTCGGTGCGCACACTCAGGTCGATGCGGCGCAGGATGCTGTGAGGGCTGTCGGTGTCGAGCAGCTGGTCGAAAGCGGTCAGGTCCTCGGCCGTCAGGGCGGATGCGACGCAGACTGCTGAGCGCGTAGCGGCCTGCTGCGTCGGCTGGTTGGTCTCGATCCGGAAGCGCCGGTTGCCCAGGAGCAGGATCGCGGTGCCGGAGAAGACAACGAGCCGCGGCGAAGTCAGCGAGGAGCAGGGTCAACCGCTCCCCTTTGCGAAGGCGCCTCGACGCCGATGACATCCGTCGGCCGGCCTGAAGAACCCGGCGGTCGGCATCACCGGCGAACGGCCAGGTACCGCGTGAGGTGATCGATCACCTCACGCGCGTCGTCCTCAATACCGTAGATGAACGTGGACTTTCGCCGCCGCAGCACGGGCAGTCCCAGCGCGTACAGTCCCGGGCGGTCGACCACACCGCCCTCGTGGCGCAGCTGGCCCTTTACGTCGACCACGGGCACGTCGAGCCACCGGTAGTCAGGCCGAAAACCCGTTGCCCACACGATCGCGCGGATCTCGCCGCTTCGCAGGTCGAGCTGCAACGGCGTCGACTCGGGCACGCGTGTCGCCGCGAAGCGCTCGGGAAGGCCGACCTCAGCGTCACGGCCGCTCGTCAGAGCCCACGCGTCGAACGTGTCCAGCAGGCGCTCCAGCTTGAGGTCCGCGAGCGCGAAGACGTTGCGCAGGCCGCCGGAGAACAGCGCGCGGCCATCACGTGCCGCCGCCCAGCGGCCCACCAGCTCGACGCCTATCGAGGTGAGCGCGTTCAGATCGAGCGTCGCCCGCTCGGGGGTCCCGACGAGCTGGGGTGAGGGCAGCCGCCGGGCCCGCGTGAGGTCCTCGACCTCGTCGTACCGCTCGTCCCACACGCCCGACGCGTCCATCCACCACAGCACATCGCGTCCGCGGTACGTGCGCGGCAACCGCACGTGCTCCCCCACCGAGAGGGTCACCGGCCGACCCGACCGCCTCAGCTCATCGGCGAGCTGCACGCCGGTCGCCGAGGCTCCCACGACCAGCACGCCGCCGTCGGGGAGCTGGCCGGGGTGGCGGTAGCCGAACGGCGTCAGTTGCTCGACGAACGGCGGCACCCCACCGCTGAGCGGCGGCACCGCGGGCTGATTGCAGGCGCCGCTGGCGATGACCACGGTCCGGGCTTGAATCTCGCCGCGGCTTGTCGTCAGGTGGTATCCATCCTCGGCCTGCCGGACCGACGTGACATTCACGCCGGTCCGGACGGGAGCACCCGAGACCTTGGCGAAGTGCTCGATGAACTCGGTCACTTCGCCCACCGCCATGTAGCCGTCTGGCTCCGGACCCTCATAGCGAAGGCCCGGCAGGCGGCTCTGCCAGTTGGGCGTGAGCAGCCGCAGGGAATCCCAGCGTTCGCGCCGCCAGGAATTCGCCACCTCGCCGCGCTCAAGCACGACGTGATCAATCGACCGGTCGCCGAGGAAGTAGCTTGCCGCGAGGCCAGCGTGCCCCGCGCCGATGACGACCGTGGTAAAGCGGTCGATGGCTGCGACCCTCAGGCGACCTCGACGGTGACGTTCGTCGGGTTCGTGAGGGCGTCGAACACGGCGGAGCGCTTCTGGGACTGGGCGACCAGCGCCTCGATCTCCTGCCTCGACGCGTCGGCGTCGATGGTGAACGTCACCTTGATGTCGTTGAAGCCGTTGCGGACGTCGCTGTCGGCACCAAGGATTCCGCGGATGTCGTGCCCGCCCTCGACCGTGGACTCGACCGCGCGCAGCTGGATGCCGCGGTTCTCCGCGACGGACGCAATACCCCCCGTCAGGCAGCTCGCCAGGCCGACGAGGAGGTACTCGATCGGCGTGATGCCGTTGTCCTCCGCCGCG
>Ga0187879_10003063_pt1 | contig 11268 bp, 7 predicted proteins | sample June2016WEW_19_1_FD_132423 | JGI IMG/M metagenome (GOLD analysis project Ga0187879, IMG submission 132423) | Peatland microbial communities from SPRUCE experiment site at the Marcell Experimental Forest, Minnesota, USA - June2016WEW_19_10 | ecosystem: Environmental > Terrestrial > Soil >... | reverse complement strand
CCGACGAGGGCTTTAGCCCGACGAGGGCTTTAGCCCGACGAGGGCTTTAGCCCGACGAGGGCTTTAGCCCGACGAGGGCTTTAGCCCGACGAGGGCTTTAGCCCGACGAGGGATCTGCTGTTTCCCGCCTCCCACTAACCTTATGAGCTCGCCGTGACCCTGCCAACTAATTCTGAACTCCGGCAGCACCAATCCTCAGACATCTGCAGCTACTACCATTCTGATTCGTCTGTCCGCGATCAGGAGCTGGTGCTGCTGGAACTGTGGCGAACTCTGCGTACCCGCTGGTTTGTCATTGTGGGCTGGGCTGCGGCCTGTCTACTTCTGGCGGTGATGTATGTGCTGATCAAGAGCCCGCGATACGAAGCCAGCGCTCGCATTGAAGTCAGTCCCGCAGGCACGAACTCAATGGGGTTGGATGAAGTGAGCTCCAGAATCCTTAACCCTTCCGATCCCACCATCCAATTGGAAAGCGCAGTGACCGTGCTCGAAAGCAACACTGTCGCCTTGGCCGTGATGCAGCAGACCAAGCTGGCCGAACGGCAGGATTTTGCCGGCCCATGGATCCAGCCACCCGGCACCGATGTCTCCGCTCTGTCTCCCAAAGCCCGCGACAAGCTTTTGCTTCGCTTCCAGAAGAACTTCAAGGTCGAAATCGTCCCCAAGACTGACATCATCAGCGTCAAGTTCCGGACCAGGGATCCTCAGCTGTCCGCTGAAGCTGTGAATTCCATCGTCAGCAGTTATGCGGAGCGGAATTTTCGCAGCAGTTATGACTCGACAACCCAGGTCTCCAACTGGCTCTCGGCCCAGATGGACGATCTGAAGCTCAAGGCCAACGAAGCGCAGGAGAAGCTGGCGGCACTACAGAAGCGGCGCGGATTGATCGGCGTCGACGAGACCGACAACATCGTCACCGATAAGCTCAAGGACCTGAACGAGCAACTGACCGCGGCGGAGTCGGACCGCATCATGAAAGAGGCGCGCTACCGCATCGCCGGTTCGGGCAATCCGGAACTGATCGCCTCCACTGTGCCCGAGCCCACGCTCCAGGTCCTACGCTCGCAACAAGCGCAGTTGCGGGTGGACTACGCCCGCCTGAGCACCAAGTTCGGTGATGGCTATCCCAAACTGGCGGAATTGGGCAGCCAGATGGCCCAGGTGGACAGTGCCATCAATTCCGAACTGAAGAACCTGGCTGAGCGCTACAAGAACGAATACCTCGCGGCCGCCAGCACCGAAAAAGCGCTGCAGGGAAAATTCGAGGAGCAGAAACAGAAGGCTTATGACTTGAATCAGGGGGCTGCGCAATATGCGATTCTAAAGCACGAAGTTGAGACCACCCAGGACCTCTACCAGACTCTGCAATTGAAGCTGAAACAAGCTGGCATCGTTGCCGGACTGGCAGCTGCCAACATCGGTGTAGTCGAGCCGGGGCAAATACCATCCGAGCCGGCCGATCCCCGGCCCGCCCTTGACATCGCTCTCGGACTCGGCGGCGGTCTGGTGCTCGGAGTCTTGACGGCGGTCGGTTTGGAGGGCCTCGATACCACCATTCGCACCGGCGAAGAAGCCGAGGCTGTCAGCGCCCTCCCCACACTGGCAGAGATTCCCCAAGTCGCGCCAAGTCGTCTTGGCGGGCGTCGCTGGAAATCCTCTGCATTTGCCATGAGCCCCGAGGTGCAGCTCATCGCTCATCGCCAACCGCATTCCCCGGCAGCGGAATCCTATCGCTGTTTGCGCACTTCCCTTCTGCTGCACTCGCCAGACCGGCCGCCGCAAACCTTGACCGTAACCAGTTGCTTGCCTGCCGAGGGAAAAACTCTGACCGCCGTGAACTGCGCCGTCGTGCTGGCGCAGCAAGGCGCGAAGGTCTTGCTGGTCGATGCCGACCTCCGCCAGCCTTCGGTTCACAAATCCTTCGACCTCCCACAGGGTCCCGGACTAACTGGGATACTGGCAGGGCTCTGCGCCCGGGAAGAAGCCACGGCGGTCGCAGACTTGCTGCCCAACCTCGCCGTCCTTACGGCCGGAGCCGCCTGTCCTTACCCCGCCGAGATGCTGGCGTCGCCCCAGATGGCCGAGTTGCTGGACTACTGGCGCCCTCGTTATGACCACATCATTTTCGACACCCCACCGGCGTCGATGTTTACCGACGCTGTGGTCCTTAGCTCGCAAGTTGACGCTGTGCTTCTCGTGGCTCGATGCGGAGTGACCACCCAATACGCTTTGCGTCACACCCGGGACTTGCTGCAACGCGCCAACGCCAACTTGGCCGGCGTGGTGCTCAATGGCGTCGCCCAGCGAAATAAATGTTCCTATTACCGCCGACGCGGCTATGGCCTCACCGGCAGACAGCCGGGTCCAATTGACAACTAGATTCAACAGCGAAATCTCAACCGCGCGGCGGACGCTTACGAGGAGCGCTGCCTTGCCTGCGCTCCTCGTCGTGCTGACGTTTTGCCTCTGTGTGATCGCATGGGCACAATCTCAGGCCGGCGAAGCGGCAACGCCTCCACCTCCGCCGCAAGTCTCGGTCGCCGACGCAATGACCTCCAACGCCTTGCTACTCGACATCGGCGATCTTCTCGACGTTCGCGTCTTCGACACTCCTGAGCTTTCCGAGAAACTCCGCGTGGACGATCACGGAGAAATCGTCCTGCCCGTCGGAGGCGTCGTCAGCGTCAAGGGATTGACAGCAGAGCAGGCGGAAACAGCGATCGAGCAGCGGTTTCGCCAGAAAAATATCCTGCGCGATCCCCACGTGGAAGTCTTCGTACTCGAATACGCCACCCAAGGCGTCACCGTTGCGGGTGAGGTCAAAACGCCCGGCGTTTATCCCTGGGTCGCCAAACAAACCGTGCTTGGCTTCATCTCCGTAGCCGGCGGAGTGACAGCTTCCGCCTCCAAAACCGTCACCGTTAGCCGCAAGGACCGCGAGCAGGTCATCACCTTTCAACTAAACAACTCCCCGCAGGGAAATGGCGGAGATATCGATGTGCAGCCTGGCGACCGCATTCTGGTTACCCGCGCGGGCGTGGTCTACGTCGTCGGCGATGTCGGCCGTCCCGGCGGTTACCTCATCGAAAACAAAGACACCGTTACCGTCCTGCAAGCCCTTGCGCTAGCTCAGGGCATAAACAAGACCGCGAAGTACGATGCCAAGCTGATTCGTAGTTCTCCTGCCGGACGGACCGAATCGGATCTCCCTCTCAAGCAGATCCTGGCCAACCAGGCCACCGATCCCAAACTCCAGGACGGCGACATTCTCTTCGTTCCCGTCAGCGGCAGCAAACAGTGGGCTGACAAGAGCATGACTTCCGTCCTGCAAATGGCAGTCGGTGTAGTTATCTACGGCAGGTTATGAAATCAAAACGAACCGCAAGCAGCCCGGCATCTCCGGGACTTTGCATCGCGTTCTTCGGCCCCGATGGCATAGGCAAGTCCGCCGTCATTGAGGCCATGAAACTCGCGGTCGGGGCCACCTTTTCCTCCGTCGTGCAATTTCATTTTCGCCCGATGTTTGGCCGGCGAGAGGATCGGCCACCCGTTCTCGATCCTCATGCTCAGACTCCCCGCAGCCTGTTGATCTCTTCCGTCAAACTGATTTATTGGCTGCTGGATTGCTGGTACGGATATTTCATTGCGATCCGTCCCGCCCGGCGCCGCTCCGGCCTGGTGATCTTCGACCGATACTACCCGGACATTCTTGTCGATCCCGCGCGCTATCGCTTGCCCGCGAGCAGTCTCCGCATCGCAAGCTGGCTCGCGGCCCTAGCGCCGCGGCCTGACCTGTATGTCCTGCTCGACGCTCCCGCGGAAGTCGTGCAACGCAGAAAACACGAAGTATCGCTGCCGGAGTCGCAGCGTCAACGGCTGGCTTATCTGGCAGTGTTCGAATCGATGCCCGCCAAACTTCTGGTCGATGCCGATGCTCCTGTCAACCAGGTGGCGCAGCGGGTAAGCGTCGCCCTCTCCACTCTCCAGAACTTTTCCATGCAACGAGACGAGGCTCTCCTTCTTGCAGACTTCTGATCTGGCGCAACAACTTCTTGCAGCTCTTCCGCGCAGTGAGGCCCATGCCCCTTCGTCGGAGTTCTTCGCCGTGCCGGGTGACCAACCCCGCTGGCTGATTCCTTCCCGCGGCGGAAATCTCCACTCCACCCTCGCGGCATGGGCTCCGTATCGTTTGTCCTCCCGGCTCAAGTGGAGCGCGATCAGGGCAGCCAACTGTATGGGAGCGCTGCAAGCGCTGCCATACGTCAAAACGGTGCAGTTGGGCGATGCCAACGAAATCGATTGGCGCGCCGTGGGCTGGACCCGCGCCACTCCGCCGGTCCCGCTCATCTATGTGGGCACACCCGGCCCTCGTCGGAAAGCAGTCATCCATCTCGTCGATCCCGTCTCCGGAAGCTGCGACGCCATCGTCAAAGTACCGCTCTGCGCAGGGGCCAGCGATGCTATCGTTCGCGATGCCTGCACACTCGGCGTACTGGCTGGCGAGGACTACTCTTTTGCGCCGCGGCTGTTGCACCTGGATCGCCGGCGCGGCATCGCCACGCAGCAGTTTCTGCCCGGCAAGTCGGGAAGCCGCCGTTTCCGGCCCGAATATTTTGCTCTGCTTAGCTCCCTAGTTTTGCGCGAAGAGTCCACAAGCATCGCCGAACACGCCGCAGCCTGGCACCAGGCGTTATCTTCTCTCACCCGCAAACCTGATCTTGAGCTCATGGGAGCGACTCTGGCCGAGCTTTGCGATGACCACTCCCTGCCGTCATGCTGGACCCACGGCGATTTTGCGCCCTGGAACATCCGCCACAACATACACTGCGCACCCGCTCTTATCGATTGGGAAGAAGCTGAGCGGGATGGGCTGCCATTGCAGGATGCCTATCACTTTCTGCATATGCAGGATTTCCTCTTCGGCGCCCGGCCAACGACGCACACCGCGGATGTAGAACTCTTCGCCAGGACGTTTGGCATCGCTCCGGCGCAGTGCCGCACCTTGGAGATCGCATACCTGGTTCGATCTCATGCGAGGTGCACTTCCTACCACCAGATTGAACGCGCCGACTTTCTGCTGAAGACGCTTGCGCTCCTGGTTCGCAATCGCGCTTCCTCCACAGCGTTCGCCACCGGGGCGCCGCAACGCCTGCAACTGGTGTCATCTCATCCCGCGAACCTGCACAGCGTCCGCGCCCAGCTATTCGACGCTTTGATCGCACAACTCAACCAGGCGGAGATTCCGTACTGCGTCCTGAGCGGGTATGAACGTCAATCGGAATCGGACGCGTCGGATGTGGACGTCATGTTTCGTCCCCGCGACCTGCCACGCGTTCCCGCGCTTCTGGCTCGAACTGCGCAGTCCGCCGGCGCTTTGCTGGTTCAGTCTATCCAGCACGAGACGACTGCTTGCTACTTTGTTCTCGCCCGCCAACAGGGCAAGCACATCGCCCACCTGGCTGCGGATTGCTACAGCGACTACCGCCGCGACGGGCGCACCTGGTTACTCGCAGACGAACTCATCGCCGGCCGCCGCAAGTACCGCGAGTTTTGTGTGCCTTCCGTCGCCGACGAGTTCACCTATTACCTCATCAAGAAGGTGCTGAAACAGGACATCACCCCGCACCAACTCAAACGCCTGCAACATCTGTTCGCACGCAATCCGTTCGACTGCCGTCAACGGATCGCAAGCATCTGGCCTCCGGAAACTGCTCTTATGTTGCAGCGGGCGATAGTAGAGCAGGATCTCGGATGGTTCCAGAGACAATTGTCGAGCCTGCTCGCGGAGTTACGACGGTCGCCTGCCGTGGAGCGCCCGTTCCGGCGCGCTCTGCAAAACCTGCGAGAGGCCGGCCGGTGTTTGCGACGCATCATTTTTCCCACCGGCTTGTCCGTGATGGTCGTCGGGGGCGACACCACGCTCAGTTCGGAACTGGCAGACAGACTCGCGTGCAACTTAGCGGCTGTCTTTCGCCGCGCGCGGAGGATATGGACCGTTGGCAGCCTGTCGAATACTTTCGCGCAGATATTGGAAGTCGCGGCCGCGCGAATTCGATCGACCCTCCTGGTTCATTCGGTTGACCACAGCGCTCCCGTCGGCAGCCTTCGGCAATCCATGGGCTGGTTTGGATCTCTCTGCCTTCTTGCGCGCCGCGACGTTGTTCTGTCTTTGCAGTCGGGTCTAGTCAATGACGCACACGACGCACGCTTTTCCCACACCAGAGTTGTTTGCCTGGACGCCGACAACTCGCCGGACCAGATTCTTCAGAATGCGAGCCGGGCAATCCTTCATTGGCTGGCGCTGCGCACTGAGAAGCGGTTAAAGCTGCGCAGTATGACTCGCGGCAGCGTGATCGGCAATCTAGCCGGGCGGTCCGAGCTCCGCTCCGCGGGGCTGGACTGAATGCCGCGAGTCTTGCTTTCCGCTTACGCCTGTGAGCCCGGACGCGGCTCTGAACCCGGCGTCGGTTGGAGTTGGGCAACAGAACTAAGTCGGTTGGGACATCAGGTTACCGTCATCACCCGCGCCGCCAATCGGCGCGCCATCGAACAGGAGGCGTCGCGCTTTTCGCAAAACATTAGCTTTCTTTATTACGATCTGCCTCCGTGGATACAGCACTGGCGCAGCTGCCCGGGCGGCAAGGCGCTTTATTACGTCCTCTGGCAGTGGTTTGTGGTGCAGCGAGTTCGGCAGATTTTTCCTAGCCTGCCCTTCGATGTCGTACATCATGTCACCTATGTCAGCGCGCGCTACCCCAGCTTCATGGCAGCGCTCGGCATTCCTTTCTGGTTCGGCCCAGTTTCCGGTGGCGAAGTTGTTCCCCCACTGCTTCGCGCCGGATTCTCGGCCGGACAAAAGCGGCGTGAGTGGTTGCGCGACATCTCCAACTTTCTGGTGGCGCTGGATCCGTTGATGCGCCGCACCTTCCGGCAGGCCGAGCGAATCCTCGTCACACGCGACACGCTGGGGCTGGTTCCCGGGCGCTGGCGTCACAAGGGCACAGTCCATCTGGCGATCGGTCTGTCGGAGCAGGACTCGACTGCTACCAACTGCCAGGCGAAGCGCAGCGCCCACGGCTTCCGGGTACTTTACGCCGGACGGCTGCTGGAGTGGAAGGGAGTCGATATCGCCCTTCATGTCATTGCGGATGTGAAGCAGTCGTATCCCGGTATTCGTTTCACCATCGTCGGCGACGGGCCGGCGAAGGGCAAGCTGACCGCCCTCAGCCGGGAACTCGGCCTTGAAACAGTCGTGACCTGGGTTGGCTGGCTGCCGCAAAGGGCGGTGGTCGAGCACTACGCCTGCGCCGATGTGCTGCTGTTTCCCAGCCTCCGCGACTCCGGCGGCATGGTGGTGCTGGAGTCGCTGGCCTACGGCGTTCCCGTGCTCTGCACTGACCTCGGCGGTCCGGGCATCATGGTGAACCCAACCTGCGGACGCTCGATCGCGACTGCAGGCCGCAACCCGGAGCAGCTCACGTGCGACCTTTCCAGCGCTCTGCTTGAGATAGTCACCGTACCCAACATGCTTGAGTCGTTGTCCTACGGAGCCAAAGTGCGGGCACGGGAATTCAACTTCCAGGACCTTGTGCGATCGGTCTACCCAGCTCCGTCGAAGACTGCGTCACAACCGGAAACTGAATTTTGCAGTGGAACAAACGCCGCGAGATTCATCCGGTCCAGCCGCGAAGCGGCGGCATTTGTGTTAGCCGCGGGCGTAAGCCCGCGGTCAAGTAGAAACAAAGACGAGCCGCGGAGCGGCGACACTAAGTTGGGACAAAGTCTCCCTTCGGCACGGCAAATGGTTCCGGATCCATGACCACCGCGCTGTGGCCCACAATCTCGCACCAGGACGTTGCCGCTCCTGCGCCACGAACTTGGGCCTTCGCCGTCTGGCGCGCGCTGATCTGCTGCTTGCTGTTTTCAATCATTTTCCTGCCGGAATTCGTGCGCGACGGAGTCAGCGAACCCAGTCTGCCCTATGCCAAAGTTGCCGGCGGCTTTCGCTTCATCGATCTGGCAATCCTGTTCGTGGTCTTCGGTCATGTGGTGGCCCTCGGATGTCTGCGCACTAAAGTCATGCGCTTTCCCCGGTCGCTGGTGCTGCCTGGACTCGCTTTTCTTGGCTGCATTGGCGTCGCCATTTGCTACGGCCGCAGTCGCGGCGGCAGCAACTTCTTCTTTGACTGGCGCGGTCTGGCACTCGGCATCGGCCTGTACTTCGTCTGGTCGTTGTGCCTGCGAAATTCTCGCGACGTAGCCGCTGCCATTCGAGTGTTTGCCGTCTACATGGCGGCACGAATCGCGCTGCTATATGTGTTGTACCTCGCCGGCTACCGCGACACTCTGGCAGGCGTCCCCATACCGATCTTCGACGGACCGGTGCTGTCCTGCACCGTGTTTACCGGCCTGCTCGCATTTCGTTACAGCGAGAGTTCCAGAGGCGCCAGCAGGCTCCTCTGGTCTTGTCTGGCTGCGGCAGCCTACATGTTCGTCCTGCTCTGCTTTCGGAGAACCTACTGGGGAGAGTTGGCAGTTGGAACCTGCATCCTTCTCTTACTGCAGAAGCGCAATCGTATCCGCAATGTTGTCCTTCTCGTCGGCATGGTTGCGCTGGCCGCAGTCATTCTCGGCGCGTCGTTCTCCAGCCGGATACAGAGCATCGACGTAACTCGCGGCGACGGCGAGTTCAGCGCCGACAATGCCAATCACGTTTACGACTTGATGGATGCCTGGTACCAGGTGCGGCAATCTCCGCTGATGGGCATTGGAGTTGGGACCTCGTATTCCACCTGGCACATCAGGAACTGGAAGACCGAGTCGGTGATGGTGCACAACGCTCCCTTGCACGTCTGGCTGAAATATGGAATCACAGGCCTGATTTGCTATCTATGGTTCCACATCGCATTGCTGCGCTGGCTATATCGCCGTTCGCAAGCGGCAACGTCCCGCGACACCGCCTTCCTTGGTGCAGCTTTCGCCTATCTGGCGGCACAATTTGCCATGACGCTCGGCTTTGCCCCCTGGCCATACTCCGAATTACAGTTGACCACCCTGATTTCGTTCATTCTGGCCGCGGCAGCAACAGCCGACCAACATCAGTTATTTCGGTCTGGTATCCAGAATTCTTCAGCGGTTCGATGTTCGGGTAGAGCCGGCCTTCAGGCCGGCGTCAAGGGGACCTTTACCGAGAAGTCATCAGCCGCTGAGGTCGTCGACCTCAGCGGCTGACGGAAGAAAGTTTTACAACGAGACGCGGGCCTAAAGGCCCGCTCTACCCCACAGCAATTGCGAAACTTCACAGCTAACTGGCACCCGCCCCGAATTATGACTCTTCCCTCTCTCTCGGTCATCACTCCCTCGTATAACACCGCCGATTTCATCGAAGATGCGCTCTTGAGCGTCTCGCGTCAGCAAGGAGTTTCGACCGAGCACATCGTCATCGACGGCGCCTCCACGGACCGCACGCTGGAAATCGTGAAACGCTACGGCGAAGTGCAATGGGCCTCCGAACCCGACCACGGGCAGTCCGATGCCATCAACAAAGGCTTCCTCCGAGCCACCGGCGACCTGGTGGGCTGGCTGAATGCCGACGATTACTACCTTCCCGGCGGCCTCGAAGCCATCGCCCGCGCCGCCCAGGAGCATCCCGAGGCTGACGTCATTCACGGCGACTGCGTGTTCGTCGACAGCGCCGGAAAAATTGTCCGCTCCAAGGTCGAACATGATTTCGATCGCGCGGTCCTGATGTACTTTGGCTGCTATATCCCCTCGACTTCGACCTTCTTCCGCCGCAGTATCATCGACTCCGGCTTCCTGCTGGATTGCGATTATCGGGTGTGTATGGACTTCGAGTACTTCGCCCGCCTGGCTCACGCCGGCTTCATCTTTCACTATGTGCCGCAATTCATCGCGGCGTTTCGCTGGCACGGCAGCAACGTCAGCCTCAGGCAGCTGGCCAGGCGCGCCGAGGAGCGACGGTTGGTCCAGCGCCGTTTTGGCAAAAGCGCCTATTCGGAATCAACCCTCGATCTTCTCGCACGCGTACACCGCGCGAAGCGCGTTCTACGCAAGGCCCTCAGCGGAAACATCGCTCGCGAGCTTCGCCTTCGCCAGATGATCGGCCAGGATACCGATTGGCTGGCGGGCCGCGCTGGGTTGCAAACATGCAAAGCCTTAGCGTCCTTGTAATCCACAATCAATACCAGCAGCCGGGAGGTGAGGATGCGGTCGTCCGCGCCGAGGTCGATCTGCTGCGCGGCGCCGGAAATCGCGTCGTGCTCTACGCCCGCAACAACTCCGATATCGCCGGCTACGGCCCGCTGCGGAAGGCGTCTCTATTGGCCAGCACAACCTGGAACCGGAGGACTTATGCCGATATTCGCGCGCTCATTCGTGAACACCGCCCGGACATCGTCCACTGCCACAACTTTTTGCCGCTGGTGAGTCCTTCTGCCTATTACGCGTGCAAGTCGGCGGGCGTTCCTGTGGTTCAGACTCTGCACAACTACCGCCTCCTCTGTCCGGCCGGGACCTTATTCGCGAATGGGCAACGTTGCGAAGGATGTTCGCAAAGCACTGCAAACGCAGTCCGCCGGGGATGCTACCGGAGCTCGCACGTGCAGACCGCGGCCGTGTCGCTGATGCTGGGCATTCACCGGCTGCGAGGAACCTGGAAACGCAATGTCGATGCCTACGTGACACCCAGTGCGTTCTGTCGCGACTACTTTGTCGCCGCTGGCCTGCCTGAGAAAAAGGTCCACCTGAAGCGCAACTTCCTGGCGCATGATCCCGGCCGGCGCGCGGGCCGTGGCGACTACGCGCTTTTTGTCGGCCGGCTCAGCCCCGAAAAAGGCGTGCTGGAGATGATCGAGGCATGGAGGCAGTTGCCGGAAGTAAAGCTGCTCGTCGCCGGAGATGGCCCGCTCTACTTCGAAACTCGCGGCGCCGCGCGTCGCACCAACGGGCATGTCAGGCTCCTCGGACAGCTCAGTGCCGACGAGACGCTCGCCCGAATCAGGGGGGCACGGTTCCTGGTATTTCCCAGCCGATGGTATGAGCCCTTTGGCATGGGCCTGCTGGAGGCTGCGGCGTGCGGCGTTCCCGCCATTGCTTCGCGCATTGGCGCCATCCCTGAGTTGGTCGCCGATCATCACACCGGACTGCTCTTCGATCCCGACAATTTCAGCGAACTCGTCGAGCGCGTCCGCTGGGCCTGGACGCATCCAGCCGAAATGGACGAGATGGGCGCCACCGCGCGCCAATTCT
>Ga0187879_10003059_pt1 | contig 11272 bp, 10 predicted proteins | sample June2016WEW_19_1_FD_132423 | JGI IMG/M metagenome (GOLD analysis project Ga0187879, IMG submission 132423) | Peatland microbial communities from SPRUCE experiment site at the Marcell Experimental Forest, Minnesota, USA - June2016WEW_19_10 | ecosystem: Environmental > Terrestrial > Soil >... | reverse complement strand
GGCACCGACGCCGAGCTCTCGAGCGTCATCCAACTCGCCGTTGGCGCGCGTTTCATCGGCTGGGAAATCGGCTGCTTTGGTCTGCCCGCAAATGGCCTCACCCTGGGGTCGGGCGCAGTGCGGCAATGCTTCGAACTCTGGCTGGAGCACCGGCCGCTGCTGCTCGAGCGGTTGACGATCGGGGCCGCTTCGTTGTCGGCGCGCTGGGGGCTGGCCGGTCACTCGGCGATCGGTACCTGGGTCGCATTTCCGGCGGGCGCCGCCGAACTGACAGCCGCGCGCGCCACGATCGGGACGGGTTGTGCGGGCTCGACCATTGCCTGTACGCTGGTTGATGAGGTATTGGTGTGCCGCGTGCTGGGATCGCGAGCGGATCACTTGAAGCAGATCTTCGTGGCGCTTTGGCGCGCACTGCGGCCGGCGTTCACCGGCCGCGAAGCCGTGCCGCCGAGAGTCTGGGCTACGTGAGGAATAACCCATGGAATTGACGCCGCGGGAGAAGGATAAACTGCTGCTGTTCACCGCCGCCTTGCTCGCCGAGCGGCGCAAGGCGCGCGGCCTGCAGCTCAATTACCCGGAATCGGTGGCGCTGATCTCGGCGGCGATACTCGAGGGCGCGCGCGACGGGCGTTCAGTGGCCGAGCTCATGAGCTTTGGCACGACCGTGCTCAAACGCAACGAGGTGATGGAGGGCGTAGCGGAAATGATCACGGAGGTGCAAGTCGAGGCGACCTTCCCCGACGGCACCAAGCTCGTCACCGTGCATCATCCGATCGCTTGACAGCCGCCGGCCCCAGAAAGGAGCGTTCGCCATGATTCTTCGTACGCCATGATTCCGGGAGAGATCCTCGCCGAGGCGGGGGAAATCGAATTGAATGTGGGACGCGAAAAGCGGCGTGTGACGGTGGCAAACACCGGCGATCGACCGATCCAGGTCGGCTCTCACTACCACTTCTACGAAACCAACCGCGCGCTGCGGTTCGACCGGGAACAGACCCGCGGATTTCGACTCGACATTCCCGCGGGAACGGCAACGCGCTTCGAGCCCGGCCAGCAGCGCGACGTCGATCTGGTCGCCCTGGCCGGCGACCGAATCGTGCACGGATTCCAAGGACGGGTCATGGGGCCGCTGGCATGACCCGCATCACGCGCAGCGCCTATGCGCAGATCTACGGGCCGACGCGGGGCGACCGCGTGCGCCTCGGCGATACCGAGCTGTTGATCGAGATCGAGCAGGATCACTGCACCTACGGCGAAGAGGTCAAGTTCGGCGGCGGCAAAGTCATCCGCGACGGCATGGGCCAAAGCCAGCGTCTGGCAGAAGCGGTCGCCGACACGGTAATCACCAACGTCGTGGTCCTCGACCACTGGGGCATCATCAAGGCGGACATCGGGATCAAGGATGGCCGCATCAGCGGCATCGGCAAGGCCGGCAATCCCGACATCCAACCCGGCGTCACGATTCCGATCGGCGCCGGCAGCGAGGTCATCGCCGGCGAAGGACTGATCGTCACAGCGGGCGCCATCGACGCGCACATCCACTTCATCTGCCCGCAACAGATCGAGGATGCGCTCATGAGCGGCGTCACCACCATGATCGGCGGCGGTACCGGACCCGCCGCTGGCACGGCCGCCACGACTTGCACGCCGGGTCCGTGGCACATCGCGCGCATGCTTCAGGCGCTCGACGAGCTGCCGATGAATTTTGGGCTGCTCGGCAAGGGCAACGCCAGTCTGCCGGCACCGCTCGAAGAGCAGGTCCGTGCGGGAGCCATGGGGCTGAAGCTGCACGAGGATTGGGGCACGACGCCGGCGGCCATCGACAATTGCCTGAGCGTCGCCGACCGCTTCGACGTCCAAGTCGCCATTCATACCGACACATTGAACGAAAGCGGGTTCGTCGAGGATACGCTCGCGGCATTCAAAGGCCGGTCCATTCACACTTACCACACCGAAGGCGCGGGCGGCGGCCACGCGCCGGACATCATCAAGGCCTGCGGGGTTGCCCATGTGCTGCCCTCTTCGACCAATCCGACCCGGCCTTACACGGTCAATACGATCGATGAGCACCTCGACATGCTCATGGTGTGCCACCACCTCGATCCCGGGATCGCCGAGGACGTCGCCTTCGCCGAGTCGCGCATTCGCCGCGAGACCATCGCCGCGGAGGACATACTGCACGACCTCGGCGCATTCTCGATGATCTCCTCCGACTCGCAAGCCATGGGGCGCGTGGGAGAGGTCGTGACACGCACCTGGCAGACGGCGCACAAGATGAAAACGCAGCGCGGCCCGCTGCCGCAGGACAGCGCGCGCAACGATAACTTCCGGGCGCGGCGTTACGTCGCCAAATACACCATCAACCCGGCGATCACGCACGGCATCGCCCGGGAAGTCGGCTCGATCGAAGTCGGCAAGCTCGCCGATCTGGTCCTTTGGCGGCCGGCGTTTTTTGGCGCCAAGCCGGCCATGATCATCAAAGGCGGGATGATCGCAGCCGCACCCATGGGTGATCCCAATGCGTCGATCCCCACCCCCCAGCCGGTCCACTACCGCCGCATGTTCGGCGCACTCGGTGCGGCTCGCGCAGCCACGTCGGTGAGCTTCGTCTCGCAGGCCGCACTCGACGAGGGCCTCCGCGAGCGGCTCGGCTTGCGCAAGCGCCTCGTCGCCGTCTCGCGCACCCGTCACTTGCGCAAGAGCGATCTCATTTTGAACGACTACCTGCCGCAGATCGACGTCGACCCGCAAACCTACGAAGTGCGGGCGGACGGTGCGCTGCTGACGTGCGAGCCGGCGCAGGTGTTGCCGCTGGCGCAGCGGTATTTCCTGTTTTGAACACTCCCCTGATCAAAATCTTAAAGCGCAGCGATAGCACCGCGCCGCCGGATGCGCGGCTGGTGTTGCCATTCGAGCTGCGCAGCCGCAGCCGCTTCAGGGCACGCCTGGAACAGGGCGGCGAAGTCGGCGTCATGCTCGCGCGCGGCCAAATCTTGCGCGGCGGCGACCGGCTGCTCGCCGAGGACGGGCGCATCGTGGAGATCGCCGCGGCCCCCGAGACCGTCACGACGGCGCACGCACGCGATGCCGAGCTCTTGGCGCGCGGCGCGTATCATCTCGGCAACCGCCACGTGCCGCTGCAAATTGGGCGGTTGTGGCTGCGTTACAGCCACGACCACGTGCTCGATGACTTGCTGCAGCGGCTGGGCTTCCGGCTCGCCGTGGAAGAGCAGCCGTTCGAGCCCGAGGCGGGCGCATATCACGCGCACGGCGCCGGGACGCCGCACGACGCTCACTAGACCCATGACGCACCCCGCCATCCGCACGACCGCTGAAGGACGCCTGGCGCTCTTGCGGCTGTGTCATTTGGTCAGTCCCGCCCTGCCCGTGGGCGCCTACGCCTATTCGCAAGGTCTCGAGTACGCCGTGGAGGCGGGTTGGGTCAGCGACGAGGCTTCGACCCTGCACTGGCTGCAGGGCTCGTCGCGGTACGCCCAGGGCACCCTCGACCTGCCCATCCTCCTGCGGCTGCATCGCAGCTGGCTCGCCGCGGACACGGCGGCCATCCGATTCTGGACGGCGCGACTGATTGCAGCCCGAGAAACTTCCGAGCTGCGCGCCGAGGAACGCCACCTCGGAGCCGCCCTCGCGCGCGTGCTGTGCGAATTGGGCATCGCCGAGGCTGCGGCCTGGGGCAACCACGAAGCCGCCTTTGCCACGCTGTTCAGCCTCGCGGCCGCACGCTGGCGCATCGCAGAGGCCGACGCCGGATGCGGGTATCTGTGGGCCTGGACCGAAAATCAAGTCCTTGCCGCCATCAAACTCGTCCCGCTGGGACAATCCGCCGGCCAGCGGCTGCTGCACCGGCTCACGGATGAGATGCCGGCCATCGTGTCGCATGCCGAGACGATGCCGGATGCGGCGATCGGCGTTTCGGTGATCGCGCCGATTCTGGCGAGCGCGCTGCACGAATCGCAGTACACACGGCTGTTTCGCTCGTGAGGCGCGCTCAGTCCGCGCTGTCGAACTTCTCGCCGGCGCCAACGATGGCGTCGATGCGGTTTTCCGGGGGTGGTACGGGACACATCACGTAATAGTTGACCGAGCAGTACGGGTTGAACGCCTTGTTGAAGTCCAGCACCGTGCTCCCATTGCGGGGCAGCGGTGCGTACAGGAAGCGTCCGCCGCCGTAGGTCTGGCGGCCGTTGGTTCGATCCTGAAACATGACGAAGAGCTGACCCTCGTCGACGAAGGACTTCAATCGGATCGCCTTTCCGGCCAGTTGGAACGTCACATCCCCCGTCGAGGTGAAAAGCTCTTTTGAATCGACATGCGTCAGGGGATTGAACACCGTTTCCGGCTGCGCGTAGGCCGAAAATCTCGCCCGCACGCGGTAGCCCGGGTCGACCGGGAACCAGCTCGTCCCTTTGAATTTGGCAATCGCGGGGTTCTCTGAATCCTGAATGAGCAAATAGAAGTCCTCACCGACGGCGCGGACGACGAAGAGAAAATTGCCGGTTCGAACCCGCCCGGCGCCGCCCTTGGCTGAAAGCTCCGTGAGACCGGAAAGGACCTCGCCGTCGATGGTTGCCCGCAGGCCGGGCGCCGGCTCGAACTGAAACGATTGGCCATGGCGCGTCACTGTGCCGAGCTGCTTGGGCGCCTGCACCGGCAGGCTCATCGTGCAACCCGGATCGCTACCCAGCGTCGATGCACCTTCCTCGAGCTTGAAGCGACCGATCAGCGCGAGCCACCCACCCGTGCGCACGTCGGCGTCGAATTCCCGCCGCCATTTCTGAATGCCGGCTGCATAATCGGCGCCGCCGGCAGCGATCGCGTCCCCGGCACCGCTGAGCAGCAGCAGGGAAAGCAATGCCAATCTCGTTGATCTTATCCGCCGCGGCATCGCGGTAACCTCGCAACATTGTCGGCCGCGCGTACATTCGGCCCTTCCCAGGCCTATTGTAAGCAGATTGCGGGCCGCATGGATGTCCCGGCCGTGCTCGCTGTGACAATTCGACAGTCGCGCCGGCGCCTGAAGCATTCCGTTGCAACTTCTTTGGTCGAGCGGTGTTATGGGGTTAAACGACCTTGAAGCCAGTGCAAACGCCATCTACGGAGCCCATCTGCTCGACCGAGTTCACGACATTTATGCGTGCCTATCAGGACATGGTTTTTTCGACTGCCGCCCGCTTGTCGGGTAACGACGCCCAGGCCGAGGACATTGCCCAGCAGGTTTTTATCCAGGCGTACGAACATTTCGCCGAGTTGCGCAGCAGCGCAACGGCGGGCGGCTGGCTGAAAACCGTGGCCACCAACCTGACGCTCAATTACCTCAATCGATATCGCAAGCGCCGGCGATTGTTCTCCGAGATGGCCTCACGATCGAGCGACGAGGAAACAACCGACCTCGAGTGGCCGGTACCGGACACCCTGCTTAAGGATCTCGGCGCGGAGCAGCGACGCGCGCTGATCGATGCCGCCTTGCGCCGGTTGCCGGAACATCAGCGGCTCGCCCTCGTGCTTCATCATTTCGAGGAATTCTCCTATCACGAGATCGCCGTCCGGCTTCGCGTTTCTCTCGCCAAGGTCAAGACCGACATACGCCGCGCACGCCTGGCGCTGTTGCCCATGCTGCAATCGGGCGGTCTCGGCCGCGACAGCGTGGACGACTGAGACAGTCATGAGCAATCGGCACGACCTGGACGAAAAACTCGAGCAGTTGCTGGATCGCGAGCTGCGCGCGCTGCCGTCGCGCCGGGCCCCATCGACGCTCGAGTCGCGTGTGCTCGACGAATTGCGGCGGCGGGCCGCTCTGGCGTGGTGGCGCCAGAGCTATGCCCACTGGCCGCGCGGCGCACGCACCGCCTTCTTCTTGATCGGCGGCGGCCTTGGCTGGGTGGCAACCCTGGCGGGCGCCTGGGCAGTCGTGAATCTGCCGTCGCTGCATGATGCCGTCGCGCCACCGGCGTCGTGGCTACAGCAGGCGGCGGCAATTGCCGGGCTTGCCGGAAATCTGGCGACATCGCTGGCGCACGCCGTTCCGCCAGCGCTGCTCTACGAGTTCGCGGCGGTGGGCGCCGCCTTATATATCGCTTTGTTCGCGCTCGGCGTTGCCGCCTACCGCACGTTGTACCTTCACTCCGCAATTCCAGGTGGTATCCGACCATGACCCCTTCCCGATCGCGACGACGCGCTCTGCTGCTGTTCACCTTGATGGCCGCCGTCGCCGTCACCGCCCACGCGCAACCCCCCGCACCTGCGGCAACATCGCCAGCTGCAAGTGCTGCCGCTCCGTCCGTGAACGATGCGCCGGATTCCGTTGACGCGACCCTCGAGCGGCACCCGCGGTTCCACCGGCGTCACGGCCACGGCGATGACCTGGTCAGCATTGGCCACGATTCGGTTCTGAATGCCACGGAGCGCGCCGGTTCGGTGGTCTCGGTATTCGGCAATACGCGCGTCAGCGGACCGCTGACGGGCGATGCAGTCGCGGTTCTCGGCAATACGTACGTCGACAGCGCCATCGACGGCAACGCGATTGCGGTGCTGGGAGACCTGGAATTGGGACCCCATGCCGACATCGGTGGCGACGTCGTAGCCGTCGGCGGCGCGGTGCTGCGCGACCCCGCGGCGACCGTTCACGGCCGGTCGCAGAGTATTGGCCGCAGGGCCGCAGGCTTCGATCGGCTGCGGCCTTGGTTCGAAAACTGCGTGCTCCACGGACGCCCGCTCGCCATGGTGAGCGGCATCGGCTGGGCGTGGGTCTTGGCGCTTGCGTTGCTGGCGCTGTACACAGCCCTCGCACTCTTGTTTCGACCCAGCATCAACCAGTGCGTGCAAACGATCGAGACGCAGCCCGGCATGGCGGTGCTCGCCGCGCTGCTGACATTGCTGCTGGCACCGGTCTTGCTGGTGCTCCTGTGCATCACGGTGATCGGAATTGCCTCCGTGCCGTTCGTCATCCTCGGGCTGTTTTGCGCGGGACTCTTTGGGAAATCTGTCATGCTCGCCTGGTTGGGCCGGCGCTGTATGGGCGCCCCCAGCACGGGTCCCTTCAGTCACCCGGCGTCCGCCGTGCTCGTGGGAGGTGTGATCGTGCTGGCGCTGTACCTCGTTCCGGTGCTTGGCCTCACCGTCTACCTGCTGCTCGGCCTGGCCGGGCTCGGCGCCGTGGTGTATACCCTCATCCTCGCCGCGCGGCAGCGCCGGATCGGCAAGGACACCCACCAGGCGTCCGCGACACCCCCCGCAGCGCCCGCAGCGCCCGCAGCGCCCGCAGCGCCCGCAGCCTCCGCAACGCCGGCGCCCTCCGCAACTCCGAGCCCCGCACCGGCACCAGCACCGGCACCGGCACCGGCACCGGTCGTTTCGGCGGCGCTACCGCGCGCCGGATTCTGGATCCGCATGGCGGCCTTGCTGATCGATGTGTTGTTGGTCGGCTTCCTGATGGGGCTGCTGCATCATCTGCTCCACCTGGAGCTGGTGGTGCTGGCTGCGTATGGCGCCGTGATGTGGAAATTGCGCGGGTCGACCATTGGCGGCATCGTGTTCGATCTGCGGGTCGTGCGTCTGGACGGCCGCGAGATCGACTGGGCCACCGCGATCGTCCGCGCGCTCGGCTGCTTCCTGTCGTTGGCGGTCGGTGGCCTCGGATTTTTTTGGATTGCCTTCGATGAGGCCAAGCAAGCGTGGCACGACAAAATTGCCGGCACCGTGGTGGTGCGCGTCGAGAAGAGCATCGCCTTGCTGTGAGTCAGGCGAACGCCGCGCCCACACACCCGAGCACCACCAGCACCGGCGCGGTACGCCAGCGCAGCAGCAGCACCAGCGCCGTCAGTGCGATCGCGACATCGCGTGCGGAGGCGATCGAGCTCGTCAGCACCGGGCGGTAGAGGGCCGCCGCGAGTATTCCCACTACGACGGCATTCACGCCGGCCAGCGCCGCGCGCGCAGCAGGCACTTTCGCCAGCTGCGCCCATAGCGCGAGACCCGCGACCGCGAGCAGCAGTCCCGGCAAAAAAATGCACAGGAGCGCGGCGGCAGCCCAAAACGCCGCCGCTCCAGCCGGCGCGCAGGCGGCCCCGAGATAAGCGGCGAGCGTGAACAGCGGTCCCGGCAATGCCTGGGCGGCGCCATAGCCGGCGAGGAACGCGTCATCGGAAATCCACCCGCCCGGCACCAAGGCCTCGCGCAACAAGGGCAGCACGACGTGACCGCCGCCAAACACCAACGACCCGCTGCGATAGAAAATGTCGGCGAGTGCAATCACACCGTGCGGCGCACGCCGCGCAAGCAGCGGCAGCGTCGTCAGAGTGAGCGCAAACACCGCCAGCGCCCACCGCGCGGATCGGGCGCGCGTCGCGATGATGACGCGCCACGGCGCGGCATCCTGCCGGCGGCACAAGGCGAGGCCCGCGACGGCACCGAATCCCAGCACCGCGAACTGCATGGAACTGCTCGGCGCGGCCAGCAGCGCCGCTGCCGCCGCGGTTGCCACGCCGGCGCGCCGAAAATCGGGACATAGATTCTTCGCCATGCTCCACACTGCCTGCGCCACGATGGCCACCGCCGCGAGTTTCAAGCCGTGCAGCAGCGTACCCTGCACGGGGCCCTTGAACCGCGGCGCACCGACGGCGAATGCATACATCAAGATGGCGGACGGCAATGTGAAGCCGAACCAGGCAGCGAATGCACCCGCCCAGCCCGCACGGTGCAGTCCGACCAAAAAGCCCACCTGGCTGCTGGTCGGTCCGGGCAGGAGCTGGCACACCCCGACGATGCCCGCATATTCGTCGCTGCTCAGCCACCTTTTCCGTTGCACGTACGCGCGTTCGAAGAACCCCAGGTGGGCAATCGGGCCGCCGAAGGAGCTGCAGCCGAGCGCCAGCGCGGCTCGCAGCACTTCGAGCGCGCCGCCTGCGGCGGGCGGCTGCTGGGCGGCGTTCATTTCAATTGCCGAGATTGAGCAACGCGGCGTTGCCGCCGGTTGCGGTGGTATTGACCGTCAAGGTCCGTTCGACGGCGAAGCGCTGCAAATAATGCGGTCCGCCGGCCTTGGGCCCCGTTCCCGAAAGACCCGAGCCGCCGAACGGCTGGACGCCGACGACGGCGCCGATCATGTTGCGGTTGACGTAGGTATTGCCGACGCTGGTGCTGCGAAATATCTGCCGCCAGAATGACTCCAGCCGGGTCTGCACACCGAGGGTGAGCCCATAGCCGGTTCGCTTGATCGCCCCCAGGACCTCGAGCAGGTCGGACGACCGATAGCGCACCAGGTGCAGAATCGGGCCGAACTCCTCGCGCGTGAGCTGGGCAGCATCGTAGAGCTCGATGAGATGCGGCGCAAAGAAACTGCCGTTGGCATGCTGCTCGCCGAGCGCGCAGACTTTGAGGATACGCGCCTCCCGGCGCATCTTCTCCACGTGCGCAGCCAGTCCGCCGACCGCTGCGGCGCTGATGACGGGACCAACGTCGGTTTGCGGGTCGGCCGGGTCGCCGATGACGAGTTCGTCCATCGCGCCCGCGATCATGTCCACCACCGAGTCGGCGACGTCTTCCTGCACGAACAGCAGCCGCAGCGCCGAACAGCGCTGTCCGGCGCTCATGAACGCCGAAGCAATCACGTCGTCCACCACCTGCTCGGGCAGCGCTGTCGAGTCGACGATCATGACATTGAGACCGCCGGTTTCGGCGACGAACGGCACGATGGCGCCGGCGCGCGCCGCGAGCATGCGGTTGATGGTGAGCGCCGTCGCCGTCGAACCCGTCAATACCACGCCGGCGAGCGCCGGATGGTTCAGGCTCGTCTCGCCGAACGTTCGACCGGGCGCCGGTGCCAGGTGCAGCGTTTGCGGCGGCACCCCGGCCCGGTGCAACAACTCGACGAACCGGGCGGCGATCAGGGGCGTCGGCTCCGCCGGCTTCGCCACGACCGAATTGCCCGCCGCCAGCGCCGCCGTCACCTGCCCCGCAAAGATCGCGAGCGGAAAATTCCACGGGCTGATGCAGGCAAACACGCCGCGCCCGTGCAGCGAGAGCTCGTCGAGCTCGCCGGTCGGCCCCGAGAGCGGCGTCGGCGCCGCAAAATGCTCCCGCGCCTGAAGCGCGTAATAGCGGCAAAAATCGGCCGCTTCGCGAATCTCCGCGACCGCGTCGGGCCAGGTCTTGCCCGCTTCCCGCACCAGCAGCGCAAGGAACTGCGCGCGGCCTTTCTCGAGCAAATCCGCCGCTGCCTCCAGATGCGCCGCACGCCCTGCACCGCCCAGCGCGTCCCAGGCCGGCTGCGCTTTCGCCGCCGCATCGAACGCCGCGGTGATCTCGCCCGGCGATGCATCGCGCGACTCCCCGACCTGTTCGCGACGGTCGGCCGGGTTGAACAGCGGACGCATTGCGCCCGGTGCGCTGCGCCCGTCCACGATGGGGCCCGCGCGACCGCCCGTCACGCCCGGCGCACCGATCGCCTCGCGCAGCGCCGCCAGTTCATCGGGATTGCCGAAGTCCACGCCGCGCGAATTGCGACGGTCCGGATAGAGGGCGGCAGGCACGGGCAGGCGCGGGTGCGCAAGGTTCTCGAGCCGCTCGAGTTCCGAAACCGGATCGCGCACGATGTCGTTCACGGCAACCTGCTCGTCCATGAAGCGGTTCACGAAGGAGGTGTTGGCGCCGTTCTCCAGGAGCCGGCGCACGAGATATGCCAGGAGGTCCTTGTGCGCTCCCACCGGTGCGTACACACGAACCGGCGGCAGGTCCTCGATTTGCCGGGCCGCCTGCGCGTACAGCAGCCTGCCCATGCCATGCAACCGCTGAAATTCGAACTGCGCACCCTTCGGGGCGCATTCCAATATCGCCGCGATGCTGTGTGCATTGTGCGTGGCGAACTGCGGACAAATCACCTCGCGATGGTGCAGCAGGCGCTCGGCGCAGGTGAGATACGACACATCGGTGGTGAGCTTGCGCGTGTAGACGGGATAGCCGTCGAGCCCGCGTTCTTGTGCGCGCTTGATTTCGCTGTCCCAGTACGCGCCTTTGACGAGGCGCGCCGTCATTCGCCGTCCGGTGAGCCGGGCAAGCGCGGCCACCCACTCGATCACATCGAGCGCACGTTTGCCGTACGCCTGGACGGCAAGTCCCAATCCCGGCCAGTCCCGCGTCGCGGGGTCGCGCGCCAGCGCCTCGATCACATCGAGCGACAGCTCGAGCCGGTCCGCCTCCTCCGCATCGATCGTGAGCTGGATGCCGGCCCGCGCGGCGCGTTCGGCGAGCGCGACGC
>Ga0187879_10003055_pt1 | contig 11284 bp, 9 predicted proteins | sample June2016WEW_19_1_FD_132423 | JGI IMG/M metagenome (GOLD analysis project Ga0187879, IMG submission 132423) | Peatland microbial communities from SPRUCE experiment site at the Marcell Experimental Forest, Minnesota, USA - June2016WEW_19_10 | ecosystem: Environmental > Terrestrial > Soil >... | reverse complement strand
CGTCCGGAGTCTGAGCGACTGCGGCGGGGACGGCCGGAATCTGCGCGACCGCGGTTGGGCGGTGGGAGCGCAGCGCGAATGTGGCGGTGCCGATGCCGACGACGACGGCCATGGCTATCGCAGTGATGATCTTGCGAGACGACGGTGACTGTCCATTTATTAATTCATTCATATGGAGATGCTCAGTTGGTTTAGCGAGCGGGTGGGTTCTGCCGCACCCCGGAGCGGGACTGCGGTTTTGGTGACCCGCTTCGCCCCCAAGGTCGGTCGAAACAGCTGACCATCACACCGCAGCGTCGAAGCTACGCCTCGAAGCCCGGCCAGTCGGTTGCCTAGCGCACTTAGTCTCACAGGCAGTGAGGCGCAGGACGATGTGGCATCGCATGGCGGGGCGCTGGATACACCAGCATCGCGACGGCTGGCAAGGCGCACTGAATACGCAGGGCTTTGGTCTACGCGGCGCACCAATGTGGGCCGGCGTACAGACTACGGTGGGTCGAATGCCGAATATGCCCCGTTGGAGACGCGGGTCTCGACGCATAAGCCGTCCTGCGGCCGCGTGCATCAGCACGGTTGCTTCCTGAAGCAACGTGAACCCTGCGGAGCTATCCAATTTGTATCCTCTTGCAACTATTCTGCTGCTCGGCGCTGTCACGGTTGGTACGACCGGGTGTGCACCCAATCCGGCCGCCGCGGCGAGCGCCACATCGAGCGACGCGGAGCCGCCACGGATTTCCGCTGCCCCAGCGAAGCCGCGGCCGGACCTATCGGGTCACATGCGCGTCGGCGTAGCTTCGTTCTACGCAAAGATGTTTGCAGGTCGACAAATGGCCGACGGCACCAACATGGATCCGCACGGCGACAACGCCGCGAGTAGGACGCTTCCTCTGGGTACAACGGCCAAGGTGACCAACATTGGGACGGGTCAAAGCGCGGTAGTCACGATCCAGGATCGCGGACCGTACGCGAAGGGCCGGATTGTGGATCTTTCGCCTTCCACGGCACGCGACATCGGGATCACGCAAAAGATCGGTGTCGCCCAGGTGCAGGTCGCCCCGATCGCGGTGCCGCTGCCGGATGGCAGGATGAGACCTGGCGTTGCAGCCCAGGACGCGAAACCGTGATGGTCGGGGTGACAGGATTTGAACCTGCGACTCCTACGTCCCGAAAAAAGATATCCAACTTCCAGTAACATCCAGGGACGTCAAAAAACTCATAAAATATAATAACTTATGGACAGGCTAGGTCCAAGAGCAGAGAGTGATTTCCGGTCAAATCCGACCCAAAGTGGAACCGTAACTGGAACCGTAAACGGATGAAACTGGAACCGCTGAAGCGCCTGACGGATTTAAGCCTAAGAGCATTACTCAAGCGCAACCGAACTGGCGAGGAGCTCACTCCGGATGGGTCCGTGCCGGGCCTGTCGATTCGCCTCTTCCCGGGCGGCGCCGCGAACTGGACCTTTCTGGTTCGGGTTGCGGGGGACGGTGGGGTTAACCGCCACGGAAGGCGTCTCCTGGGGAACAAGATCCGCATCAGTCTCGGAAATTATCCTGAGGTGACATTGCAGGCAGCGCGCGCCCGCGCGAATCACATGGCCGATCAGGCAAAGCGGGGCGTCAACCCCAAGGACTTGCTGAAAGAGACCGCCACCGCGGGCAGTTCGACGGTCGCTGACATCTCGAAGGACTTTCTCAGGCAATACGTGTACTCCAAGGAACTCGATTCTGCTCGCAAGTACGAAATTGCATTTAGCACCCACATCAATCCGACGGTGGGCGACCGGCTAGCGGAACTTCTGACTCGCGAAGAGGTGCGTACCGTGATGTGAGCCGCGCGTATCAAGCGACATCGTGCCCCCGGCGAGCGCGGAGGCGGTATCGGCGGCGTCGAGGCCGCACGCACTGCGATGGGCGTGTTACGGCACATGTATTCGTGGGCAATGGATGAGGGCAAGCTTAAACGCAAAGACATTCCGGCGAGCAAGATCGATCGAAACCTTCCCAAGAAAAAGCAAGGCGATGTCGTTCTGTCTCTGAACGAGGCTCGTCTTGTCTGGGATGCCGCTGAAGCTACAGGCTACCCGTTCGGAACGCACGTGCAGCTGATGCTTCTTACCGGTTGTCGGCGCGACGAATGGGCGTCGGCGCGCCGGGCATGGATTGACATGAGCGAGGCATTGATGGTCATCCCGGCCGGCGAATACAAAACCGATCATGTGCACGTCGTACCGCTGGTGCCGCAGGCCCTTGAGATCTTAAAGCGGATCCCAAAACCGCAGAACGGCGACTTCCTGCTTTCAAGCACGGGTGGGAGTGTGCCCATCCAAGGGATTGCCAAGTATTACAACACGCGTCTTGCCGACGCGATCATCGCGCGTACTGGCGCGAGATTCTCCAAAGCATTTACATCACACGATCTTCGCCGTACGGTTGCGACGCGTCTGGCGGAGACACTGGGCGATCAAGGGGAGAAGCTTGTCAAGCGCGTTCTCGGGCACTCCGATGGTAGTGTGACTGCGATCTACAATCGGTATGCCTACGTGAGAGAGATGCGTCGTGTCCTAGAAGTCTGGGCGAACGATCTGATGGCGCGTCCGACGCTGCTGCAGAACTTCCCGGCACCGACGGGCATTTCTCAGGCTGCATAGCCGCCGCGACGCGAGATCTGGTATCTACGGGTAGCGGTCATGCGTGCTGCCCCATATCCCCGCCGGACTTGGCGCGGTCGCATGCCCTTCGAGCGATGCGGCGCGACTGCATCCCAGCCGGCGAATCTTCATCACTTCGCCTGGCGATCCGACTGTTCCGGTCTCTTCCATACGCCAATCGCCGCGTAATCAGCATTTCGCCATGGTCAGCATGGCGTCATCGCGAGCACCCATCGAATTGCTTAGTTTAGGAAGATTCGGACGGACTGATGGGATTTCGGCCCTCCCACCGCTGGCGTGCTGCTACCACCGCGACGCCAGTCCACCACAATGCTTAGCGAGTCCGACATTACCGTGGGCTGCGCGGAGCCGCTCGGGAGCAGCGCCTCGACGCGCTGACCGACGATTTGATCGTGTGCGAACCCGAAGAGCTCGGTAACGTGCTTGTTCGCGTAGCGGACTGTGCCCGAGTCGTCGACGATCAGCATGGCATCCGGCGCAGACTCCAGCGCAGCGCCGATCAGCAGCACTGACGCGCACGACCCAGCGCCGTCTGCCATCCTCCAGCACCGCTTCGGTACTGTTGCGTAGCGCGATCGTGCGGCGCATCAAATGTTTCCGCCAACGGGGCCGGCCAAACGCTCGCCAACGGCCTTCCCGATGCATCGCCGGTCGGAGCGAGCTCGGCGACGGCAAGCCCGCCGCCGTGACGCAAGATGGTATTGGTAGTTCGAGGTTGCGCCCCAAATCCTTGACCTAGTTCCTGCGGACGTAGCTGGCGGCATTGCCCGATGGCGTCCGCCTGTCGCGAGACGTGAACGGACATATTCCGTGCCAAGAATTTATTTTGTCAAGGAAATGAATAGCTGGGGCAACTTTTCCGGCAGCGACTCTATGCGGTCAATGATGCTGTATTGTTTGCCAAAAATATCCGCGACATATTCATCTGCACCGGGATCAAGATTGATGCAGTAGCAGTAAATGCCCTGCTGATCCAGCTCCTTCACTGCCTGATGGGCGTCCTCGATCAATAAGCGCCCATCCTTGCTGTCGATGTCGGCCGGTTCGCCGTCGGTAAGTATCAGCATCAACTTTTTGTCAGCCTGTTGTTTTTCGAGATAGTGTGCGGCGTGGCGCATCGCCGCACCCATGCGCGTCGAAAAACTGGCTTCCATCGCGGCCAACCGCGCCTTCACCTCGTCACCCCAGTGTTCGCTATACCCTTTGATGTGCAGAAAACGCACGTCGTGGCGCGTATTGGAATGAAACCCGGCAATGGCGAACGGATCGCCCAGTTTTTCGATCGCCCACGCCAGCAACGAGACGGCTTCCTGGCTCAGCTCCAGAACGGTCTGGTCGCAGCCGGCCGCTTTCTCGTTGAGCGACTCGGATAGGTCCAACAGTATCATCACCGCGATGTTCCGCCCGTCAGTGCGATGGCTCATGTTGATGCGCGGGTCGGGAGTCGCCCCGCTCTTGTAGTCGATCAATGAGCGCAGCGCGATATCCAAATCCAGCTCGCTGCCCTCTTCCTGAAAGCGGATGCGCACCTTGTCTTGCGGCTTGAGCAAGTCGAGCATCTTCTTCAAACGCTTGGCCAGGGCGGCGTGCTTCGCCAAGAGCCTGTCGATGTCTGCCGCATTGCCGCCCGGATGCAGCGCCTCGTGCACGCTCACCCAGTCCGGACGGTAGCCGTGGGTGTGGTAATCCCATTCATGATAATGGCGCGGGGGCAGGCTGCTCAGCTCCTCGGTGGGCTCGGTCTTGCGCTGCTCCTCGAACGCGTTCTCCTCGTCGCCTTGCTCTATGAATTTCCATATCTGGCGATTGTCGTCGCGGTAATCTACCACGGTGTCCTTGAAGTGAGTCTTGGCGAGTTGATCGCTCTGTCGGCGCGTCTTGGCCACGAAAGAAACCGCGAGATCGGCCATCTCCGGGGTGCTCATGTTGCTTTCGCGCATCAGCGTGTGGAAGCGCTCGGCAAATTCGACGACGTGCGGATTGTGATAGGGATGCTTTTGGTCGAGCACGGCACGCGACAGCATCGTCAGGCGATGGCGTACGCCGGATTCAAGCTCGGGATCACAGGCGTCTTCAGCCGGGATCGGGTGCAGCGCCATGAAGATCCGACGCAAACCGGGATACTCGCGCATAGCAAGATATTCGACGCGGCTGTCCTCCAAGAACTCCGTTGCCATGCGCTGGAAGGGACTGAGATTGTCCGCAAAAATCGCGGTGGTCCAGCGGCGATGCGCGGCGATGTGAGCCAATGCGGCACGGTAGCGGTCGATGCCGGTTATGCCGTGCGCATCACTGTATACGTCGGGCAGGCGTATGCCGAGCTTGTCATAGTAGGGAATAGGCTGGCGCAGTTCATCGAACGCGCCGGAATAGGGAATCAATCGATCCTCGTCTTGCCACAAACCGCGCAAATACATATCCAGCTTGCGCTCGTTATTCACCAACAGGGTGCCGTTGCGCTCGCGCTGCAGCACGGCTTGACTGTCCGCCGACTGCAGTCTGAAAAAATCGACTTGCCGATCAGGATGGTCATGGTAATAACGCACCCCATAATCCACCCAGTTTTTCAATCCCTTCAGGGAAAGCTGCCCAAGCAGGGCCGGCGCTTGTTTGAAAAAATCAGGCAACCCGGGGCTCGGAAAGGTCTGATGGATTCCGTGTATTGACCCGGTGGTTCGCTCCATCAAGTCGAGCGTGATGGCAAGAAAGTCGCTCAGCTGTTCACTCGAAGTCAGCTTGCGCGATATGGCCGGCAACCATTGCAGGAACGGCGTGATCGCCCTGCCATTGGGAGACTTCCCCATACTGTGCACGAGATCCATCACGGCAGGCAACGTGGATTCACCCAGGGTCTTGGCAACTGCCGGCCATTCCTCGAGGAAGATCAGGATGGGCTCGGCACCGCGCCCCATCTTGCCGAGGAAGCGCGCACTCTCGATGTAGGCTGCCACTCCCTCCTTGGAAAGCGTCGCCAGGGCGTAGCTCAGACAATCGGCGAAAACCGGTTTGACGCGTGGGAAACGACAGTCAAGCAGCGCCCAATAGATTTGAAGCTCAGCGGGTATTGCCACCGTTTCTATGATTTTTCCCCGGTCGCTTCAAGCAAATACGGCATCGATAGCGTGATCGAGCGTTTCGCGAATATCCGCATCATCGGTGATCGGGCGCACCAAAGCCATACGGCAAGCATCGCGAGCCGGCACCCCGCCTCTGATCAGGGTGGCCGCGTATACCAGGAGGCGCGTGGAAATACCTTCCTCTAGGCCATGCCCCTTCAGGTTGCGTGCCGCCGCGCCTATCTTCACCAGCTTGGCGGATATCGCCTGGTCCATACCTGTCTCTTTGCTGAGAATCTCCGCCTCGACGCCGGCCTCGGGATAGTCGAAATCAAAGGCCGTGAAGCGCTGTTTGGTGGATTGTTTCAGTTCCTTCAGCAGACTCTGGTAGCCCGGATTATAGGAAATCACCAATTGAAAATCGGGATGTGCCTCGATCAACTCGCCCTTCTTGTCCAGCGGCAGGGTGCGCCTGTGGTCGGTCAGCGGATGGATCACCACCGTGGTGTCCTGGCGAGCCTCGACAATTTCATCGAGGTAGCAAATCGCGCCGATACGCGCCGCCGTCGTCAGCGGGCCGTCCAGCCAGCGCGTTCCCTGAGCATCCAGCAGGTAGCGCCCGACCAGATCGCTGGCAGTCATGTCCTCGTTGCATGCCACGGTAATCAGCGGCTTGTTCAGCTTCCAGGCCATGTGTTCGACAAAGCGCGATTTTCCGCAGCCGGTCGGGCCTTTTACCATCACCGGCAGGCGCGCGGCGTAAGCCGCCTCGTACAGCCAGACTTCGTTTCCCTGCGGTTGATAGTAGGGCTCTTTGCGTACTTTATATTGTTCTGTATTGGTCATCGCTCGCTCTGGACCATGAGTAGGATTAGAAGGATAAACCACCTAATCGCACAGGGCACGCGGCACATGGCGGCTCGGACCGACTTTGCATTGGGATTGGCGCCGTGCCAACCCGCCCCCGACCGCGATGATTTGTCCGTCCGGGGCCCGCCATTGCCGGCGCATCGCTTACCAAAGTCAGTCCAGGATTTGATAGGGCGCACATGGCGGGCAACAAAAGGCTGAGGCGCGGCTAAGGGCCTAACTGGCAGAGGCCTAAAGGTGTGCGTGAACCCCCCCGGGATCGTCTATTGAACCGGATCTTCAAGTGCGAGGAAGTGAGGGAGGCGGCAATATCCGCCGCGAAACCATCGTCAAAGAGGTAAAGTTATTGACTCAACACTGAAATTGGATCAAAAAAAATTGACGCAAATGCATTTTCCGTTGGGTATCTCCGCGATTCTTATCGATCTGGATGGAACGCTGGTGAATGCGGCGCCGGAATTGGCGGAAGCCGCGAATCACATGTTGCGCGACATGGGCCGTCCTGCCGTGTCACAGGACCTGCTGATGAACTACATCGGAAACGGCATCTCGTGGCTGGTGAAGCGTGCGCTGACAGGCGACATGCATGCCGAGCCGGATACCGCCTTATACGACAAGGCGTTGCCCATCTTCGAAAAACACTACACCGAGCTTTTGCTGCGAAGCAAAGTGTTCGAGGGTCTGGTGCAAGGCCTCGATGCGCTCAAGGCGGCGGCCTTCAAGTTGGGTTGCATCACCAACAAGGTAGCGCGTTACACCGAGCCGCTGCTGAAGGGCATCGGCCTCGCACATTATTTCGAAACCGTGCTGTCCGGTGATTCGCTGCCGGAGAAAAAGCCGCATCCCATGCCCTTGTTGCATGCCGCCGAATTTTTTGGTGTGCCGGTAGAACAGGTGCTATTGATCGGCGATTCGCGCAACGATGCACTTGCTGCACGATCTGCCGGTTGCCCGGTATTCTGCGTTCCTTATGGTTATAACCACGGCGAGCCTGTGGAGCGTCTGGATGTGGACGCGGTGATCCCAAATCTTTTCGCAGCCCTTGAACTGATTGAACGAGTCTAGTACGCGCCCACTCGAGGACCTATTTCTGCTTTAGATCCAGCAGGCGGCCCGTCGCGATCGCAGAACATGGCGAGCCTGAACTCGCGCATGACCGGGTTCTCGAGGAGATTCGAGATCCCTTCCCAGCTCGGGAGTTCCATATTTTCGGGACTGATTGGGGCGGCCTGCTCGGGCGGAGCGCGCCAGCGGGCGTCAGTCCCCGGGGAGCGCCCATTCCGCCTGGAAGAACCGGCGGGGGTGGAGCTGCGCCAGGAGCTGCGGGAGGTTGTTGCGCAGGTTACCTCCTGGATTTGGCGCCGCAGGGGGCTGACCTCCGGCTGGTCCGGGAGGCCCAGGAGCTGGCGGCGGCGAGCACCTGGCGAAGATCGCGCAGGCAATATCAAGGCCGAAAAAGATTAACCGCGGCGAGAGTGGCAATATCACCGGGATCGGGCATCACCACCTGCTGCGTGCCGTATGTAGATAGTGGTTTGTCCTACCTATACGCGGTCTTCTGCGGCGCGGAAAATATGAGAAAGGCGGGCGATTGCTCCAAGAACGGTGAGTTGGGGCGGGAGACATTATCCATGATGCTGACCTTCCTCGGGTAATTCTTATGGTCAACACGAAACATCGTGACTGTTGCTTATGGATACTTACGACTAATCTTGCGCACCATGGAGCTTGAGGCAGTTATCTTCGATGTCGATGGCACGCTGGCGGACACCGAACGCGACGGCCATCGGCCCGCGTTCAACGCTGCTTTTGCCGAAGTCGGACTTGATTGGCACTGGAACGACGTTCTATACGGCGAACTGCTTGCCATCACGGGCGGCAAGGAGCGCATTAGGGCTTTCGCCCAGTTGCATGACCCCGATTTTTTGGCGCGGCCCGGCGTGGAGGACGCGATTCGGGATATTCACGCCCGCAAGACACGTCATTATCTGGCGCAACTCGAAGGCGGCGGTATTCCCCTCAGGCCCGGAATCGCCCGGCTACTCGCCGAGGCTCGGCAAAGAGGGCTGCGCCTGGCGATCGCCACCACGACCACCGCGGACAACGTGATCGGGCTGCTCCGCGCCAATCTCGGCCCGAACGCCGATGGCTGGTTCGAGGTGATAGGAGCGGGCGACGTGGTGGCTAGCAAGAAGCCCGCTCCGGATATTTATCACTGGGTGCTCGAGCGTCTCGAGCTGGGCCCAGGGGCCTGCCTTGCTCTGGAGGATTCCGCCAACGGCCTGGCAGCGAGCCTTGGCGCCGGCATAGTCACCGTGGTCTTAGTGAACGAATATACCCGCAATCAAACATTCTCCGGTGCCGTCGCGGTATTATTCGACCTCGGTGAGGCGGGAACACCATGTCGCGTTCTGGCGGGCGACGCCGGCGAGCATGGTCTCGTCGACGTCGATCTGCTGCGTCGCTGGCACCAGCTAGGATCGATTCCAGCTTCTGGTGGTTGCAATTAAGAAACCGTGAAAGCTATTTATAGACCCGGCCGCGTAGCATTCGCCTGCAATTCCGAATCTGCCTAGCCGATACTCTCAGCAAAAGAAAGTCAGGAGACCTATATGGACCAATCAAACCGCTACGCCAATCTCAACTTGAAGGAAGCCGACCTTATCGCCGGAGGGCGTCACATCCTCGTCGCGTACACGATGAAGCCCAAGGCCGGCGCTGGCTATCTGGAAGGCGCCGCGCACTTTGCCGCCGAGTCTTCCACCGGCACGAACGTCGAGGTCTCGACGACGGACGATTTCACGAAGGGCGTGGACGCGCTCGTGTACTACATCGATGAAGCCGCCGAAGATATGCGAATCGCTTATCCACTGGAACTTTTCGACCGAAACGTTACTGATGGCCGCTTCATGCTGGTGTCCTTTTTGACCCTGGCCATCGGAAACAATCAGGGCATGGGCGACATCGAGTATGCCAAGATGATCGACTTCTACGTGCCCGAACGCGTCGTGCAAATGTTCGATGGTCCGGCCAAGGACATCTCCGACCTGTGGCGAATTCTCGGTCGGCCCATCAAGGATGGCGGCTATATCTCAGGCACCATCATCAAACCCAAGCTTGGGCTGCGTCCCGAGCCGTTCGCCCATGCTGCCTACCAATTCTGGCTGGGCGGCGACTTCATCAAGAACGACGAACCGCAGGGGAATCAAACGTTCTGCCCGCTCAAGAAAGTGCTGCCGCTCGTATACGACTCGTTGAAGCGCGCGCAGGATGAAACAGGACAAGCCAAACTGTTCTCGATGAACATCACCGCCGATGACCATTTTGAAATGTGCGCGCGCGCGGATTATGCGCTCGAAGTGTTTGGCCCCGACGCCGACAAGCTGGCGTTCCTGGTCGACGGCTACGTCGGTGGTCCCGGCATGGTGACCACTGCCCGTCGCCAGTACCCCGGTCAGTACCTGCACTATCATCGCGCCGGCCACGGCGCCGTCACATCGCCCAACTCCAAGCGCGGCTACACCGCGTTCGTGCTGGCCAAGATGTCCCGTTTGCAGGGCGCCTCGGGAATCCACGTGGGAACCATGGGCTATGGCAAGATGGAAGGCGAGGGCGACGATAAAATCATCGCCTACATGATCGAGCGCGACGAATGTCAAGGTCCTGTCTATTACCAGAAGTGGTACGGCATGAAACCGACGACGCCGATCATTTCGGGTGGGATGAATGCGCTGCGCCTACCCGGGTTCTTCGAGAATCTCGGCCATGGCAACGTCATCAACACCGCCGGCGGAGGCGCCTACGGTCACATTGACAGCCCTGCCTCCGGTGCCATCTCCCTGCGGCAGTCCTACGAGTGCTGGAAGGCCGGCGCCGATCCCATCCAGTTTGCCAAGGAGCACAAGGAGTTCGCCCGCGCCTTCGAGTCCTTCCCGAAGGACGCCGACAAGCTATATCCCGGCTGGCGCGAGAAGTTGGGCGTGCACAGATAGGTCCTGGCGCCTCCCCGGACTAAGCCCTGCCTGGCAGGGCTTTTTTTTGGACTTTCAAGTACTCCTGATTACCATATTATTGGGGAGCACTTCGGGCTCTGCTTGTAGTTGTCGTGCACCGTGAGATTGAACACGCCCGGTGCGGCGATTTCGGCGTTATAGACCTCGATCTCGTCGGTCTGCGCCGTCGCGGACGGTGTGCCGAAGATCCAATTCAGCGTCGAGACCGCAGGAGTGCCGACTACACGGATTTTATCGGTACGCTGACGCATACACGGCACATCGCCTACGGCGCCGCGGATCCGCGATAGCCGTAGGCGAAACGATAGTAATAATGGCGAATCAAGGCTTGGCCGCGCATCAGCACGCCCTCTTCGATCGGTCCAAGCCGCTCGACGCTCGGCTGCAGGCGGTCCGAGGTCAGGTCCGCACGGTCCCAGGCGACGAGCAACAGCGTGCGCCCTCGCTCCGCCGGCGGCGGAAACCACCGTTCGTACATCAGACCCACTTGCCCGAACAGATGCGCGCTCGTCGTCTCGGCGATCGACTTGGCGCGATCCGGCGAATAAAACGCGAGCTCGCTCGCGATCGCATAGCGATCCATGCCCACGATCAGGGGCGGCGCCTGCCCGCTTGCTGCCTCGGCAGCTTGATGGCGCAGAGCGCTGATCTGAGCGCCGAGCTCGCGCCAGCCG
>Ga0187879_10003047_pt1 | contig 11289 bp, 14 predicted proteins | sample June2016WEW_19_1_FD_132423 | JGI IMG/M metagenome (GOLD analysis project Ga0187879, IMG submission 132423) | Peatland microbial communities from SPRUCE experiment site at the Marcell Experimental Forest, Minnesota, USA - June2016WEW_19_10 | ecosystem: Environmental > Terrestrial > Soil >... | reverse complement strand
TTGGTCGCGGGTAATAATTGGCACATCCGGTCCCACACCCAGGATCGCGAGGTTCGGCCCTGCAGTCTGCATACGCCCGCTGGTGGCGATTGCCCATTTGGTACCTGATCTGGTCAAGCAGGCTAGGAGATCCCTTGCTCCTGGCAGTGGTCGAACCTGTTTTAACTGCCTGAGGTACGCTTCTGCGTGCCATTGTTGAAAGAAAATTGAGACCGGGAATTCTCCCGTAGAACCAGATCAAAGGAGGAACTAACCTGCAGCGACCGAGAGAGTGGCTGACGCACGAAATCGAAGCTGATCCAGCGAGCGGGGATTGCGAACGTGATCGCAAGCCAGGTCACCGCAACGACCGGGCGCGATGGCCCGAGACACGGGACTTAGAGCTTCTCGTCGCGTAATTCGCCCATTCCCATTCAGCAAGCCAGTTCCTGCGGCATCTCCCTTCACATTGGAATTCCGACATTCTTCCCCCGCATTGTGGACAGACTAAGTTAATGATCGACGAGATGATGCTCGTGTTCGATTCGCCCGGTAGTGTGTCAAGGGTTTTCATAATCGCTCTCCTATCCAGAGATCCGAAAAATGCGCAAGGGGCAGACACGGGCCACAAACAACGGAAATGTGCCGCGCGGGTCTTCTTCGCTCTCGGGCGCTCCGAACTGGTTGGCTGCGGAGTCCGTCTCGGTCACCAAATGCCTGCCGCCTCGCTGCAAGATGAGAGTGCACGCGCAATGCCAATGCCGAACTACAAATTAAGAGCCGCTAACCGAAGCTATTCCTGACTGCGCTGCATGTTGAATGTCACAACTATTGCCCTGCGTTAGGCACGTATGCCCGGATGTGGTCGCCACTTGGGCGCAACCTGCACTATGAGCGGCGCATCCAGAAACGAACGCGTTGCAAAGACATGAAACACCAACTCGCTAAGACTCTACCTAGCGCATCGACTATTGGCATGTCCTTTCGAGGAGCGATTCGCACAAATTTGTCGAGCGCTCTGCGCCGCTGCGCCCGCAAATGACAGGAAGCAAGCGGCTTAGGAGTTCAATTAAATGATGAAGAATTGTGCATTATTCATGGTTACGTTCGCGATGCTCGCATTTTGCCCTCTCGGCCGTGCTCAAGATCAGGTACCCAATATTGACTCCGCCATCGCAGTATTGAGGGCCAATATGCAGGCAGACAGGACTGCCCTCATCACAGCAGGAATGAATTTCAACGACAAAGATGGTGCGGCATTCTGGCCGATCTATCAGCAATACGAGTACGAACGATCCAGGCTGGACGATCGTCGCGCTGCCGTCATTAAGCAGTACACCCAGAAGTACCCGAACCTGACCGACGCTGAGGCCAAAGCGATGGCAGATCAAATGTTGGACTGCGAATCTCGTCAGGCTGAGTTGAGGAAGAAGTATTACAAGAAGTTCAACAAGGTGCTTCCGGCCCTTACAGTGACGAAGTTCTTTCAGTTAGAGCGGCGCATCGATTTGATAATGGATATGCAAGTCGAAGCCTCCCTTCCTCCGCTCTGGGTCACCTGGAGCAACGGCTGGTCGCTTAAGGATGAGGAAGAGAACCGGGAGAACCTGAAAAAGGTAATCGCCCGCTGCCATGAGAACGGCATTCACGTGTCGGCTTACCTGTCCGCTACCAACATGTTCTGGAAGAGCGCCTACCGCGACGACCCGGAAACGAAGAAATACGGCCTGTGGATGCACGGCATCCCCATGTTCTACGCCGGCCCGACCAAGACCAACCTGCAGATCTCATGGAAGCGCCGGCTGGCCGACGTGCGCGAGCCGGGCTGGCGGGCCTATCTCTTGAAAAAGGCGGAGCTGGCAGTGGACGCGGGCGTGGACGCGATCGTCTGGGACAACATGATCGGTCATAACAGCGGCCTGGCCCAGTTGCTCGATGATACCCAGCGGATGGCTGAGCGCAAGGCACAGGAAACCGGCCGGCCCAAGGTCATGGTTTATGCCAACATCCATATTGCGCCAGACCGCTTTGGGATGAACGACATCAACGAGGCAATCTGGGAGGAGGACGGCAAGGACACACCGGGGGTCTGGGACGGTCATTGGCAGGTGGGCAACGCGCGCAAGATCAAATTCCTGAGCGGCGAGAAGGAGCCTTGGCAGCCTCTGATGTATGAGAACGACATTTACCACTGCGGCCATCGCGAGAGCTGTGTCCCGAGCGCGGCCGAGCAGAAGCTTTCCATCGCCGAGGCCTACACGTTCGGCGCGGCCACCTCGCGCAACATCGAGGGCCGATTCGTCTCCGGGCTGATCGACGACGAACCGGAGGCCCATAAGGCCTGGACGGCCATCGCCCAATACAATCATTTCCTGGTGGAGCATCAGGATCTGTATCACCGGACGGCGCCGGCAGCGCGGATCGCCTTGATCTCCGCGGAGCCGCGGAACGCGCTGGCCGACGAATTCCTGAAACAGAGCGTCTTCTTCGAGACCAAAGTGCTCGCGCACCTGGACAAGGGAGTCCCCCTGGACCGGTTCAAGGTGCTGGTGATGCCGGCTGACCTGCCCAAGCTCAGCGCCGAGCAAAAGGCCCGGTTGGATACGTTCACCGCCGGCGGCGGCGTCATCATCAGGGCCGGAAAGGCGGAGCCGGGAATTGCGTCGCGCGCCGAAGCCGCAGCCGGAGGGCCTCGCCTCAGCCTGGAGCCGCGCGGTTATGTGCTGGGCCAGTTGACTCGGAAGCCCGACGGTCGGACTTTGATTCTCCACTTGCTCAACTACGATCACCAGGTCCCGGCAGAGAACGTGAAAGTCCGGCTGGATCTGAGCGGGCTCGTCCAGGACCTCAGCCGCTGGGAGGTGAAAGTCGTTTCACCGGATGCGGCCGAGCCTCAGTTCGATGGCCGCTCTCTGCACGGGAGCGTCTGCGAGTTTACCCTGGGCCGGATCGATCACTATACCGTGGTGACTCTCTCGGCCAGGCCGGGGCCGTAGTATCAGCTGACATCCTTCTTCGACCATGACCAGACGGCCTCGAAATCGGATCGGAACCCCTCCGGCAGCGAAGATGCGGTGCGCTCGGAGCTGTGGGGAAGCGTGGTGAAAGCAGATAGAAGCCTGTTGGTTATTCACGACCCCCGACTTCACGGAGTCTGTACAGCTTGCGGGCACAAATTCACGGGTACCGATTCCGAGATAGTGCAAGAATTTCGGGCCCACAACTGCAACGAAGATGTCAGCCAAGCCGCTGCCCGGATCGTACAGGAAGCTACAGAGAATCACTGAAACAGGGCGATTCTCTGGTTCCCCAATCCGAATAAAGCAAAACCCCGAAGCTTTGGCTTCGTTCCGCGATAGGAAGGTTGTGAACCGCCCGCAGTCTGCGTGTCTGCGGGCGGTTATGGTGAGGGCTTGCTCACTCGTGCGAGCAATGGTCTTGAAAACCACGCATTTGGGGGTTCAATTCCCTCCCTCACCCCAAGATGCCCCCGTAGCTCGTGCATGTCCGAGACCTGCAGAGGGCACCAAGCTTGAGGGGCACACGTCTGGCGATCTGTGCACCGCTGAACATAGGTCGGGCTGCTGTTACGCAAACTGTAGATTCGGGGACAGCGTCGACCAGGGATTTGTGGCGACTTAAGTGGCAGCACGGTTGACCACATTCCGGCAGTGCCATTGGATCGGGCGCCCGACCGCGGGCCAGAAGTTTGTGCGAGTCTTGCTTGCGCCCACTGCGTTCCAGCTCAGTGCCCACATTCGGGCATTGACAGTCAGCAGGGCACCGCGCTTAGCACGAAGCTCAGTTGCAGCCTAAGCGGGTCAGCCACTTAGCAGGACCTTGGACTGGCAGGCAAATTGCGTTGTCTCGGATGTGATCAAGAAATTTTGCTTGGTCTAATCTATGACGACTCAATTGACTGCTTCTTCTTTGTATTCCGATCTGAAAAACCGCATTACGGAGCGCCAGGCGCGCGTCGGCATCATTGGCCTGGGCTACGTGGGCTTGCCTCTTGCCTTGCTTTACAGCGAACAAAAATTTTCGGTTACGGGTTTCGATATCGATCAAAGCAAAGTCGACACACTCACCAGGGGCGGTACTTACATTTTTCGCATCACGCCCGAAGAGATTGCAGCCGCCAGAGCGAACGGGTTCAAGGCCACCTCAAATTACTCCCAGCTCAGCGAGATGGACGCGATCATTATCTGCGTCCCGACGCCGCTCAACGAATACCACGAACCTGATCTGAGCTACATCACGAACACTGCTCACGCCGTTGCCCCGCACCTGCGCACGAGCCAGATTGTGATTCTCGAGAGCACAACCTATCCCGGGACAACGGAAGAGGTCCTGATTCCGATTCTCGAAAAGGAAAATAAGGCAGGCTTGAAGGTCTCGCGCGACGGCAATGCCAGCGAAAGCGAATTCTGGGTTGCGTTTTCGCCTGAACGCGAAGATCCAGGCAATACTCAAGTGGCTCGCCCCGATATTCCCAAGGTGATCGGCGGCGTGGACCGGCAGGCCAGCGAAATCGCTGCCAGTTTTTATGGGTCGATCTTTCGCCGTACGGTTCCTGTCTCATCACCAGCTGCCGCCGAGATGACCAAGCTGCTTGAAAACATCTATCGCTGCGTCAACATCGCTCTGATTAATGAACTTAAGATGCTTTGCCTGCGCATGAATCTCGATATCTGGGAGATCATCGACGCGGCCTCCACCAAGCCTTTTGGCTTCCATCCGTTTTACCCGGGCCCCGGCCTCGGGGGGCACTGCATTCCGGTCGATCCGTTCTATCTTTCGTGGAAGGCCAATGAATTTGACTTTCGAACCAAATTCATCGAACTGGCTGGCGAAGTGAACGTTGCGATGCCGTACCACGTGATCGAGGCCACCATCGGTGCGCTCAACAAACAAAAGAAAGCAATCAACGGCTCAAAAGTTCTCGTTCTTGGTGTCGCGTATAAGAAGGACATTGACGATCTGCGCGAGTCGCCTGCGCTCACGATCATCGAACTACTTCAAAAAGTAGGAGCGAGAGTCAGTTACAACGATCCGTATTTCCCATTCGTCGGCCGCGGACGCAAATACGACCTGCAGATGAACTGCGCCCCCCTCGATAATCTCGGCCAGTACGATTGCGTGCTAATCGTGACCGACCATTCCGATTACGATTACAAAAAGATCGTGAACGATTCCAAGTTAGTGGTCGATTCGCGCAATGCGACGCGAGGAATAAAGAGCGACAAGATCGTACGCTGCTAGCCGCCCGACCAACTGACCCCTTGCTGAAAGGGGCCGTAGATCGCCGGTTTGGCCGGCGCAAGGTGTCAGATGCGATTTCGCGGTTTCGTCATCACTTACGCGCTCGTGCTGGCCCTCTTGCTATTTGCCGATCAGCGTCGTGCGCTTCGTCCGCAGAACCATTATTCCCAAGTGGTGGACCTGACCGACGGTACTCCGGGGAAGAGGGGTTCAGAGGCAAGATCGGCCGCGCGCATTATTTCCCCAGCGGCCCTGATTCCCGGAACCTGGGGCGCAGCGCAGATTCCAGCCGAGCGGTTGATCGCACCGCTGGTAGTCATGGACTTGAATGCGTCGTCGGCACAAATTTCTGTCGATGACATCGCCAATTGGGAAGCACAGCACGGGATTGTGCCGCAGGGAGCGATCGTTGCGGTGCGGCGTGTTGGATCTGGCCACAGCTCCTGCTCGGATCAATTCCCCATGTCAACCGATGCAGCGCAGTTTCTCATGGATGCGCGCTACTCCGTCGGCTTCGTTGTCGAAACTCCAGTGAACCTCGGCTCCAATCCCACGCTCTCCCGCCAGATCGCTCTGCACGGGAACTACGTGGTCGAGGGATCGGCGCGGCTGGCCGCAGTGCCTGAGACCGGATCGCTTATCATTGTTGCTCCCGAAAAGGACAAGAATGCCGCCAAGGGTCCGGTGCGCGTTCTGGCCATGAGCCCGCTCGTCCCGAACCGGCTAACGAAGCCTGGGAATTAAGTCTGGTCCTGTAGAAATGCCGAGCGATACTTGGAACCTCTGTACTGCATCGGTTACAAAAGCACAGCAGTAGTCCCAGCTGGGGAGAATGATTCTCGCAGCGCGTTGTCGGGAAAAAATCGTAGGTCCCAACCTAGCACACCACTCGCACACAGGATTACCGCAAACCCGAGGAAAACCGCGGGAGTTCGACTGATTCACAGTCACTCGACCTCTAAGGCTCAAGCGTTCGATCGCGAGGATACTGGCGCAAGAAATCCCTTCCAATTAAGAGGAACCTGCAATTGCTTTCGATACTCAAATCAAACATCGAGCGGAGGTTTGCTATGAGGAATCCTGTTTATCGGCCTCAGTGGATGATGGTTCTAACGAGCGTAGTCGTTGCCGGAATGTCTGTTGCGAGCGGGGAGACCTTCCCTGCGTTCTTCGCAGAGCAGCACCCTGTTCTTGCAGGCCAGACGTTATCTGCCTCGGGTGTTCCCGCGCTCCACCGCATTGTGGACACAGCTCGTAATGCCGATCTTCGCTGGTCCGACTTTACTCCCTACAAAACAGAGGTCGCCAAACTTTACGAGACGAACAGTTACTCTTTGCTTTGGATTCAGAACGGTCGCGTCCGTCCCCAGGGGCTGGCCGTGATCGAGCTCTTACAAAATGCCAACGCTAAAGGACTCGACCCCGAAGATTACGACGGCTCGCGATGGCAGGGCCGCCTCCTCAAACTGGGGCAAACGAAGCTGGATCAAAAGCCGTCTGAACAAGACTTGGCCTCGTTCGATACCGCCCTTACGGTTTCGGCGATGCGCTACATCCGTGCCATCCACTGTGGCCGCGTAAATCCCAAGGAAGTCAAGTTTCAGCTCGATATGGGGGCGGAACCAATCCCGTTGGCGGAATTCATTCAGACCCATGTAGTGAATGTGAGAGATCCAGTCGCCGAAATCCAGAAGCTGGAACCGCCGTTCTTAGGTTACCGGAAGCTGCTCGCGCTCCTGCCGGTTTACGAAGGATATGCAAATCGAGCTGAGGGAGAGAAGTTGCCAACGGTCACGAAGACTGTGCGGCCCGGCCAAACCTACGCTGGCGTGGTCCCCCTGGGGCGGTTTCTCCAAGTCATCGGCGACATTCCTTCAGGAGTGCAGCTGGATCCAAATGCAACGATCTATCGGGGTGCGCTCGTCGAGGGCGTGGAGCATTACCAGGACAGACATGGGGAAACTCCCACCGGCAACCTTGACGCGCGCACGATCAATGAACTCAATACGCCTCCAGCGGCCCGCATTCGCCAGATCCAGTTGACGCTCGAACGGTGGCGCTGGCTTCCGCATTCGTTCCCACAACCGCCCGTGGTTGTGAATCTTCCTGAGTATCGTGTACGCGCGATGAACCCGGATGGCACCGTCGCCTTCTACAAGAACGTGATCATTGGAAAAGCCTACGGCCACAAGTCTCCGATCTTTGAGAAAGAGATCCAATACGTGGTGTTCCGGCCCTACTGGGACGTCACTCCCAGCATTCAGCGGAACGAAATCGTGCCCCACATCCAGAAGGACCCGAACTACATCTCGAAGCATAATTTTGAAGTGGTCACGCCCAAAGGCGAGGTCGTAACCGACAATCAAGTGAGCGCGGAGGTTTTAGAAGGCATAAGATCGCTTCACCTGATGGTGCGGCAAAAGCCCGGCGACACGAATTCGCTGGGCCTGGTGAAGATCATCTTCCCCAATCCAGAGAACGTGTACCTGCACGGCACAGATGCTCGGAACTGTTCTCGCAGGACGTCCGCGATTTCAGCCACGGATGCATTCGGGTAGAGAAGCCTGCAGACCTGGTTGCCTGGGTGTTGCGAAACAATCCTGGCTGGGATTTGGAGCGGGTGAAGGCCACGATGAACGGCGAGAAAAACAATCTTCAGGTGAATCTGGTCACACGAATTCCGGTTCTGATTGTCTACGGCACGGCTACGGTGAACGAGGAAAACCAGATTCGGTTTTTCGACGATATCTATGGCTATGACGCAGAACTCGAGAAAGCGCTGGCCGCCGGTTATTCCGATGCCTGGTAGGCGGCTTAAACAAGGCGCCCAGCAAAGCGCATCTAACGTAGAATGGGTTTAATGCGGCAATACATTTTGAATGGGAGTGAAGCAACATCGGTGGCATCGCCGGGAAAAAAGAGCCAATCCGGCCTCCGTCGTTTGTCACTGATTCTCTTGTGTCTGCTGGCGCCGCTGCTCGGGCACGGCGGCACCGCGTCCTCAGCCGCGCACGAATACCGGCTGCTCTTCTATCACACTCACACAGGAGAACGGCTGGATGTCGTCTATCGTCGCGGTGATCAATACATCCCCAAAGCGCTAGACGAACTCGACCATTATCTGCGCGACCACCGTACCGGAGATGTGCGTCATTTCGATCCTCGGCTTTTCGACCTTCTCTACGACCTGACCGCGTCGCTTGGCGATTCCGGTGGTGAAATCGATGTGATTTGCGGCTACCGCACGCCCTGGAGCAACGAATTCCTGCGCACGCGCAGCCCGCACACCGGCGTGGCTCAGCACAGCCTGCATATGCAGGCCGAAGCGATCGACATTCGCCTACGTGGGATCCCGACGTCGGAGCTGCGTGACGCAGCCCTGCGCCTGCATCGCGGAGGAGTGGGGTACTATCGCAGCTCGGACTTCGTGCACGTCGACGTCGGGCGTGTGCGGCATTGGTAGTTGCTGCTGCTTAACGCTCCAATAAAAAGAGCAGTGTTGACCTCGTGAGTGCCCATCAGTCTGGCTAAACGCGCTACGTCAACTGCCCTAGGACGGGCAATACGGAAACCAGACTGCAATTCTTCTGCATTGGCCTGGGGAAACGGCGGTGTGGCGATTTGTGAGCGCCTCAGCTGGCCCACATCTGGCACATCACTATCCCAAAAGCCTCAGCAAAGCTGCGTTTTTCGAGTGAGGAATAGTCAGCCAGTATAGTCACATCGGCAAGTGTCATCGAGTGTGGCGTCCACGTACTAGCGGGATGATCTTTACTTTCGGGGACGAACCCTTGACCAATACAGTGTCAACGCTGTGTCCTCGGTGTTTCGCAACCACTCCTCGACGTCTTTTGGTTGGAAAGGGCGCTCCTCGAGGTCCAGGTCATGATTGAGCAACTCGGTGATTTCGCCAGCGGTGCTTGGTTTCCTAATCTGGTTCAAGGCTCGCAAAATGTGCTCGCTGAGACGACGACTCGAATTCGGAATCTTCTTCATCGCTGGTTCCACCGTCTCGAAGAACTGACCAAGCCAATTCCTGCAATGTCTGCCTCGGCTGTAGGGCAACGCAAAGCAGTATGGTAATGGCGCGCTCGCGGGCAGCAGCTTCAGAAGCACGTTCCGTATTGCCTCAGGCTGGTGCTCTCCGGCTTCGCCAACCAAAGTGTACGAACGCTCGAATCCCTGGAGTCCCTCCACCTTCATTTCCCAGTTGTCATTTGCACGAGACCCGACTACGGACACCCGCCACTCTCCCGCCAGATCACTCAGCACATGTTCGACACCGGCAGGAATCTCCCTGCGCGCCCGGGAGTCACCCGTATTCTGCATCTCGATCGTCACTGCCATATCTCCCGTATTGTACAAATTGACCAGCGATGAAGCGGGTTGAGCTTGGCAACGGGAGATCTCGGGTGAGTATTTTTCTGTGGAACCGCTTTTGCGAGGTTAGGTAGGAGGGAGAACGCTGGGAAAAAGGTAAAGGCTGTGACATTGGTTATGCTCTAGCCATCAGCTCCTGCGAGGGAGCCAACAGCGTGGAGACATGCACCGTCACAGCCCTTGATGCGATCACCGCTTTTGCGGTCCCAAACCCCAACTGCCCCTCGCAGAGCCGTCGGTTTTTTCAGGTCTGGTTGCTCTTCGGGTTGCCCCGCCGAGCTGATCACTCAGCCTACTTCGGACTGGCAAAAGTTTAATTAAGCCAACCCTTTCAGCCGTCGACGCGAGCCACCTTAGAGATTTGCTGGAAGATTGTCAATGCCCGTTTTCAGTGCAATCAGCCGGTTGCGATGGATCAAAACCCGGAAACGCAACCCATTGAACCGTGGTTGCTTAATGAATGGGAGATTCAATTCTTCCTGTTTTCCCACAGGAGCATCCACAGGTGCTCGAAGACATGGATAACGACGAGGAGTGTGTGGAAATAAGCATCTTGACGCCGGAAAATATGTCAGGCATGGTTGGTACAAGCTCACCACACACAATGTCGGACCTCGTGGCCTACATCGATGGCGGCTCATTTCGGGAACCCCGGCCCGTCTGGTATTGGAGTGGTGATTGACGGCTCCACCGACGGCACCATCAGAATCGCCAAATGGATAGGACACCAGGACAATAATGTCGCCGAGTACCTTGCGCTGCTCGAAGCGCTCCAATGCGCCCTCGGGCTCGAGGCCGAGGCGCTGCACGTGTTTTCAGATTCCGAAGTGATGGTCAGGCAGATGAGCGGTGAGTACAGTTGCCGCAGCCCGAGGCTCTATTCCCTGAATTGGACCTGCCGGAAGTTGGCGCGGTCGCTCGATTTCTCGATCTCCCACGTTCGCCGTGCGAATAACGCCGAGGCCAATCGTCTGGCCAGTTCGGCTGCCCGCAACGCGGGAAGAAGATGAAACAACGGGCGGTCAAGGGTATAATCGCTGTCGTTTTCGGAGTCAAAAAGGAATTCCTTCTCGTATACTTCACGGCAAGACGTGCCACCGCCGCACCGGAGGAATGATGGAGTATCTACTTGTCCTGAACGATTCCCCATACGGAAGTCAGCGTACCTACAACGCGCTCCGCTTGGCCGGCGCGCTGGCGAAGGGCGCAACCAGCGAAGTCTCCGTTTTCTTGTTGGGCGACGGGGTGGTCAGCGGATTGCGGAGGCAGGCCCCGTCAGATGCGTCGTATAACGTTCAGGAGATGCTGCGGCTTTTGGCAGAGCAAGGTATCTCCATCGGTGCCTGCCGCACTTGTCTGGAGGCGCGTGGGATTGATGATGACGCGCTCGTCGCGGGCATCAAGCGCCGCACCTTGGACGACCTTCGCACTTGGACAGAGGAAGCAACAAAGGTGTTAGTGTTCTGATCGACCAGTCGGATTCTGCGCGCCCGAAGGCGTTTCCAACTATCGAATGGTGCCCGAATACGTAGCGAAGGAATGGCGCCTCAGCGATCACCCAAAACCGGCCAGTGATTATCACCTGAAAACCGGCCAACGAGAGTAACGTCCGGGACATTGAATCCCGCGGAGGCTTGTAGGCTCCGTGGGCATGGCCAATGTCTTGAA
>Ga0187879_10003046_pt1 | contig 11290 bp, 11 predicted proteins | sample June2016WEW_19_1_FD_132423 | JGI IMG/M metagenome (GOLD analysis project Ga0187879, IMG submission 132423) | Peatland microbial communities from SPRUCE experiment site at the Marcell Experimental Forest, Minnesota, USA - June2016WEW_19_10 | ecosystem: Environmental > Terrestrial > Soil >... | reverse complement strand
CATAGGTGACCCACGGACCCTCCCGGCCCTCGGGATTTTCATCGAGCACCACGACGCCGGAAATCCGTTCCTGCCGCAGCCCAAACGCGACCGTCAGGCCGGCCTGGCCGCCGCCGATAACGACAACGTTATGCACGGGCGCGCCATCCGGACCGTGCACCGGTCTGACCCAGTCCTGCACCGGATAGGTGAACAGATCCAGTTCCGCCTCGACCTGGCGGGATAGCGCCGCCTCGGTCATGCGCGCGGCGGCAGAGGCGGGGTCATGCCGGCAGGAACTTCAAACTCCGCCGCGTTCAACGTTAGCGCGACCAAACCGTAATAGCCGATCAACGCAGTCAACTCGACGACGCCGGCGACACCGAACAACGCCAGCACGCGTTGATACGTGGCGTCGGAGGCGAAGTGCCTGGTCAACAATTCGCTACCGTAATCGTGGATCGCCTGCTCATCGGCAGCCTCGAACCACCTGCCAGCGTCGCGCAACGTTTCGATCGAGGCGTCGGACAGACCGGCCTTGCGTGCCTCCCCCTCATGCGAGGCCCATTCGAACTGACAATCCCAGTACCGGCCGGTGAACAAGATGGTGAACTCGCGCAGTCGCGGCTCGAAACCTGAACCAAACCGCAGCACCAACCCCAGTGCCGACATCGCCTGCGCCAGTTCGGGCCGGTGCATGGCAATCGCCAGCGGCCCGACGGGTGCAGATTTGCGCGGGCCGCTCAGCATGGCATCGTAAACCTCGCGCTGCTCCTTGGTCATGCTCGCTTCGGTGACGAGGGGAATTCTCGGCATAACTTGTCCTCCTGACGGACCGCACGATACGCCGGCCCGGCGCCAGGGCGAAGTGCGCGACTGCATTGAGGAAGTGCGAGGGCTCTGCCCTCGGGCCCGCCAGGGGAGTTCTGCTCCTATGGAGCCCACGTTAAGGGCGAGGCCCTTTGCCATCCGTCCATTGGGTAGTGCTCTGAGGAGGGTGGATGGTGCTCTGAGCAGGGCGGACATGGACCTTGCGAGGTCATGGTCGGCCCTGCTCAGAGCACCACCCAACTTAATGGTTCCAAGAGCAGTGCCCTTGGCGGAGGTGCAGGATCGAGCCGTGAAGCGAATCGATAAGCCTCCTGGTGGGCCTCGGGGTGAAACCCAGCGCTTCCCGGTTTCGGCGATTGCCCTGTGGGATCGCCACTCGGTCGCGCGAGGTGGCCAGAACCCTGGCGATCAGCTAAGGAGCGCGACCATGATCATTGATATGCACACCCATGCCGGTCGCCCGCGCCGTACCGGCGAGGTGGATCGGAGCGTGCTGGCGACAATGCGCGATGCCGGCGTGGCCGCTGCCGTGGTCTCGGCGATCGCCGATATCCCGGTGATCCGCCGCGATCCGGATACGAAACGATTGGTTAAAATCCGCGATCCGGAGCCGGGCGAGTGTCTGGCCGCGACGCATGGTTACCTCGACAGTTTCAGCAACGCGGGCATGCGAATCGCGCGGGAGCCGGACGCTATTTTTCCGGGCGATCCCGCTTTGGTACTGGCGATCGAGGGTTGCGATTTCCTCGATGGCGAACTGGATCGGCTGGATGCAATGGAGGCGCGCGGGGTGCGCAGCATTCAGCTGACGCACGTGCTGGTCAACGAAACCGGCGATATCCAGACTGCGCCGCCGGTGCATGGCGGGCTAACCCGGTTTGGCGCCGCGGTGGTGCGGCGGATGAACCAGATCGGCGTGATTTGTGACGTGGCGCATTGCTCGGAGGATACCGTCCGTGGCGTGGTGGCGGCGACGGCGAAGCCAATCCTCTGTTCGCATGCGAATTTGCGTGAACCGGGCGTGCCAGACGGCGAACATCCGCGTTTCATCAGCCTGGAATACGCGCGGATGGTAGCCGAAACCGGCGGCGTGATCGGCGCCTGGCTATCGACGCTGACGCGGGAAAAAGTACCCGGCATGATCAGGCATATGTTTCGCGCGATCGACGCGGTAGGGATCGATCATGTCGGCATCGGCACGGATCTGCCGGCCGGCGTGGCGCGTACCGAGATGCCGGATTTCGCGCGTCATCCAGAACTGGAAGCGGCGCTGTGTAATCGCGGCCTCAGCGCGGCCGATGTGGAAAAAGTCTGTTCCGGCAATTGGCTGCGGGTATTTCGGGCGGTGCGCGGATGATCGACCGCGATACTTTGAAGCAGAACGCTGCTGCGGCTGCCGCCGACCTGGTCACCGGGGGGATGTTGGTCGGTCTCGGCACCGGCTCAACCGCCAGCTACGCGATCAGACGGTTGGGCGAGCGATTTCACGACGGGCTGCGGTTCACCGGCGTGCCGACCTCGGTGGCGAGCGCCGCGCTGGCGCGGTCGTTCGGTATTCCGTTGCTCGAGTCGCCCACTGCGGTGCCGATCGATCTGACCATCGATGGCGCCGATGAGATCGGCGAGTCTGGGCTCGACCTGATCAAAGGCATGGGCGGCGCATTGTTGCGGGAAAAGATCGTTGCGGTGGCGAGCCAGCGGCTGGTGATCATTGCCGACGAGACGAAATTGTCGCCGCGATTAAGCGGGCGGGTGCCGATCCCGGTGGAGATCGTCGCGTTCGGCTGGGAATCGACGCGGGCTCGGCTGGCGGCACTTGGTTGTCAGACGGTGTTGAAGCGCGATGATCGCGGTCTGCCGTATCAGACCGATGGCGGGAATTTCATTGTACATTGCAAGTTCGACGCTTTGGCGGAGCCAGCCGCGGTTGATCAGGCTTTGTCTGGCGTCGTGGGCGTGGTCGAGACCGGGCTGTTTCTTGCCCTGGCGACGACGGCTTTGGTGGCGACGCAGGCTGGGGTGCGGCGGATCGATCGTCCGGGCTGATCTGGATTATTCCAGCAGGCGGCGCACGGCGGCATCGGGATCGCGCATGAAGCGGCGCATATCCCGCCAATGTGGAATGTCGGCCGGCGGGCAATGGGTTATGCCGTCCTCGTCGATCCAGAAATGATCTGCCGCCGGATGGCTCATCAGGATCGGCGAATGCGTCGCGACCAGGGCCTGCGAGCGGCCATCCTTGTGCAGGTCGTCCAGCAGGCAAAGCAGCGCCATCTGGCGCTGTGGCGAAAGCCCGGTTTCCGGTTCGTCGAGCAAATACAGCAGACCCTCGCTGGCATCGACACGCGCGGCCAGCAGCGACAGGACACCTTCGCCGCGGCTTTGTTCGTCCGCCAACCGCCATTCGCCGGTTTCCGGCATGGGTAGCGCGCCGGCATGCGCCATGGTTTCGGCGAAGCGGTCGGCGCGCAGGAACAGTCCTTTCGGCCGGCGCCCGTTGAAGCTGACCTCAACTGCGGCGGATAGCGCGGTGGCGGCGCGCTGGTCGTCGGTCGCCGCGTAGCTGCCGCCGCCCTCGGGACGGATCGCGCAGCGTGCCGCGATCGCTTCCAGCAACGTTGTTTTGCCGCAACCGTTTTCTCCGATCAGGAAGGTGAGCGGGTTGTCGAATGTGAGTGTGATGGGACCGTGCCGCAGGAACGGCAGGCGCGCCACTCTTTCACCGGCACGGGCGGGATCGATCCGCACGGAGTTCAATTTGGCGACTGACATCAGGCCGGCCGCCGGCGCCTCGGATTGCTGGCGGTGATGATCGTGCACCCGGTCAGTGCCGCGAGCGGAGCAACATCGGTGACCCTGGTGCCGCGTAAATCGATCTCCTGCAACTTTGTCAGGCGGCGTAACGGTGTCACGTCGGCGACCGGCACATCGCCAAGATCGAGAAACCGCAACTCGGTCATGCCGGCCAACGGCGACAGGTCGCTGACGCGGGTACCGGCCAGCTGCAGTCCTTGCAGGTTGATGAGGGAGTGTAACGGCGTAATGTCCGCCACGCGGGTGCCGCCAAGATCGAGCCGGGTCAGCCGGGTCAGTCGGGCAAGCGGCGTCACATCCGTGACCAGGGTTCCGGTAAGATGGCAACTCTCCAGTCCGGTCAGGCCGGCCAGCGGCGAGAGGTCGCTGATTTCGGTGAAGGAGACGATCAGATTGCGCAACCGGGTCAGGCCGGCGAGCGCTGTCAGGTCGGTAATGCGCGTCAACCGCAGGCCAAGGATTTCAAGATTGGTCAGTGCCGCAAGTGGTGCGAGATCGGCCACCGGCGTCCGCGTCAGGATCAGCTCGCGCAATGATAGCGGCAGATCGATCGCACCCAGATCGGCGATCTGGGCGCGTTCGAGGCGTAACGAGGTGGTTTCGCTCACTCGGCCGCGGCGCGTTCGGGTGCGTGCAGTTCGAGCAACCTGGGCGCGACTTCCTTGCCAAACAGCCGGATATTTTCCATGGCGTCCTGATGCGTCAGCAGGCCGCCCTGGCCGAAGAACAGCAGATGGCCGACGCCACCCATGCGGGTGTTGAAGGTTTTGATCTGCTCGAACACCTCGTCGGGCGTGCCGGCGAACACGGTTTCGGTGTCCATGAACTGCTGCACACTCGCGGTTCGGTGATTGATCGGTTCGCCGTGCCGATCGGTCACGAAGCGATTCGCCCGCGGGCCACCTTTCAAAATTATGGTGTTGGCGGCGATCGAGTTGTAGCCGGGCGGATTGGTGAACGGTTCGGCAACGACCGGCGCGGTGCGTACGTAATCCGCAATGATATCGGCGCGCCGCAGGCCTTCGTCGGTGGTGTGGCCGACCCCGATGATGGCGGCATAAGCGAAACGATCCGGCCCGGCTTCCCAGCCCAGTTCGCGGGCGCGTTTGCGATAGGCGTCATACATGGGTTTGGCGGTGCCGCCCGACAGCAAGGTGCCGACGACGTGACCGCGTTCGGCCGCCATGGTGCCGGTGTCGACACTCATGCCGGTCATCCACACCGGTGGGGTCGGTTGTTGGATCGGCCGCGGCCAGATGTTGACGTTGCGATAATGGTAATATTCGCCTTCCCAGTTGAATGGGCCGGTGGTGGTCGACAGCGCCTTCAGGATCAGGTCGTGCGCCTCCCAGTAGCGGCGCATCAGGCGTGCGGGATTGGAGTTGGCCGGGGCAATTTCATAGGGCGCGCCTTTGACGAGGCCCATCTCCAGCCTGCCGCCGGACAGACAGTCGAGCCAGGCCATTTCCTCGGCAACACGTACCGGATCGGGCCGGTTGGCGATCGGATTGCCCAGAGTAAGCAGGCGAGACTTCTTGGTTTCGCGGGCGATGATGGCGAGCGCCATCGGCACCGAAACGGTCATGCAGGTCGCGGTACTGTGATGCTCGTTGACCATGATGTCGATACCGGCCTCGTCGCACAGCGCGAATTCATCCAGGTAACGATTTAACAGTTTGCCGGCGACCTCGGGATCGAGGTTCTCGGAAGGGAAATTCACCCGCAGCGAACCTCGGGCGAGGCCCTTTTCCCAGGCCGGATGATAGGCCATTTCGGAGAAATACCAGGTGCGCATGGCTTGGCTCCCGTCAGAGTTTGCTGGTGAACGCAGCGACTTCGGCAGCAAATTTTTCCGCACTTTCCCAGTGCGGGTAATGGCCCGTGTCAGGTATGACCGTCATGGTGGCGCCGGGAATTTCCGTCTGCCAGGCTTTGCCATACGCGGTCGAAACGATGCCATCCGCGGCACCCCAGATCAAATGCGTTGGCACATCGATGCGGTGCAGCCATCGTTTCAGTCGCGGATTGTGCATGTAGGGTTTCCAGCCGAACAGCGCCAGTGCTTCGCGGGCGCGGGCGATGGCGGCCAGTTCGGTGTCCGGCAGCGAAGCATAATCCACTGCGCCGGTCTCGGGGTTGGCCCAGGCGAGGCGGAGGAATTCGGCGCGGGGGATGCTGTGCATATCGGCAATGTCGCGGTCGAGCACACCGCCCACCTTGATCCCTAGCGGCGCCGACAACACCAGACCGGCGAAGCGGCGCGTATCGCGCACCGCCATCTCCGCGGCGATCCAACCGCCGAAGCAGGCGCCGACCAATATTGCGTCCTGCAGGTCGAGTTGGCGTGCCAGATCAAGATACAGGCACGTGATATCGTCGACGGTGCCAAACCAGTCGGGCAGGCTGGAGTTGCCGAAGCCCGGATGGTGTGGGGCGATCACGCGGTGGTGGCGCGCCAGGGCCTGGAGCCAGGGGTGACCAGGGGGGTAATGGGGCTGCAAGCCTTCGCCTGGGTGCAGGAACAGCAGTGGGCGTCCCTGGCCGGCCTGTTCAACGTCAAGTGTCACGCCCGCGACGGTGATGGGGCTGCTCATGGGCGTTTCCTTCGCCGGATTGGTTCGAACGAGTTTACGGCGATGTCGGCGGCCTGCAATGGGGTTGGTCGGCGCCGGCATGCGCAAATGATAGGCGGAATAGGGATGCATATGCGTCGAAAATGTGCACTGTTGACGATTATTGCCAACAATTATCGCAATAAGATATTGTGCGACGCAACATATCAGGCGTAGTCTGTCGCTCTGCCCACGGAAGAGGCGTCCGTGGCGGCCCAGGCAACAGGAGCGCAGAATGACACGCAAATCAGCCAACCGCCAGGCGCAGTTCGGGCGCCGTAGCCTCCTGCAGGCCGCCGGCGTGGCGGTCGGGTCTGGTGCCATCACCGGCTTTCCCACCATTTGGGCGCAAACCATCAAGGACATCGTGCTGCAACACGCCGGCCCCCCCGTCGCCGCCATCCCCGCCATCGCCGAGCAGGCCACCAAGGACCTGGGCTTTACGGTCAAGATGCAGGCCTCGGAAAACGCCGACCTGCTCAACCGGTTTCTGACCCAGTCCAATGCGATCGATTGTGCCGATATCAGTCTGACTTTCATGCGTTATTTGATCGGCCGGGACATTTTGCAAACCATTCCGATCGCCAAGGCGGCGAACTGGGACAAGACAATTCCGCTGTTCACCAAAGGCGAATATCCCGACGGCCGCAAAGCCTCGCGGCAAGGTACCATGCCGCTGAACGTGCTGTACGCCACAAGCGCAGACGGCGCGAAGGTCACCGACGGCACGCCAAGCGAATGGATCACCGGCCTGCCGACCATTACCAATGCCGACACGCTTGGCATTCGTCCGGACCTCATCGCGCACCCGGTGAACAGTTGGGGAGATCTGTTGGCTCCGGAATTCAAAGGCAAGGCCGCGTTGCAGGACGGCCCGGCGGTCGGCTCGATCGACGTGGCGCTGGCGTTGGAAGCGCGCGGCGAGGTTAAGTACGGCGACAAAGGCAACATGACGAAAGAGGAAATCGACAAAACCATCGCCGCACTGACGGATCTGAAAAAGCAAGGCCATTTCCGGGCATTCTGGAGTTCGTTCGATCAGTCGGTGAATTTGATGGCGTCGGGCGAGGTGGTCATCGAGTCGATGTGGTCACCCGCCGTCACCGCCGTGCGGTCGCGCGGGATCCCCTGCACCTATCAGCCATTGAAGGAAGGCTTTCGCGGCTGGGGCTACACGCTTGGCGTCATGAAGCACGTCAGCGGTATGAAGCTGGATGCGTTCTATGACTACATGAACTGGTACACCAGCGGGTTCCAGGGCGCCTTTATCGCGCGCGAGGGATATTACTCAGCGCAGCCGGAAAACGCCCGGAAGTTCCTGACGCAGGCGGAATGGGATTACTGGTACGGCGGTAAGCCGGCCGCGACCGACATTATGAACCCATTCGGCAAGCTGATGGAAAAGGCCGGTGCAAAACGCGACGGCGGTTCGTTCTGGGAACGGTTGGGCAATATTGCCGTGTGGAACGCGGTGATGGACGAGGATCGCTATCTGACACGAAAGTGGAACGAGTTCCTGACCTCCTGAAGCGGAGTTTTCGAAATGCAACTCGGTGTTTTCATTCCGATCGGCAACAACGGCTGGTTGATCTCTACCACTTCGCCGCAATACAAGCCCAGCTTTGACTTGAACAAGACGGTGGTGCAGAAAGCCGAAGGGTTTGGCTTTGATTTCGCATTGTCGATGATCAAGCTGCACGGGTTTGGCGGGCCGTCGGGGTTCTGGGATTACAACCTGGAATCGTTCACGCTGATGGCCGGCCTGGCGTCGGTCACCGAACGCATTCAGCTGTTTGCGACCTGCGCCGTGCTGACGATGCCGCCGCCGATCACGGCGCGTATGGCGACGACAATCGACTCGATTTCCCATGGGCGGTTCGGGGTCAACATCATTTCCGGTTGGCAGCGCCGTGAATACACCCAAATGGGCATCTGGCCCGGCGCCGAGCATTACAAGCGGCGCTACGATTATTGCGCCGAATACGTGACCATTATGCAGGAGTTGTGGCGCAGCGGCCGGTCCGACTTCAAAGGCGATTTTTTCCAGATGGACGATTGCCGTTGCCTGCCGATGCCGGCGAAAGACATTCCCATCATCTGCGCCGCGCAGAGCGACAACGGCACGAAGTTCGCCGCCGAGTACGCCGATTACAATTTCTGCGGCAGTTTTGGCTACAACGCGCCAAAAGCGGTCGAACCCAGTGTGGCACGGCTGGTGAAGGCGAATGAGGCAGCGGGGAGGGATTGTGGCGCACTGATCCTGACCATGGTCATCGCCGATGAAACCGACGCCGCCGCCAATGCAAAATGGGAGCATTACAAGGCCGGGACCGACTACGAAGCATTGGCGTATCGCGACGCACAGGCCGAGGACGACCCCAGCACCGACATCTACGCCCAACCCAATCGCCGCCGCATCCTCGGCACCAACAAGTTGCCGACCAATCAGGGCGTGCTGGTTGGTTCTTATGCCAGCGTCGCTCGAATGTTGGACGAGGTGGCCAGTGTGCCGGGCGTACGCGGCGTCATGCTGACCTTCGACGATTTCGTGATCGGCATGGAACAATTCGGCACCCGCATCATGCCGCTGATGCGCTGCCGAGACACGTTGCAGCAAGCGGCATGAGCGGGCAACGTTCGCTCTCGGTCCCGTTCTTCGGTTCCGGCCTGTGGCCGCGTCTCACCCGACCGCGAGTCCGGCTGTCGCCAGCGTTGATTTCCTGGTTTCAGGTGGGACCACTGGCGCTGGTGTTGATCGCACTGGTGGTGCTGCCGGCGTTCCTGTTCCTGGTAGTCAGCTTCTGGGACTATGACCGCATCGGCATCTATCCGGCGTTTCTGCTGGATAATTATCGAGAATTGTTCACGACGCCGGCGACCTACCGGGTTTATCTGAGTTCGCTGTGGTTGTCGCTAATCGTCTGGGCTATCACGCTGTTTGTGGGGTTCAACATCGCGTGGTTCCTGGTGTTCCATGTACGAACCGCGATGATCCGGACGGTGCTGTTTTTGCTTTGTGCCATCCCGTTCTGGACCTCCGGCATCATCCGCACCATTGCCTGGATTCCCTTCCTTGGCCGCAACGGTGCCTTCAATCAGATCCTGATGGCGCTTGGCGTGATCCATGAACCGTTGTCATTCCTGCTGTTCTCCGACTTCGCCGTGATCGTGACCTATGTCAATTTATTCACTTTGTTGATGGTTGGCCCAATCGCAAACTCGATGGCAAAAATCGATCCCGCGTTGATCGAGGCCGCGGTCGATGCCGGCGCCAGCCGTTGGCGAGTGATGACCGACGTGGTCATCCCGCTGTCGAAAACCGGGATCGCACTTGGCTCGATCCTGGTGTTCACACAGGTGATGGGCGACTATTTCGTAGTGCGGCAAATGAGCGGCGGTCAGAGCGCCTCGGTCGTGTCGATGCTGTCAACCGAGATTCAGGCGATGCAATATCCGCCAGCTGCCGCCAACGCCATGCTGCTGGTGGTATTCGTTGCGGTCATGGTTGCCGGCATGATGCGCATTGTCGATGTCCGCAAGGAACTCGTGAAATGATGGTCGGCGGCCAGTCGCTGCGGCCGATCAGCGCATCGCGCCCCTGGACGTTCTACGTACTGGGTTCGTTGTTCGGCGCCTATTTGCTGTTTTTGTATGGACCGATGTGCGTCATCTACCTGCTGTCGTTCCAGGGGGAGAACGGCGGCGTCACCTTCCCGATGGTCGGCCATTCCACCGTTTGGTTCCAGGAGATAATGAAGCCTGGCCAGATGGCAAACATTCCGGTCGCGTTCGGACGGTCGGTCGGCCTTGCCGCTGTGGTCAGCTGTATCACTGTCGTGTTTGCGGTCGCCGCGGGCCTGGGATTCCGGCGACGTTTCCCCGGCTCCGGCGTGGTGTTCTACATCGCTGTTGCCAGCCTCGTCATGCCTGGGCTTTTGGTTGGATTTGGTATCGGTCTTACGTTTCGTTTCCTCGGGCTAAATACCGGCCTGTTCAGTTCAGCGCTTGGGGCGCAACTGACCTGGACGTTGCCATTCGGCATGTTCGCAATGTTCGCCGTGGTCAACCGGTTCAATCGCGCATGGGAAGAGGCCGCCGCCGATCTTGGCGCCACCTCCTGGCAACGGTTGCGGTATGTCACCCTGCCGATCCTGCTGCCTGGCATCCTCGGCGTCGCGATGGGCGCGTTCACTTTGTCGTATGACGAATATGCGCGGACCACGCTGACAATCGGGCCGGTCAATACCTTGCCGTTGGAACTCTACGCGCTGATTTCGTCAGCGACCTCTCCGACTTTGTTCGCTATCGGCACGTTGACGACGGTAACCTCGTTTACAATCATTGCGTTGACCTTGGTTCTGGTGTTGCGCATGCAACGCCGCCGCTCGCTGGCGAGTTTGAAGGTGGAATGAAATGGATCCAAGGTTCGACGTTGAACTGGTTGCGGTCACCAAACGCTATGGCTCGACGTTAGCGGTCGATAATGTGTCGTTGCGTATCCCGCGTGCTTCATATTGCTGTCTGTTGGGCCCGTCCGGTTGCGGCAAGACGACGACGTTGCGGATGATCGCCGGCCACGAAGCGATCACCGATGGCGACATTTTGATCGGTGGGCAAAACGTCTCTGATCTGCCGCCCGTGGCGCGCGGCACGGCGATGATGTTTCAGAGTTACGCGCTGTTCCCGCATTTGAATTGCCTCGACAACGTGGCGTTCAGCCTGAAGATGCGCGGTGTTGGTAAGGCCGAGCGGCACGGCCGGGCGCGCGAGTTTCTGAAGTTGGTGCATATGTCGGACTTTGCGCTGCGGCTGCCGGCGCAATTGTCCGGTGGCCAGCAGCAACGTGTGGCTCTGGCGCGGGCTTTGATTACGCATCCCAAAGTGCTGCTGCTGGATGAACCGCTGTCGGCACTGGATCCGTTCCTGCGGATCAAGGTGCGCGAGGAACTGAAGCGTCTGCAACGTGAGCTGGAAATCACCTTCATCCATGTCACGCACAGCCAGGATGAGGCGATGGCGATGGCCGATCTGATGGTGGTGATGGAGGATGGCGT
>Ga0187879_10003041_pt1 | contig 11298 bp, 10 predicted proteins | sample June2016WEW_19_1_FD_132423 | JGI IMG/M metagenome (GOLD analysis project Ga0187879, IMG submission 132423) | Peatland microbial communities from SPRUCE experiment site at the Marcell Experimental Forest, Minnesota, USA - June2016WEW_19_10 | ecosystem: Environmental > Terrestrial > Soil >... | reverse complement strand
TCGTGGCTCACGTAGACGGCCGCCACCCCGTAAGAGCGGCATAGGCTGCGCACGGTGTCGAGGATGTGGCGCTGCGTGGATACGTCAAGGCCGGTGGTCGGCTCGTCGAGGACGATCAGCGACGGGCGGCAGGCGAAGGCCATCGCGAGCGCGACCCGCTGCTGCTGGCCTCCGGACAGCTGGTGCGGGTAGCGGCGCAGTAGCTCGGGCGCATCGTCCAGGCAGGTCTCGGTCATCACCTCGGCTATCCGGCCGGCGGGCTCATCGACTGCTCCCTTATGAACGTCTAGGGCCTCCTTGAGCTGCGTGCCGATCCGGAGCACTGGGTTGAGGGCCGCCGCCGGATCCTGGGGCACGTAGCTGACCTTCGCGCCGCGCGCCGCCCTGAGCTCATTCGGCGGCAACGTCAGCAGGTCAATGCCATCGAGGCAGACCTGGCCCGCGGTGATCGACAGGCCCCGCCTGGTGTGGCCGAGCAGGGCCAGCCCAACCGTCGTCTTCCCGGACCCGGACTCACCGACCAGGCCGAGCAGCTCACCTGACCGCACCGAGAAGCAGATCTCGCTCACCACATCCGGCCCGGTCGGCCCGATCCGGACCGTCAGGTCGGTCACCTCGAGCCGGGCACCGCCGCCACGGCCGGCCGTCACGGTCTGGGCGGCGGGCGCGGTCTGGGCGGCGGGCGCGGTACGGCTGGCCAGCCCGGCCTGGCGGTCCAGCCCGGCCTGGCCGGCCGCCAGCGCCGACTGCGCAGGACCGGAGTCCTTCCGGTTGACCCGGGTCATTCGGCCAGCTCCGGGCTGAGGTCGTCGACCAGGGCAGCCTGTTCGGGCCGCCGGTCCACGCCGATCGCCACCCGGGCGACGGCGTCGGTAAAGGTATTGGTCCCGATGGTGAGCAGGGCGATCAGAACGGCGGGCACGATGACCGCCCACGGGTTCAGCGACAGGCCCGTCTGGTTCTCGTTGATCATGGTTCCCCAGTTCGGTGTGGGAGGCGGCTGCCCGAAGCCAAGGAACGCCAGTCCGGCCATAATGATGATCGAATACGTGAGCCGCAGGCCCGCCTCGACCATAAGCGGGCTGCTCAGGTTCGGCAGGATCTCCCGCAGCATCACCCGGGCGGGCCGCATTCCCTGCAGCTCGACGGCCTTGACGTAATCCCGTTCGGCGATGTCGAGCGTTGCCGCACGCAGGACGCGGGCGACGGCGGGAGCATGCGACAGACCCACGGCCAGCACGATCAGCCACGGCTTCGGCCCGATCATGCTCAGCAGCAGCAGGGCGAACACAAGTTGCGGGAACGACAAGATGACATCGACGGCCCGCATGATGATGCTGTCCGGCGCCCCCTGCAGGTAGGCGGCTGAGATGCCCGCCATCGCGCCGATGATGATCCCGAGCGCCGTGGCCGCTAACGCCATCGCCAGCAGCTGCCAGCCGCCGTCGAGGATCCTGGACAGCACGTCCCGGCCAAGGAAGTCGGCGCCGAGCAGAAAGTGACTGGACGGCTTGGCGAAGGTCAGCGTGACCAGGGCGTCGGGTGACTGCGGGGCGAGAAAGGGGCCGAGGAACGCGATCAGCACGACGACCGCCGCCAGCGCGAGGCCGACGGCCCCCCGCGGGGTGCGCAGTGCGGCCCACAGGACGGAGGGCCATTGAAAGCGGCGCATCCGCGCGCCTGCCGGGCTCGATACCTGCCCTGCTGCGGGACTGGCCACGGCCACGTTTACCTCGGGATCCTTCGCCGCGGGCTGACCAGCAGGGCGAGCACGTCGGTCAGGATATTCATCAGCACGTAGAACGCGGCGAGTACCAGGACAATGAGCTGGATGACGGGGATGTCCCTGTTATTCACCGCGTACACCAGGCCCTGGCCGACCCCTGGATAGTTGAAAACGACCTCGACAATTACCACTCCGCCAGCCAGGTAGAGGAAGTTGAGCCCGATCACCTGGATCGTCGGCGCGATAGCGTTCGGCAGCGCGTGACGCAGGACTACCTGCCACTCCGGCACCCCCTTCAGCCTGGCCATCTCGACATAGTCGGACTCAAGAGCCTCGATCATCGCGGCCCGCATCATCCGGAAGATGTACGGCACGATCACGATGACCAGCGTGGCGACCGGCAGGATCAGCAGTTCGGGCTGGCTCCAGCCGTAGACGCCAGGCGCCAGCAGGGACACCGCGGGCAGCACATGGAGCACCACGGTCGCGAACAGGATAATGAGCGCGATGGCGACCACGAACTCCGGCAGCGAGGTGACGGCGAGCGCGACGACCGAGGTGACATGGTCAAACCAGCTGTCCTTGCGCAGGGCGGCCACCGCGCCGAGGGTCACGCCGACCACCGAGCCGATTACCCCGGTCACGATCACGAGTACGGCGGAGTTGATCAGCCGCGGCTGCACCAGGCCCCAGACGGCCTGGCCGCCGGCGAGTGAATGGCCGAGATTGCCAGTGAACAGTCCGGAGATCCAGGTCCAGTACTGATCCACCAGGCCTCTGTTCAGGTGCAGCTGCAGTGAAAGTGCCCGCACCCGGGCCGGCGTCGCGTTATGTCCGAGGATGGCCGAGGCCGCGTTGCCTGGCAGCACCTCGGTGGCGACGAATACCGTCACGGAGACAAGGAACAGCGTCAGGAGCCCGATGACCAGCCGCCGGCCAGCCAGGTCGAGCAGCGGGTGGGCTCGCCGCACGCCGGTCCCGCGCTGGCGGGCCGGCGGCACGGTCCCGATGGGCCTGCCCGGCGGGGCGGTACGGGCGGTTGCCACGTTCTCGATCCTCTCCCTTCGCCGGTATTGCCCGTCCTGACGAGACTGGCCCGTCCTGAGCACCCGGCCGAGGATATGTCCTCACGCAGGCAGCCACTGGCACGCTGGCCCAGCCGGGTCAGTTCGTTCGGTGCCATTTGTAGCGTAACCGGGTAATCGAAGACCGGGCAATGAATGGCTTATCGGCCGGATGTGCGCTCCAGTGCCTAATGCGGGCGCAGGTAGCGGCCGCGGCCGTCCGGGTCGGCGAGCTCCCCGGCTGAGACGGTCAGCCGTCCGCGAACCAGCACCGCGCGGATCCGCCCCCGCAGGGGGAAACCGGCGTAAACGCTGTCGCCAGTGCCGTCATCAAAGGTGGCCGCGGTGACCTCGGAGTTCGCGGCCGGGTCGAAGATCACGATGTCCGCGTCGGAGCCAGCGGCGATAGCGCCTTTCTTCGGATAGTGTCCGAACGCCCGTGCCGGGTTAGCCGCGGTCAGCTGCGACAATCGCTCGATCGGCAGCCCTCTGGCCAGTCCTTCGGACAGCAGCAGCGGTATCCGGGCACCGATGCCCGCGATCCCGAACTCAAGGTTTTCGCCGGTAACCGAGAACTCGGCAGCGGCGGGCGAGCGAACCTGGCAGTGATCGGATCCGACCGTGTCGATCGTGCCGTCGGCGGCGGCTGCCCAGAGTGCCTCGAGGTGCCTGCTGGAGCGCAGCGGCGGCGCGACGAGGAAACGCTGCGCGTCGGCGCCCGCGTACCGGTCCTCGCCGAGCAGCAGGTGGTGGGTGCAGGCCTCGGCGATGACCCGTGGCTGGCCGCGCTTGCGGGCGAGGCGTACCTGCTCGATCGCCTGCGCGGTCGACAGGTGAACGAGATAGCAGGTGGCGCCGGTGAGCGACGCGACCGCGAGGGCGCGGGCCACCGCTTCCTCCTCCACCTCAGGCGGCCTCGTCTGCGCGAACGCCCGCGGGCCGGTGGCGCCCGAGCGCAGCGCATCGGCCACGAGTGCCTCGATGAGGTGACCGTTCTCGCAGTGCACCTGGACCACCAGGCCCAGCCGCGTCGCGGCGGACATGAGCTCGAACAGCCGGCGCGTGGAGCACATGATCCCGAGTTCGGGGTAGGCGAGGAATACCTTGACCGCCGCGGCCCCCGCCCGCCTGGCGGCGGCGAGATCAGCCGGGCTGGCCTCCTGCGGGTGATAGAGCATGGCATGCAGGCCCACATCGACGACCGGACGGACGCCCGCCAGCTCCCTGCGCCGGCGGAGCAGGCATGCCACGTCGCCTTCGCCGGCCGCCGGGTTGGTGAACGAGAGGGCCGTCGTGGTCCCGCCCAGCGCGGCACCGACGGTGGCATGCCTGACATCCGCCATCACGTGGGCATGCGGATCTACCCCGCCGGGAAGGACGAAGCAACCTGCCGCGTCGATCCGCCCCCCGGCGGCGGCTCCGGGGGCTCCGGCGGCTCCGGCCGCTCCGCCCGCGGTTCCAGCGGTTCCCGCATCCCCGAGTGCGGCGACCTTCCCACGGCTGATCAGGACGTCGGTCCGGCGGGCTCCGTGCGGCGTGATCACGGTGCCGCCCACCACCGCGGTGACATTGACGGCGGCTGAACTCCTATCGAGGTTGATGGCATCGCACCTTTCCGGCGGGCCGCCGCCTCATTTCGGATAGGGCGCCGTAGTTGTTGACATAGTGCCGGGATCTCTATGCTGGCTGCCACCGCTCGGCGGGCGGGCTGAGCGCGCAGCAGGCGCGACGGCCGGGCCCGGCCAGCTGCGCGGAGCCGGCCCGACGAACACGCGGGCAGCCGGTGCCTGGACGGGGGGTACGGTGGATCATGACGGCGGGCGGCCGCCCGGCCCGGTTCGCGACTTCGTCGGCTACGGCCGGCGGCCGCCGCGGGTGCGCTGGCCAGGCGATGCCAGCCTGGTCGTGAACGTCGTGATCAACTACGAGTCCGGCGCAGAGTACTCGCTGCTCGACGGGGATGAACGTAACGACAGCTGGGGCGAGTACTCCTATCAGGTGGGCGCGCACATCAGGGACATCGGGACCGAGACGCATTTCGAGTTCGGCAGCAGGGCCGGGATCTGGCGGCTGGCCCGGCTCATGGACAGGTACGAGGTGCCGGTCACCGTCGGCGCCTGCGCCGTTGCCCTTGAGCGCAATCCGGCGGTCGCCGAGTGGATCTGCGAGGCGGGCCATGACGTCCTTGCCCATGGCTGGCGCTGGACCGAGAACTCGGAGCTGACCAGGGAACAGGAACGAGACCACCTGTACCGGGCGATCGAGTCGATCGGGCGGCTCACCGGAGAGCGCCCGCTCGGCTGGTACGTGCGCTCGTTCCCGAGCGTGCACACTAGGGACCTGCTCGTCGAGGAGGGCGGGTTCCTCTATGACTCCGACGCTTGCAATGACGAGCTGCCTTACTTCGTCGGCGTGGGCTCCGTGCCGTTCCTCGTCGTGCCCTACTCTAAGGTCTACAACGACGTCAGGTACCTGCTGAACCCCACCTTCGGCACGCCGCGACATTTCTTCGAGAACCTGCGCGCGGCCGTCGACTATCTCTGCGACGAGGCTGCCGCGGGCCACGGCGCCCGGATGATGACGGTGGGGCTGCACGAGCGCTGGAGCGGCCAGGCCGGCCGGGCCTCGGCGGTCCGCGATTTCATTGAGTACGTGCAGTCCCGCCCGGACGTTCGCTTCATGCGGCGGCTGGACATCGCGCGATGGTGGCTCCACCATCACGCCGAGTGGGATCAGCCAGCCGCGGCCTCGCCGCTGCCTGGCCGATCCCCGACGGGAGGCGGTCCGGAATGAGAGCCGTGACGTTCACCGGGCATGGCGGCAACGAGGTCGTCAGCGTGCAGGATCGCCCGGACCCTGAGCCCGCCGCGCAGGAGGTCCGGATAGCGGCCCGGTTTGCCGGTATCAACTGGGCTGACGTGGCGCAGCGCATGGGCAGCTATCCCGCTCCGGCCGGGGCGCCGCAGGACATACCCGGGCTCGAAGTAGCCGGTGTCATCGATGCGGTGGGGTCCGGGGTGCAGGCCTGGCGGGTCGGCGACCGGGCGTTCGGCGTCGTGGGCGGCGGCGGGCTCGCTGACCGGGTGTGCGTGCATGAGCGGCACGTCGCCGCGGTCCCCGACCAGCTGGCCGAGGATGTCGCGGCCGCGGTTCCTGAGGCCTACATCACCGCCCATGACGCGGTCTTCACCAGGGCCGGGCTCGGGCTCGGCGAGGTGCTGCTCGTCAACGGCGCCAACGGGGCGGTGGGATCGGCCGGAGTGCAGCTCGGCCTCGCGGCCGGGGCCCGGGTTGTCGCCAACGTCCGGTCGCCGGACCGGGCCGGGATGCACGCCGAGGCGGGCGCGCTGGTGGTCTCGCCGGAGACGGCGGCCGATCAGCTGGCCGAGCTCGGCGGCGCTGATGTGGTGCTCGAACTGGTCGGCGCGCCCAACCTCGAGCTCGACTTCGGCATCCTCGCGACGAAGGGACGGATCGTGGTGGTCGGCACTATCGGCGGCGAGCAGACCGGCATCTCGCTTCGCAGCCTGATGGCGAAGCGGGCCAGCCTGTACGGCACGATGCTCAGGGCCAGGCCGGTGGAGGAGAAGGCCGCGGCGGTGCAGGCGTTCGCGCGCTCGGTGGTCCCGCTGCTGGCCGCGGGCCGGGCGCTGCCGAAGATCGACCGGGTGTTCCCCGCGGCGGCGGTCACTGAGGCATTTGACTATCTCGCGCAGCCCGGGAAGTCGGGGAAGATCCTGCTGGAGTTCTCCTGACCGCCCGGCCGCTCAGGGCGGGCATCATCGGGGCTGGCTGGATCGGGCGCCTGCACGCGCAGACGCTCGCGCGCCGGCCTGACGTGACAGTGAGCGCGGTCTGCGACCTCGATCGCGCGCTGGCCCTCGAAACCGCGGCAGCGAGCGGCGCGGCTGTCTTCTCCGACTGGCGGGCGATGCTTGGCACCGCCGACCTGGACCTGCTCTGGGTCTGCACGCCTCCGGCGGCCCATGCGGAGCCCGCCATCGCCTGGCTTGACCGCGGGCTGCCGCTCTACCTGGAAAAGCCCATCGCCCGCTCGCTCGATGACGCCAGCGCGATAGTGGCCGCGGCGGCCGGCAGCCGCGCGGTGTGCGCCGTCGGGTACCAGTGGCGCGCCCTGGACATCCTCGGGGACGCCCGGCGGGCTCTCGCCGGGCAGACTGTCGGCTGCCTGGTGGGGCAGAGCGTCGGCGGCACCCAGGCCCGCAGCTGGTTCCTCGACAACGCTGCGGGAGGCGGCAACCTCCTCGAACGCGGCAGTCACCAGATAGACCTGGCGCGCGCCCTGGCAGGCGAGGTCACCGCCGTCCAGGCGGCCGCCGCGTCGGTCCGGCTCGCGCCCCGCACCGGGCCGGCGGGCGACATCGATGACGCGGTGACCCTCGTGCTGCATTTCGAGGCGGGCGGCCTGGGCACCATCGTGGTCGCCTGGACCAGTGCTGCGCTGCCGGGCTCCTACTGGGTCGAGGTGACCGCTCCCGACGCCGCCATCCGGCTAGATCTCGATCCGCATTTCCGCCTGTCCGGGGTCAGTAACGGGGCGCCTGTGGCGGCGGTGGCGCAGGCCCGGCCATTCGACCGTTCCGTGGACCGGTTCGTCGCGGCGGCCAGGTCGGGCGCGCCGGACCTCGTCTGCTGCGCTCCCGGGGACGCGATCGCTACCCTGGCGGTCGCCGCGGCCGCCGAAGAAGCACTCGCCAGCGGCCAGACAGTGCCCGTCAGCTGCCTGGGATAGGGCCGTGTGGCACCTTTATGATCATTTGGCACTCCGGTCTGCCTTATGAGAGTATGACCGGCGTATCTTTAATGCCCGATCTAGCCGCCCGAGACTGCCGCGGTGGGTGCATGCGAATAGGCAGTCCGGCGGCTGTCAGCAGGCGGCGGAGTCCATTCCGCGTCAGTGGAGGTAGCGTCTGTGAATCGTTCGGGAGACAACGCGGAGTCGTCCGCTGGAGAGGGACCAGGGCGGCGCCAGTTCCTCCGCGGACTGGCCGTGACCGGAGTAGCGGCTGGCGCCAGCGGCCTGCTGGCGGCGTGCGGCGGCAGCTCGAAGGCCACCCCGGGAACAACGGCCACGCCGGCCGTCGCGAAGTCTGGCGGGAGCCTGAAGGTAGGCCTGTCCGGCAGCTCAGGGCACGACACGCTCGACCCGCATCAGGGACTCACCTATCTCGACACGGCCCGCGCTCAGTCGCTCTATCAGCCGCTCGTTCAGCTCAACGCCCTGGCGCAGAACGAGTACGTGCTGGCGGAGGAGATCACCCCGCACGGTTCGACATCCAACTGGATCATCCGCCTCCGGCCCGGCATCACCTTCCACGACGGCAAGGACCTCACGGCCGACGACGTCATCTTCACGTTCAGGCGGATCATCGCCGGCCCCTACAGCGGGGCAAGCTCCCTAGGTCCCATTGACGTGAAGGGGCTGAAGGCGCTCGACAACCTCACCGTCCAGGTGCCGATGACCAGCCCCTACGGCAGCTTCGTCGACCAGCTCGCGTTCTGGTATTACCTCTACATCGTTCCGACCAACTTCAACCCGAGCACGCCGAACGGAACGGGGCCGTTCGTTTACCAGAGCTTCACGCCGGAGCAGCGCAGCGTATTCACCAGGAACAAGAACTACTGGCGTCATGGCCTTCCGTACGTCGACGAGGTCACCATTATCGACTTCAGCGACAATGTGGCGTTGCAGGACGCCCTGGTCACCGGGGTCATCCACGCGGCAGGCGCGCTCGAGGGCCCCCAGCTCGCGTCGCTGGCCACCACCAGCGGCGTCCGGACGGTCGCCTCGCACACGGGGGCGATCACGCCGTTCACGATGCGGGTGGACCAGGCGCCCTTCAACGACGTCAACGTTCGCCAGGCAATGCGGCTGCTGGTGGACAGGCAGCAGCTCATCGACTCGGCCCTGGACGGATACGGGGTTCCCGCGTCGGATGTCTTCTCGCCGTACGACCCGAACTTCGACAGCTCGCTGCGCCGGGTGACCGATATCCCGCAGGCCAAGTACCTGCTCAAGAAGTCAGGTCATGAGAACCTCAGCGTGGTGCTGACGACGTCGGCGGTCGCGACCGGGACCGTGGCCATGGCCACGGTGCTGGCCCAGCAGGCCAAGGCCGCGAACGTTACGATCAAGCTGAACACGGTCGACTCCGATACCTTCTTCGCGACCGGCAAGTACCTGAACTGGACCTTCTCTCAGGACTTCTACAACTACTCGCCGTACCTGGCCCAGGTGGCGCAATCAATGCAGCCCAAATCGCCGTACAACGAGACGCACACCGACAACGCTTACTACAACAGCCTCTACGACCAGGCCAACGCGACCCTCAACGCGGCGACCCGCAGGCAGATCGTGCAGGAGATGATGACCTTCGACTTTAACGAGGGCGGCTACATCATCCCGGCGTTCATCGACGCCCTCGACGCCTACAGCACCAAGATCACCGGCTACTCGGCCGCCCGGGTAGGCCAGCCGCTCTCCGACCTCGACTTCGAGCACTTCTCGTTCGTCTGACCGGCGGCGACGATGCAGATGACAGGCAGCCTGCTGGCCTCTGGCCTCGGGTTTCCCGAGGGCCCGGCGATCATGGGCGATGGGCGGATCGTGTTCTGCGACGGCAACACCGGCGAGCTGCTGGCCTACCGGGACGGTGCCGTTACCAGGTACGCGCTGACCGGCGGCTCGCCGTGGGGCACGGTCCTCGGCGCCGATGGCGCGCTGTATGTGACGCAGGGCGGCAACGTCCCTGGCAGTGGCGTCACTGACGCGGTGTCAGGGATACAGCGGGTGCTCCAGGACGGGACCGCCGAGCTGCTCTTCTCCGAGGTGGCGGGCTACCCGCTCTACGGGCCGAACGATCTCGCGTTCGGCCCCGACGGCAGGCTGTACTTCACCGAGTCGGGCTCGGAGCAGGACTTCCGCTTCGACGTCCGGTCGCCGGGACGGCTTTTCGCCGTGGACGCGTCCGGCGCCGGTGAGCTGCTGCTCGAACTGCCCGGCGTCTACCCGAACGGGATCGCCTTCGACGCGGAGCAGGCGCTCTGCTGGACCGAGTCCATGGCGCACCGAGTCTGCAGGCTCGACAGCGGCAAGCCCGTGACGTTCTGCCAGCTCTCCGACGATCATGTGCCAGACGGCATGGCCTTGGCCGCCGACGGGCGGCTGTTCGTGGCGACGACGGTCTCGGGAGGCGTCACCGTCATCTCGCCCGACGGCGAGGTGCTGGATGAGATCCAGCTCGGCGAGCACGCGACGAACTGCATCTTCGACGGATCTGTCCTGTACGTGACGGCGACGCGCGAGGCGGACATCGAGGCGTCGCAGCGCACCGGGACTTTCTGGCGGGTCGAGACCGACGCCACCGGCCTTGAGCTCATTCCCGGCCGGCTGTAGCGTCCTCAGCGGGATCATCCGCAGGCAACCATGACCAGCTGCTGGCGGGCGGCGCCGGCCTGGCCGTCAGGAAGTCGAGCAGGTCCGCGGTGCTCGATGGAGTGATCTGGTCAGGAACCGCCAGGCCGACCGCCGCCAGCGCCCCGGGGAGCCCGTCACACTCGCCGACAACGACGAAGTCATAACCGTGGCGGCTGAACTCCTCAAGCTGCTCGGCCACCTCAGCGAGGATCCGTGCGGCGAGCTCGGCCGGGTAGTCCCCGGTGGGCAGCTGCAGTACGCCCCAGCCTGCCTCGGCCAGGACAGCTAGTCCGTCCAGGCCGCCAGCTGGCGGGTTCAGGTAGCGGTCGGCGACCAGCGCGATGCGGAATGACCGCTCGTCCGGCTTCACGGGCTGTTATCCAGGACGGCCTCGAGCTGTTCTCGCTGCGTTTCCTCATCGTGGCCGGCCAGCGCGTGCGTCTCACCGGCGACGCGAGGGTAGGCGAGGCCGCGACGTTCCAGCTCAAGCCGCAGTTCCTCGACGAAGACCCCCTCCCCGGCGGTGTGCTCGCCGACGCCCTCAGGCCATTCCGGCCGGCCGCCCCTGGAGGGATCCGAGCTGGTGATCCGCACGCCCATCGACGGACTTCCCTCGACGCCGATCAGGACGATGTCTTCGCCCTGGCCTGCGCGCAGCCCGATCACGTCCGCCACGGTTGCGGCCAGCCGCTGGCAGTGCCGCCGGTAGCCAGCGGTGTCGAGCTGCTCGCGTACCGCCCAGAACCGGTTCAGGCCGGTGAAACCCAGCTCCGGGCACGGCATCTGCTCGATCCGCCAGCCCTTCCGGCGGAGCACGTCCACGATCGGGGAGTAGACGCCACTGCAATGCGCGCCGTCGCCCACCTTGGAGTTCTGGTTCAGCAGGCAGTGGGCAACGAACGCGACAGCCATGGGCTGAGCTTAGCGGCGTCATCGAAGCGGGCACCGCCGGCCTGCTGCCGCGGCCCGGCACCGCGCCCTATACTCGGCGGGTGCCGAGTTCTGCCGTAGTGACCGGTTCGTCATCCGGGATCGGCCGCGCGATAGCTGGCCGGCTGGCCGGCGACGGC
>Ga0187879_10003039_pt1 | contig 11303 bp, 8 predicted proteins | sample June2016WEW_19_1_FD_132423 | JGI IMG/M metagenome (GOLD analysis project Ga0187879, IMG submission 132423) | Peatland microbial communities from SPRUCE experiment site at the Marcell Experimental Forest, Minnesota, USA - June2016WEW_19_10 | ecosystem: Environmental > Terrestrial > Soil >... | reverse complement strand
TTTTCATAGGGCAGGAAGGGATACATCTTGCGGTACCGCGCGACGACTTCACCTTCGGGATTGATGACCGGCGTGGTGTTGAATATATTTCCTCCAACCAGTTCATAAAGTGATCCCGGAATCAGCCATACATTATTTTTCTTGGCCAAAGCTTGATATCGGGTCTCTGTCGGTCCGGGCATCGCTTCGGCAAAACTCAACCCAGGCCCAAATGAGCAAAGCTCGGGGAAAACAACCATCCTTACCCACGGAAATCTCGCCAGCACACGTGCAGTATCTTTTTCCAGACGCTCGCGGTTATCGGCAAAGGGCAAATCAACCTGTAAGGCTGCAATCGAAAATAATGACATGTACGGCTCCAAGACGAAGACGAAAACGAATAACCACGACTCGAACGTCGCGCGGACTAAGAAACAGCTTGAGCACTCTGCGCGTCAGACAGATCGTTGACCGCACCGTGATCCAGTACCCATGCCGGGATCGCCGACGCAAAAGTTGCAAAAGCTAGCAGCGCCAGCGCCGTCGCGATCAGCGCCGAGTAATTACCCGCTCCAACAATAAATGAAAACAGCAACGGCCCTGATGCCAGGCCCATTTTGGAAGCAAAGCCGCCCCATACTGCGGTCTGGCCCGTTCGATCAAATCTGGCGCACATGCCGAGCAGGTGAGAAATCACGAAGTTCCACGTGATGCCTGTGCCGATGTTCGCCGCTATCCAGATCCACTTCACCTCGCAGTAGTTGAATACATAGGTGCCAGCCAGCGTCAACAGCATGCCGCCGAGGATCGGCTTGAATATCCCAAAGCGAGTGGAAATCACGATCACCAGTACCGCGCCGAGCGTCGCGAACCAGTTCGCAATGCCCAGGGTTTCGCTGACAAACGCAACCTCCAGGCCGCGGTGCTCTCCAAGACCGATGATGAAGGCGAATAGCCCCATGTTACCGGCCTGAAAGAAAAATACCGAAAACAGCGCGAGCAACAGCGGCTTCAATTGCAATTTATCGGGCGCAGCACCCGGAGTGCGTGGCAGCGGTGCCTTGACTGGATAATCTGGCAGGAACTGCAGCATCACTAATGTCGTCACGCTGAACAAAATCAGCGTCGCGAACAAAACATTCGTGCCAAACCTCGGTACCAGCAGCGGCAAGCTCATCACGCCGAGACCGCCCGCGAAAACTTGTACCAGAAGCAACACGCCAAAGGTGCGGTCGGGTGCCGTGGTGCGGGCAAAGATCGCAAAGCTTATTCCCACCAGCATCCCGCCGACAAAACCGTGCAAGAATCGAGCGTTCATGAGTGCGACAGGGTTCTTAACCAGCATGGACAGCAAATCCATGCCAATCAACCCCAGCAGCAGCAAGTGGGCCGCCGATTTCCAATTGATGCGTCGCACTAGAAATGCAATCAGAAACGAACCACAAGCCGCGCCGTAGACATTGCATGAGCCGACCAATCCGGCCTGTTTGTTGGTAAAGCCGAGTCCTACCTTCAGCCCATCCACCAGTGCCGGCATGATATTGACATAGAAAAATCCGGCGGTGGCAAGAAATGCCAGCAAGACACGCGCCAGCATGCTGTTGGGAGAAGCCTTCGGCAGGCGGTTGAAAGGTTCCGTGGTCGTTCTCCCCGTATCAAAGGCGCATAGCGACCTGGAGTATAACAGCACTCTTCAGGGTGCGAATTGGAATACCTCGTTTTTTTCTTGAACTCCAGAGCCCCTGCTCAATATTCTGTCCCCTCACCAGCGAGGGATCCTTTCCTGACCGCGAAAATGCCGATGACGCGTTGGATTCTTCTCCATTTGCTATTTCTATGGCCAGCGCTGGCTGCATGGTCCGCACCAACCGTGGCCACAACCCCCGTACCGGGGGATCCCCTGAGCGGGAATGGCGATGTGCATCGCTCCGTTCTCACTTACAGCCAACTTTTCTCGAACACTGGCGCCACTGCTCCAGTCGATGATGGTGCCGGCTTCGCTTTGCCTGCCAATGCGGCTGCGCCTTCTCAGAGCTTCGAGGGCGCATTAACGCTCTCCGACCCGGCATCGAGCGGGAGCGCTCAGATCTTGCGAGACGACTTCGGAGACGACAGCGCAAGCAATTCCCCGTGGCGGCATCTGCCCAGCTTTAGTTTCCAGTTCGTGCAGAACGGGAGCTACCTCATTCCCGTTCAGCAAGGTCTTGTCATCACGGGAAACGCGGCATGGAATTACATCGTTGGGCCCGGGCGAGTTTGGCGGGAAAGGACCGACCACGGTTACATGCGCGCCTCGCTTCCCTTCGCTCTGGTAGAGAGGAATCAGAACTGCGTGCACAACGGGGAAATGATCTTCCTGTTCAACCGCATGAAGAACCCCAACATTTCGAAGGTTCGTTACCAGGTGACGCAGGAAACCTGCTTGTATTTCAAGCTGAACATGTGGGGACAACTTGCGGCCACTTATACTCCCGGCAGCGTAGCAAGCGACCGTGAGCTGAAAAATGCTGAAGCCGCCGAAGTCGCAAACCGCCTACCCACCAAGCCTTTCAGTGCACTGGCGAAAGACTACCCGAATTCCGGGATCGATATAGCCAACTTCACGCAAGGGTTCCATTCGCCCGCTGACATTACCACTTACGGGCTGTTGATCAATGGCGTGAACTACGTCAGCAGTTGCCAGACGCGCTACGGCGCCTACGCTTTCTGTGACAACATGCGCTTGCCCTCCTACTCGTTAGCCAAGTCCTCATTTGCCGGACTGGCGATGATGTGGCTGGGACAGCAGTATGGAAGCGCGGTTTATGGCCGGCTGATTCGGGATTACGTCCCGCAGTACGCGGACGGCGGCAACTGGACGAATGTCACGTTCAGTAACACGGCGGATATGGCCACCGGAAATTACATTAGCGCAGACGATCAAGCCGATGAGGGCAGTCCCCAGGAACTCGCGTTCCTTATAGCCGAGCCTTACAGTACGAAAATCGCAGACGCATTCACGCCCTTCCCGCACAAGGCTGTTCCGGGGACGACGTGGGTGTACCAAACCCACGCCACCTTTATCCTGACACAAGCCATGAACAGCTACTTTCAGCAACAGCAGGGCAGCGGGGCGGACATCTTCATTTCGATCCGCGACGCCGTCTTTAAGCCGTTGAACATGAGTCAAGGTAGTTTGTCCACTCTACGCACGGACAACAGCGCGTCCGGCAAACCCTTTGGCGGTTACGGACTGTTTTTCATTCAGGATGACATCGCCAAGATCGGCCGCTTCCTGAACAGTAGCGGCGGTGTGATTAACCACTTGCAGATGCTCGATCCAACCCGGCTGCAGGAGTCTCTGTTCCGCACTGCAAATCCGGCCACTCTCGGTGTACCCGTACCCGATACGGGGACACCCGTTGTATCGAACACATTCCGGTATCACAATCAGTTTTGGGCGAAGCACATGACGACTGCCGAATTCCCACAATACCGCTGTAATTTCTGGGTGCCTTTCATGAGCGGCTACGGCGGGATCACCGTGCTGCTGCTGCCGAATGGAGCTACTTACTACATCTTCAGTGATGGCAACGAGTTCATCTGGTACACGGCGGTGAATGAGATCAACAAAATCGCACCGCTCTGTCATTGAATATTTCCGAATGTTTCCAGCGCAAAGCCGTTCATACGCGCTTCAGAAAGTCGCCGGGGTGTTCACCCACAAAAGGGAGGTCTCCTTCTTGCTGAGATTCTGCCAGCGGTGTGCCTGTGTGCTTTCAAAGTACAGGCTGTCACCGGGATCGAGAACATAACGTTCGACCTCATCCAACCAGACCTCCAGCTTCCCCTGCAGCACGAAAATGAACTCTTCGCCTTCGTGGCTGTACGAACCCCCGCTGCCGGCGCCCGGAGCAATGCGAAACAGGTGAGGTTCCATCATCTTGTTGCCCGAGGCTAGCAGGTCCATCTCAACCCCCGCATTCGGCTTCAACACCTTGCGATCACGGGATCGTACCAGGCGCCCCGAATTGTCTTCATCCCCAAAGAACGACAAGACATTCGTCTTGTAAAGTCTGGCCAGCTTCTGCAGGGTGGCGATCGATGCGCTTGAATACCCGCGCTCGAGAGAGCTGAGAAAGCTGACCGATACTCCTGTCTGACTGGCAACTCCGGCCAAGGTCAAGCCCAGTTTATGGCGTAGCTGCGCCAGCTTGGGCGCGATGTCCAGCCGTTTGCTTCTTCGTGCGGACGACGGCGCCGGTGCATCGGCCCCAACCTCGTTTTTCAGGATGGCGGCAATTCCCGCCGGGTTCACCCCCTTCACGGTCCGCAGATACTGGATCTTCCGCAGTTTGGCGAGAGCCTCGCGGGAATATAGCCGGTAACGTGCGTGGCTGCGAGCGGGGACCAGCAACCCCATTCGCTCCCAGTTTCGCAGTGAGGAGGCGCTCACTCCCAGTACTCGCGCCGCTTCGCCGATCCGGAAATAAACCGTCTTCTTCAAAGTCGCTGTTCCGATGCGGGCGTATTTTGCTCAACTGGAAACGTCTCGTCAAGCAAAAGCTGCAGAAAACCTTACAACCTTGCTAAAAACAGGCGCGCCCAGGGAGAGGCGATTCCGTCCACTCAATCTGCCGCTGGAGCCACGCCAAGAATTTCTTTGCCAACTTTGCAGGAATCTTGATAGAGTATGCGCAAATTTATCTGGACAAGACGAAGCAATGTAAAGATCGCGGTCAAATTCGTGCCCATCAGTCGCTTGAGATCCATCCCGGAGGGTACTATGAGGCATTCAGGCAAGATGGCGAAGTGGTCGGCGTTCGTTCTGCTTCTGTTTGCACTTTCAACCACGCTGCAAGCGCAATTCACGGACGGCGATATTGCGGGCACTATAACGGATCCGAGCGGCGCGGCGATTGTCGGGGCGGCGGTCACAATCACCAATCTGCAAACCGGTCATGTGGACCAAACGCAAACCGACAAGATCGGCTACTACCGTGTCCGCCACCTTCCTCCGGGCGCCTACCAGATCCGAGTCGAGGCCGCTGGCTTCAAGGTCATGGTGCTGAAAGATGTGATGGTCAACCCTAGTGTCACCACTCCGGCGGATGCAAGATTGCAGGTCGGCACCACACGTGAGACCGTCGAGGTCACACAGGGCGTAGCCTTGGTTCAAACCGAAGAAGGCCGGCTGTCGAATACCATTTCCACTCGCGAGGTCGAAGATCTTCCCCTCAACGGCAGGCAGGTCTACCAACTGGTCACGGAACAACCCGGGGTCACGGCGACCAATGCTCCGGTAATCTCCAGCGTGCCATCGCCGACTAATTCAGTGACGTTCGAGTTCGGATTCATCGCCAACGGTTCCACGCCGCGAGGCAACAACTTCGTGCTGGATGGTACCTCGAACAATAATGAGTGGCTCGGCGGAACGCCGCTGATTTACCCCTCGCTCGACGCGATTCAGGAGGTGCAGGTTCAAACCCTGAATTTCTCGGCTGAATACGGGCGCAACAACGGGGCCGTCGTCAACATCGTCACCAAGTCGGGCACCAACGACTATCACGGCGACGTGTTTTACTCGGGCCGCAATACCGCCCTTGACGCTCGGAGCTTTTTCGATCCCACGACCGAAAAAGGTCCGCTGCGGCTGAATCAGTTCGGAGGTGCCTTCGGCGGCCCGATCCGGAAGGACAAAACCTTTTTCTTTATGGACTACGAGGGCTCGCGCTTGACGGACAGCGCTCCCGCCATAGTGACGACCGAGACTCCTTATACCCGTAGTCTGGCGACGGGGCTGGCGGCAATGTTTTTCAAGGATTTCCCTGGACCTGCGTGTCTCACCGCACCCGGCCCCACCGACCCCACTTGCCAGGCGGAATCACCGCAGACGGAACCCAATCGTGCGGACCAATACATTGTCAGGGTGGACCATCGCATCAATTCTCGGGACGAAATCTTTGCGCGTTGGGACTCTACTCTGGCGTCCGGAGACGTGGCACGCCAGGAGTTGTTTTTTGCGGGAATTCGTGGATTCACTGCTCCCTTTAACGGTACGTTCAGTGATCTCGCTACGGGATACACTCATCAATTTTCTTCCAATACGCTCAATGACTTCCGCTTCTCCTACAGCCGGAACTCGAGTCATATCTCGTTCGGCATGCCCAGCGACACCGAAACTGCAGCCACTTTGCAGAGCGCAGGCTTGCCACTCAGCGATTTTGGCTTTCTGTCGTTTGACGATGGCACGATTCCAATGGGCGGCGAACTTTATGTTCCAAGAGATTTCGTTTTCAACACGTTCAAGCTAAACGACACGCTATTGCACACGGTCGGGCGGCACTCCTTCAAGTTTGGGTTCGAGTTCAACCGCGTTCAAGAAAACAGCAACTACAGGCTCTTTAGTTCTCCGTACCTTGAGTTCAGCAGTATTGGCGCATTCGCCGCGAACGCGCCCTACCTCGAAGAGGCCACCGTGAACGCCAATCCGGCCAGTCCAGATTTCGGGCAGTTCACCGGCACTCCGCGCCATTTCCGCTGGAACCGTTGGGCCGCCTTTGTGCAGGACGATTGGAAAATGACCCCACGCCTCACCGTGAATTTAGGTCTGCGTTGGGATGTATTTGCCAATCCCAGCGAGACCAATGGTGAACTCAGTAACATCACTCTCGGATCGGGAAGCAATATATTTCAGCAACTCACTACATCTACCGTCGGACGCGTCAAGCAGCTTTGGAATACCGACTACCACAACTTTGCGCCTCGCATTGGCTTTTCCTGGGACCCCTTTGGCAAGGGGACGTCCGTCATCCGAAGCGGCTTCAGCATCGCCTACAACGAGCCTTACTCGAATCTCTACACCAATGCGTCCCGGTTGGATCCTCCCGAGGCGAACACCGCCTTCGTCGAGCCCTGTTATCCTATTTTTATCGGCACGACCTGTCCCATCCCGTACACCTTTCCATTTATACCCGATCCAGACTTCGCGGGCCCTCCCCTGCCCAACGGAGGGATCGGGCCGCTTTCCAGCGGTATTGAGATCGAGCCCAATGGCGTTGACCCCCACTTGCGCACGGCTTATGCCATGCAATGGTTTTTGGGAGTTCAGCACTCCTTCGGACGCGACTATGGTCTCACCATCAATTATGTCGGGACCCGAGGAGTGGGAGGCTACACCCGGGAAGACTACAACCGTTTTGATGGGGATATCTGTAACCAGACCTATTGCTCCTACGCATTCCATGGCTTCAACCCCGGTTGGGGAGCCATCACCTATATCTCCAATGAGAGCCAATCCAATTACGAGGGGTTGAACGCCCAGTTGCGCAAGAATCTCTCTCACAACCTGATGTTTACTGCCAACTACACGTTCGGGAAGGTGCTTGACAACCTCACCGAAGGTGGCTTGGGCGATTACTTCAACGTCAACAGTTACGCAGCCCTCTACAGCGGTGTCTCCGATATTGAGAAGCCCAGCCTGGACTACGGCCCTTCGGAATTTGATGTCCGGCATCGATTCACCGTAACCAGCCTTTGGAATATCCCGGGTCCACAGCGAGGCGGACCTTTGAACAAGATCCTTGGGGGATGGGCATTGAACACGATCATCTCGCTGCAATCCGGCCGCCCCTTCGATGTCGACTGCAGCCAGCCGTGGTACAACGGTTGTGATTTCAACATGGATGGTCTTGCGGACGATCGTCCGAATCGTCCGGCCGGGATCAAGACTTCGGGCTTCAGCAACTCGCAATTTGTAAATGGCCTGTTCGGCAATCCAGCGCTGACTTTCACCCCAAGCCTCTTCAGCCGGGGATCGGCGGCAATCCAAGTCTTCTGCCCTGACCGGTCCGAGCCGTACAGCGGACTGAACTCGATTCTGGACTATGGCCCAGTGGACAGCGGGCCGGGTGCGCAGTGTGTCCCAGTGGGTGAGAATGGCAATCTCAGCCGGAACGCGTTTCGTGGGCCATCGTTCAAAGACGTCGATCTGTCTCTGGTCAAGACCACGGCGGTGTCTGAGCGGGTCAAGGTCGAGTTCCATGCAGACGCATTCAATCTTTTCAATCGGGTGAACCTCTACAACCCGATCGGTGACCTAAGCAGCCCGGAATTTGGGCAGTCGATCACAGCTTTCACGCCACGGGTCCTGCAACTCGGTCTGAAGGTAATGTTCTGATCGTTTTTCGACGCGCTCAACCGCAGGTTGACTGCCCGGCCGATTCATCGGCTGATTCGCCGCGTTCCTGATGTTCGTTGCGTTGCGGATGATGGTCGTGTTGTAGACGTTCGTGACGCTCGTTCTGCCGATATTCACCCTGGTCGTTCTTCAGGCTTTTTTCAGCAAGCGCGTAATGCCGACCAAAATTACCGCGCCCACAAATGCGACAATGATGGCGCCTATCATGCCGCCCCCCGGCCAGATTCCCAAAAGTCCAAAGACCCAGCCGCCCACAACGCCGCCGAGGATTCCGAGAATGATGTCCACCAGCACGCCGTAGCCACCGCCCTTCATAACCTGACCAGCAAGCCAACCTGCGATCAGTCCAACCACAATCCAAATGATGAATCCCATGCCTATCCTCCTTGGAGCCGCTTTAGGCCGGACTTTCCGATTTGACCTCCCGGCCCGCCCGAAAATATAACACTTGGCCCCTCAATCTGAAATGATCTGCGCGGACAACGGAAAGGCCGTGGATGCATCGAGGCTGAGAAGGAAAACGCAAACGCCAGACAGCCCTGGCAGGCTGCGGAAAAACTCTGATTCGAGTCGGTTTTGGGAAGGGCGCGACTTCAGTCGTGCCGATAAGTCCTCTAAATTGGTTTGCGATTTAGCGCCCGAGGTGCGCTCTTTGCGCCCGCTAGGACTTTTTCCGCTGCCTCCTAGGCAACACTCGTGGCCACGCCTACGAGTGGTGTGCGGTTGCGGAAGGTCGCGCTACGCTGATTTCTTTGGCAGCAGGGCAAAACTCGATCACTTTTCCGAGTTGCGACGGCGGGACCGACGCCACCTTTCTTCGGAAACTCGTCGGTATGTAGAATTCAATCACTCGGGCCATAACCGCTTCACCTTCGTCTTGTAAACTCTCTGCGTCTTCAACTGCGACCCGTCCTTTGGGTCGCCCTACCACTTCCACTCCCACCCACACCGGCAGCGGACGGAATCGCGCAATCGGAGCTTCATCATGAGTGCCTTACATACAGCGCATGACCTCATCCACATGGCTTCTTCTCCGGAGACTCGAAATCTCCGCTTAAGAAATTCCAGCCTACGTTCTGATCTGCCCTGTGGGAATAGCTCCTGCGTGCCTCGTGGCGGCACCGCCGGGCTACGAGGATCATGTACTGAAGGGCGGATTCGAAAGCGCGGTGTTTGAGGAGCTGAACAATCTTGGGCTTGATACTCCGGTCGTGCGCGTCGGATGGCCCGATCGCTTCATCGAGCACGGCAAACCTGAGACCCTGCGGGCCAAATACGGAATCAGCGTGGAAGCTGCACTCGAAAAACTTCTCGCGCGCCTGAAGGCCCCTGCCCGGCCTCCAGCTATGCAGGCCGGTCAACCCTCTTTACTGGGAGTTCTACAGCCACGCCTGCAGCGCCTTTCTCGAAGACCCGACTCCTACGGAATATGACTCAGGGAAAGAGGGCCCGGCACGGTCCTGGTACTTCTCGTCGGCTGCGGCCTCCGGCGCGAAGAGTTGCTCCCGAGGAAGTCGTCTGCCGCTAGTTTTCCTACTGCCACGGTGATAAGAGCCAGTGTCTTGGGCCTTGCTGTTTTCATGTTAGAATATCGAGTCGCATTTCCTCCCCCAGCGACACGCACCTCCACAGAGTCCAGCCACGGGCCGAACCTGATTGAGGTGCCCCCCAACAGACTCGAATTGCACGACATGGTTCCAGGACTGGTCGATGCAAGTGATCGCAAGGAGTCAGCGATGAAAGTTTATATCAAGCTCTTTTGCGTCCTGTGCATAGGGGCGCTCTGGCGGACGACAGCGAATATGGCTTTCTGCTATCTCTTCTGGATCACAACCCTTGCCTGGGTAGTTCGCTACCTCATCCGTGCCAAGGTGAAAGGCGGACTCTTGGTTTTGCTGGGAATCACTTGCAACGCCTTAGTGACATCATTGAACAAAGGTGTTATGCCATCAGTTGGAATCCCCTCTACATTCCATCCCGCGGCTCCGATTTGGAATGTGTCCGGCAAAGGGCAATGGCTGCTGCTTGCGGACCAAGCAGCATTGTACGGTTTCAGCATTGGGGACATTTTTCTGATCGCAGGTTTTCTGATGTTTCTGATCGGGACAGAGTACCGTTTGCGCCTAACTCCCATCAAAAAAAACAGTATGGTTGAAGACTCCTGACCGTGATGGACGGGCACCCTCCAATCACACTGGCCCGATGCTCATTTGCAGCTGATGCTGGGATTGTCCTTCGCTAATACCAGACAAGCCGCATGCTGCTTCGCCCGCCGTGCGGCGTCTCCCGAACTGTCATCTGGCGAAATAGGCTGCGCCGTGGTTTGCCTCGCAGGCTCTACTTGTTCTTGATATGTGACTGGAGTTGGAGCAGCAGTTGCAGTTGGAGCCCGCGTAGCCGAATTGGGAGCCTTGTCTAGCATTGCTTGGAATGCCGCAATCTCATCTGTCCGGCTCCATATAAACTCCTTCGTTTGCGGTTGGCAGTAATCGTCCGGATACTCCCAGACAGGCTGAACAGTGACCTTTGTCGTGCCATCGAGTTCCACCAACGTGTACGACCACACCTTTCTTGTGGTCATGCCCTTACACACACTTGAGGCCATGAAAATCGCATCGATGGTGGGCATCTGCGCTGGCTTCGAAAAGCGGAACTGGAACTGATTGTCGGAATCGAGCGTGTAGCCCTCTCTTAGATTCTCTTGGACGATTAAAACCTTGAGCGTTTGAGCAGACGATTTGCTGGTGAATACATACGGCCCCGGCTGAGGTTTTGCCTTCTTATCCCGCGCCGCAGCCAAGGTCGATATCGCGAGAATTAGAATTAGTACTCGTTTCATACCTTTGCCCCTTGTGAACTTTACCGGGATGAGCGTGCGAACCGCAAATTACCGGGGTCATCTCAGAATCCCTCTGACAAGACCGCGCTCGGTTCCGGCCAGATGTACTCCGCGTGCTCTGGTTTTTCATTCCGGCACCTCTGGTCTTATGCTGTTGAAAAGTATCGAGCCTTGAAAGGTCCCAAGAGGAGCATAGCGACGGGCGTCCTAGCCAGCCGTTCACTCGTAGCGCAACGCCTCCACAGGATTTAGTTGCGAGGCTTTTATCGCAGGATAAATCCCAAAGAATAGCCCGACGCTCATCGA
>Ga0187879_10003038_pt1 | contig 11304 bp, 13 predicted proteins | sample June2016WEW_19_1_FD_132423 | JGI IMG/M metagenome (GOLD analysis project Ga0187879, IMG submission 132423) | Peatland microbial communities from SPRUCE experiment site at the Marcell Experimental Forest, Minnesota, USA - June2016WEW_19_10 | ecosystem: Environmental > Terrestrial > Soil >... | reverse complement strand
TGCCGAATGTGCGTTGGGCAATAGACCTGCATCGCGTCACTGACAAAGGCGCTGGCCTCCGCGGGCGTGAAGCTCGGATTGTCGCCCAGCAGTGCGGCTTCCGTGTCGGCGAGGTTGTGGCTATCGAGGTATTTACACACGGTCCTGCCGCCCTGATCGGTGATCGTCGCATTGACTAAGTGCATGCCGGGGATCTGCATCACCAGCGCGGTAAATTCGGCGTCCAGCGCGGCCGCTGATGGGCGCGGCGGCCTTAGCGTCTGCACGTCGCCGGGATCGGCGCCGGGATCAGCAGCGGCGGGGGCAGCCGTCCAGATGGCCCACACGGCCGCCAGGGCCACGAGGTGCCTCCCATCGTGCAGCTCGCGTTTGAATGCCTGCAGGTGCTCACCACATACCGGATACACGATGCCGCCGACATCAGGATCGCGGCGGGGGCGCCGGCTCATGGCTCACCTCGTCACCGCCGAGCATCCGTTGGGACGGGTGCGTCTGTGGCGCAAACATCCGCCCCCCAGATCCCGTATTGCGTCCCGGTTGAGGTCGCGTAGGCCAGGCATGAACCAGCCACCGCGCAACAGGCGCACACGTTTTTGCCGCTCTTGGAGGACTGCCCAGCCCCAGGAAAAAACAGCTCTGACGACATCCCCGCGCACGCCGCCTTGGACCTCCAGTCGCCGGTCATATCGACCGCTCGGGACAGTTGGTGGCGAATCGCAGCACGGTCGCGGTTGGCCCGTTCACTCGAGCGTCGACGGCCTCGAGCACGGCGAGCATCGCGAGGACTTCTAAGGGCGTCAGATCGGCCACGTTGACCCGCGACATGAGCGCACTCAGCCTGCCCATAGCCGGTAGGTGCGAGATCTGTAGGGCGATGTCGAGCTCGTCGACGCTCATGCGCCGGCCCCCGACCGGCGGTCGGCGTGCAAATCGCCGGTAATGATGAAGATCAGCCGCTCGCAGTCGGCCAGCGCATCGGCTGCCTTGTCGGCCAGCTCGCCGGCCCTGGTGGCGCGGGCGCCGGTCAGATGAGAAGCCGCGCCGTGCATCTAAGTAGGCGGCGCGAAGCTGTGCCTGGCAGCCGCGCAGCGCGGCCATGGCCATCAAGTCGTCGTTCATGCGTCGGCCCGTCTCGCCCCGGTCCAGTCCTGCTCACTCAGGCGGTCAATCTCGTTGGCAGCACACATAAGCCGTCGGGCCACCTTCCGCGCCTCCGATGCAGTCACGACGTCAGCTCCTTCATAGCTGGCGATCCCAGGCGGCGGCGTGCCTGCCGTCGTCTGGGCCTTACCCCCTCATTCGAGGGAGGGCTTGTTTTTCTTTATCGACGCCGCGAGACGCCGCGTTCGGGCCCACAGGTGGTTGTACGGAAACCAACAGAGAGTCACCAGCGGGGGGCCTATAGGAGAGGGTCAAAAAGATTTAGCATGAATGGATGATGAACAAAAACCAAACTTCGCGGGAACTGTTAGGAGTGACAACGGCCTGTGTCGCCGCCGCTGCCATTGCGTTGGCACCGACTGCCCATGCCGACGGCTCGGACGGCAACTTCCTGGCCATGCTGTCGGCGGCGGGCATCCCTGCCAACGATGGCATTCCCGGTGTCATCTCGTATGGTCACAAGGTGTGCGATGCACTCAATGGCGGAGAGTCACCTTCGTCCATCGCCAACACGCTGGCCCAACACGCCTACGCAGAGGACCCGTCGCACCCGCTGGATCAGTACCAGCGCACAATGGTGGCGTTCGTCCGGGTGTCGTCGCAGGCATACTGCCCCGGCCACGCTGGCGGTGCTGCTTACCACGGTGGCTACCGGGTGGTGCTCACCGGACTGGACGAGCCGTTGCCGCCCCCGCAGTTGCGACAGGTGCCGGATATGGCCCACATGACGCCGCCGGTCGTGGTGGCCAAGCCCAAGCAAAACCCGCCACCCGAGCAGAAGCCCCCGCCGCCACCTGAGGTGGTCCCCCCGCCCTCTCAGGGGTCGCAGGGAGGCCAAGGAAAGGGTGGCACGGGCAGCGGCATCGACGGTGGCGGCAGCAGCGGTGCTGGAGTGCAGCCTGCACCGGAGCCACCCGAAGGTCACGTCGCGCTGCTGCCCTGAGGCCGGTGAATAACCGATAGAAAAGCCCTAAAAAGACGCAGGTGTGCCCGGCCATGGCAGCGCCGGGAAAGCCACCCTCGATGTGTTGACCGGGGTGGCGTTCGTCGTTCGGACTGTGTGCCAGTTGTGCCACGCTCGCGGACGGCGTGGCCTTACCCCAATTCTTACCCCAATCAGCTCGCCGCGACCGTCAGCGTCAACGAATAAACCTGCAGCGCAGCGGGTGCCAGCGGGTATCCAAACATGCAGCGCCGGTAACTGGGGGTCAAGTGGTCGCAGGTTCAAATCCTGTCAGCCCGTCGGAGTAGCAGGCCAGAGGCGGTTTCGGCGGAATCCGGCGCCGCCTTCTTCATACCCCCTCGGGGTGTGGATAGCAACGCGGACGGCAACGGCACTTCAGTCCAGCAGGCCCAGTCGACCGGCCAAGCCCTCGACTGCTGCCCGCGCGGTGTTGTCGCTGGTGTGCCCGTAGATGTCCCCAGTGATCGCGACCGAGGAGTGTCCCAGCAGGTCGGCCACTGCTTTGATGTGCACCCCGGACTCAAGCCAGGCGACGGCAGCACTGTGCCGCAACGTGTGCACGCCGATGTCCGCACGCCATTTGGCGAACGCCGCGCCCATCTCCGCGTAGTGCGCCAGCCGCCCGGACAGCCCGTCGACGCCCTCGGTGACCTTTTCACCGGGTAGGCCCGGGCACGGCTTGGCGCCGGTGTCGACCTTGATCCCGGACAGGATGCCCAGAGCGGCGACCGCCTGGGGGAACGGTGTTCCGTCACTGAACTGCTGGCCCAGAGTCTCGTCGCAGAAAATGATGCCGGACACACCCTCGGACAGTCCCGGCGCGGTTGCCAGAAGTTCCCGGTAGGCACGCCGGTTCTCCTCGGTGGGATCGACGCCGGCGTCGCTCAGCCGTGTTGACATGGTGCCGATGCTCTCGTCAGCGGCCAGGATGCCCTTGCCCTGCCCTACCAACCGTTCCGCGACCTGTCTGCAGGTACTCATCACTCGGTCGTCACGTTCGGCGGTTTCTCGCCAACGATACGGGCGTGGTACGCGGTACTGCTTCACCCAGTCGGTGGTGCGACAGGGGTAACAATGATTGTGAAGTGTTCGTTTAAGTGTGATCGGAAAAATCTCAATAGACACCTTCATCAACCGGTGGCAGTATGCGACACATGAGCGATCGATGGAACGCGGGAGTCATCCCCTACGCCGAGATGGGGTACTGGCAGCCCGACTATGTCCCCAAGGATTCCGACGTGCTGTGCGCCTTCCGGATCACCCCACAAAAAGGCGTTCCTCCGGAGGAGGCCGGCGCCGCGGTGGCCGGCGAGTCCAGCACCGCAACCTGGACGGTGGTGTGGACCGACCGGCTCACCACCTACGACCACTACCAGGCCAAGTGCTACCGGGTCGAGGAGGTCCCGAGCACCCCGGGCCAGTTCATCGCCTGGATCGCCTACAACCTCGACCTGTTCGAGGAAGGCTCCATCGCCAACCTCACCAGTTCCATCATCGGCAACGTCTTCGGCTTCAAGCCCCTCAAGGCGCTGCGCCTCGAGGACATGCGCATCCCCACCCACTACGTGAAGACCTTCCAGGGCCCCGCGCACGGCATCGTCATGGAACGCGAGCACCTGAACAAGTTCGGCCGTCCGCTGCTGGGCGCCACCACCAAGCCGAAACTGGGACTCTCCGCGCGCAACTACGGCCGTGTCGTGTACGAGGCCCTGAGCGGCGGCCTGGACTTCACCAAGGACGACGAGAACATCAACTCCCAGCCCTTCATGCGCTGGCGCGACCGATTTCTGTTCAGCATGGAAGCGGTCAACCGCGCGCAGGCCGCCACCGGCGAGATCAAGGGCCACTACATGAACGTCACCGCCGGCACGATGGAGGAGATGTACGAGCGGGCCGACTTCGCCAAGGATCTCGGTTCGGTGGTCGTCATGATCGATCTCACGATCGGCTACACCGCGATCCAGTCGATGTCCAAGTGGGCGCGGGCCAACGGAGTGCTCCTGCACCTGCATCGTGCCGGCCATGGCACATTCACCCGCCAGAAGAACCACGGCATCAGCTTCCGGGTGCTGGCGAAGTGGATGCGGCTGGCCGGAGTGGATCACATCCACGCAGGCACCGTCGTCGGCAAGCTCGAAGGCGACCCGAACGCCATCGCCGGCTACTACGATTCGCTGCGCTTGGACAGCATCAAGGCCGACCCCGTGAAGGGCCTGTACTTCGACCAGGAGTGGGCCTCGATGCCCGGCGTCATGCCGGTCGCATCGGGCGGCATCCACGCCGGGCAGATGCACCAACTCGTCCACTACCTGGGCGAAGACGTCGTGCTTCAGTTCGGCGGCGGCACAATCGGTCACCCGATGGGCATCGCCGCAGGCGCGGAGGCGAACCGGGTCGCGCTCGAGACCATCATCAAGGCTCGCAACGAAGGCGTGGACTACTACAAGGAGGGTCCGGAAATCCTCAAGAAAGCCGCGAAGCGCAACCGTGCATTGGACGTGGCGTTGGCGACCTGGGGCGACATTACCTTCAACTACGAATCCACCGACACCCCCGACGTCGTCGCGACGCCGACCCCCGCCTGAGTACGGCGCCGGACACCAGGAGACAAACGATGCGTATCACCCAGGGCACTTTCTCCTACCTTCCCGACTTCACCGACGAGGAGATCACCGCCCAGATCAGCTATGCGCTGGACAACGACTGGCCGCTGTCGGTCGAGTTCACCGACGACCCGCACCCGCGCAACGTGTACTGGGAGATGTGGGGGCTGCCGATGTTCGACCTGAAGGACGCCGCCGGCGTGCTGATGGAGGTCAACGCCTGCCGGACGGCGAACCCGAACGTCTACGTCCGGCTCAACGCCTACGATGCCAGCCTGGGGCGGCAGACCACCGCCTTCTCTTTCATCGTGCAGCGACCCGCGGTGGAACCGGGCTTCCGAGTCGACCGTGCCGAGGGATCGGACCGGCGGATCGGCTACACCACCTTCGCCTACGCGACGGAGCGCCCCGTCGGGGACCGTTATAGCCAGGCCTGACATGTCCGACAGCGACACCGGGACCCAGCGCAGGTCCTTCGGATTCAAGCCCGGATCCAATGGCGAGCCGCGACCGGATGCCGAACAGGACGAGCCGGCAGAGCTCCTGCACGAGGATGCGGTCGTCGACCTGCACGCGGCCCAGCAGGAGTCCGGCGCCAAGGAGGTACTCGACCGGCTTGACGCCGAGCTCGTCGGGCTCAAGCCGGTGAAGACCCGCATCGCCGAGATCGCCGCCCTGCTGCTGGTCGACCGGATGCGGGCCCGCTACGGGGTGACCGCGGCACAGCCCACCCTGCACATGTGCTTCACCGGCAACCCCGGTACCGGCAAGACCACGGTGGCCTTGCGGATGGCCGAGTTGCTGCACCAGCTCGGCTACTTGCGAAAGGGCCACCTGGTCAGCGTTACCCGCGACGACCTGGTGGGCGAGTACATCGGGCACACCGCGCCCAAGACCAAGGACGTCATCAAGCGGGCGATGGGCGGCGTGCTGTTCATCGACGAGGCCTACTACCTGTACAAGGTTGAGAACGAACGCGACTACGGCTCCGAGTCGATCGAAATCCTGCTGCAGGCCATGGAGAAGAATCGCGACGACCTCGTCGTCATCCTCGCCGGCTACGCCGACAAAATGGACCTGTTCTTCTCCGCGAATCCAGGGATGCAGAGCCGGATCGCTCACCACATCACCTTCCCCGATTACACGGTCGAGGAGCTCGAGCAGATCGCGATGCTCATGATTGACGGGCTGGGCTACTCGTTTTCTCCCGGCGCGCGCGAGGTGTTCCGCCGCTACCTGGACCGGCGGATCGGACAGCCGTGGTTCGCCAACGCGCGCAGTGTGCGCAACGCGCTGGAAAGGGCGCGGCTACGCCATGCGCGGCGACTGCTGACCGGTGATGACGCCAGCGTCGACCTCAAGACGCTGACCACGATCGAGGCTGAGGATCTTCTCGCGAGTCGGGTGTTCGACGATGAGGTCGAAGACCCCGCACCCGAGAAAACTGGATGACTACCAACGCTCGGCTCCGCGCGCTCGTGGAACTCGCAGATACTGGATCGGTACACGCCGCCGCCGACCGTCTTGTGGTCAGCGAGTCGGCGATCTCCGCGGCGGTCAGCGGCCTGAGCGCCGAAGTCGGTGTGGCCCTTATCGATCGGCACGGCCGCGGTGTCCGGCTGACACCGGCCGGTCAGCGGTATGTCGAGTACGCCCGCCGCATTCTCGGGTTGCACGGCGAAGCGTTGCTGGCCGCACGTGGCGAGGCCGACCCGGAAAACGGATCCATCAGATTGGCCGCCGTGACCACAGCGGGTGAACTGCTGATTCCCGCGTTGCTGGTCTCGTTTCGCGACAAGCATCCCGGCGTCGTCTGCACGCTTGAAGTTGCGTCCAGAACGTCCGTCTGGCCGATGCTCTCGCGTCACGAGGTCGACGTTGTCGTTGCCGGTCGCCCGCCCGCCGACCGTCATCGCGTGCATATACGCGCGGTGAGCCCAAACACCCTGGTTGTCGTGGGGTCGCCGGAAGCCGCACACCACTTCGAGCCGATGGAGGCGACCTGGCTGCTGCGCGAACCAGGCTCGGGCACCCGGGCGACCACTACAGCCCTGTTAGAGGAGCTCGAGGTGTCGCCATCCAAGATGACGCTGGGATCGCATGGCGCGGTGGTTGCCGCGGCGGTGGCCGGTCTCGGCGTGACCCTGGTGTCCCGTCAGGCGGTCCGTCGCGAGCTGGATTCCGGCTTGCTCGTCGAGCTGCCCGTTGCGGGCACACCCCTCGACCGGCCTTGGCATGTCGTCACCCAATCCGCTCCCACCGCGCCAACCGAACTGCTCATCAACCATCTAATGGCACATCGCGAACTCGGGTGGCAAGAGAACCACACCGATTCCCCACGAGGTCGGAGCCACCGCCGCACTTCCACCCCGGCGAGGGAGGGCGCGGGTCACTCACGCGCCGACCCTGGGTAGCTGTGACAACGGCCGACACCAGCGTGTCGCCCACTGGCCGCCAGTCGAACAGTCGCCGCAGCAGCCAACGCCCGACCCAACATCACTTAAACGAGGTGTAAGCAATGTTCGCCGATCACACGACGCTCGTACAGTTCCTCATCGAGGAGCGGCGGCGTCACCCGAGCGCGAGTGGGGATCTCAACGGGCTGATACTTGATGTCGCGTTGGCGTGTAAGGCGATCGCGAATCGGGTGGCACTCGGGGCACTCGGCGGGGTGCTCGGCTCCGCGGACCACACGAACGTGCAGGGCGAGGTCCAGCAGAAGCTCGACAGTATTGCCAACGACTACTTTCTGCGCGCCACAGAGTGGGCTGGGCACCTCGCCGGAATGGTGTCGGAGGAACTCGAGCAGCCCTATCGGCTGCCCGCGCAGTACCCGCGGGGGAAGTATCTGTTGGCCTTCGATCCCCTCGACGGCTCTTCGAATATCGACGTCAACGTGTCGGTGGGCAGCATCTTTTCCATACTGCGAGCACCGAACCCGGGGAATGACCCGAGTCTGGAAGATTACCTGCAGCCCGGCTCGAAGCAGGTGTGTGCCGGTTACGCGATCTACGGCCCGTCGACAATGCTCGTGCTGAGCGTGGGTACCGGCGTGCACGCATTCACCCTCGATCGAGCGCTCGGTGAGTTCGTCCTCACCCGCGCGTCCATTCAGATCCCCTCCACCGCCAGCGAATTCGCGATCAACGCCTCGAACCAGCGGTTCTGGGAGCCGGCGGTGCAGCGCTACGTCGCCGAGTGTCTGGCGGGTCGGTCCGGGCCGCGTCGTAAGGACTTCAACATGAGTTGGGTCGCCTCGCTCGTGGCCGAGACTCACCGGATCCTCACCCGGGGAGGAGTGTTTCTCTATCCCCGGGACTCGAAAGACCCGACGAAGCCGGGGAAGCTGCGGTTGCTCTACGCGGCGAACCCGATGTCCTTCCTCATCGAGCAGGCCGGTGGCTCGGCGAGCACCGGACGGCAACGAATGCTCGACGTGGTTCCCGACGGTCTGCACCAGCGCATCTCGTTCATGTTTGGTGCGTCCGAGGAGGTCGAGCGCATCGAGAAATATCACGGTGAGAACTATGAGCCCGCTGAGGACTTCCCTCTTTACGCTGTCCGCGGGTTGTTCCGCGCCTCCACCGACTAGAAAGGGGAGAGCATGTCCCGTAAGCATCCGATCGTCTCGGTCACCGGCTCTTCCGGTGCTGGCACGACGTCCGTAATGCGCATATTCGCTCAGATCTTCCGGCGCGAAGGCGTGAAGGTTGCGTTCGTCGAAGGCGACAGCTTCCACCGCTACGACCGCGTCGAGATGGCGGCCGCGATGGCCGAAGCACATGATCGCGGGGACCACGCATTCAGCCACTTCGGGCCCGAAGCGAACCTATTCGATCAGCTCGAGGAGCTGTTCCGCGTCTACGGCGAAACCGGGACGGGCAAGTTCCGCAAGTACCTTCACGACGACGACGAAGCCAAGCCCTACGGACAGCAGCCGGGCACATTCACCCAATGGGACACCCTGCCCGCCGACTCGGACATGCTGTTCTACGAAGGCCTGCACGGCGCGATCGTCACCGACGACATCAACGTCGCGCGCCACGCTGACCTGCGCATCGGGGTAACCCCCGTGATCAACCTGGAATGGATCCAGAAGCTGCACCGAGACAAGGAGGTCCGCGGACACACCTCAGAGGCGGTCACCGACACCATCCTTCGGCGGATGCCCGACTATCTGAACTATATCTGCCGGCAATTCTCTCGCACCGACGTCAATTTCCAGCGCGTGCCCGTCGTGGATACGTCCAACCCGTTCATCGCCAGAACCATTCCGACAGCGGACGAATCCATGCTGATCATCCGATTCCGCGATCCACACGGAATCAACTTTCCCTATCTGCTCGCGATGCTCCACGATTCGTTCATGTCGCGCCCGAATACGATCGTGTGTCCCGGCGGCAAGATGGACCTGGCGATGCAGCTCACCTTCACCCCGATGATCCTGCGGCTGATCGAACGACGCAACGCCGAAACCCCGGGCCGCTGACGTGGGATTGAGGTAGAACGTGGGCCTGGGCTCTCGATCCGCCAACCCGCGACTGGGTGGCCCATTCTTAGCCGACGCCGCCCACGACGCCATCACCACGCCGCTGGCACCACCCAGCGAACCCGCCCTGCTCGGCGATGCGCCCCCGGCGACGCCGGCACCCGGACCCACCCTGCTAGACGAGCAGCCCCCGCCGGCACCCGGACCCACTCTCCTCGACGATCGGGTGCGACCCATGCAGCCGCCCGCGCCGCAGCCGGTGTGGCAACAGCGCGCCGACCTGCACCTCGGCGCGGCCCATCAGCGCCCACCCGGTTGGCCGCCTGTCCCACAACCCCGACCCGCTGACCGCCACCCGATACCCGCACCCCGCCACGGCGCCGGTGGTGGCGCCGAAAGAACCATCGTGATCCCGGCTGCCCTGTTGACGGTGGCCGTCATCGCCGCCGCCATTGTCATTACCAGCCAGCAGCAACAGAACTCGAACCGGCCTCAGGTCACGCTGCCCACCGGCACTCAAACACCGCGAACCCACATACGGTCCTCAAGTCACGCTGACGTTCACCGGCCTTTTCCCAGGGGTGTGGCGGTGGATTCCGCCGGCAACCTCTACGTCACCGACAGCGCCAACAATCGGGTGGTGACACTGGCGGCCGGATCGAACACCCAGAGCGTGTTGCCGTTCGACGGCCTCAACGGCCCCACGTGCAGCCGTTACGGACGGCTGGCGGGTACAGGTATTTCACGATCGCGATGCTCCGGGACATAGCGGCATATTGCTATAGGCAGCACTGGTACTCGTTTGATGAGCTGAAGTCCACCTTCCGCGATCTGGCTATAGCCGCCTACGGCGATACCGGCGAGTACAAGATCCCGAGCTGAGCGCCTTCGTACGGGCGGCTCGTGACTGAGAGGTCTGCGTTCCTGGGTGCGTGATAGTCCATCTTTGTCCTTTGGTTAAGCAGTCATGCTGAGGCGAATCACGTTTGGATGTTTGGCATTTCGGTGCAGACCCTGTGTCTCGGATGGAGAGCAACGGATAGCAACGCGGATAGCAACGGCGCTCAATTTGCGGGTGTTCGGGACTGTTCGCCGCGATACGTAAATGCAGTTTAAGCTGCGGGGACGGGACGTCCGAGAACACCCATGTATGCCAAATATGACACTGGGGGTCAAGTGGTCGCAGGTTCAAATCCTGTCAGCCCGACTGAAGAATATAGGCTCTGAGCTGGGGTAATCAGTCAGCATACGTCTAGTCATGCGACCACTTCGCCGTGCTTGGGACCACGCGTTGGGCGTCTTTGGGACCAGATCGGTTTCGACCAACGACCGGAGCGCACTTGTCCGCTGGTCAAGTGGGCCCAGTCTAGTTCGGTAACCACCGGGCCCCGTATTGTCAGGCAACGAGCTCGATGTGTGCATGATGGCCATGGGAATCAGCGAGTCGTCTGTCGCAAGTGATAAGCGGCGCCGCAAGGCCCTCGGCGAGGGCGATGTACACGCCATCGGCCACGGTATGAGTGTTACGCAGTTGGTAAGCACGCTCGACGAATGCCTTTGTAGGCCAACGCCGAACGGGCAGGCTTTGGAAGTCGGCAACGGTGACGAGCCCTTCATGATCGCTGATCAGCCGGCGGATGACCGCTCGGCGTATCGCGCCGATCACCTCCACATCGAAATGGGTAGGGGCATGCACCGTCTCGCCGCGCAAGCGCCGGGCGACCGCGGCCCCCGGGCGCGTCGCGAGAACGAGCTCGACGGCCGCCGAGGCGTCCAACACGATCATTCGGATCGAGCTTCGCCAACCAGTTCAGCCGCGTTCGCGCCGAGGTCGCGGCGCGGCAACGCCGCGAGGTGATCGAGGACGTCGTCGAGGGACGGTTCTTCAGCGATCTCGCCCAGCCGGACAAGCAGAAAATCACTGAGGCTCATCCGTTGCGCCGCCGCCCGGGCCTTCAGTTCGTGGACAAGTTCGTCAGGTACGTTGCGTATCTGAACCATGGTTGACATGTTAAGAGCATGTCATACATGCGTATAACATGTCCAGTTTCGATTGGGCCAGAACGGCGAAGGTGTGGGTCACGTAG
>Ga0187879_10003035_pt1 | contig 11307 bp, 11 predicted proteins | sample June2016WEW_19_1_FD_132423 | JGI IMG/M metagenome (GOLD analysis project Ga0187879, IMG submission 132423) | Peatland microbial communities from SPRUCE experiment site at the Marcell Experimental Forest, Minnesota, USA - June2016WEW_19_10 | ecosystem: Environmental > Terrestrial > Soil >... | reverse complement strand
TGCCCATGCCATCGAAACGGAATATTGCGGGCAGAAGGCTGGCGCGATTGGGGATTGTGGCGTCCTTAGTTTCTATTCGACAAAGAATATTGTCACCGGCGAAGGTGGCATGTTGCTGACGAATGACGAGGAAGTCGCGGTGCGCGCCAAGATACTGGCCTTGCACGGTATGTCGCAGGATGCCTGGAAGCGATTTTCCGACGATGGCTTCAAACATTACGACGTGGTTGAGGTGGGGTTCAAATACAACATGATGGATCTGCAGGCCGCCATCGGCATGCATCAAATCAAACGTGTAGAACGATATTGGCAGAGGCGGTTGGAAATATGGAATCGCTACAATTCAGCATTTGCCGACTTGCCAGTCACCATTCCGGCCCCGCTCGACAAACAATCCCGGCATGCACTCCACCTTTATACGGTATTGATAAATGAGGATGAGGCAGGAATAACGCGGGATGAATTCATCACACGGCTCCATCACTGCAACATCGGGACCGGTGTGCATTACCGATCTATCCCAGTTCATCCTGTCTATCAACGTCGTTTCGGCTGGCGCCCAGAGGACTATCCAAATGCTCAAGCCATAGGACAATCGACGGTGTCGCTACCGTTGTCGGCGAAACTAAGTAACGAAGATGTGGAGGATGTCATTCAGGGCGTCCGCCACGTCCTGAACGCTGATCGGTAGACATGCCGGCGACCCCGATACGAGTTTTGCATTCGGTCTCTACATACCTCAATCTCTCCGAGAATTGGATTTATCCTCAGATTATTCGGGTTCCGGCTGTTCAAAGTCGTGTGCTCTGCAGTTCGGCAACAAACCTCAACGATTTCCCCATTGCAGGGGGGCCTATTGTGAATCCTCCTACGTGGGAGGCATGGTTCGGGATCCCTCGAACGGTGAATGCACTGAGTAGGCGTCTGGGTCTCGGCGGAAGTGCATTGCGGATGCGAATTCGCCGATGGCGTCCAGCGATGATTCATGCTCATTTTGGCATGCGAGGTTTCGAGTGTTTGGACTTGAAGGAGTCTCTCGATATTCCCCTAGTAACATCGTTTTACGGGTACGATGCTTGGATGTTGCCGCAAACCGATCCGGTTTGGTTGTCGCGGTACGAACGATTGTTTGCCGAAGGCGACGCATTTTTGGTTGAAGGCCCCGCCATGTGCAAACGCTTAATTGATCTGGGATGCCCGCGCGAGAAAATCCGGATTCATAGAATAGGCGTTGATCTTGAGGCACTTCCATTTGAACCGAGCCCAATTTCCTCTCAACTCCAGATCGTAATGGTCGGACGATTTGTTGAAAAGAAAGGTTTTGTTGATGGCTTGCGTGCCTGTCTTGCGGCACGGCTGTGCGGTGTCGATCTGAAGGTCACAGTCATTGGAGACCATGGAGTCAACGACCGTGCTGGCTGCCAGATTAAAGAGAGTTTATTTAAATTGGCTAGCGAGACTGGATTGTCCGGCCGGGTTGCATTCACTGGATTTTTATCGATGGGAAAAACGAGGGAAACCGTCCGAGAGCACCAGATCCTATTATGCCCGAGCAAACATGCCGTAAATGGAGACGCAGAAGGGGGCTCACCGGTCGTTCTGACGGAAGCGATGGCACAGGGGCTGATTTGTATTGGCACGCAGCATTGCGACATTCCGGAAGTCATTGTCAACGGTGAAACTGGTTATTTGTGCGAAGAAGGTGATATTTCGGGAATGACAGAAGTTCTTTGCACTTTGGCCCAGAGGCCCGGCCATGCAATGAGTCTAGTGAGGCAAGGTCGCAAACACATCGAGACTTATTTTTCCTTAACAACGCAGTTGCAGAAACTGGGACAAATTTATAGCTCACTTATTGGCGAGGCCGCTTGAACTCTCGTTTGGTATCTTCGTGTAGAGGCGCCTCGTTGTTCGTATCGCTTTAGTACATTAAATGAAAGCCTGGCTCATCATTTTCGCACTTTGCCTACCCGCCGCTGCTCAGAACAGTTTGAACGAAGCTTCCTCGGTCAGCCCTACTAATGATACGTCGGTGAATACGGCCAATGAGACAAGGTCGGTGGTCATTGTCTCTCGTTCTCCAGGGGTGGATTGCACAGGAACCAGAGACAGTTCTGCAGCTCTCAATCGCCTCTTTGACGCACGGCTGGGCGGAAACATTAACGGCAAACATGTGATCATTCCTTCCTTGTGCCAGCTACGCGCGGATCATCAAGTGATTGTTTTCGGTCAATCAAACTTTGTGATGGACGGAGAGGGACGCCCAGGGGGAAGTATCTTTGGCTGCAATGGTTCAGTCGGCGCTCTGCTATCGATCAGGCGGTCCGGACATGCTGAAATTAAGAGTTTAGAAGTATATCCAAAGGGAGTGCATTGTAGTTCTAGCTTTACTCAGTCCGTTCTGGTCAGCAATGCGAGGCCAGGCGGAGTAACAGCCACTGATCTTAAATTTGTGAACATGGACATTCATCCCAGTTCAGGAGGGGTGGCCATCCCTAACTATATCGGGATTGAATTCGGAATTAACGGTGAGCAGAACGCAGAAGACATGCGCATCAGCGATTCGAGTATAACGTGCAGCAACAGCAAGAATAGCTATGGTGTGGATATAGAAGGCGAGAATTCTGACGATGATGAGGTGTATCACAACCTCATAACGGATTGTTTTCAGAACGTACGCGTGTTTGCCGGCGGAGCACGCATAGTAAACAACAAGTTCGGAGGAGGAGGGAATTTTGCTCAGTTCGGAGCCGGCGGAAGCACAATTTGGGTACGTGGCTGTGCCCCTCCGTTGGTTATTTTTGGCAACGAAGCTGCGGAAGGTTCAGGTCAGTTCATCAACTCTAACAATGATCGAGGTGGCTCCGGGTGCCAGATGCTCGTCTTGGGCAATCAGTGGACCTTGGCCGGGGGTGGAAGCATCGACCCGAATGTCTATCCCGTAAATCTGAATTCCGGCGGTGCGGATAACCAAGTAGTAATCGGCAATAGCTTTAACGCAGCTGGAGCCACCTCAAAACCAATTATCGGCAGTGATCGCCGCAAACCGACCGGGCCCTTGGGTAGCCTCGTAGAGTTTGGAAATGAAGTGTCACACGACACGGGAGGCGTACTCAACACATACACTCCACCCTTCGCTCAAGGCACGCTGAGTTTCAGTAAGTCTGTGGAGGGCACGACCTCATTCCAGACCTTACTCTCGCTGCAAACCCCTAGCTCATCATCCGCCAGTTGCACTGCCGGACAGATTTGGGCCGACGCAAGCTTTGTCTATGTGTGCACGAAGTCAAATACGATCAAACGGGTAGCCCTGTCCAGCTTCTAACAACGCGATTGCCGTTGCGGACTCGCAGCATTTCCACCAGAGAGTCGTGTAGGGCAAACGTGGGAATCCTCAGTTCTAAATGGATTAGCAAATCGCCGAAGGCCATCTTTACCAACATTCTTGGACGCATATCTGCAGGTCCTGGAGATACATCCCAACCAAGGCGGAACTCCCAGGTTTCTCTGAAGGCGGTAGTGGTAAAGATATGAAAAGTCTTTTCAAGAGATACATTTCGCTGGAGCACAGGTGGCTTATCAGGAGGGCGCTCGCGAAGCTTCGTTGGTTTGGATGGCGGCGCTACTGTCCTGTGTGTGAAAGCAACGTGAGGAGATTTCTTCCCGGGGGGGTTATCCTCCGTTCAAATGCGCTTTGCCCGGTCTGTGGTTCGGCCGAACGTCACCGTTTTGCTTGGCATTTTATGAAAAACTGCACCGATTTGCTCGATGGGCGCAAGAAATCTTTGCTGCACGTTGCCCCGGAGTATGAAATTTCGAATCGCCTCAAAAAAGCTGACTTTTTGGACTACTGGACCTCGTCCTTTGACGGCAAAAATACGCGAGCTAAGATCGATATTACAAAGATCTCCTTCCCGGATGATCATTTCGATACGATTTACTGCTCGCACGTTCTGGAACATGTCACGGAAGACAGAAAAGCGATTCGTGAGTTTTGGCGGATTTTGAAGCCGGGGCGGTGGGCACTGCTGCAAGCGCCGGTCATACCCGGGTTGACAATTACATTGGAGGATGCGGCAGTTGTGGATCCGAAGGACCGCGCAAGATTGTATGGTCAATGGGACCACGTCCGAGCCTATGGCTCGGATTATCCCGACCGTCTACGGGAGGCTGGTTTTAGTGTAACAGTCTTTCGTGCCATTGATATTTTGAGTCCAAGGCGAATTATCCGTTGGGGGATTGATATCACCGAAGAACCTATCTTTTATTGTCAAAAGCCTTAGCCGTCCCAGCCCGAGTGCTTCTGGTCGGAACTTTGTGTTGGAGGTAACACGTTTGGTTCTGGAACGTGCCGTATTCACGATTTGCAATCGGTAGCGCCGTTATTTCAGGATGGCTTGTGCGCTCGCGCGTTCAGACTCTGGCACTGCTATAAGGCGAATCCTTTTTCATGAGTACGGTTGTGGGAGCGTAGGTCGGTGCCGAGCAGCCTTTTCGGAGATCACATCGTCTGGTTAGAGCCAGTGCAATTACGGTGGTGAGTCTCCACGCAAACTTATCTCGAAAGAATTGCGCCTACGGAACGATCACGTTTTGTTGATCCGGACTACCGCTGCGTTGGACCCAAGACTCAGGCATGCAAACGGACGTTTCAATAATTATTCCCTCACGTAATCGCCTGTGGTCTCTGCCCAGGGCAATTGAGTCATGCCGCAGCTCGACTCTCCAGATACAAATAATTGTGATAGATGACGGCAGTACCGATGGGACTGCAGAATGGTTGAAGACTCAAGGAGACTTGGAAGTCTTGCAAGGGCAAGGGTGGGGCAAACCCTGGGGAGTCAATAAGGCGCTGAGCCTGGCCAGAGGAACCTATCTGCGCTACTTGGATTCTGACGACTGGCTGAATCCCGGAGCTAACGATAGACAATTTGAAATCGCCGAGAGTACCCAGGCGGATGTCGTCGTTGCCGGTCTCGACATTTATCAGGACGATGCACTTGTGAAAACTGAGTCCTGGTGTGACACCGACGACTTTATTGCCCAACAACTCGGGGAGTCATTCGGTTCGCATTACTCAGCGTTTCTTTTCCGAAAGAGTTTCATCGAAGACATTCCGCATCGAACTCTGTTCCCTTGTTCAGATTTTGCGTCGAGGGATGATCGGTGTTTTATGTTGGAGATGGCGCTGCGGCATCCTCGAATCGCGGTTTGCTCGACAACGACGCTTTGTCATCGCCAGCATACTAAGGACCGGCTTCAGTTTCGTGGCGCATTGCGCGCGGTGGGCACAAATATTCAGCATTTTTATATTTATCGCCAGATTTTGCGACTGCTCGGCCAGCGCGACGAGCTGACTCCCCGTCGTCGCAAGGCGGCTTGCAGAGTTCTCTGGCCGCTGGCTCACTGGATGGCCTACTCTCACCTTAATGAGGCGTGTGAGATAGCTGAATGGGTATTCAATCTCAATCCTGAGTTTCGTGTGCCTGAAAGAGGCCTACTCGGTTTGCTTTACCGCCGTATCGGCTTCCGAAAAACGGAACTCCTGCTGCGTTTGCGCCGAAATGTTCTGGCGCTGTTCAGAGCTAACCAAACCCGCAGAGCCTAGAACTCAAGTAGACTGTGCAAACGCTCAACCTCTTTTACGAAGAACCTGACTTGGATCGTTGGCTGCCCCTTGATCGCTATCCCCGCAGGCTGGTTCGACGGATAGTTCGCGGCAGGCCACGGGCCGGAGGTCAGGCGCGGGTTTTTCTGAACCTGTGTGCGGGATTGGATATATTGGGAATTCCTTATCGCATCAATGGGTATCGTTATATCGAACGGCACCCGGACGAATTAGCCTGCATTATCGGGAAACCCCACGTTTTAAATAAAACCCACTGGCGCAATCCCATCCTGTTTGGCGCCGCTGTGTATTCCCATCCTTTGGCCGATCCAGACTTACTGAAACGTCTCCCCGTGCGAAAAGTTCTCGTTCCCGGAGAGTGGATGCGGCAGATGTGTGAACCATACTACGGAGATACGGTGGTCGACTGGCCCGTTGGAATTGACACAGACTCCTGGACCCGGGACCCCGATAACCAGAAGACTTTTGATTTCCTTCTATACGATAAGGTGCGCTGGGAGCACGAGAATTACAGAGCTACCCTGATTGAACCAATCCGGCAGGAGTTGAGTCGCCGAGGGTTTACGTATTCCGAAATTCGTTATGGCTACTACCAAGAAGAGACGTTCCGCGAAATGCTCCGAAGATGCAGGGCGATGATATTTTTGTGCGAGCACGAAACGCAAGGCATCGCATATCAACAAGCCCTTGCTTGCGACATTCCCATTCTCGCTTGGGATCGGGGCGGGTATTGGCAAGACCCGGAGTTTTATCCGCATCGGGTAAAATTTGGACCGGTGACTTCTGTTCCATACTGGGACGAACGGTGCGGAAGGACGTTTGCGGATGCCGCTGAATTTCCAGAAAGGCTTAGCCAGTTCTGCGTGGATCTGACGCACTATTCACCCCGCGACTACATACTTCAAAACTTGACCCTAGAGATTTGCGCTAGAAAATATCTTGAACACGTTCAGAATGTAAGTGGTGGCTAGCGGCCACTGATGATCCCGCTAGGCCAGCCTTACAACCATGGCTGACGATAGCAATGGCCGTTTTAGAGTCCTTCTGGAAGAAAATTTACCGATTCGCAATGTTCGCTTCGACGCAGGCAACAATCACTTTGTCGCGACGTTTGCTGCGCGCGGTGATCTTTCCTTTTCTCCTCAGCAGAGCGGTGGTCCTGACTATATTGATATTGATCCCGCTGCTGACTCTTCTCGCGCCGACGAGCGATGGCGTCCGAGCCGTGGCATTCTCACACGGCGGATTGAAGTCGGCCGCCGCCATCAGCAACGCACTGCTTGCTGGTGACGCCGTTCACTACCGAGATATCGCTCAACACGGGTATCTAAAGCCTATGTCTCGCGGTTGGTTCCCGCTTTTCCCATTGGTTTGGCGGTTCTTTGCGGCAATAACCGGCGAGTACCCGTTTACCGGGTGTGTGCTGTCGAACGCCTTCTTTTTGATCGGATTGATGCTGCTGTACAAGACCATCGGGCTTCTAGGCTACTCGGAATGTGTGGCTAGCCGGACCGTGCTGTACCTCACGATCTTCCCGACCAGCCATTTTTTTTCATTGCCGCTGACGGAGTCTCTCTTCTTGGTCTTGACGGTTGGGGCTTTCTATAAGGCTCTAACCAGCCATTGGATGATTGCTGGCATTCTCGGTGCGCTCGCCTCAGCTACCCGACTCGCCGGTCTACTGCTTTTGCCCAGCCTGTTGCTTCTTCTCTACTTGCAACGGTCCGCAAGCATTAGGAAGCGTGATCTCGTCTCGCTGCTTTTGATCCCCTGCGGGACGCTGGCGTTCTTCTCCTATTTGTATCTCACCACAGGAGACTTCTTCGCCTATGGCACGACCCAAATGTCTTTTAGTGTTCACCCGCAGGCGTTCTTCCTATTGCCTCTGATACGGTACGCTCTACATCCCACTATGTTTCACGAGTGGGCATTCTTCCCGCTGCAGTTTGTGATGACCGTCCTTGGCTTTGGTTGTTGTTGGATGCTCGCCAAACACCGACAATGGGTGTTAGCCTTATATTTGTTTGGATCGATCGTCCTTCCGCTTTCAGCGGGGCTTTTTGGATACATGACACGCTTTCTGATGGTGAGCTTTCCATTGGCCATTGTGCTCGGCGAAGCTGGGGAGTCATCCATCGTGGATCAGACGATTCGCGTGGTATTCGTTTCGCTCCTGACTTTGATGACTCTTGCCTGCGCGGCGAAATTCGGGCTGGGCATGGCATGATCGGAGTCGTCGGGGGTGGTGGACTCGCTGACCCAGTATTGTGGTTCGGGCCACTTCCTTCAGAGAACTTTGCCGGACTTCGCTGACCACTTTGGCGGCAGGCTTGGAGGAGCTTCCACGTCCTTATGGCTGCGAAAGCTGTCCTGAGATTCACGAACTACTCCAGCGGCGTCCCATCGAACGAATACAAGGAGCCATGACTCTAAGAAGCGTACTGGGCGAGGGAGTCAACTATATTCCTTATCCGCTCCGACCTTGGATAAAGAACGTGCCGGGAATAGCTGGCCTACAGCGCTGGCTGGTCGCGAGATTTTTGTCAGACCACCCTTTTGTACACACCGTAAATGTCGGACCTGCCGCGGGACTCCGATTTGAGGTCACCCTTCCGCTTGATAAACCAGTTTGGGCCGGGGTTTACGAACCCGAATTCACGACCGCGATAGTTGAACACGTGAAACCCGGTGACATCTGCTATGACATTGGCGGTTATCGGGGCTACATTTCTGGCGCTATGGCCTTAGCAGGAGCCTCGAAAGTGTTTGTTTTTGAACCGCTCCCCGCTAACCAAAGGGCTCTGCTCCGTCTCTGCGAACTGAATCCTCAACTGCCCATCGACGTCATTACCGTCGCGCTGGGGAGTACAGATGGGCCGGCGGTGCTCAAAGTTATGCCCGACTCCAGCATGGGCAAACTCTCGACCAGCTTGTTTCAATCGGACGTGACGGCTATCGGCGAAATGCCGGTAACGGTATGTCAAATTGACTCACTGTTGCAAAGTCGTCAAATTCCACCACCCAACGTGATCAAGATTGACGTCGAAGGCGCCGAACTCGATGTGCTGAGTGGAGCTCCCAAGATGTTGCGCATGTCACGCCCGACAATCTTCCTGGAAGCGCACGGAGACGCACTCGAGAAGGCTTGCTCGCAACAACTTGTGCGATCGGGCTACAAGATCCGCCGTATTGAACGCGATATTCGCGGTGAAGAGTCGGCGCGGCATCTCGTTTGTCTGCCATGACGTGCTCAAGTGGAGGAGTTGGTAAGCTGCAAAATCGGCGTATCGCGATCCTAACCGCTGCATCGCTTTCCAGGAATCCCCGCGCATTTAAGGAGGCGAAGACCATCGCTAGTGCTGGTTTCCAGGTTGTCGTTTATGGAGCCTCCTTTGAAGCGGCTCAGCGACAGATCGACGAGGAGCTTGCTCGTCGTCACAGTTTTTCATTCAAGTCTGTTCTGTCCTCTGGAGAGGGCGGAATTAAACAGGAGTTTCTGTCGTTCTGCCGACGTGTTCGTACCCGCGCCGGAGTCGACTTGAACCGACATCTGCATATTGAGAACTCTTGGCAATTGGGCCCTGCAGTTGTTCAACTGGAAAAACAATCGAGGAACGCGAAAGCAGACTACTATATTGCACATCTTGAGCAAGGATCGTGGGTGGGCGCACAGCTCCATCGCTCCGGCTCAAGGGTCGGTATTGACATGGAAGACTGGTATTCAGAAGACCTGCCCCTCGAAGCGCGAAAATATCGTCCACTGAAGTTATTGCGGGACTTGGAAAGGAAACTCCTGACCTCAGGCGCACATGCGACTTGTACCTCGCGCGCCATGAGCAAGGCCCTGGCCGCTGAATTCGGATGTCCACTCCCAACAGTTTTGTACAATTCTTTTCCCTGGTCTGATCGAGAGTCCATGGACGGCTTATCAAAAGACCGAAGAGATAGCCGACTTCCGTCTATTCATTGGTTTTCTCAGACATTAGGCCACGGGCGTGGGCTGGAAGATCTTTTTGCTGCGCTGCCTTTACTCAAGCACGAAGCTGAGATTCATTTGCGAGGGAAACCAGTGAGTGGATTCGAGAGTTGGCTTGCGCATCACGTGCCCGAGGAATGGCGCGGACGGATGAAGGTTCATGAGCCGGTGTCCAATGCGGAACTCTTGTCTCGAATTGGCGAGCACGATATCGGTTTTGCGGGAGAGACTCCTCTTATTCGCAACAAGGATCTAACCGTCTCGAACAAAATTCTGTATTATCTACTCGCTGGGCTCGCTGTGGTTGCCAGCGAGACTGCCGGTCAGCGGGAAGTGGCCATGCAAGCGCCAGGCTGCGTATTCCTGTATCCGTCTGGCGATGCTCCCGCTTTGGCGGCGCGCCTGAACAGGCTCCTTGAGTCGCCTGACGCCCTGAAACAGGCCAAGAGCGCCGCTCTTGCCGCCGCTGAACGGAGATTCTGCTGGGAACGTCAGGAAAAATCACTGTTGGAGACCATCGATCGCGCTTTGATCTCGCCTACCACATGATGCATTCAGCGCCCACCCGGTTCGTCGGACGCAGAGACTGAAAAACGGCAGCGTTTCTTAATACGCGGTGTTAGACAATGCGTGGGCGCTGATTCGCCAACTTACGTTGGATTAATGTTCGCCGTTCGTGACAGAATCCGAGATTTGTTCTACCCGGGCCTCGACCTACACACTCGTAATCGTGCCTCCCTCTGCCGTTTCTGGCAGAGGGGGCTACGAGACGTGCTCGACGCTGGCAGTGGCAATGGGTACTTTTCCTGGCTGGCATATCAAAGCGGGGCCCGTGTTGTTGCCATGAACTTCGAGCAACAGCAGGTGGAGAAAGCGAGGAAGTTCCTGATCGTGCACAAGAGGGCAGACCCGTCGCGATTGCACTTCGAGCGATGGAATCTTTACGATCTCACCCGCGAGACCCGAAAGTTCGATGAAGTAATTTGTTTTGAGGTTTTGGAGCATTTGCTCCGGGATCGGGATGTGGCCACCGAGTTTTTCCGCGTTTTGCGCCCTGGCGGTGCCTTGCACTTGTGCTGTCCGCATCGATTGCATCCCAGGCACCGCGCGGAGGTGCTCGATACTAAAGAATCCGGCGGGCATGTGCGAGCCGGTTACACCGAAGAAGACTATCGAAGATTGCTCGAACCTATAGGATTCCGAATTGAGTCTGTTGTGGGAATTGGCACCCCTGCGGTTTATCATGCCGACCGCATGCTTCGCGCGATTCGTAATCGGCTGGGCGACTGGGCGGCGCTACCTCTGCTGCCGATTGCATTACCGGCCGTATGGTTCGCTAGCTTGAATCCGTGCATGCCCTTCAGCCTGTACGTCAAGGCTATCAAGCCCGCGATTGGATCGTAATGCGCCGAGTATTGATGGTAACTAGCTCGTACGCTCCCACAATGATTGCTGACATGCAGAGGGTGCGCCAATTGGCTTGGGAGTTGCCCAAGCTGGGTTGGGAAGTGGAAGTACTGAGCCCGTCTACCGAATATCAACCTGCAAGTTGTGTTGACGAGGACAGCGCCGGATTTTTCTCGCCGAATTCGCAGGCAAATTGCGTGCCGGAAATGTGGCCTGGCCTGTTTAGGATTGCACGAGTCGGAAGCATTGGCTGGCGCGCGCTGTTGCCGCTGTGGTCTGCGGGCAAGCGTTTATT
>Ga0187879_10003033_pt1 | contig 11308 bp, 10 predicted proteins | sample June2016WEW_19_1_FD_132423 | JGI IMG/M metagenome (GOLD analysis project Ga0187879, IMG submission 132423) | Peatland microbial communities from SPRUCE experiment site at the Marcell Experimental Forest, Minnesota, USA - June2016WEW_19_10 | ecosystem: Environmental > Terrestrial > Soil >... | reverse complement strand
GGGATCATGAGCAGCAGCCCGGCACCGACCGAGACACCCGGCACAGTTGCGGCCAAGCCGAGCAACAGCATGATGATGCCGAACGAGCGCTTGCGCAGGCTGCCCATGAGCCAGCCCAGGGTGAAGTGATCCTCCGGCACCTCGTCGTGCAGCCGTTGCAGGACAATGGAGATTGGGACGGACATTCTACCATCGGAGGATGATGCCGCTTTCAGTTCATGCCTCCCGCTTTTTGGCCTCTACCCGCGAAGCATGGGCATCAACGGGAACGATCAGCCACATCGAAGGCATCGAACGCCAAGCGATAGGATAACGCCAGGCGTCGCCAATTTGTTACGCGTTGTCGCTGCCCGGGACATTGGCACGGCATGTTAGCGCTTCTGATAGAAGCCCGCGCCGATCAATACGACACCAAGGACCAATGCGCCGCCGGCCACGAAAGGTGGGATGACGTAGGACTTGCTTGCCGTCGTCTGCAGCTTGAGGTCCCCAATGCGAGCGACATCCGTGGTTTGGTGAGTCGTGAAAACCGGGATGGCGAATGCAAGCAACCCGAGAAGCACAAAAACCGCCCCGCCGATCATCAGCCCACTCATGGATCGACCCATTAAAACCTCCATCCCTCAATCACCCGCATGATCATGTCTGTCATCATGCGGCGATCAAGGCAAAGTCACGGTCAGCGGTACATCCCCACGCCGCCGAGCAGCCATACGATGAGGAGGATAACCAGCACGAGGCCGAGAACCCCGCCCAGCCCGGCGCCGCCATAGCGGCTGTGGGCGTAGTACCCTCCACCGCCACCAAACACCAGAATTATCACGACTATCAACAGAATTAGACCCATGACCAATATTCCCAGTAGCTATCGCTCGCTCCGGTGGAGCGGACGTTGGCGATTACTTCTTCAGTGCATCCCGCACAGCGTCGTTCAGGCCGCCGATCGCGTTCTGAACCTTACCTTCGACTTTGTCAGCCTTGCCGTCGGCCTGCAACTTCGCGTCGCCTGTCGCCTTGCCGATCGCCTGCTTCACGGCCCCCTTGGCTTCTTTCGCGATGCCAATAACCCGGTTTTTGTCCATGCAATTCTCTCCTATGGGCAACCGATGACACGCGCGGATTTTCGCTCGTGCTCGTTCAACGTTACCAACATAGCAACCAGATCGTTGCTACGGGAGGATCGGAATATACCTGGTGCGTTGTGCCGCCGGATGGCCGAATAAAGCGCGTGATCAGAGCGGCCGAGGCGGCTGGCAAAATTGCTATGCTGTTCCCCGCCAAGCGCGGGTAAGCCACCCAGACGCCGCCTATGCAAGGTGATTCGGTGACCGCAGACGGTGTGGCGCCCGCGACGACGTGGGTGTCGTGCATCGCCGGCCGAGGTCCATTGGACGAGCAGGCCTTCACGATGCTCGCGCAATGGCTTGAGAGAAAAGCGCTGGCGTCAGGCATCGTGCCGCATGCCGTAACCGGCCGCGGCGCGAACCGCACGTTGGACGTGAGCGGCGTGGCGATGGTGCGCACCTTCGACGTGGCGATGACTTGCAATCCGTCCGGTCTGCGGTTCCTGATGCGGCAGCTGCGCGGGCGCCTGCCGCGGGATGTGCCGGCGCTGGTCGGATTTTGACCGGCCGAGGATGAGATTTTGCACGACGAACCGCTACGTGCGCCGGTGCGCCAATTACTACACGAGCTCCCCGCATGAAGCCGTGGAGCAATGCCTGAAAGTCCTGCAAGGGGTGACCACCGGAAAGAAACCTGCACCGATGGCAGCGACGTAGCGACTTCGGATGAACCGCGCAACGATCGCGCGGTTCCATGTTATGTCCATATTGAAATCATCATTCGGCACCGGGTAACTGGTGGCCGCAAAGTCCGGCGGCGATCTTCGGTCGACCTCGTCGCGATCTCACGCGGACGAAGCACAACTGCCTGGCAGTGCGGCCGGCATCTCAGCCGGCCATAGCCTGGTTGCCATCGTCCCGGTGACAGTTTGCCCTTGCGAGGCAGCCGGCTATTCGCATGGTGGACTCGCGCCATTCGAGCAAACCACGGTCGAACCTGGCGGCACCACGATCGTGGTGTTGTTCGAGGGTGGCCGCGGACTGCTGCTGCTTAAGCTGAGGCAGCCACCAAGAGCGAGCGGCATCAGCATGAAGATCAGGCGGCTAACACGCATGGGTTCTATCCTTAACATGACAACAAATTCTCGATCGTTCGGTTCATCAAGGCCAGGATCGGAAAATACTCAGGCGACCACGGCGCTACATTTCAAGAACATAAGAACCAGGTGCGTCGCAAATCGGCAGAAATCCCGGTGCGCCCATCGGCGGCCGACCACCAGACGTCCCTGATGAGTGCTCATCAAGCCATCGGCTCCAGGCGTGCCACCACGATCCCTCCCTTGGAATCGTTTCGCGCTCCCACTCATCTGGAGTAAGAGTTCTGGTACCGGGCTTCCGGACCCGGATGCGGTAGTGCCGGTTCTCGTGCCCAGGCTCGCTGACGATACCGGCGTTGTGGCCGCCGGAGGTCAGGACGAATGTAAGCTCACCGTCGTTCAACAGATGCAACTTAAACACTGAACGCCATCGCGCGACCTGATCGCGTTCAGTACCCACGACGAACATCGGGAGTCTCATGTCATTCAGCGTCACCCGTCGGCCGGCGACATGAAAGCGGCCCTCCGCCAGGTCGTTGTGCAGGAAGAGGCAGCGCAGATACTCGATGTGCATGCGTGGTGGGAGACGGGTGCCGTCAGCGTTCCAGGCCAGAAGATCGCGCGGCGCGTCATGCTCGCCAAGCAGGTAATCCCGGATCGCGCCGTCCCAGACCAGGTCGTTTGGGCCTGACATTTGATACGTGCCGATCATTTGCGCGCTTTCCAGATAACCCTGGGCTTGCGTGATGTCGCTCAGGACATCGAGCTGATCTTCCGTGATGAACAGCTGCAGCTCACCCACCTCACTGAAATCGGTCTGCGCCGCGAACAGCGACAGGCTGGCGAGCCGGTCATCGCCGTCGCGCGCCATCGTGGCGGCGGCGATGCTTAGCAGAGTGCCGCCAAGGCAATAGCCGGTGGCGTGGATCTTCGCATCGCCACAGATGGCCCGCACAGCATCGATGGCGGCCATAATGCCAAGGACGCGGTAATCATCAAGCGATGCATCGTGAAGCTCCACGCCGGGATTGCACCACGATATCACGAACACGGTGTGGCCTTGGTTTACCAGCCAGAGAATTAACGAATTCGCGGATGAGAGGTCCAGGATGTAATATTTTGTGACCCACGCCGGCACGATCAGTACCGGTTCGGCGCTGAGTGTGGCCGTAGCCGGAGCGTATTGGATCAACTCCATCAGCGCGTCGCGAAATACGACCTTGCCGGGCGTCGCCGCGAGGTTGCCGCCAACCGTAAAGCCCGCGGGCCCAGGATCGCCACGGGTGGCCGACAGGTCACGCGAAAGCGTCCTCATATTTTCCTCGAAATGCCAGAGTTTTCCATTTACGCTCTCTCAGGTCACGGATCAGCGACAGGCCAGACCTCAGCCACGGGTTGCGTATTCAGACACAATCGAATCGGTTTTGACTTATTACAGGATTGTAGGTCGGGAACGGCAGGCTCGGAAAATACTCAACCGCTACGGAGCATCAATAATTTTATCTTGATGCTCGTCCCAACAGCAGCGTGTTCGGGTTTCGCACCAGTTCATGGCTGAACTCGCGCAGCGAGCTCGCACTGGCGGCTAGGTCTCGAATCGCTGCTTCGAGGTCGCTACGCATCGGCGCACGCGGTGCAGTCAGATCGTTCAGCGAGCCGATCACCGTCTCCGCCTTGGCCATGGTCCGGTTCACCCCGGCCAGGGCAACGTCGATCTGCTTTCCCGTTGTCCCGACCTGGCCCTGCGTGGCGACGGCAAGGTGGTCGATGTCACCCAGCGTCTGCGATGCATCGAGCTGCAATTGCCTGACCGAAGCCGTCGTCGTTTCCAGTGTGGTTCGCGCTATATCGGAGGTTTCCCGCAGGCTGTCCGCCATGGGGCCAAGCTTCCCGCCGAGTTCGCCAACCAGTCGATTGATGCCGGCGAGAGCGACACGCGCCTGCTCGGCGAGTTCGGGCAATTTCAGGTCGGCGATCTGATTCTTGATATTTTGCAGGTCGGACGGCATCGACGGAATCTCGGGCACATCCTCGCCGGTTCCGACCAGCTTCGCAGGGGTATTCGGGTAGAAGTCGAGGTTGATACTGAGCTGTCCGGTGACGAGACTCTGCGGCGACAATTGTGCCCGCAACCCGGCGGCGACCGCGCGTTCGACATCGGCTTTGCCTGCCCTGAGCGTGCCTTTGGTCCAGGACACCATACCGGGCTCGATGTCCAGATAAACCGGAATGACCGGAACCAGCTCGGGCAATTTAAGGTAGACCTTCATGCTGCTGACGGTTCCGACCTTCACGCCGCGCAGGGTTACCGGCGCGCCGACTTCAAGGCCAGCAACCGAGTCCTGAAAGAAAACCACCACGCGCAGGTTGGTGGTCAACAATCTTGTCCCGCCAAACAGGAGAATCCCGACAACGCCCAAAGCGATGGCGCCGATGACGAAGCCGCCAACTGCGGCTGACTTATTGAGCGCCATCCGTCTCCCCCATGGGCTGCTGTTCGCCGGCCGGACGCTCGCGGTTCATGAACGCGTGGACTGTCGGATGCTCACAGGTGTCACGCAATTCCCGGGGAGATCCGTGCGCGATCGCGGTCCTGGATTCGGTATCCAGGAAGATGCCATCGTCGCAGATGCCAAGCAGGCTCGGCAGTTCGTGACTGACCATGATCACGGTGACCCCGAACCCATCCCGCAATTCCACGATCAGGTCATCGAGCCGTTTCGCCGAAATCGGATCCAGGCCCGCTGATGGCTCATCGAGGAACAGCACGTCCGGATCGAGCGACAACGCGCGGGCGATGCCGACGCGCCGCCGCATTCCCCCACTGAGTTCGCCGGGCATGACGGAACCCACGGTATCAAGGCCGACCAGCGATAGTTTCAGCCGCGCCAGAGCGGTGATCGCCGCTTTGTCCAGCTGGGTGAACATACGCAGCGGGAGTGCGACATTGTCCTCGGTGGTCATCGAACTCCAGAGCGCGCCGCTTTGAAATACGACGCCAAAGCGGCGGCCCATTGCGGTGCGGCGCGCCTCGGTCGCACCCCAGTAATCTTCATCGCCTACGCGGATCGTTCCCGCAGTTGGCTTTAACAGGCCGATCATCGTTTTCATCAGCGTGCTCTTGCCGCAGCCGCTACCGCCCATGATGGCGAAGATCGATTTGTCACCGACATCGAATGAAACATCGTGCTGGACGATGGAGGTACCGTAGCCAAACGCGAGGCCCTCGATCCGCAGCTTCGGTTTGGCGCCTTTGGTTGCCATCCGGTCAAAAGTCCAGCGCATGAGCGCAGATCGCGAACACCGCATCCAGCGCGATCACGCCGACGATACTGACTACTACCGCGTCCGTCGTGGCGTGGCCGACATCCGACGCGCCACGTCCGGATTTAAGGCCGCACCGGCAACCTACGATGGCAATCAGCGCACCGAATGCGATGCTCTTGGTCAGGCCAAACAGAATCTGGCCGTCGGTCAACGACAGGCGGGTCTGCTCGATAAATGCCTGGGACGAAACGTTCAACATGGAGACTGCGACGACGAAACCGCCAAATATGCCAACCGCGCATCCGTACAGATATAACAGCGGCATCATCAAGGTCAGCGCCAGCACTTTCGGCAGAATAAGGTAGTCGTACACCGGGATGCCGATCGCTCGCAGCGCGTCGATCTCTTCATTGCCGGTCATCGTGGCGATCTGCGCGGCATAGGCGCCGCCGGTGCGTCCGGACATCACGATGGCCGTCATCAATGCCGCCATTTCGCGGGTCATCGCGACGCCGACCAACGCCGCGATGTAGATGTCGGCGCCAAATTTGCGCAGTTGCACGGCGCCGACGAATGCCAGGATCCCGCCAACGAGGACGTTGACGACCGTAACGATTGGCAGCGCGGCGATCCCCGCGTCGTAGGTGCATGTCAGCAGATCGACGCCGCGCATCCGGACGCGGCCTCGTATCGCCGCACCACCGCGCAGAACTGTGTCGCCGACGATCGCCAGCACGGCCAGCGCCTCACGCCATGCGTCGATGACCGCGTTTCCGACCTGGTTGATCAGGGGAGGCCTGCCAGGTAACGGCACCGGTTCCGGCGCCGCCTCGGCGATCAGCGCCAGCAGCCGCGACGCGGCTCTCGGCAGTCCGCTACCATCGAATGAAATCGCGCGTTGCCGGGAACCCTGACGTAGTGCTGAGAGGAAAACCAGCAAACCACTGTCCCAGTGCTGCAACTGGAGCGTATCGAACACAAGACCGCGGTTGGCGGCGCCGTCGAGGATGCGATGCACTGCATCCGGTTCGGCGCCGGTCGCCTCGCGTGCAACCCAGTCGCCGGTCAACGCAACGATTGTGCCGGCAGCGCCGGTTCGTGTGCTCCAGCCGCGGCCAGTCAACGTCTCCGGCAAAGGTCGCCTCGCTCGCTTGTCGACAGTGCCGTGCCGGGTCAGCTGTTCAGGAGAGTGTCGATGATTTGGACGGCCTGCGCGCGATCGCCGCGGCCCAGGGCATGAAGCGCCTCTCTGATCTCGGTGACGTTCGGGTTTTCGCTCGGCAGTTTGGCCTGGTCGGGTGCGATTGACCCGCCAAGTACCCGGGTCTCCGCCATTTCCAGCGATTGCTGCGCCTGACCTGTGTGGCCCGCGGCGAGCGACGCGCGGGCGGTGCGCAGATAGTCACGCGACGGCGCATCCAGACTAAGCCCTGGTGACGGCAACGTCGGCGCGCTGGTCCCGCGGGTATCGGCGGAGACGATGTTGCTTGCCTTGTTCGATCGCGGCAGCGAGTCGCGGTCGCCATGGTTCAGGCCCGCCTGGAAACCGGCCGACGAATCCACGGACGGCACCTGAGCCAGAGCCGATACGGCGACCATGCCAAGCAAGCCGGCCGTTGCGAGTTTCATGATGATCATTCGAACGGGTTCCTTCAATCGTTACGGACTTTCGGCTTCGTCGCTTTCCGCGGTCATCACCGCTGCCATTGGCCATCGGCGTTCTGTTGATGGTTCAGGTTCTCACGGTGCGTGTCTTTCGGCGTTGCTGGTCTGCAAAATGCCGAACCAGGAAGCTGAAGAGCAGACTCGGAATCTACCTAAGTCCACATGGCTATCGGACAGACTCGATGCAGACCCGGTGAATGACGTTTCGGTGCCGTGACCCTCTTCTCAATTCGCGGTTGAAAGAAAGCCCCGGCGGTTAGGCCAGGGCATAAAGTCAGGGGGGAATTCGCCCCGCGAGGGGCGGCCACAAAACGCTTCTTATGCCGGGGCAGACCGGCGAAACTTGTGACACCATCACTGTAGTCGATTTGTATTCACCCAGAACAGCTGCGGAATCTACCTATGCTCTGGCGGCCACGGCGCCGCGAATGCAACGTCGACACCGATGAGAAATCATGTTATGTTAAGAATTCGGCGAGGAGCCAATGCTCCTGAGGTCGATGTCAAAATGCCAAAAACTCAATTACCTTCGACCAAAACGGCACGACGCGCGGAACCTTCGCGTGGCCCTGAAGAGCTGCCGGTAGGCTTCCCAATCGTTGGCATCGGTGCATCGGCGGGCGGCCTCGATGCCTGCAAGAAACTCGTTAGCGCGCTACCGGCGAAAACCGGCATGGCGTTCATCCTGATCCAGCATCTCGATCCAACGCACGAAAGCATGATGGTCGATCTGCTGGCCGCTCACACACCGATGACGGTACTACAGGCAGCCGATGGCATGGCAATCGAGCGCGAGCACCTCTATGTCATTCCTCCCGGCACCTATTTGTCGGCGGCAAACGGCATGCTGCGTGTGTCAACACCCCAGGCACGCCACGGCGCTCGCCTGCCTTTCGACTTTCTGCTGCACTCCCTGGCCGCCGATCGGGGTGCCTCCGCCATCTGCGTAGTGCTTTCCGGGTCCGGTGCGGACGGCAGTCTGGGACTGAAATCAATCAAGCAACGCCACGGGCTGGTGATCGCACAGGATCCCGAAGAGGCCGGCTTCGACGGCATGCCGCGCAGCGCAATCATGACCGGCGCGGTGGATTTTGTCCTGCCGATCGAGAAGATGCCCGAGGCGCTTGGCAAATATGGGCGCCGGATCGCCTTGACGCAGACGCGGAACGGCACACGTCCGGCGGAAACCACGCAAGACTGGTTGCCCGAGATTATCGAGCTGCTGCGTGTAAAGACCGACCATGATTTCACACTTTACAAGCAAGGCACGCTGCGCCGCCGGATCGAGCGGAGGATGGCGATGGCGGCAATGGACAGCGACGATATGTATCGCTATCTGGATATGCTGCGCGGCGATCCGAACGAGTTGGACCTGCTCGCCCGGGATTTGCTTATCAACGTCACCAGCTTCTTTCGCGATCCCAAAGTCTTCGAGCAGATCGCTAAAACGATTGTTCCTGAACTGCTCAAGGGCCGCCCGCCCGACCAGGCGATCCGCATCTGGGTCGCGGGTTGTAGTACCGGCGAGGAAGCGTATTCCCTGGCCATGATCTTCCAGGAGCAAATCACGGCGGGACGGAGCGACGTTAAGCTGCAGGTGTTTGCTTCCGACGTAGACGCGGATGCCATCGCCCAGGCAAGGGAAGGCCTGTACTCGAAAGCGATTGAAGGCGACATGTCGCTCGAGCGCCTCGCCCGCTTCTTCACCAAAGACAAACACGGCTACAAGATCGTGTCGGAACTGCGCGCTTTGGTCATTTTCACCGTGCAGGACGTGTTGACCGATCCGCCGTTCTCTCGCATCGACCTGATTTCCTGCCGCAATCTGCTGATCTATTTACGGCCCGACGCGCAGGCGAGGGTCATCTCGTTGTTCCATTTCGCGCTGCGAGAGAGCGGCATTCTGCTGCTTGGCAGTTCGGAAACGGCCGGTGAAATCGACGGAGGATTTGAGGTGATCGCAAAACCGGAGCGAATTTACCGGCAGATCGGACGATCCCGTTCAGGTGAACCCGGTCGTGCGCCCGATTCCAGCCGGACCACCGCGGGGTCTGGGCTCGATCATGCGCCATCGCGGCAAACGGTGCTGGCGGAGTTATGCCGGCGACTGGTGCTGGACACCCATGCGCCGGCCGCCGTCCTGGTCAATCGCAAGCTGGAATGTCTGTTTTCGCTGGGACCGGCCGACCGCTATCTGCGCGTCGCTCCAGGCGGCGCCACCCATGACTTGCTGGCGATGGCGCACGAGGATATCCGGACCAGGCTCAGGTCCGCCATCCAGCAGGCCATCAAAGCGAATGCGCGCACCGTGGTGACCGGAGGCCGAACCAGCCACGATGGCCGGCCGATCGCGTTCAGCATCGACATCCAGCCGGTTACCAGCGAAGGCGAGGCGCTGCTGCTGATTTGCTTCGTCAACGAGACGGTACCGGAGCCGGCGAAGGGGCGTCCCGCCAGAACCGGGGAACCGCCGGAGGTCGCCACGCTCGAACAGGAACTCGAAGCCACGCGAGCCGAGCTTCAGGGCGCCATCCGAGCGCTGGAAATATCGAGCGATGAGCAGCGCGCAATCAACGAAGAAGCGTTATCCGTGCAGGAGGAGTTCCAGTCGACCAACGAAGAGCTGCTAACATCGAAAGAGGAGTTGCAGTCGCTGAATGAGGAGCTGACCGCACTCAACAGCCAGCTCCAGGAAACGCTGGAGAAGCAGCGGACGACCGCCAACGATCTGCAAAATGTGCTTTACAGTACCGATGTCGCGACAATCTTTCTCGATGCGCACCTTAATATCCGCTTCTTCACGCCAGCCACGCGGGCGTTGTTCAATGTCATTCCCGGCGACGTCGGGCGGCCGCTCGCGGATCTCAGGTCGCTGGCCGCCGATGACGCATTGCTGGAGGATGCGAGAACGGTCCTGCAAACTCTGGCGCCGATCGAACGCGAGATCGAAGCGCGGACCGGGTCCTGGTATGTCCGCCGCATCCTGCCGTACAAAACTCAGGACAATCGGGTCGAAGGCGTCGTCATCACGTTCTCCGACATTACATTGCGGGCCCAGGCGGCGGACGCCATGGGCGTGGCGCAACGCCAGGCGGAGCAGGCCAATGTCGCGAAATCGCGCTTCCTCGCAGCGGCCAGCCATGATCTCCGCCAGCCACTGCAGACCCTTGTCCTGCTGCAAGGGTCATTGACGAAAGTCATCGAGGGCGAGGCTGCCCGCAAGCTGCTCACCCGGCTGGACCAGGCACTGAGCGCAATGTCGGGTATGCTGAATGCGTTGCTGGATATCAACCAGATCGAGGCCGGCACGGTGCGCGCCGAAATGATTGACTTTCCGATCAACGATCTGTTCGACCGGATGAAGGATGAGTTCGGCTATCACGCAAGGGCAAAGGGCATCGACCTGCACGTGGTCCGGTGTGGCGTCAGGGTGCACAGCGACATCCGTCTGCTGGAACAGATGCTGCGCAACCTGCTTTCGAACGCGGTGAAATACACCAGGCAGGGCAAGGTGCTGCTCGGCTGCCGCCGGCACGCGGGGATGCTGAGCATCGAGATCTGGGACACCGGGATCGGCATTCCCGATGACGAGTTTCAGGCGATATTTGAAGAATACCACCAGCTCAACAATGCCGCGCGCGAACGCAGCCACGGGCTTGGCCTCGGGCTGTCCATCGTGCAGCGGCTCGGAAAGTTGATGGGCCATCGCGTACGAGTTGGTTCGCGTTTGGGCAAGGGTTCCGTGTTCGCCATCGAAATCGTGCGCGAGCCGGTTGAAGTTGAAGCGATATTCGAACACCAGAAGCGGGCCGCGCATGATCAGCCGGGAGTCGACGCCACACTCGCCGCCGAAATCCTGGTCATCGAGGACGATCCGCAGATGTCCGATCTTCTGGCAGTCGTGCTCGCCGAGGAGGGCTATCGGACATCGACGGCGCCGGACGGCGTCACCGCGCTGGACCTGGTCGCGCGTGGCGTGGTTCACCCGGATCTCGTCCTGGCGGACTTCAACCTGCCGAACGGGATGAATGGCATTCAGGCCACGGCGAAGGTCCGTGAAGCGCTGCGCCGCGAGATTCCGGTCGTCATCCTGACCGGTGACATATCCACCAACACCCTGCGCGATGTCGCGTCGCAGAATTATGTTCAGCTCAACAAACCGGTGAAGCCTCAGGCGCTGCTGCACGCGATCAAGGACCTGCTGCCGATATCGCG
>Ga0187879_10003030_pt1 | contig 11311 bp, 6 predicted proteins | sample June2016WEW_19_1_FD_132423 | JGI IMG/M metagenome (GOLD analysis project Ga0187879, IMG submission 132423) | Peatland microbial communities from SPRUCE experiment site at the Marcell Experimental Forest, Minnesota, USA - June2016WEW_19_10 | ecosystem: Environmental > Terrestrial > Soil >... | reverse complement strand
CCGTGCGCCCCCCGTCCGTTGAGCGTCGGGCCCAGAATCCCGGCTGAAGACGTCCGCCCGCGATGGTCTCCAATCCGCCATACCCTCACATCCCCACGAAATCGACTTTGACGCTACCCTGGGGTCCGAGTTCCCCGCCTTTCCGTTTTCACCATTTAGGTGATATAATACTTCGTACTTGACAACCGCCCCCTAATAAGGTTTACTGGTGTCCGCCTTCTATTTCAGGGGGCATGAGATAATTTCTTACTTTGTTGGTCTGTTTGGCCGCTCTTTGCGGCCTGAGTGCGGTTGCCAGACGCGCCCGAACATGGCGTGAAGTGTGGGCAGGCACCCCTGCCTTTGCGGCACGTCAGGTTCATCGCGCCAGCTTCGCAAGCCCCGCTGCGGCGCCCAAACGAAGAGTCGCGCTGAGCCTGCCCGTACCGTGACTGAAGTACTGTTGGATGCTCAAGTTGGGTGTGATACGACAGTATTACCCGAGTCGATTGCTGGGTTGGAGGTGAACGCAATGAGATCAAAGAGCCGTTGGTTCATGCGCCCATGGATGGCCCTGGTCGTTTTCACTATCGTCGCCGGAGTCGCGATAGTGATGTGCGGTCGGCTGCAGGGCTTGTTGGCTGACCCCCAGAGCAGCATGCACGTTCCCATCCTGAGGATTGGGCCGCAGCAGGAGCCGGCAGGGCTGCCGGGGTTGCCGGAGGACTGGACTCACCATCACCTTGTGTTTTCCGATCCCGGCACTGAGGAAGACGCCGTCGGAAACGGAACCCACGACGCCTGGGCCAGCATTGTCAACGATCCCCGCTACGTCATGCAGCAGTTGAAGCGGCACCTTCCGGCGCGGGGGCCTTGGGCCGACTACGTCGACAGGATGAACCAGGCGGCGCGGGATGAAGTGGCCGCTGCCGCGCGAGACGACATGGGCGACAGCCCCTTGGGTGACTTCTTCGCGCAAGTGCATGGCCACAGGGCAGGCAGGCGGACGCCGCTCCATAGTGACTGGAGCATGGACCCGGGCACCGGCAATATCGGCGCCGGGCAGTACCCTGCGAAGTTTACGTACAGCACAATGGCCACAGGACTCTGCAGCAATTCCTCTCCCGCAGATTATGTTGCGTACAACACCGGCACAGCGGGAGTTGCGGCCACCGCAGCCACCGGCACGCTGACGTTCGCCGGCACGCCGAGTTCTAGCGCCACCAAGACCGCCGCTTACGCCATCACCCTCGATAGCGTAGCCTACTACTACACGGTCGCTTCGGGGAGTGTAGGATCGCCGGCAAGCGGGCAATGCCTCGTTTCCACTGGGGGAAGCGAAGCCAACGCTAAGCTCAATCTCGCAGGCGCGATCAGCAACGGGGCGGTGGGGAACGCCGCGGGCAGTTCAACCTGGCTCTGCTATAGCGGCGAGACGCCCAATTCCGCTGTCACCAGCGTCGCCAATAACGCCAGCACGATCACGATGAATTCGTCCATAACCGGCACGGTGGGTAACCTGACCTTGACCGTTGGAGGGTCCGTTTCGAATGTCACCGCAGGCACCACTGCGGGTGCAAACGGTCAAGCAAACATCATTGCCTACGACAATATCTATTCCGGCTGCAGCACCTATGGCAATGTGCCCATGATTTACTGGTCTTACTACACGGGAACGGGAACCGCCTCGACGTCATCCGTCACTTCGTTTAACGGGGATAAGGTGGCGTTCATTGAAAGCGGCAATCCCTCCAGCAGCTCAACTCTCCGCATTGTAAGATGGAAACCCGGCGAGGGTTACGATTTCACTTCCCCGGTTGCTCCGGACAAACTCTACACCAACACAAATGCCGGGAACGGCGCGAATACGGCATGGAGTACCTGCCCGGCAACTGGTTCTTGCATGATCAGCGTAGCCTTCTACGCGAACGGTCATACCGACACGTCCTCCGCGCCCTGGTACGATTATGCCTCGGACACGCTCTGGGTGGGAGACAGCGGCGGTTATCTCCACGAATTTACTGGGGTATTCCAGGGAACGCCGGGAGAGGTCTCAACTAACTGGCCTGTTGCCGTAGCGAGTGGCTCTGCGTTAACCAGCCCCGTGTACGATAACACCAGCGGGCACCAAAAGGTATTTCTTGGCTCCTCGAATGCCGACCAATACCTTTATTCTGTGACCACCACTGGTACACCAGCCGTTGCTACCTCTGGCCAACTGGGCGAGAGCACTACAGTCATGAACGATGCCCCACTAGTCGATCCCAGCGCCGACTCGGGAACGGGCACAGTGTACGCCTGGTCGAACTATCGCACGGACACGAGTCACAACGCTGCCGTCTGGTTATTCTTTGAGAATGCCATCAGCGGCCAAACACCTTCAACACACGCGAATTTCACAGCGGGTAGCACATCCATTCCGCTCTACGCTGGGACCTTCGACAACGAGTATTACACGTCGGCCAGCGCGGGGACTCCGACCGGAAATATGTGGGTCTGCGCCGGCCCGACGGCCGTTTTGTATGCGGTCGCGATTAGTGGTAACAGCATCGCGAGCAGTTCGGTGACAACGGGGCCTACGGTGGGCTACGGGACGCACGCATGCTCCCCGGTCACTGAATTCTGCACTACCTCGACCGGTGCTGCATGTGCTGCGGGCACGGACACCACCGGCTCCACGCAGAAGGACTACATTTTTGCCAGCCCCACGGACCTGACCGCCGCCTTAAGTGGCACGAATTGCACGGCAGGCAACGGCTGCGTGCTCAGTTACACAATCACCATAGCTCCGGCAGCCACTTACGTCGGGTCCGGGCCCTTCCCGGGGGGCGCCAGCGGAATGATCATCGATACCCAAAACACCACCGTCAGCGGCACGCTTCAGCTTTATTTTGGAATCCTGGGCAGCGAGAGTTGTGGGACTAGTGGGAAGCCGGGATTCGGTACCGGCGGGTGCGCCATACAAGCTCCGCAAACTGGGCCATAGGTCTCCCAGCGCGCCTTTCCGGGTGCACGAAGTGTTTTGTGTGGATGCGCCACAGACTCTGCCGATAGCAATAGTGGCGCCCTCGGCTTGCCGGGGCGCCACCGGACGCGGAAAGAACGATACAAAATGAGCGAGGTTGGAATGAGCGAATCAGATAAAAGCAAGGGGCTGAGTAGCGCGGGCGAAGCGAAGCTGAGGGCCAAGCGGCCTTACCAGAAGCCGGTGGTGCGCTACGAGCGTGTCTTCGAGGTGCAGGCGCTGACCTGCGGTAAGGTGCAAGGTACAGAGGGGGAGTGCCACTTCAACCGGAAGTCTTCGTAGCGGCCCTCTGGCATGGGTGACCTGTGAGTGAACGATGTCAAGCACGCAGCGGGCGAACCCCCAGGGGGGTTGGGGCGGGCGCTCATGTTACGCAACTGCAAGCTACTCGTTAATAACCTACCTGACTTAGGGCTCTGAATTTCATTTTCAACGTACGGCGAGAATCCTCGTCCCCTGAGACTCCTCGAATTGAAGTGCCCTGGGCAGCCCTGCCCGTGTAAGTTCACCGCCAAGATGGCCATACCATTTCAAACTGGAACCCTGCCCTGAAAATGACTCCCCTCCTCAGCGGGAGGAGGGGCAGGGATAGTGGGTGCCAGCACCACGACGGGAGCAACCACCCCCTACCACCCTCCTTAGCTAAGGAGGGGAGTCGTTTTCATGTTTTCTGGGTGCCCGTCTGCAGGCGGGCATGAGCGACTACTCTCCGCCACTCCGGCTTGACCCAGGCCGAATTGCCTCCTCAAGCTAGATATAGAACAACCATTACCTCTGTGGATACTGGGAATCCTGAGGAGAAGCTGGTATAAACGGGCAAGAATCTGATTTAGAGAATCAGCAAACACTACGCTGGATGGCGGAAATGGCGGGCGAACCGAAGCCGAGGACGAAGTCAGAATCAGGGAGGGTACGTTCATGAGATTTACGAAGCGACTTTTGTTGAAGCTGTGCGTTGCGGCAGGGGCGGTGGGCATGGTTTTAGCGGGGAGCATGCTGACCCGCAGCGAGCAATTGCCGCATTTCGGCTTGGTGGACGATTGGACAACCCGCCACCTCATCTTCTCGAATCCCGGCACGGCGGTTGAGGCGCTCGCGCAGGGGCGCATGACGCAGTGGTATCGGATTGTCAACGACCCGCGCTACATCATGCAGCAACTGAAGCGCAGCCCCGCGCCGCGCGCCGCCGCTGAGCAGCGCTTTTCCACGTTGGCGGGCCGCTTGGCTGAGCCGCCCGCGGAAATGCAAGCCGTTCTCGCCCAAAAGCGGGCGCCCAAGTCGCAGCGCGATTGGGCCGTTTCCTTGGGTGCGGGCACGGTGGCAGAGAATATGTTTCCCGCCAAGTTCACCTTCTACGTTAACCAGGCGCCGAGTTGCGCGAATGATTTTGTGGTGTACGGATTGAATCATACCGGCGCCACGGGCGGACAAGGCAACGTAGTGGCGTTCAACCAACTCTATTCGGGAAGCTCGTCAACTTCCTGCAGCCCGTACACAGCCGCGCAGCCCTATTGGGCCTACAATGGCACCAATCAGGGCGGCACGGTCACAACCTCGGTGGTGCTTTCGCTCGACGGCACAAAAGTGATCTACGTCGAGAGCACCTCGACCGCTTCCTACCTTCACGTGCTGGTATGGAACAGCACAGACGGTGGGACGCCCACTGCCAGCAAGGCGCCCGCGCATATACTGAGTACTGGAACGGGCTTAAGCAGTTGCCCGACCGGGTCCTGCCTGGTTACCATCGCGTTGGGGTCCCACTCCAGCACTAACTCCCCGCCGTTCTACGACTACCTCAACGATGTTGTCTACGTCGGAGACGACAACGGAAGCTTATACAAGGTAACGGGGGTGCTAAATTCCGGCACGCCGTCGGTTAAAGCCCTGAGTGTTTCGTCAGGAAACGTGCTGACCGGGCCCGTATATGACACCACCAGCGGCTACGTATTTGTTGGTGGAGGAGTCAGTGGCAATCTGTATGCCGTGACTGCGAGCACTTTCTCCGCCGTGGCCGGGAGACGCTCCAGGTCGGTGCCAGTTCCTGCAGCGGGGCAGCCAACGGTGAGCTTGTAGACCCCCCAATTGTGGACAGCGGCAACGGTTGGGTGTACGAGTACGTCACGGACGACCCGTCGGATAACACGGTCGTGCGACAAGCCACCACCGCCGGCCCCTTTACAACTACCCACTCGGCGACCGTGGGAGCGGGCGATTCCAGTTGCGATAGCGGCACGTTGTTCCCCACCCACGCGCCAGCCTTCGACAACTCCTACTACAACTCGCCTTCCACGGGTCACTTGTGGGTGTGCGGCAGGAGGACCGGAGGGAATTCGGGGGCGGAATTGTGGGAGGTCCCCACCAGCGGAACCAGCGGCGCGTTGACGGGAGCGCCGGTTGCGCAGGGCACCAGCGTCATCAACGACACCAGCCACGGCCAGTGCTCCCCGTTTACCGAGTTTTATAACACCACCAGTTCGGTCGACTATCTCTTCTTCGGCGAAGGCCTGAGCGGCAGCTTCGGCGACTTGTACGGTTTTACCCTCAGCACCACCGGCGGGCAATCCGCTATCTCGGGCTCGCCCATCAGTTATCCAAGCGCGACGGGCGGCACTAGCGGCCCGGTGATCGACAACGTCAGCTCCGAAGCACAAGCCTCGAGCATTTATTTCACTACGCTGGGCACGTCCACGACGCTTTGCGGGTCCTCGTCCGCTTACTGCGCAGTGAAACTTACCCAGTCGGGGCTGAATTAGGGTAGAAGGCGGAGTTCTTTCTTCATCGGTTCGATTTTTCGGCTAGTGCTTGGTTGGTTTAACCCGAATTCCGAAGTTGCGAGGCCCTTTGGGAAGGAACCCCTCACCCAGCTCGCTACTCTCGCCACCCTCTCCCCAAGGGAGAGGGCTGAAATCCATCATCGTTGACGGCCCTCTCCAGTGGGGAGAGGGTGGAACGCAGCCGGCGTAGTCATCAGCCGGTGCGGGACGGGTGAGGGGTTACTTCCGAAGATTCCAAACATCCGTTCCGTTCTCGAGGTTATCAAGGCAGGCAATTCAGATCCAACGAGTTGGCCTGCAAGCGCCAAATTCAACCTCGGAATTCGGGTTCAAAGAGTTTTTGCGGAGCCTCCTCGCTCCTAGTCTCCTGTCCCTGCCAACGGGATGGTCTGCGGCGTGTTGTTGGCGCTGTCCGCCACCTGCAGCGTTCCCGCCCGGCTTCCCGTGGCCCCCGGCGTGAACGTCACCCGGATCGTGCAACTCGACTTCGCCGCCACATTTCCTACGCAGTTGTCCGTCTCGCTGAAGTCCCCAGGATCCGCTCCTCCGAACGAAATCCCGCTCACCGCCAGCGCCGTGGTGAGATTGTTGGTCAGCGTCACCGCCTTCTGACCGCTCGGCGTCCCCGCCTTCTGCGTCGCGAACGTCAGCGAGGTGGGCGCGAGCGCCGCCTGCGACAATCCCGTCCCCGTCAGCGCGGCGGTTTGCGGTGTGTTCGAGGCTGTGTCATTTACCGTGAGCGTCCCCGTCTCCGCCCCGATCACGCTGGGCGTGAACGTGATGGTGATCACGCAACTCCCCTTCGCCGCCACGCTCCCGTTGCAGGTGTCGCTCTCGGCGAAGTCCGGGTTCCCCGTCGTGATGGTCCTCAGCGTCAGAGCCACCGTCTCCCGGTTGCTCAAGGTCAGCGTCTTGGGCGAACTCGCCGTGCTTTGCGCCACGTTGCCGAAGCCCAGGCTGGGCCCCGACAAGACCACCGGCAAGATCGACGTCCCGTTCAAGGTCACACTCTGCGGGCTGGTCGAGGCATTGTCCGTCACCGTCAGCGTGCCGTTGTCCGTGCCTAGCACACTCGGCGTCAGCGTCACCGTGATCGTGCACGTGCCCCTGGCCGGCACCGTCCCTACGCAGTTGTCCGTCTCCGCATAGTCCGGATTGCTCATCCCGATACTCGCCACGTTCAGCGCCACGCTTTGATTGTTGATCAACTTGGTGGTCTGCGCAGCGCTGGCGCTCCCCTCCCCGATGTTCCAGAAGGCCAGGGTCGTGGCCGAGAAGGTCACCGGCGAGATCTCCCCGCCCCCGTCAACGCCACCGTCTGCGGGCTCCCCGAGGCATCGTCATTCACCGACAGCGTGCCGTTGTCCGTCCCTACCGTGCTCGGCGTCAGCGTCACCGTGATCGTGCAGGTGCCCTTCGCCGCTACCGTACCCACGCAATTGTCCGTCTCCTTGTAATCCCCGTTGCTCATCGCGAGACTCGTGATGTTCAGCGCCACCGTCTGATTGTTGGTCAACTTGGTGCTCTGCGAGGGGCTCGGCGTGCTCACCCCCACGTTGCCGAAGGCCAGCGTGGCCGCCGAGAAACTCACCGGCGCGATTCCCGCCCCCGTCAGCGTCACCGTCTGCGGGCTGTTCGAGGCATTGTCGGTGATGGTCAGCGTGCCGTTGTCGGCCCCCGCCCCGCTGGGCGTCAGGGTCACCGTGATCGTGCAATTCCCCTTCGCCGCCACGCTGCCGTTGCAGGTGTCGGTTTCCTTATAATCGGAGGGGCTGGGCACGATGCTCGTAATCGTCAGCGCCTGGGCTTGCTGGTTCATCAAGGTGAAGCTGCGAGGAGCGCTGGCACTCTTCACCGCCACGTTGCCGAAGGCCAGGGTGGTGGCCGACAAGCTCACCGGCAACACCCCCGTCCCCGTCAAGCTCACCGACTGCGAACCGCCAAAGGCGCTGTCATTCACCGTCAGCGTGCCGTTGTCCGTTGTTAGTACCGTGGGCGTCAGGGTCACCGTGATCGTGCAGGTGCCCTTGGCCGCCACCGTCCCTACGCAGTTGTCGGTCTCCGTATAATCCTTGTTGCTCATCGCGATGCTCGCAATGTTCAGCGCCACCGTCTGCTTGTTGGTCAAGGTCAGGGTCTGTGGGGCGCTGGCACTCTGCTCCCCCACGGTGCCGAAACCCAGGGTCGGGGACGAGAAGCTCACCGCCGCCACTCCCGTGCCGGTCAGAGGAATCGTCTGCGGGCTGCCTGAGGCGTTGTCATTCACGCTCAGCATGCCCGCGTCCGTCCCCACCAGCGAGGGTGTCAGGGTCACCGTGATCGTGCAACTCCCCTTGGCCGCCACGCTGCCTACGCAATTGTCGGTCTCCGCGTAATCCTTGTTGCTCATCCCAATGCTCGAGACACTCAGCGGCGTGCTCTGGTTGTTGGTCAACTTCAGGCTCTGCGAGGCGCTCGGGCTGCCCTCCGCCACGCTGTTGAAGCTCAGCGACTGGGGAGCCCAAACCACCGCCGCCACTCCCGTCCCCAGCAAGGAGACGGTCTGCGGGCTGTTCAAGGCATTGTCGGCCACGTTAAGGGTAGCAGTCTCCGGCGCCAACAGGCTGGGCGTGAAGGTGAGGGTGATGGTGCACTTGGCCCCCGGCGCGAGGCCACCGGAACAATTGTTGGTCTCGGCGAAGTCAGCCATGTTGGCCCCCGAAAGAGAGATGTTGACAGGGGACAAGGCCGCCGTGCCGGTACTCGTGAGGGTTACGGTCCTGGAGGAACTCGTGACGTTGATCACCTGCGCTCCGAAGCCGACCGAAGCCGGGGAGAGGCTGGCCGTCGCGGTAGTCGCGGTGCCGGTGCCGGTGAGGGTGACCGTCTGCATACTGCCCGCCACGCCGTTACTGTTATCGCTGATGGTCAGGGTGCCGTATCGCGCCCCCCCGGTTGTGGGCGTGAAGGTTACATTGAGCGTGCAACTTTCGCCGGCCGGCAAGCTGCCACCACAATTGTTGGTTAGGGCAAAGTCGCCACTCGTCGTGATTTCACCGAAGTCCAGCACGCCGCTTCCGGGGTTGGACACCGTCACGGTCTGCGCCGCACTCGTCGAGCCAACGTTCTCGGTCCCGAAGTTTAGTGGGACGGGGAGGGTGCGGTTCAATTCATAAACACTCTGGCTGAGGTCGGTAACAAAGACGTTGCCGAACGGATCTACGGTAACCCCCTGCGGCCCCGTCAGGCCGGTAAACTCGAGGACCGACGGGGTGCCGCCTCCCGCCGGTATCCTCACGACCCGCGCGTTTCCGGTGTCTGCCACATATAGGGCGCCGGAGGGATCGACCGCCAGGGCCTCAGGAGTGGTGTACCCGCTACCCAGCGAAATCGCACTGCCACCGCCGACCGGATACTCAAACACCTGGGTATCGCAGGCGACATATAGATTGCCCGCCGCATCAACGGCTACCCCACGGGGATTCGACAACCCGGACGCCACAGTCGTCTGGCCTGCGCCGCCGGCCCCAAATTCCAGCACGCGGCCATTCCCGGTATCAGCCAGATAGACGTTGCCGGAACTGTCCACGGCCACGCCCTGCGGCACGTTTAGGGGGCTGACGGTGAAGGTTACCGCATCCGTGGGGTTGAGGGTTCCGTTTTCGTTGGGAAGCACGAAAAAGTAGCCCAAGTAGCCCGTACTCCCTTCGTTGGGACTGAGGCCCGCGATGGCAGTAACGCTGGTGATAAACAGGTTACCCGCCCCGTCCGCAGCGATGCCAATATCGGGTTCTCCGGTCATCTGAAAGGCAGCGGCCGTGCTCTGGACGAGGCTGGCTACCGTCAAATTACTCACGAATGCCGAATTATATCCTGCTACGACGTAACCATTCACACCGGACAGGAAATCGAGGTTTCCGGCACCGTAAGCGGTCAGGCCGTAAACCACCCAAGGCGGCGAATCGGAAATCGAGGCCAAGGTCGATTGCGTGGCTGGATCGATTGCGGCCACGCCCGCCTCTCCCAAGCCCGACAAATACCACGTGATCAGGGGGAGGGTGTCGCCTTGCTCAAAGAGCGTCACGGCTCCTGCGCGCGGTCCCGGCGCGGAGGGCGTAAAGGCCACCGTCACCGTGCAATTCTGCCCGGCCGTGTAGGCCGTGCCCAGGGCACACGTACTGCTTCCCCCATCGACATAGTCCAGGCCAGTCACGCCTAGAGTCAGTATATTGATCCCTGAAAGGGTCGCTGAGGCGCCGAAAGTGTAGGTAAGCGTCTGAACCGGGGCTGGGGTTCCCACGTTCTCGGAACCAAAGTTGACCGTCGCGGGGGGCGTGGAGACCGACCATGAACCATTGACGAAGCCGGCATCCCCCGCTTGTCCTCCGGGCCCTGTCCAGTCTACGTAATCCAGGGTCCCTGCGATACTATTCGTGGAGACGAGCATATAATTAGTATTAGCAACATTGCCATTAATTTGAAGAAACCAGGAAGTGAGGTTGCCTTGGGAATCGGTCTGGGGTGCAAACTCCACAACCTGCGAGTTGCTACTGTTATACGTGTTAACACCGTCGAAGAAAGACCAAGTCAAAACGTTCTGGAATTCTCCAAAGACATAATTGGCCGGGATGCGGGACGTCGTGGTTAGTTGCCCGGAAATGGAATCCCCTGTTGTGTAGGGCGGTTGGCCTCCATAAAAAGGGCCCCCCCGGTAGGTGTAGGTGGTCAAATTCTGAGCATTTGCGGACACTGCTCCTAGCGCCAGCACCGCGCTTAAACAAGTCAGACTCGCCATCAGACGGATGAGGAAATACCTGGTGAAGTGAAAGAACTCGAACGATTTTCGCACGATCTCCCCCCATAACTGTTGATTGCAGGGCGTTGCCGGCGGAAGTCCGTTCGGCGGATCGCTCCCGTCAGGGAAGAGCCTCTCTGCGGATTCAACCGGCAAGCCGAGCGCAACATCATTATTCTGCCTGCATCCTCAGAATCTTCTTGCCATCCAAGGCTCAGGCAAAAACCAAAGCCTCGGACCCTAATCCTTGTCCCGCGCCAAAGCGACGCTGCGAAGGGCTAGAAACATAAACGGGTCCGAGGACCGGACTCGTTCCCTTTCAATTCGGCACTGCGCGCTCGCGGCATCCTCGGAGTAACCACGCACATAGGATGGCCGTTCAAGTGAGGCCATATGGGGCTGCATACCGCAGCCCTTGAGGACATCGTGCATCTGTCCCGAGTTCCGACACTACACCACTTAATAACATTGAATTCGAGGATTGCTTTTCGTAGATATGACTACTATCTTATGCCCTGCCCAGCCGGGTGTAACAACAGTGCGCAGCCGACCCCCCAGGTGCTCCCGGCGGAGACTGGATAGCGGGGCAGACGATACTCTTGCGGCGTGAGGATGTCAAGTAACAAAGAAGTACAGAGCTGTGATTCAGACAGTGGGGGGAGGGCGCGAGGCTGGCGGGAGGCAGGAGAGGCGAGACGAGGGAAATTGGGCGCTGGAGTGGGGGTGTGTTGAGACGGGTGGCGGCTGTGTCGTAGGGTG
>Ga0187879_10003023_pt1 | contig 11319 bp, 7 predicted proteins | sample June2016WEW_19_1_FD_132423 | JGI IMG/M metagenome (GOLD analysis project Ga0187879, IMG submission 132423) | Peatland microbial communities from SPRUCE experiment site at the Marcell Experimental Forest, Minnesota, USA - June2016WEW_19_10 | ecosystem: Environmental > Terrestrial > Soil >... | reverse complement strand
GCTGTCGGGCACGTTGCTGGGCCGGCTGACCGGGTCGCCGGTGGGTCGGCTGTCGGGCACGTTGCTGGGCCGGCTGACCGGGTCGCCGGTGGGTCGGCTGTCGGGCACGTTGCTGGGCCGGCTCACGTGCCCGCCGGCGGCCACATCCGCCGACGCTCCGACGAGGCTCAGGCTGCGGTCGTCCCCCTCAAGCGGATCCTCATCGAGCACGACGATCTGAGCCAGGAGCACGTTTTCGTCATAGTCGTCGTACTCCTCCTCGACGGGTGCCGGCGTCAGGTACCCGAGGGCGAAACCGACGGCACTGGTCAGAATGAGCAGGGGCAGCCAGCGGCCCGAACCGGGTGTGAAGATGTTGAAGACCGAGAGGGTGAATGTCAGCACCAGGCCGACCCCGAATCCGGGGATGAGGAAGCGCAGGCCCCGCAACCAGCGATTCTGGGGCAGCGTGTGTCGCGCCATGGCTAGAAGTGCAAGTCCGAGCGACGACACAGTCAGCACGAGCACGGCGAGCTCGAAGAGCCCGTAAATCGATGCCAGCGAGCCGTGCACGTGTGCCACCACTGATTGCGACGCGATCGCGGTGCCGTCAGGAGCGAGCAAGGTGACGGTCGCTGCCACCAGGCCGGTGGCTTGGCTCCCGATGCCGCTCAGGGTGATCGGGAAAGTAAGGGTCTTGACCCGACCGGCTGGGACGACCAAGCCCACCGCGGAGTCGTAGGAGAAGAGGGGGAGTCCCACTACCGTCCCCTCGAAGCGGACCGTCGAGACCGTCACGGTCGAGCCGCTGTGGTTGACGACCGTGATCCGCAGGTTCGTCAACCCTGTGGGATACAGCTGGGCCGGATGGGCGTCCGAGGAGGTTGCCGCCGGCTGCCCGTTCACCGCCACGCTGAAACCAACGCCGCTCGCTGCTTGGGCTGCCGTGGCGGGGAAGCTGATGGCCGCCAGGACCGCCAATGGCGCAAGCAGCGGCAGGACTGCCGCTGCGACCCAGCGCGTCCGGCGCGGCCGAGGCGCCTCGAGGGCCGGTGACGGGACAAAGCCCGACCGCCCCCGATCCTGCCCGCGACCCGGCATCAGCTGCCGACCTCGACCGGTGTGGGAGCAGCCGGCGGCAACGCCTTGCGCTTGGCCACCAGGACCAGCCGGTTCGCCTGGCGACGAGCGCGCGTCCGGTCCCCGACGCGGCGACCGGCCAGGCCCGCCAGCAGCCCAGCCACTGCGCCGACCGCCGCGGCCAGGACGAACGGCGCCAGCGTTGGCGCGGTGATCCCCAACATCCAGCCCCACAGGGTGGCGGCCACTCCACCGAGCGCGCCGACCACGGCCAGGCCCACCACCGCTGCGGTGCGGTTGTCACGCCGACGACCCCGCCGGAGACTCCGCAGTAGGGATTCTGCGTAGGCCACCACAATCAGCAGCAGCACGATTCCGACGATACCGACGAAGGTGACGAAGGGGGAGCGCGTGGCCTGGACCCCAAAGTCGTCCGTCACCGTCCCCCCGGGGCCCGAGAGCTTCAGGGCGGCCGTCAGATTGCCGCCCACGACGTAGCGGCCGGCGCTGGCGTCCACCGTCGTCAACAGTCCGCTCGGCCCGTGGACGAAAGGCGTCGACGTCGAATGGATGACTGCCAGGCCACCGAGCGAGAGCACGAGCTGAGCGGTCGTGGGTACACCGGCGCCGGCGGGAAGATGCCGCACGCGGATGGGGATGAGGTTGTCGAGGTTGATGGGGATGCGCCCGCCTGCGGCCGGATCGTGACCGGCCACGATGACTGATCCGGGTCCGAGTACAGGTTTCGGACTCTGTGATCCGACCCCGAGGACTCCGAGGACGACGGCGAGAAGTCCGACGAGGGCGGCGGCCCACGCGAGACGGGCCGGAAACTCGGGAATGGTGACTGGCGTCTTGCGGAGCGGCATCAGGTCGTCGATCTCGAGCCCGGTCCCGGCCGCCCCGCCTGCGTGCAGGTCGATGACCGGTCGGGTCACACCGCCGGTGCGGCCGGTGGAATCGGCGGTGCGACCACTCGGCGCGCCCTGCGAGCTGGCCAGGATCGGGCCCGGCTCCCGGAGCTCTATGCCGGTGCGCTCGAGCCAGCCCGCGCCCCACGAGACGGTGGCGGCGCGGCCGATGGCCACCCCGAACTCCTCGGCCGACGCGAACCGGTCGGCCGGATCGCGCGCCAGGGCCTGCATGACGACCTCGGAAAGCGAGCGGGGGACTGCCTGGGCGACGTCCGCGAGCGGGGTGGCGTCCTCATTGATGTGGCGCAGGACGGTGGCCAGTGACCCCCCGTCTTCGGGATACGGAAGGCGGCCGGACAGCAGCTCGTAGAGCATGACGCCGGCGGCATAGACGTCGGTCGTCGGCGCGAGGTCGGCGCCGCTGGCCTGTTCGGGGGCCATATAGGCCGGAGTACCGAGGATCTCACCCTCCCGGGTGGCGAGCGTGTCGTCCTCGCCGAGGACGCGGGCGATGCCGAAGTCGGTGACCTTGAGCACGTTGTCTTCGCCGAAGAGGACGTTCTCCGGTTTCATGTCGCGGTGCAGGACCCCGTGGAGGTGGGCGGCGCTCAGGCCCGAACACGCCACCATCGTGATGACACAGGCGGACCGCTGGTCGAATCCCCTGTCGACGAACCGGCTCCACACGGTGCCCCCACCGAGGCGTTCCAGGACAAGGATGCAGGCGTCGTCGTGCTCGACGTAGTCGTAGACAGGGACGATGTGCGGGCTGTCGATGGACGCAAGGACCTTTGCCTCGGCCAGGAACCGCAAGCGCACCGACGCGTCGCTTACGAGGCCGGGCACCAGTTGCTTGATGGCCACGTCCCGCCCGAGTTGGCGATGTCGGCCGGCCACGACGATGCCGAATGCCCCGCGCCCCAACTCCCCACCGATGTCATACCCTGGAAGAGCGGCGGCCAGCGTGCTCTCGATCTCCACTCGGTACCTCCGTAGGCGGGCCCGTCAGCACCCCCGGCCGCCAAGTGGGAGCTGCGCGGGCGACGATAGCCCACCAGCGTTGCAAAGTCACTCTCCTTCGCCTACGGTCGCCACATGGTGCAGCCCGAGGAGCACCCGTGCTCACAGTCGCCCCATTCGAGCTGAAACGCGGGGCTGCACTATTCTTCGGCACGGTGCCGAGGTTACGAACGGACCTCCCTGACACAGCGCTGGGCCGGGCCCGATGAGCGAAGCGTCCAGCCCAGCGACGGCCGAAGGAGAGCCGTCCGGTTACGTCGTGGTCGATCCCGGCGGCCCCGGAGAGACCACCGTCCCCCTGTTGGACCGGCTCTTCGTTGGCCGAGAATGCGCCGGTGTCGACGACGCCCACCGGATTCTCCTGGGCGACGACCTCGCCGTGTCGCGCAACCACCTCGAGATCCGGGCGGAGCCAGAGGCCTCGCGCACCGTAGTGGTGGACATGTCCAGCAACGGTGTGCGGGTCAACACCACCCGCATCGAGCGCGCCGTGGCGGTGCCGCTCCACAGCGGCGACCGCATACAGGTTGGGAGCCACTTCCTCGAATTCCGCAGCGCCGTCGAGACGACACAGAGGGCGGCGAGCGGCGGACACCGGGCCACCACGTCCATCGCCACACCCATGACCCTGGCCATCATGGTCGGCGACATCATCAACTTCTCGACCGTTTCGGAGCAGGCGGAGCAGGAGATCCTCGTCCGCGACGTCCACGCCCTCTACCACGAGCTCCGGGAGCTGCTCGCTCGCTACAGGGGCACTCTGGCCAATTACGTGGGGGACGCGTTCTTCGCCAGCTGGGAGTTCGACGTCGATCCCAGCGCCGCGGCCAACGCCTTGAATTTTGCGCTCGCCGCCGACGAGGTGGTGGCGAAGTGCACGCCCGGCCTCGACCTCCGCTATGCCGACGGATCGCCCCTACGCATGGGGTGGGGAGCCTCGTTCGGGCCGGCGACCATGCAACTCATGACGGGCTCCGTCGTCGTGGTGCTGGGCGACGCCGTCAATGTGGCCTTCCGGATCTCGGGCATAGCCGGACGCGAGGGACGCCCGCACATACTCGCCACGCAATCGCTCCGGGACGCCGCAGACGGCGGGTTTACCTTCGGCGACCCTGAGACGGTGGCAGTGAAAGGGCGGGTTGGCACCGAAACGATCTACGGTGTCTTCCCTGCTTGATCGGTTCGGACCGGTGGCCCGAAAGCCAACGGCCAGGACCCATCAAGCTGACGCGAGGATGTCGGCCGGCCCGCGCCTCCTCCTCCGGCGAGTGCTCCCTCCGCCGGTGATCTGACCCCTGAGCAGGACGACGCCCAGCAGCACGAAGACGCCGAACACGGCGGAGCTGCCCGCTGGCGACAAAGCTTTCGACGTCGCCACCACAAGCGCGACCGAGACGAAAGTCTTGGCGCCACACTTGGCGGTGATCGTCAGCTGACCCACCTGATCGGGCGTCACCGCGGCCGAGAACGACCCCTGGCTGTTGGCCGTCGTCGAGCCCACCCGTCGGCCGTCGATGAAGATGGGAACCTCGATCCCCGGGGTGCATCCCGAGCCCCTCAACACCAGCGACTGCCCGGGCACGAGGGCGTTTCTGCTGAGCACCAGGACGTGGCGTGATGGCGACACGGTCGACGCCGACGTCACCGTCGACGGCCGCACGATGACCGAGGTGGGGCCCAAAGGGTTCGCCGGCGGCACCGGGGGCACCGTCGACGGCCGCACGATGACCGGGGTGGGGCCCAAAGGTTCACCCGAGTTCGCCGCCAGCGCCGGCGCGGCCAGCAGCACGACGGCCACCCCGGCCAGTGCTGCGGCGAGCAAGAACGATTTCACGTAGTCGGCCAGTCCCTCGGTTCCCTACGGCGGTCGCCGGGACAAACGATAGCCGTGACGGGGTGCCGGCACACAATGGTATCCGCGGCGCCGGAGCGCTAGGGGCTCAACTGCCAGGTCACCGTGGTGGTCCGGGTCAGGCTCCAGGTCCGCTTCCGGGGGCCCACCACCGCCCAGTCGGGCGCCGAGACGTCAGCCGTGAAGGTGATCGGGTCCAGACGGGGTTGGGGGATGTAGGTGAGCGACAGCCGCCCGACCGTGACCGCTCCCGCGATTGTGGTGGTGAAGTGGACGGTGGCCTGGTGCTGGGCCAACACCGCGATGGAGGTTTCGCTGACCCGCAAGCCCGACTCGGCCAGGCTGTCGATTTGGGTCGAGCCCCGTGGTCCCCACAGGTACACGTTGGCCACGTACTGGCCCGAAATGAACGAGGTTTTGTCGTCCGGCCCGAGTTGGTACGAGGGTGGCTGTCCCGCCGGGGCCCGATTGTCCAAGGTCACCGCCGTGTCGACGGTGGCCGAGCCAGCGGCACTGACCTTCACGTCCTGATGCACGCTGACCTGCACGTAGTAGTCGAGCTTGTTGGCGCCAGCGTTCTCGACGGCCACATGGAATGCCCGGTCGGGTGCGACCGTGTCGATGGCACCCGAGGCGCCGTAGCGGACCAGGGTGGCCTCGTCGGAGGGCCGAGCGTCCCAGATGATGAGGTGTCGACCGGCCACGTCGGCGGCCAACGTGTGCGCCAGGGCGGCGACGTCGACGTGGTGGGGCGTGAGGGCGTCGACCACGGCGGTGGCGACCGCCGAGTTCAGGTCCCGCCGCGCGGTCTGGGGCGCGGCGGGGGCTCCGGTGTAGAGGTCGTGCAGCAGGATCACTGCCACGTTGGCGGCCGTGACCGGTTCGGTGATGCCGGGCACGACGACGGGTCCGGTGAGGGCCAGCAGGCTTGATAGCGCCGGCACGTCGATGGCGACCACCCCGTCCACTGGCTGTCCGGCTCCCGCCGCAGACATGGCTGCAAGGTCCTCTCCGCTCCAGGGGAAGTCCCCGGAGACATTGGCCGACGTCCAGTACTGCGTCGGCTGGAAGATGCCGAACACCGTCTGGAGCCCGGGTGGCATCCGGACCGCCACCGGTTCCGAGAGGGGATATGCGCCGATACTGTTGGATTGCCCAATGTGGAGGTTCCCGCCGCTGGCGTGCATGTAGGCCACCGACAGCACCGCACCCTGGTCGCGCATCTCAGCATTGTTCTCGGCGGCCAGCAGGTAGGTACGGGGAGCGCCCGCGCCGAGGAAGACCTTGGCGTACTCGAGGATCTGTTGGCCGCGGGCCAGTTGGCGGGTGAGCCGGGCATCCTGGCGGTTGAAGGCGGCCCGGGCGGCACCGACGGGACCCCACAGACCGCTGGTCGGCCGCTGCAGGCTCGCCAGTTGGATGTGGGCGATCTGCAGCCCCCGCACCAGCGCCGCCAGGCGGGGCAGATCGACCGTGGTGCCGTAGCTGGTGGCGGTCACGGCATCCACCCGGTCGAGCAGGGTTATCCCGATCCCGGCCGCGCTCTGGACGTCCGTGGCGAGGTCGAGCACGCCTTGGCGCTCGGCGCCGACCAGGGGCACGGGTCCCAGCATGTCGAGGGCCGGTGACGACTCCAGGATTGCACGGGCAGAGGAAGCGTCGCGTTGGACGGCTTCGATGTCACGTTGCGCTGCGGCCCGACCCTGGGCACTGAGCAGCTGGTGGGGGTCGTCCTGGAGCTGGCTGATCAGTTGACGGGCCTGTTCGAGCGGCACCCGGGCCCGATCCAGCGACGCCAAGGCGCTCCGTGCCACGAAGGCGCCGACCACCGCCAGGCCGACAACGGCGAGGATGGCGGCGGCGGCGGCCCGGCGACGGTGCCGGGTCCGCGTCTGCGCCCGGCCGCGGTGTGGGTGCCTGACGCCGCTGCGGTGCAAATACCAGTGACGGAACCCGTAGCGAACGTGGTGGTACGGTCGCTGGGCTCGGTGACGGTATACCACGCGCTCAGAGATGGACCGGGCCTTTCACGCGGTTGCACGTCGTTTGGCTCACTGCGCCCGCGAGTACCTTGCGACCGTCGCCTCCCGGGCGGCGGGGACGGGTGAGAGGAACGAGTGGCAGCACGGGGCAGAGGGTACAAGAGGACAATCGGGGTTTCCGGGTCACCCACCGCGGACCGGCCCGCGCCTGGGGCACGCGTGACCCGCCCGTCTCATCTCGGATCGGCCTGATCTCGGATCGGTGGCTCCGATCGGCCCGGGCGCCCACCGGACGAGCCAACGCCGACGCAGTGTGCACCGATGGCCGTGGCCGTACCGACGAGCACCGGGAACTCGCCGCCTCCCTCCGGCGCATATTCACCCCCTACCAGGCCCTCCAGGCCGCCCGCGCCCTACTCGAATCCGAAGACGAACCTGCCCGCCCCACGGGGCGCGAGATGGCCGACGACGCTGTAACGGCGGATCGCTAAAATGCAACCGGCACCTCGCACATGTTCCCGACGGCGTTGAGGACGGCGCACTGGCGCGACGCACAAACGGGATGACCCGCACGAAGTGCTGGCGGAACATGCAGGAGATGACCCCGGGGCGGGGTCGACTTTCCAGCTAGCAAGCGGCGGCCCCCCATACACGCCACGCGCCGATTTCCAGGGCGGCTCCGACGACGCCGTACTGAGGAGTGTCTCGTCCAGGCTGGGCATTGAGCCCACCGGCCCGTGACAGCTGACCCCCAAGCGGAAGCTGAAGGGAGATCCCAATGGCAACCACGACAGTCGTCGACACGGCGCGCCGTGCGCTGGGTCCGGTGGGCGTGCTCCCACCTGGCGCCACGAGACCACCCATGAGGCCCTTGAGCGACAGGCTTCCGTGATCTCAAACTGACCCACTACCCCCGAGCGAGCAGACTGTGGCCGTGGACGAAGCGTCCGTCGATCCCGATCCGATGACCCAGCTGTCCCGGTGGCTCGAGGTTGCGCGGACAGCTGGCGAGGCCATGCCCAAGGCGATGCCGAGCACCCGGTTCACAATGGGGACGATGTAGGAGAGGCTCTTCCCCGAGCCGGAGCCGGTGCCGGTGGTGACGACGTAGTTGTCGCCGCAGGCGGCAGCTTCGATGGACTCGGCTTGGTGGCGGTGTAGGCGCAGCGGCCGGCCCACCGGATCGGTGTCGGACTTGATGGGGAAGATCTCGCGGCACGGCACCTCGAGCACCCCCTCGTCGACGAGACTGTCGATGTGACCTCCCGGCTCGAAGCTCGGGTTGAGCGAGATCCAGGGTTCGGGCCAGAGCACCCCCCGGTCGAGCTCGGCGCGGACGAAGGCGTCGAGGCCCGGGTCGCCAATCTTGAGGAAGCCCCGGATGAAGTCTCCGTAGACTCGGACGAGCTGTTCTCGCAGGTCGAAGATGTTCATCCGGTCACCCATGCTCCCTCCGCCGGCTCCAACCCGGTCGTCCCGGATGCCCGAGGTGCACTGAGCGGAGCGAGACGTGGTTTCGAGAGGCCGGAACTCGGCGCCCTGTGACCTGAACGGCCCCTCTGAGAGGGGTCGGGGACGACCGGCCGACTCTGAGGCCAGAAGGGCGCACAGCTGTCCGTGTCCGTGGGCCGGATCACGTAACTAGACCCGACTAGAAACCGTGCCTAGCGCCGCGAAATCCCTGCAAACCGTGACTAGACGTGACTAGACGGACATGGCACTCGATCAGGGCTTTTATGCCTCTGACCTGCGAGCCTGAGAGGAGATTCGAACTCCTGACCTGCGCATTACGAGTGCGCTGCTCTACCGACTGAGCTACCCAGGCATCCGCGACCGCCAGGCCTCGGCACATCCCGTTGCACCGGCCGGACGACGGTGAGTCAGTGTACGCGAGCCCGGAGGAGCCAAGGACCCACCGGCGATCGCGTGATGATCGAATCAGGGGCAATGGGACCGGTGGACGTCCAGAGTGGGCGTCACCAGGAAAGGCGGCAGCCTCTCGGAGGTCAGTGCGACCGTGTACGGACCTGTTTGCCCAGTTCAACGGATCGGGGGGCGCCGTGAACATGGAGCCGGGATTCGCAACCAGTGTCACGGGCCTGCAACGCCGCTGCAAGGAGCACGGCGCAAAGTGGTCGGCGGCGCGAAGGACCGCACAGTGATCCCGCCGAGCGCAACGGAGAAGGACAGACGCAGTGGTGTCCACCCTTGGAAGACAGGCGACAGTCGACAGGCTGAAGGCGGTCGTCGAGCTGCGCGACTGCACCACGGCCCAGCTGCAAGAAGTGGCGCGTCTCGCCGAGCGGGTCCAGGTGGGCGAGGGAGAGATCCTCACCCGGGAGGGGCGGATCGGCCGGGAGTTCTTCCTCATCCTCTCCGGCACGGTCGGGGTCACCCAGAAGGGCCGGCGCGTTAACACCCTCGGCCCCGGCGACTTCTTCGGCGAACTGGCCGCCATGAACCCCGGGCCCCGCAACGCGACGGTCACGGCCCTCTCCGATCTCGACGTGTTGATCATCGGGCCGCGCGAATTCGATGCGATGGCCGACATACCTGGGTTCCGGGACGCGCTGTTGAGGATCATGGCCAGGCGGTTGCGCACCGTCGACGCCCGGCTCGCGGCGGCGCTCGACGATCGGGAGCCGGCCGCAGGACCGGAGACCCCTCGTCCGGAGTGACCTTCGGCCTCTTCGCCGACTCACACGACTGACTGCGCGCCCTCCCGTACCCCGATTGCGTACGGTGATGGGGTCCGCAACCGGCACAGATCAGAGAGGTGGGGATGGGCGCACAGACCGACGGCGGCACGCCGGCCGATCCCGGCAATCTGCAAGGGGTGCCGTGGTTCGCCGCCTGCACGGAGGAGCAGCTGCGCGAGGTCGCCCGGATCGCCGAGCGCCTCCACATCCAGGCCGGTGAGGTGATCCTCCGTGAGGGTCGGCTCGGCCGCGAGCTCTTCGTCATCCTCGATGGGACGGCAACGGTGACCCGTGCCGGGCGTATCGTCAACATCCGGCACAGGGGCGACTACTTCGGTGAGCTGGCCGCGATCGAGGCCATGCCGCGCAGCGCCACGGTGACCGCGACGACCGATCTCGACGTCCTGATCATCGGGCCCCGCGAGTTCGAGGTGATGATGGAGATACCCGGTTTCCGTAACGCGCTGCTGACAGGCATGAGTCGCCGCATCCGTGAAGCGGACGACCGGCTGGCGGCCTACCAGGATCGCGAGACCGAGACCGAGCGTTGGACCCGAGGCGGCACCGCCGCCTCCTGACGCCCGGCGTCAGCCCGGCTCAGCCGCCATGCGCGCCAGGCGACGCAAACCCATTCGCAACGCCGACTCCTCGGCACTCCGGAGCAGCACGGCCACCCGCTCGCCCTCATCACGGCCGCGCTGGCGCAACGTCCGGGCCAGCTCCACCTCGGCCGCCGCGACGAACGGGGCCGACCGCATGCGGCGGGCGAGCCGTAGGGCGGCCTCGAAGTGGACCTCCGCCAGCGCCAGGTCGCCGGCTGCACCGGCGAGCAGACCGAGGTAGTGGTCGGCCGGCCCGAAACACGCCGCGGCCGGAGGGCGGATCACGATGGCGGTGCCGGCATACGGGCGCATTTCCTCGTAGACGCGCAAGGCGATGTCCCGCGCCGCGACCCCGAGAGTGCCGCACGCGGCGGCCACAAGCGCCGCGGACACACCCTCGCTCGGGTCGCGGGCGACGCTCTCCCATCCGAGCTTCGAGAGCGAGTGCAGTTGGGCAAGCGCCCCCTCCGTGTCACCCACTTCGGCATGGACCAGGGCGAGTCCGGCCCATACGGTCGGGTAGTCCGCCCGGTCCTGCGCGATCACAGCTGCAAAGATGTCCCTCACAGAGCCGAGTTGGTCGCGCTGCCACCAGGTCCACGTCATCAGCGCCCCGTAGAAGCTGAGCGCCAGCTCGTTGTCCCCGTCGGCCACCTCCGAGGCCCTCTGTCCCAGGGAGTCCCCTGTCTCGAAGTCACCGGCGACGAGGGCCATCATGGCGGCGACGTTGTAGGCGTAGGAGGCCTCGAGAGGATGGGCTGGTCCCGTGTCACGCACCCCGAACCGCGCGATCTCGTCGTTGACGGCGTCGACGTCACCCTGCGCCAACAGCTCACGAACGCACCACATGTGTCCGTGGAGCGCCAGCAGTTCGTCTCCGACATCGTCCGCGATCTCCCCGAGCTCCGTACCGATGGCCAGGCGTTCGGGCGCGGGCTCAATGCCCCACAGCGCGTGCATCCGCGCATTGAGCGCGTACCCGAGCGCGCCGCGGTCGCCGAGGAGTCGGGCCATGGCCACCGCCGCTGTGCTGAGGGCGAGTGAACGCTCAACCACGTTCGGCGTAGGCGCGCCAGCGGAGTAGACGGTGACCAGCCCCAGCCGCGCCGTCACCATGGCGCGGAGGTGGGAGTCCTCTTGCGGGAGCACGGCGCTTGCTTCCTCGAGCAGGTGGATCTGGTCCTCGCTTGC
>Ga0187879_10003022_pt1 | contig 11323 bp, 11 predicted proteins | sample June2016WEW_19_1_FD_132423 | JGI IMG/M metagenome (GOLD analysis project Ga0187879, IMG submission 132423) | Peatland microbial communities from SPRUCE experiment site at the Marcell Experimental Forest, Minnesota, USA - June2016WEW_19_10 | ecosystem: Environmental > Terrestrial > Soil >... | reverse complement strand
GCTCTGGAAAACTCAGGTGAAGAACGAGGCGCGGTCTTTAGCGGCGCTCACGGCGCCGGTAGTCGCTGAAGGAATCACCACGCCGACCGGCATTCGCAACCTGGTATACGTGGCGGGAAGCTCCGACAATATCAGCGCCATCGACGCCAAGACGGGTGAGTTGGTGTGGAGCCAGACCTTTGAAACTCACGTGCTGCCCAAGGACCAGGGCATGTGGCTGTGCCCGAACAACCTGAATGCCACGCCCACCATTGATAAGGCCCGTGGCTGGATCTACGTCGTCGCCGCGGACGGCAAGTTCTACGGCCTGGACCTGGGCACCGGTCAGACGCGCTTCGGCCCCGTCCAGTTCGTGCCGCCTTACGCCAAGGATTGGAGCCTGAACCTTTCGAATGACATCGTCTACACATCAATCTCCCAGGGTTGCGGCGGCGCGACGTCAGGAATTTATTCCATCAACATTCGGAAACCCACACAGCCCGCGATTCACGATTTGCTGGTGGCCAAGGGCGGGGCCGGGATCTGGGGCCGGGGCGGAGTTGTTCTCGGCAGCGACGAACGGATCTACGCCTCCACGGGAGACGGGAATTTCGATCCTTCAGCGGGCGAATACGGCAGCACCATTTTCGCGGCCAGTCCTGGAGACCTTAAACTGATTGACTATTACTCACCTTTGAACTACGAGCAGATCACGCAGTACGATCTGGACATCGCCGCCTCCAGTCTCCTATGGCTGCCGTATCGCAGCCATCGGCTGGTGGCGGGGGGCGGCAAAGAAGGCGCCCTCTACCTGCTGGATGCTGATGCGTTGGGCTCCGCTGATCATCAAACGCCCCTTTACCGCCAGAAGCTCGCCAACGACCAGCTGGAATTTCAAATGATGGGCATCTGGGGCGAACTCTCAACCTGGCGGGACGAAGAGGGTCACACCTGGATTTATGTGCCGATCTGGGGGCCGATCTCAAAGGAGGCTCCGCGGTTCCCGGTGACGCAGGGTCCGAATCCCCACGGTAGTATCCTGGCATTTAAATTGGAAACGAGCCCCACGACCAACCTGCCGACGCTCGCCCCGGCCTGGGCTTCCGCGGATTTTGACGTTCCCGAGCCTGTCGCCATCGCGAGCGGCGTGATGTTCGCTCTCTCCACCGGCGAGAACACGGCGCAGGTTTCGGGGCCCGGCGTTTGGAATCAACCCGGGCACACTATTCTCACGGACGAGCAGCGCACCCTGAATACTCACCGCGCAGTGCTGTATGCGCTCGACGCGAAAACCGGCCGCGTCCTGTACCAAAGCGGGGACGCCATCGCCACTTGGGTTCACTTCAGCGGGTTGGCCATTGCCGGCGGCCGGGTGTACGCGGTTGACCACGATTCAAACTTATATTGCTTCGGCTTGACCGAGCACTGATGGCTGATTCTGGTACGCAGCCAGGATGAAGGCACGGTAATAAACGATCCTGGAAAGTGAGTCTCAGGCCGAACTGAATGTTCTGCGGTCCGCTCGCGCTCGTGACCGCGCCGAATCCGCAGGCGAACGGCCCAGGGCATCCCGGGCTCCCCACGGGTAAACAGGGGTTGCCCCGGGGGCTCATACAAGGAAAGCGCCTCGTAAATGTACGGTTGAAAATGTTGAAGAACTCGGCCCTGAAGTCGAGGATTGCTTCTCCACCAGCAGTTGTGTCTTTTTACCGATCGTGACGTCCTCAGACTAGCGCCGCGTTTGCGATATGGCTGTGTGGCAACCGTTAATAGATCTCCAAGCATCGGCTTGTAAGTTGGGGGTAAGATAAAAGCAGGTTTGGGACGAGAGTGCGAAATGCGGTAACTCATGGAAGAGGACTAATGAATCCACAAACAGATGTCCACGGCACGAAGCCCCGCGCGGGAGCGTCGGTCTCCTCACGCTTCGCGGTAGTGGCGACCGCGGCCGTGGCCGCGCTCGGCGGTCTGCTTTTCGGCTACGACACCAGCGTCATTTCAGGAGCGATGTTGTTTTTGAAGGCAGATTTTCACCTCACTGACACACAGCTCGAATTCGCGGTGGGCATCGCCTTGGCGGGCGCGCTCGCGGGAGCCGCGCTGGCCGGATATCTCACCGATCGGTTTGGCCGGCGGAGCGTGTTGATTCTCACCGGGATCGGCTTCGGCATTTTCGCAATCTGGAGTGGCCTGGCAACCGGACTGACTACGTTCGTCCTGGCCCGGTTCTTAGTTGGGGTTTGCATCGGCATCGCTTCACTGGTGACTCCACTTTATCTTTCGGAAATGTCTCCGGCGCGCATCCGCGGCGCGCTTGTGTCGCTCAATCAGCTCGCTATAACCCTTGGAATCGTCGCCGGCTATTTCGTTGATTACGCGCTTGCCCCCTCGCAAAACTGGCGATGGATGTTCATCACTGCCTTCCTGCCATCGGTCGCCTTGTTGGTAGGGATGATCTTCCTGCCTGAGAGCCCTCGCTGGCTGGCGCGAGCGGGATTCCGCGAGCGGGCGCTTGAAAACTTTCGCCGCCTGGGGCGCGGCGACGAGGCAGAGGCTGAGATGAGAGACGTCCAGCAGGTGCTCGAGGAAGAGCAGGAAGGATTCGGCATCCTGCTGCAGCCGGGCTTTCGCGTAGCAGTGCTGGTTGGGATCGGGCTGGCCGTATTCCAACAGATCACAGGCATTAACACCATCATCTACTACGCTCCAAGGATTCTGGTGATGTCCGGCTATCCTTCGGCGAAGGCTGCCATTCTCGCCACCGCCATCATCGGCATCGTCAACGTCCTGATTACTATCGTATCGATCCTCCTGGTGGATCGGCTGGGGCGGCGTTTCCTCCTGCTCACCGGCACAGCGGGAATGACCATCGCGCTGGCGCTGGTGGGGTTTTCGTTTCACGGGCACGCCAGTGGCATGGCGGTATTCTATGAGGTGATCTTCTACGTCGTGTCCTTCGGCATCGGGCTTGGCCCGGTGGTTTGGCTTCTCATCTCGGAGATCTATCCCACCAAAATTCGCGGCAAGGCAATGTCGATTGCGACGCTCTCGGTTTGGGGGGCCAATTGGGTGGTGGCCGGGACCTTTCTTTCCCTGATCAACGCGGCAGGGCCTGCCGGAACATTCTGGATCTTCGCGGGGATCTGTGTGCTGGCCTTCTTCTTCTGCCTGGCTTTCGTTCCGGAAACTAAAGGGCAGTCGCTCGAGGACATCGAGCGGCACTGGAAGCAAATCGCATCGCGACAGGCTCATTCCTGAAGTGAGAAAGCGCGGCGCGGGAGTTCGGATCAAGCTTGGAAGCGAGGCCAGAATGAAGAGGGAGCCTCCGCCACCGTCTCCGTCAAAACTCCGGACAGCGGTAAAGGAATTACAGCACCATTCGGCGCACTCAAGGGTTGCAACCTTGAAATAAAAATCCATCGCGGCTCTACCCTGCCTTCTAAAGTCTCGAGTTCTTCCCCGCATATATACCTTGACAAGCATATACCGTGTGGAGTATAAGAAGGGAGTGGACTCTGTATTTGAAATCATTGCGGAGCCGAACCGCCGCGCGATCTTGAGCCTCCTGGTCACGTCCCAACACTCGGTGGGAGAGATCGAGCGGCAGCTTCGTATGCCGCAGCCGAGCGTGTCAAAGCACCTGCGCGTGCTGCGCGAGGCCGGTTTCGTTGAATCCACGGTGGACGCACAGCGCCGTCTCTACCGGCTGAAGCCGGGACCGCTTCAGGAGATCGACGCCTGGCTGGCTCAGTTCCGCCGGTTCTGGTCCGCTCACGTGGATGCTCTCGAACGCCACCTCGACCGCATGGACCCATCGACATCAAGCAAAAGGAAGACAAGGACAGGACGACGCGGCCCAAACCGCGAACCTCACAAAGGAGAACCGAAATGAAAATCAAATTGGCAACCGTATACGTGGACGACCAGGCGAAGGCCCTGCGCTTCTATACGGAGGTACTGGGCTTTGCCAAGAAGAGCGATTTCAGCCAGGGCCCCTATCGCTGGCTGACCGTAGCCTCGCCCGAGGAACCGGACGGCACTGAGCTGCAGTTGGCGCTGAACTCGAACCCCGCGGCCCAAGCGTATCAGCAGGCGATGTTTCAGCAGAATCAGCCCGCGGCCATGTTCTTCACCGACGACGTTAAGGGCGACCACGAGCGCACCAAGGCCCGCGGCGCCGAGTTCATGATGCCGCCCACTGACGTGCACTACGCGACCATCGCCATGCTGAAGGACACCTGCGGCAATCTCATCCAGCTCACCGAGCTGAAGCGCTGGTAAGGGCGGCCGTTCAGCAGCATGGCGGCCCGCGGGGCGACGACGGCCACGGACCCGAGGGATCAATCAACACTAACGAAAAGGAAGACGAGGAGACGAAGATGACCGAACGCGAGCTGTACGAACCGGGTCCGGACCGCGGGGCCGAGATTCGAAAGGGCGGCGAGAAGTGGACGCTCATTCTCGCGAGAGAGCTGCGCCACTCGCCGGAAAAGGTCTGGCAGGCGCTTACCGACCCAGCGCATCTGCGCGAGTGGGCGCCCTTCGAGGTCGATGGGAGCCTGGGTGCAATCGGCACGGTGAAGCTCACCTGGACGGGAACGCCCACGCCGATTGAAACAAGAGTGACGCGAGCCGACGCTCCCAAGGTGCTTGAGTACGGCGATACCCGGTGGGAACTTGAAGCCTGGGGTGGCGGCACACGTCTGACGCTGTGGCACAACATCGATCGCCGCTTCATCGCGTGGGGCGCCGCCGGCTGGCACATCTCGTTCGACGTCCTCGATCGCTTCCTCGCCGGTGAGCCGATCGGCCGCATCGCCGGCGCCGAGGCTATGAAGTTCGGCTGGCAGCGGTTGGTCGCCGAATACGCCAGGCAGTTCGGTATTGAAGCGCCCAACTGGCCGCCTAAGGCAGCTCAAAAGCCGTGAATCGAAGGGATCGCAACACAATGAATAGAGGAGGTCTCAATGAACTGGAACAAATGGATTCGACAGACCCATCGCTGGGTTTCCATTGCCTTCACGTTAGCCGTGATCGTCAACTTCATCGCCGTGGCACAGAAGAAGGAGACCTTCTGGGTGGGCTTCTCGGCGCTGCTTCCGCTCGCCTTGCTCCTGCTCACCGGCCTGTACATGTTCGTGCTGCCGTATGCGAGCAAGTGGCGTAGCGCGCGAGTCGCCGACTGAATTAGCGGCGGCCGCACCACGATCGCTTACAGGTGCGGGGCCATAAGCGCTAACGTGGGCTGGCGCACAGCGCTAGCTGTGCGTTTTGCAAGAAACCGCAGAGCGGGTAGCGCAGACTCCCTGCAGTTGGGACTCTGTGGCTTTCCGCTGGGGCATTTTAGTCTAGGCGCATTAATCGCAGAGGCATTATCCAACGTCGAAATCCACAGAGTCGAAGGTGACAGGCTCCCACTTGCGGAGGTTGCCGGTCACGCTGAGCGCAGCTAAACTAGATTCGGGAGCTGGAGGTGTACATGAACAGGCCTGTCGCGGTGGAATCTGCCTCCGCATTATTCGACAAGAAGATCAAGGAACTTGGGGACTGGCGCGGGAAGACGCTCGCGAAAGTGCGCGAAATCATCCGCGCGGCAGACCCTGAGATCGTGGAAGAGTGGAAGTGGGTGAAACCCACGAACCCTGGAACGCCGGTCTGGTCCCGCGGCGGCATTGTCTGCACGGGGGAGACGTACAAGGACCATGTCAAGATGACCTTTGCCAAGGGAGCTGCGCTCGTGGACCCTTCAGGTCTATTCAACTCCAGCCTCGAGGGGAACGTCAGGCGCGCCATCGACATCCACGAAGGCGACAAGGTCGATGAGGCGGCATTGAAGGATCTCATCCGCGCTGCGGTGGCGCTCAATCTTGAGGGCAAGAGCAAGCCAAAGCCCCGGAGAGCGAGCGGCAAGCGGGTCGGCGAGTAACCTGCCCCGCTTTAATGTCGATGATGAGCCGATTGGCCGGAACCCCCTCACCCGGCGCGCCCCGGCTGAAGAAAGCGCCGGCTGCGGTCCACCGTCTCCCCCAAAAGGGGAGCGGGTCATTGTCAAGGGTTGGACGGGACAAGGCGCTAGCTTCATCCGAAGTCCCCGCCATATCTTTCCGATATCGAACGAAACACCAACCGAAGAGCCGGAAGCGGGAAAATCGCACGTGCGGTTCCGAATGGAACCACGACGGCCACGCTGGAATATGTCTGGGAGCGCACACCTAACGGCGACGGCTTGGCAGAAACCGGCCGAGTTGCAATATTCAAAAAGAGTGACAAACTATGGGCAGGTCGAAGGACCAGGGGGCGGAGAGGTACGATGAACAGATCATCAGTCATCCGATTCGGCGTTCTGCTGCTCGCTCTCGGATTGATCATCTTCGAACGGGAGTGGATTTGGAACTCCGCCTATTTCCTGTGGATACACTTTTATTGGTTCGTCTCGAAGTTCTGGCAGTTTTGATCATCGTCCGCGATCGGATGGTGGAAGTCGCAAAGCAAATGACCGCACACTACTGAGGGTTCCATAATATAGTGACGGACCGACCCCCTCACCTGGCGCTGCGCGCCACCCTCGCCCCCTTGGGGGAGAGGGGCGGGGGAGTGAGGGGGTATGTCACTTAATTCTGCAATCCTCAGTAGGTGAGTCAGAACTCTGCGTTATCTTTCTTGGCACCCCTTCCGGACGTACCCCTTTCTTGACCGATGGCGGGAGGACACCTATACTCTTTCGTGGCGTCGAACCGCGGAGATTCGACGATCGACCGTGGCGACAGCCCTGGGGGGAAAATGACGGAGTTCGCGTACCTTGTAAAACCTCGAGTCGTGCCGCCGCTGCATGCGCGGTTCGCTCCAGCCGTATTGGCTAATCACGCCTACCTCGAGGAGGTCCGGGCGAGCGGCGCTGGAGTTCCGTTGATCGTTGCGCTCGAACGTCACGCCGGATTCGTTTCCGTTTACAAGACCTGGTGTTTCGATGAAAAGCACGAGGCGTCGCATTTCAACTTGCGCTTTGCGGAGCGCCTGGTGAAGTTTCTTCTCTGGATGCACGGAGGATGGAAGATCATCGTCGGCGGGCCGCGCAGCGTTGGCGAGCACATCCAGCAGGCTTATTCGGCACAAGGCCTGCGCGCTTTCGACGCGGAGTTCTTCGGAGGTGTGTATCAGCACCCGTTCACGGTGGAGGTGACCAGCGCTGAAAAAATCCCTGAGCCCTCGGAGGGCGCCATGGCTTTGGGGAGGCACCTCGAAGGCTGCCGCATCGGATTCGACCTCGGAGCTACGGACCGCAAGGCCGCGGCCGTGATCGACGGCGAACCGGTTTTTACCGAGGAGGTGGTCTGGGATCCCCGCAACGCCGTGGACCCCAGCTACCACTACAACGAGATCATGGCGGGTCTTAAGTCGGCGGCCGAACACCTGCCTCGCGTCGACGCCATCGGAGGCAGTTCCGCCGGTATCTACATCAACAATCGCCCTCGCGTCGCGTCCCTCTATCGCGGCGTGCCCAAAGACCTTTTCGAGACTCGCGTAGGAAATCTTTTCCTCGACATGAAGCGTGCCTGGGGCGATATCCCGTTCGAAGTGGTCAACGACGGCGAGGTGACGGCGCTGGCAGGCTCCATGTCACTTCAGGATAACGCCGTGCTGGGGATCGCTCTGGGTTCGAGCGAAGCGGGAGGGTACGTCACCGAGACGGGCGAGTTAACTACTTGGTTAAACGAACTCGCCTTCTGTCCCGTGGACTATGACACCGAGGCTCCGATCGACGAGTGGTCAGGCGATCCGGGTTGCGGCGCTCAGTACTTTTCCCAGCAGGCGGTCTTCCGGCTGGCGCCCGAGGCGGGAATCAAGCTGGACCCGCGCCTCGGCCCCGCGCAGCAACTCAAGGCGGTTCAGGAAATGGCGGATTCCGGCGAGCAGAATGCCAGACAGATCTTCGAGACCATCGGCTGCTACGTCGGCTACGGCATCGCTCACTATGCGGATTTCTACGTGCTTCGCAATGTCCTGATCCTGGGCCGCGTGACCTCGGGCGAGGGCGGAAACATCATCCTCAACCGCGCCCAGGAAGTGCTGCGGACGGAATTCCCCGAACTGGCCCAAAAGATCAGAGTCCGGCTTCCGGATGAAGCCACACGGAGGGTCGGCCAGGCCGTGGCGGCAGCCAGTTTGCCGGCAGCGAAGTAGGCAGATGGGCAGGTGGGCAGCTCGGCAGTTGCGATGACACATTATTTGAAAACAATTACTTAATAAGGCAATATACTATCAGGCATACACCACTTGTAATAGACAAGAGAAAATAGGACTGGGAACCGGAAACAGGGGATTAGCTGGCGGACGTAGGTATCACTTCCCTAATCCCAATTCCCCAATCCCTGTACTTAAGGAGGAAGCGGATGGAGTTACATAATTCTGGAGCAGAAATTTACGTCGCGGACGGCTCTTCTGTGGATGCGGCCCTCGAGCGGACGACACATATGGGCGTGGCGGCCCATCAGGACGACCTGGAGATCATGGCCTATCATGGCATCCTCGAGTGCTTTGGCAAGCCGGACAAAGGATTTGCCGGCGTGACGGTCACGAACGGCGCGGGCAGCCCCCGCGACGGGCTCTATGGGCGATATTCAGACGAGGGAATGCAAGTGATCCGGCGCAAGGAGCAGAAGAAAGCAGCCTACGTGGGTGAGTACAGCGCCCATGTTTTCCTGGACTACTCGAGCGGCGCGGTCAAGGATCCCAAAGACTCCCCCGTGGCGGAAGACCTGAAGCTCATCATCGCGGCCGCGAAGCCCCAGGTGATTTACACCCACAACCTCGCTGACAAGCACGACACGCACGTTGCCGTCGCGCTGCGCGTGATTCAGGCCTTGCGCGAACTGCCCGCCGATTCACGGCCCCAACACCTCTACGGCTGCGAGGTCTGGCGCAATCTCGACTGGCTGAACGACGACGACAAGGTCGTCTTCGACGTGGACGGCCACGAGAACTTGGCCACGTCGCTGGTGGGTTTGTTCGATTCGCAAGTGGCCGGCGGAAAGCGCTACGACCTGGCCGTCATGGGCCGCCGGAGGGCCAACGCTACATTTCTAGCCTCCCATGGCGTCGACAAGTCGACGTCGTTGATTTATGCCATCGACCTGACCCCGCTGATGGACCCCAAGGCCGATGTGAAGGAATACGCTCTGGGCTACATCGACCGCTTTGCCCAGGAGGTCTCCGGCCGGCTGGCGAAGCTGCTCTGATCCACCCCACGCTACCTGCACCTTCGGCCACGCACCTTGCGGAAAGGCCGCCCTCTCCCGTGGCGAGAGGGCTTTAGCTTGGCTTCGGTTAACGTCCGCATCCCCGTATACCTAAAGAACCCGTTCTGAGTCGAGCAACAGCGTAACCGGCCCGTCGTTCACAAGCTCGACCTCCATCATGGCCTGGAACTGTCCCGTCTGGACGGTGACACCGCCGGCTCGCGCTGCAGCCACGAAAGCTTCGTAGAGCGCGCACGCCGCTTCCGGCCGGGCCGCCTGATCGAAACTCGGCCGGCGGCCCTTTCGGCAATCGCCGTAAAGTGTGAACTGGGAGACGCAGAGCAGTTGCCCATTCGTATCCAGCAGCGACAGGTTCATGCGCCCTTGCGCGTCGTCAAAGATGCGCAGGTTGAGGATCTTGTCGGCCAGTGATTGCGCATCTTTGAGGGTGTCGTCTTTCCCGACGCCCAGGAGCACAACCATCCCTTTGCCGACCGCGCCCACCACACGGCCCTCGACGCGCACTTCCGCCTTGATCACTCGTTGGACAACAGCCCTCATCGCCGCACCCTCCCCCAGCAGAGACAGCCCTCCGCCGCCCTTTGCGCAGTCACTATTCTAGACGCAAAGTCGTCAGTAAAGCCAAGGGCCTCCATCGAAGGTCAGGTGATTCCGGCGAAAGCGGGAGTCCCTTGTTTCTCGGAGTGACAATGGTCCCCCACTGCCGCGGGTGCGACGAATTTTGACTTCCACATTGCCGGATGGGGCCGCGTCTCCAATACGACCTGGGCGACGCCGTCTATTTTTCAGGCTTTTAGGCCCATTCTGTGGCCGGGCTGCGACACTATGTCAGAGCTTGGCCACAGTTAGAACCACCAGGTGCCTCGCGCAAATATGCAGACTTTTGCATATATGTGTCAAATTGCGTCACCTGCGAACCATTTTTTCACATTGTGAAAACGATGTGTTACTTTATCGTCAATATATACAATGACATAAGAAAATTCTTATCATCTGTTCCACCTTTTCCCATGGTACCAATTCCACATGATAGGCTACGTTCATGGAGCAAGAGATCCGAGCTAAAGCGGGGCAGGCGGCAAAAACGGCAGGAGCCTACCTGCCTGAAACGCTGTCGAGCCTCGCCGAGCCGGTTTTTTCGCTTCCGTTGTTTTTTTTGCCCTGCCGGCGTCTTCGTTCAACTGCCACCGCAGGTGCGGAGGCTGAAGGCAGGTTCAAGGTGATTTCCCCTCCTGGCAGGAATGGGGTAAGGGGTGGCGAACAAGAATTGTGGACCCGTTTGGCCAACCCGCCCCCTTCCGATCAAGGAGGGCATCCACGGAGAAGAAAGGTTATAGAAACGATTCATGATCAAATTCTTTCAGCAGCTTTTTTCCGAGTCAGGTGAGGCTAGTTTCAGCCGTTTGGGGGCGTTTATCGCGCTGTCATTTGCATGCGGCTGGATCACCTACCTGGTGCTTCGCAATCATATCATGCCAAGCCTGGAGGGCCTGACGTTCTTCATCGCGGCGCTCTACGGGTTGGGCAAGGCCAACGAGACGCTGCAACGCCTGTTTGGGGGCAAGTAATGGGAACCACCAAGCCGCCATCGCCGACAACCGACTTGAGCGCTCTTCGCAGCGCCGCCAGCAAGCTGTCAAGCCTCAGCCTGGTGCAGGGCCTTTTGAGGATCGCGCCGGGCCTGCCGCTGGCCGCCCTGGCCGCTGCGGTCATCATGTTCTTTGCCTGGTCGTGCGAGCACCGGGCGCGGCAGCGCGAAGCGACCGAGGCCCAGCAGATTAAGAAGCAAAGCGCGGAACAGATTTCGCACTTGCAGCAACAGGCCTCGAGCGCGCTTAAGGACGCCCACCAGAGCGCCCAGGCGGCGAAGGAACTCGAGGGCCAGCGGCAACAGCTTGCGCGCAAGGCCGATGCATTACAACAGAGTCTCGAGTCACTCCGCAGCCAGCAGCTTGCGCACGAAAACGAGCTGGCCAGCCTGACAACCGAGGAAGTGGTGAAACGGGTGATGGCTCGGCTGCAACAGCAGGTGTCAGGTGTCAGGGGCCAGGGGCCGGGGAAAGAAGCTGCCAGCTCCGAGGCCTCAG
>Ga0187879_10003021_pt1 | contig 11326 bp, 3 predicted proteins | sample June2016WEW_19_1_FD_132423 | JGI IMG/M metagenome (GOLD analysis project Ga0187879, IMG submission 132423) | Peatland microbial communities from SPRUCE experiment site at the Marcell Experimental Forest, Minnesota, USA - June2016WEW_19_10 | ecosystem: Environmental > Terrestrial > Soil >... | reverse complement strand
GCGTACCCGCAACGGGAGCAGCTTCGATGAGGACAAGTACGGCGAGAACATCTCCATGGATTGGGAGGATGTGCTCACCGACGAAACCTTCACCAACAACGTTGAGAACCACTTCTTCGGAGGTCCCGTTTATGGTTCAATGTATCAAGCGTATGCTTCCCTCAACCCCCAAACCGGGGCATGGCCAAATTTCTATCGTGGATATCGAGCCAACGAAGTTGCCATGTACATTCAGGACGACTGGCGGATTCGTCCCCGCCTGACCGTGAACTTGGGGGTGCGCTGGGAGTATTTCGGCCCGCCGCACAATTTCCAGTCCGGTGTCGATGCCAATTTCTATACCGGCGTGCCGCTTCCGTTCGCAAATCCCTGCGTACCAGCCTCAGCGGGGGGAACCTGTACCAGCACCCCTAACCCATTCCTGCCAACCAATAGTCCGTATTACGGTTCGTTCGCCACTGGTGTTGTGGAGCAGAGGAACCACGACCTGTGGAACAAAGACTTGGATAACTTTGGTCCGCGCCTCGGGTTTGCCTATGACGCGCTGGGGAACCAGAAAGTGGTTGTGCGGGGTGGATTTGGAATTAACTACGACCGTCTCTACAACAACATTTTCGAGAACATCCGTTTCAATCCGCCCTTCTTTGCGCTTGGCGAGCTGGGCTACTACAGCCCCAGCCAGGTGCCGGTTACCAACTCTGTGGCCGCGCCCCTGGTGACCTATCCATTCACCGGCACTTCGTCGTACTTGAATTACCGATTGGCTCCCTCGATCCGCGCCATGGATCAGAACCTGGTGACCCCCTACTACGAACAGGCCCACCTCGGCGTGCAGTACCAACTCGGCAGGGACTTCGTATGGGAGTCGAACTACGTGGGCACCTTTGGTCACAAGTTGATCGGCGTCTTGGGCCGGAACATTTACGACGGCGAATACGTGGGTGCCGGATACGCCACCTCCCCAATTAACCCGAACTACGGCAACATCAACTTCCGCACGAATTGCTGCGACTCGAACTACCACGCCCTGCAGACGACCCTGCGCAAGCGCTTTTCGAGTGGCCTGCAGTTCAACGCCAACTACACTTTTTCGAAGGCGATGGATGACATCAGCGATGCCTTCTACACCAAGAACGGAAGCATCAACTACTACCCGACCGACAGCGAGAACCCTCACTTCGACTACGGCCCGGCGGACTTCAACGTGAAGCACAGGATCGTGGCCAGCTTCGTTTATGACCTGCCGTTCGCGAGATCGAACCGGTGGATCGGAGGCTGGAACGTGTCGGGAATCGTCTCGTGGCAGACCGGCGCTGACTTCTCGGTCAATGACAGTTCTGTGGACAGCAACGGAGACAGCCAATTCAACGACCGGGCGAACTACATCGGCCCCGGTTCGATTAAGAGCGACATCAACCACAGCCATGAGCCGTGGCAAGGTTATCTGAATGACCCGAATGGCGCCTACTGGGGAATGCTAAACGCACCGAGCTCAACGGCCACTCGAATTGCGATACCATGCCCAGCAACCGTCAACATGGGCTTGTGGTGCGAGGGACAGGCTCTTGGCCAGATGGAACGTAACACGCTGGTGGGCCCGGCTTTCTTCAACACCGACTTCGGCATAAAGAAGACGTTCAAGATCACGGAGAAATCGTCGTTCCGGTTGGAAGGCAACTTCTTTAACCTCTTCAACCACCCGAACTTCTATGCTCCAGACGGCAACCTGAACGATGGGACGTTTGGAATGTCACTTTCGACGTTCCCTCAGCGGGTTACTCAGTTGGCGGCGCGGTTTGACTTCTAACCAAAGCGGAGTTCGCAAACACTTCACACGAAGTGGTTCCGGGTGTGGTTTCGACTTCGGGTCCGCGGGACAAGCGGAACGCGTTTGAGCTCCCGAGGCTGGCGGGAGGCAAACCCATGCGCATATTGTGAAAAAGGCTTGCTACTTCCCTATGTTCAGAACCCATGCTGAATTCTGACAACAATTCTTATTGACAGGGCGGGCCGTTCGAGTGCAAGATTCTTCGACTGGGGTTGCAGGGGTGTTGGACGACGAGGCGTTAGGATTGCAGATGCGAGCGTGGTTTTCGCTCGTGCCAGGACTTTTGTAAACTCAGTCTCCCCCCGGTCCCAGATTCTTGTTTCGAGCCCATCGGAAATCGTGCACCACGGCGCACTGATCGAAATCACCGGGGTGGTCACCAACGGTTCGTCGAGCACACCGGTAAGCCTTAAGCTGTGCGGAAGAGGACCGTCGAATCCGGGAAACAAGGCAGTGGAACCTGACAGGCAGTGGAACTTAAGTGGAACTTAAAAGGAGATTCGGTTATGCAGAGCACCATACTGAAGCGTGTCGCCCTGCTGATGGACAAATGGCGCTCCGCGCGACTCTCGTTCTCCTCTTTGCTGCTTGCTGGCTTCGCATGCGCCACAATTCTGAGCGTCGCATCCTTCGCGCAAAATCCACTCAACTTCGGCAACAATGTTTTTGTAACCGGCGATTACCTCGTCGCCGGCGCGTACGGGGTGAATACGAATTTCACGACCATAAACGGGGCCAGTTACACCACTGGCGTGATTTCAGTGCCGGATCCGAATCCCGGCATCACTGGGGCAAATCAGGTTCCCACGGGCGCGCAGGTTGTTGTTGCGTTGCTGTACTGGCAAACGATCGAAAAGGCGGGAGTCGCGGCCGGTGCCAACGGATCGGGCCAAAATGGGTATTTCAGACCGCTGTTGTATTCCAAGAGCGGGGGCCCGGCGGCACCGGGTTACGCGATTTCGGGAACGAACGTAAGCCCCAGTAGCAATGTTTCCTGGGGTCCTGGCGGCTGCTCCGCCACTTCCACAGGGAATGTGCTGCGGACCTACCGCGCAGACGTGACTGGCGGCCTGCCGGTCGATGCCAATGGCAATTCGATAGCGAACGGCAGCTTCGAAGTCCGCTTGCCGAGCGCGGTTTTGTCACCCCCATACACTTTGGGTGTCACTCTTGTTGTTATTTATCGCATTCTTTCGGGCGCGGGCGGACCGCAAATTCCGCTGAACGCGATCGTCCTCTTAGACGGCGACTACTCCCCGGCAAAGCCCACATTGACCATGACGCAAAACCTGTGGGGATTCTATGACGCTGCGCAAAATCCAGTATCTCGGCTGACTGCCATCGTTGGTAACGGCAACCTCTTAAACTACCAAACTGTTTACTTGAACAGTAAGGCGCTCCCGTCTCTCTATGGCAAGCTGCCCCAATTCCCCGGATACTACGGATTCTGGGACAATCCGACGTGGACATTCAACAGCACGAGCAAGAATCCTGCGAATCCAGTGACGGGGGGCTCCAGCTCCGCGACCACGGAGGTAGTGCCATTTTCCGGTGACCAAGGATGCGTCACGGGGGGCGCGGTTATCTTCAGCACTACGGTCCAAAACAGCGATAACGATGGCATTCTGGACGCGTGGAAAGAGAGCAGTCCTCCGGGCTATTGCGATGCCTCTGTCAACAATGGAGTGTGCAACAAAGGGAGTTCAACAGACCCGGGGTGGGTGACCCTCCCCGGCGCAACGCATGGCGAACAGGATGTATTCCTTCAATACGACTACATGTGCACTAAGATCAGCGGTACCCCCCCCGGGTGTGTCACAGGAGATGGAGTTAATTATTCCTTCGATCCGCGCTTGGCGGTGGACACACAGGCCAGCTTAACTCCTCCGTATCCTACTGCTGTTGATAAGGTCGTCGCCTCGTACGCCAACGAAAGCGGCAGCAAAGCCAAGCATTCACCCATCGTCCTGCATGCAATTCCTGGCAACGCTATCCTGGAATCTCAGGCATCCTGCACTGATACTGCTACTCCGCTTACCTGCCCATTTCCCAGTGAGCCCGGCACCGTTGGGTTCAGGGAAGGCCTCGCTTACATTCAGAATCAGACTGTTGACTCAACAACGGGCCTGCTTGGTTGCAACCACAGCACGGATGCAACCTGCATTCCCGTCTTCCAGCACGGAAAGAAGGACAGCTATCACTACGCATTATTCTCCCATGGAGTGGGCCTGCCGAATTGGTTCTTATCCGATGGATCGCTTGCAAGCGTGGTGCAAACCGGCAACACGGTGACATTTACGACGAAGTTGCCCCATGGCATCAGCCGGATAGTCGCGTCGGCGACAGGCGCTACTGCGACCGACACCCTGTGCTCGAACGGCCGAGTCACAGTCGTGTTCGCGAGTACCAACCCCAACTTGAATGGCACTTTCTGCGTTCTATCGAGCCCCGCACCCACAGCGACCACGTTCGCCATAACCGTACCCGGCAGCGCAACCAACTTCACCTACACTTCCAAGACCGATGGCAACCTGTCGGTGGCGAACGGGCAGGTTAACAGCATGTCCGGATATTCCGACGTGGGTGGAATGCACTCGGTTATCTCGCTCGGCTACGGGGGCTGGGGTCCGCCAAACGTTGCCACGTCCGACGGCAACAAATGGCAAATAAAGGCGGGAACGCTGATGCACGAGTTAGGGCACACGATGGCCCTGACGCATGGCGGAATCTTTCTCAACAACCAGCCGGCGAATCCAAACGACTACACGCCCACCTTCGAAGCCAACTGTAAGCCCAACGTGCAAAGCAGCATGAGTTACCTGTTCCAGTTTAATCTTCTGCAGGTGCCCGGTGAGTTTAATGCAGCGGGCCAGCCCCTGACGGTGGTGGACTATTCCGAGGATCCGCAAACCGCTGGGGCTATCCCCACGCTTACGAAGAGCTCGCCTTTAGGGCCGGGGACCTTGGACAATTTGACTTACGGATTAACGGCTGGGTTCGAACTTACAAGCTACGCCGGAGGCACCTCGACGACACCGCATTGTGACGGCACACCCATTCTTGCCACTGATCCTGATAAGGGGATGAGCTACGTCCAATTTTCGCCGTCCGCCTTTTTCTGGTCGGCCGCAACTGGCGAGGACATCAATTTCGATGGCAACATCACAGACGTTCTGCATCCGCACAATGAATGGGAAGGCACGCCGGCACAGAATGGCGTAGGCCCGGCGATTGGTCTTAATCTGCAGCAGGTCAGCGCGCTCGGCACTGTCACTGCAATTGGGCCCGGTGGTGAGTCGGGCGGTCCCAAACCGGCAGGGGGCGGAGGCGGTCTGCAGCCAGTAGGGGGCGGAGGCGGTCCCAAGCCAGCAGGGGGCGGAGGCGGTCCCAAGCCAGCAGGGGGCGGAGGTTCCAGCGCAGAGATTACCCACCAAGAGGCCACTTCTTACGCGGCAAATCCCTATGGTTTAGCCATAGTGCAGGAGGAAGCTTCGCCGCGGAAAGTAGATCTGAGCTGGCTTTACTCCAGCCCATTCACGGTTCAGAGCTACAACATCTATCGGGCGATTGGCCCGACCGGCGCGTTTACTCTCTATGCCAGCGTTCCCGGTTCTCCGACCACGTATCAGGACACAAATGTGCCGTGCAACTCGAATGGCTACTTCTACAGAGTCACTGCGGTCACCCTCAACGACTCGAACCAGCCGCAGGAGAGCGTGCCTTCGAACACTGTGCCTGCAGCTGGTCAGGATCTAGTAACGGGCTGCTACGTTGTAAGCAGCATCACGGTACAGGCAAGTGGCGTCCAGGGAACCATCGTGCCCATCACGTTGACACTGACGGACGACTTCTATGCAACCCCGGCCAACGGGTGGGCAAGTGCCGCCGCGGGCAACCCGGTGACCAACTTGAAGGCAAGCACACTTGTTGCCAACGGTCCGCTTCCGGGAAACTGCACAGTGAACGGCTCGACCACAGTATTGTCGAGCGGAAACCCGGTGCAGGTGACTGACCCGACGGCGCCGGGGCAAATGAGCTCGTTTAGCCTTACCAATGCCAGCACGGGCCAGTTCACGTTTATGTGGAACTCCGATCCGTTCTGCGCGGGCTCGTATACGTTTACGCTGACTTTGGACAGCACGCAGACTCAGACCAGTTCTGCGTTGACGCTTTCCATCGACATTGACGATTCCAATAATCCCCACGTCACCACCCTAGCTCTTCCACCTGGCACTGTAGGCCAGGCCTACAGCAACACGCTCACGGAAGACGGTGGGACCGCACCATTCACGTGGACCGTCGCCGGCCTCCCGACTGGGATTACGCAGCAGCCTGTCGGTTCGGCTAACCTTGTCGGCACGGCGTGCACGGCAGGCGCCTACAATTCCATCACTGCGACAGTCACTGACTCCAGGTCGAAATCTGGTACGGAAGGGTTCACGCTGCAAATAAATCAGGCTTCGACTACTAGCTCAGTCGCGTCCTCTCTGAACGCGTCCACCTACGGGCAGGCGGTCACCTTCACCGCAACGGTGGCGCCACAATATAGTTGCACGCCGACGGGAACGGTTACCTTCTACGATGGGAACACGGCGATCAGCGGCGCGATCAATCTGACTAGCGCAACCGCCATGTTTACCACCTCTACCTTGCAGTTGGCGGCCGGGCCGCACTCGATCACCGCGGTGTACAGCGGTGATTCCAACTTCTACGCCACTAACTCTGGTGGGAGCACGGCGACTGCGCTGTCCCAGAGGGTCAACCAGGCCACTACGACCACTTCCGTCACGTCCACCCCGAAACCGTCCACGTACGGGCAGGCGGTCACCTTTACCGCGATGGTGGCGCCCGAATATGCCGGGACGCCGACGGGAACGGTGACGTTCTACGATGGGGTCACGGCGATCAGCGGCGCGATCACTCTATCCAGCGCCACCGCCATGTTCACCACCACCGCCTTGCAGTTGGCGGCCGGGCAGCACTCAATCACCGCAGTGTACAGCGGTGATTCCAACTTCTACGCCACTGGGTCTAACGGGAGCGCGGCCACTGTCCTTTCCCAAACGGTCAACAAGGCGATGACGGCGACTTCGGTGAGTTCCTCGCTCGACCCGTCGACCTATGGGGATTTGGTGACCTTCACGGCGATTGTGTCGAACGCTTCGGGTACAGCCGCAACGCCAACGGGCTCCGTGCAGTTCGTGATCGACAGCGGCAACCCGGTAACCGGCACATCGAGCGCGTGCCCCACGGGCGCACCTGCGTACAGTCTGTGCGCCACTACGAGTACCTCTTCGCTGACAGTGAGCGGATCGCCGCACACGGTGGTGGCGAACTACATCAACACGGATGGGGATTTCCTGACAAGCAGTGGGGCGCTGAGCCAGATGGTGACCGGGCAGACGGTGCAGAAGGCGGACACAACGACCTCGGTGGCGGTATCGCCGACTTCGACGACACTGGGCGATGTGGTGACGGTGACCGCGGCGGTGACCGACAGCTCGGGCGGCAGCACGGGCACGCCGACCGGCCTGGTGACTTTCTTCGACAATGGGACGCCGATCGGGACGGGGACGCTGAGCGTGGTGGGCGGAATGGATCAGGCGACGTTCACGACTTCCTTGTTCTCGGCGGCGGCTTCGCCCCATTCGATTACGGCAGCCTATGAGGGCGACGCGAACTTCAACGCCACCGGGGTGGATGCGGGCAGCACCGCCACGGGAGCCACCGAGACGGTGGCGCTGCGCGCGACGACCGTTGGCGTGACGCTGACACCGAGCGCGGTGATGGTGGGTCAACCGAGCACAACCACCGTAACGGTAACCGACACCGGGACCACCAACCCGCCGGGCGCGGCCGACAGCTGGATTGCGACCTCCGGCACGCCGACCACGGGGACGACCGGCGCGACGGCAACGCTGTTCGCCGACGGAATGGTGTTGGTGGCTGGCGGAACGAACTCGGGGGCTGCGGTCAATGCCTACATCTATAACGCCGTGAGCAAAACGTTCACTACAACAGGCAACCTGAACACGGCGCGAACGGGCGCGACGGCCACGCTGCTGCCCAACGGCGATATCCTGATCGCGGGCGGATCGAGCGACGGCACGCCGGCGAAGGCGCTCAACACGGCGGAACTCTACAATCCGGTGACCAGCGCGTTTACGGTGGCGGGCAGCGAGTCCGGCAGCGTCATGACGGCGGTGCGGTTTGGCGCCACGGCGACGCTGCTGCAGAATGGCCAGGTGCTGATCGCCGGCGGGCAGAACTCCGGCGGCGCACTCAGCTCTGCGGAACTCTACAATCCTGCGACCGATACGTTTACCGCGACGACAGGCACCTTGACGACGGCACGATACGACGCGGCAGCGATGCTGCTGGCGAACGGTAGCGTGCTGATCGCAGGCGGCACGGGCGCGAGCGGAACCCTGAATAGCGCGGAACTGTACTCGGCGGGGGCAGGGACGTTTGCCTCAACCGGGACCATGACGGCGGCGCGGACCGGCGCAACAGCCACGCTGCTGCTGAACGGCAACGTGCTGATCGCAGGCGGTTCGACCGACGGCTCGACTCCGCTGAACACGGCGGAGATCTACACGGCTGGCGGGAGCTTCTCCGCCAGCAACTCGACGCTGAACACACCACGCTTTAACGGCACGGCCACCCTGTTCCCGAATGGCATGGTATTGCTGGTCGGCGGGGCGAGCGGATCGACGGCGGAACTCTACGATCCCGACAGCGATAAATTCGATGCCACCGGCGGCCTGCAGAGCACAGATCAGCCGAGCCTCACGGCCACGCTGCTGAACAAGGACCACGTGCTGATCACCGGGCTGACTTCGGGCGGTTCTCCCGATGCCGAACTCTACACGCCATCGTTCGATCCCTTGGGGACGGTCGGGCTGACCTCTTCGGACACTTCCGCCATGCCGGATAGCTTCGGCGCGGCGTGCGTCTTGACGGTCAGCGGCGCCGGCGTCTCGACTTGCACCTCCACGGTAACCCCGGGGGAGGTGGGCACCAGCCCGCACACGATCACCGGCACGTATCCGGCGGATGCCGTGCATTCGGGAAGCGACAACACCGCCCCGCTCACCGTGAACGCGTGCACTTCGAATTGCGCCGTTGGCGTAGCCTGTACCAGCGATGCCAATTGCGCGAGCAACGCCTGCGACGGCATAACGCTCACATGCGATGCTAATCAGTGCGCCGACAATAGAAAAGACGGCAATGAAACCGACGTCGACTGCGGCGGCGGCACTTGCGCAACCTGCGCCGTCGGCCTGGGTTGCCAACTCGATAGAGATTGCACGAGCAACGCCTGCGACGGCATAGCGCTCACATGCGATGCTAATCAGTGCGCCGACAATAGAAGAGACGGCGCTGAAACCGACGTCGACTGCGGCGGCGGCACTTGTCCGGCTTGCGCCCTCGCGAAGAATTGTAACGTCGATAGCGATTGCACGAGCAACGCCTGCGACGCTTTATCCCTCACTTGCGTGGCTAATCAGTGCGCGGACCATAGACAAGACGGCAATGAAACCGCTGTCGACTGCGGCGGCGGTACTTGTCCGGGTTGCGCCTCGGGGCAGGCGTGCAATATTAACTCAGATTGCCAGCCTGGCCTCTTCTGCAGCAGTGGGGTGTGTCAGTAGCAAAGCAAGAAACGGTGGCAGGCGCAACGGCGAACCCGCAATCGCGCCTGCCACATCATTTTGAGCGGGTAGTGGGGAGAGTATGCGTAGTTTTGTCTTAGCGGGACTGTTGTGCGGTGCCCTAGCGTTAGCACAGACTGCTTCACCTTCAGGAAACCAGCCGCCGTCGAATCAGGATTCGGCGCCGGCCAAAGCTGCACCATCCAAAACTGTGCCGTTGTCCAAGCCTGCCAAAGCCGAGACTGTGAAGAGCGAACGGGTCAAGGCGGAATCGGTCACCATCAACATGCCGGAAGGCATGACCCGCGACCAGGCCGACGCCATCCTCAATGAACTGAAATCGATCCATCAGTTGCTGCTGAACCCGCCTGCCACGCGGGCCGCCGCGGCCGCTCCTGCGTCAGTGGCGCCCAATGAGAAGGTAAAGATGAGCGTGGGCGCAGGCTGGTACTCCATGGGCCGCGAAGACGCCCCCGTCACCATGGTCGAGTTCACGGACTATCAGTGTCCCTTCTGCCGCCGCTTCGAGACCGGCAGCTTCGCACAGTTGAAGAAGGAGTACATCGACACCGGCAAGGTTCGCTTTGTAAGCCGCGACCTGCCGCTGGAATTCCATCCCAGTGCCCCCGACGCCGCCGTGGCCGCGCGCTGTGCCGGAGAGCAGAACAAGTTCTGGGAAATGCGCGATGCCATGATGCTCGACACTGCCACCGACCTTGGTCCGGAATCGATTCTGAAGTATGGTCGGAAAACGAACCTCGACATGACCGCGTTCAGCGCCTGCCTCAAGGACAAGAAGTTCACGGAAGCGATCAAGAAAGACGCTGCCGATGCCGGCAGCCTCGGCATCAGCGGAACCCCCAGCTTTGTCATCGGAAAAACGGCCAAAGATGAAATCGCGGGGGTGCGCATCGTCGGCGCCGTGCCCTTCGCCGTGTTCGATTCCACCATTAAAGAGATGCTTACCGTCAAGTAAGCCTGCACTTGAGCGCGACGAAAACGTCCGTTCAGTGTCCTCGGTCTTGTACACCACACCCGACCCGCCACGCCCCGCTTTTCGAGAATGCGGTAGCGCGAGATGGTCTGGCCGATCACTGGAGCAGAATCCTACAGTCCGTGACGCGGGCAAGTCGAGTTACGTTGCCCCTGCCGGGAACGCAGTCACATACGCGCCGTCTGGTCGGACTCCCTTCCTAACGTAACCCCCTACAGCAGCGGCGAAAACTGCATCAATTGGACAGACAGCTCTTCGGGCGACTACGGCGTAACTCAGGAAATCGACAACACCGGAGATTGGTCGTTCAACGGGCTCGACGGCTGTCAAGGACCCGCCGCCTCCGCCTCCCAGGGCCTCGCCTGCTTCCAGCAATAACAGCCAGCTCCGCATCCGGGAACTCCCCACCCCCAATTCGGGGTGGGGGGTGGCCCGCTCCTTGCGATTTTTGCAAGGGGCGGGTGCAAGCACCATCGCAACCCTCACCGGGGCGGGTGGCCCTCTCGACACAAAGATGCCCGGCAAAGGCCGGGCATTATTGTCTTTTGCGGCGTGAGGACAGATGACATGCGCTACCAGCTCGCGAGCCGGAACTCCTGGCAGCACTCGCTTTTGATGGATTCCTATTGCCCCAGTCGCTGGTGGATTTCCGGAACCAGAGGGTCTTCGCCCGACTGCCCGCGGATGCTCAGATAATTGCGGTAAGATTCCGCGAAGGCGGGAGTTTTAAGGCCTTGCCGCACGCGTCCCTGATAGTAGTAGACGTAGGGAAAATAGCCGTAAGTAACCACGTTGTCCATAAACAGCTCTATCGCTTCGCCGCGGCGTGTGATGCAACGATCAAACTCT
>Ga0187879_10003018_pt1 | contig 11328 bp, 7 predicted proteins | sample June2016WEW_19_1_FD_132423 | JGI IMG/M metagenome (GOLD analysis project Ga0187879, IMG submission 132423) | Peatland microbial communities from SPRUCE experiment site at the Marcell Experimental Forest, Minnesota, USA - June2016WEW_19_10 | ecosystem: Environmental > Terrestrial > Soil >... | reverse complement strand
GCTGGGCGACGAGCGGCTCTACAAATACATTCGCGCCTTCGGATTCGGGCAGCGGACAGGGATCGAGCTGCCGAGCGAAACGGCCGGGCTGACGAAGCCGGTGGAACGGTGGTCGAAGGTTTCTATTGGCGCGATCTCGATGGGGCAGGAGATTGGGATTTCGCCGCTGCAGCTGGCTTCCCTGATTTCGACGATTGCGAACGACGGGGTGCATGTCCCGGCGCGCATCGTTGCTGGTACGATCGTTGCCGCTACGATTGCGCCGCAGAATACTCCGCAGACGATTGCCTTCCAACCCGCCGCGGGGACGCGGGTGATTTCATCCTTGACCGCGGCCGAGATGCGGCAGATGTTGCAGGGGGTGGTGCTCCACGGCACCGGACGCAAAGCTACTCTCGAGGGCTACAGTTCGGCGGGCAAAACCGGGACGGCTCAGAAGGTGGACCCCGCCACCGGCGCTTACTCGAAGACGAAGTATGTGGCGTCTTTTGCGGGGTTTGCTCCCATCAACGATCCGCAAATCGCGGTGGTGGTGATTCTCGACTCTGCGGTCGGCTTGCACCAGGGAGGACAGGTTTCGGCTCCGGTGTTTCAGCGGATCACGCAGCAGGTGCTGGAGTATCTGCACGTTCCGCATGACGTTCAGCTTCCGCCGAGCCGCCAGGTTTTGCTGGCTCGCCGCGATGTTCCCGACGCTAGTCTGGAAGAAAGCTCGCCCGATCACCTTGGGGCCAGCCTGGATATCGCCGAGGCCAATGAGACGCCGGCTATACCATCCGCGGTCAAGCCCGGCGCGATTGGAGCTCAGGTCGTTCCGGCGGCGATGACCGCTCGAGATGCGGATCGACCGGGGCTGAACGGCTTGACGACTGCGGCCGCTGGTTCTGCGGGTGCGAGTTCGTCTGTCGCAGGATCTGAGAATTCGTCCGCGCAGAAATCGCCGACGAGTGGAACAGTGGTGCTCGACGTGGAAGAGGGAGGGATCGCGGTGCCATCCTTTATCGGAAAGAACCTGCGTATTGCGATTGAGGCGGCGCAGGATGCGGGGCTCGACCTCGACGCCATCGGCAGCGGCGTGGCACGCGAACAATCGCCCCAGGCCGGGGCGCACGTGGCGGCGGGATCGCGGGTTACGGTGCGTTTCGGCAGATAGGATTTGCTTTCCTCTGTGGTCCTGTGGTCCCTGTGGTTGGGACTTAAAGCTTGAACCACAGAGGACACAGGGGTTCACAGGGGTACACAGGGAACCACAACGCTGGCTGTTTATAATCAACCCAATGACATTCCAACAGCTCCTGCTGGGCGCCGAGGTACTCTCGCAGAGCGGAAACCCGGGCGTGGCGGGGGTGGAATACGATTCGCGGCGGGTGCGGCCGGGAACGGTTTTTGTCGCTATGAAGGGGGAGACCAGCGACGGCAACCGGTTCATCGATCAGGCCATCGCCGCCGGAGCGGTTGCTATTGTTACCGACTCCGCGACCGAAGTGCCGCGCCCCTCGGTGGGGTGGGCTCAGGTGGTGCAGGGACGGCGTGCGCTTGCCCGCCTTAGCGCGAATTTTTACAAGCGTCCGGCTGAGCGAATTGCTAATACTGGAATTACCGGCACGAACGGAAAAAGCACGACCGCCTTTCTGATCGAATCCATATTGCACGCGGCCGGACGGAAGACCGCTTTGATCGGGACCATCGAGTATCACGTTGCGGGGAAGATTCTTCCGGCGCCGCACACTACGCCGGAGGCGCTGGAGTTGAACCGGCTTTTGTCGGAGGGTTTGGGGCTGGGAGTCACCGAGGCGGTGATGGAGGTGTCATCGCACGCGCTGGAGCAACAGCGTGTTTTTGGAATTCCTTTTGATGTGGCCGTATTTACGAATCTCACTCGCGACCATCTCGATTACCACGGCACGATGGAAAATTACTTCCTTGCCAAACAGGTGCTTTTCGAAGGCTGCGGGACCGACCCTCCGCGTGCCGCTGTTCTTAATATTGATGATGAATATGGGCGGCAGCTTTGGAAGTTTTGCAAGAAGAAGAGCTCGCTCGTGCTCTCCTACGGTCTGGCATCCGGCGGCGGCGACTGCGATTTTCGTGCCGAGTCCGTCGAAATCACGCCGCGGGGAACCCGGTTTCAAATGGTGACGCCCTCGGGTAAGGTCGCCATGTGGTCTCCGCTCATCGGCAATGTGAATGTTTATAACGTGCTTGCAGCTTCTGCCGCCGGGTTTGCGCGCGATTGTTCGGCGGAGGCGATCGCCAAGGGGGTCTTCGACCTCAGCAGCGTTCCCGGGCGCTTCGAACGCGTGGATTGCGGGCAGCCCTTCACAGTGGTGGTGGATTATGCGCACACCGACGACGCGCTCCGCAACCTTACCGCGCTGGCTCGCGATTTTGTCGCTCGCGCCGGCCTCAAAGGCAAAGTGGTTACGCTTTTCGGGTGCGGCGGAGATCGCGATCGCGCCAAGCGTCCTTTGATGGGCGAGGCGGCGGGCAAGGGCAGCGACTTTGCTGTGCTCACTTCCGACAACCCGCGGTCTGAAGATCCGCTGGCCATCATGAACGATGCGCTAGTCGGATTGCAGAAGTCGGGCGCAAAATATTCCATGGAGCCCGATCGGCGCAAGGCCATCGCTCTTGCTTTCCGGCAGGCAGCGCCCGGCGACATCGTGCTGCTTGCGGGCAAGGGGCACGAAAAAGTGCAGATCACAAAAGAGGGAACGATTCCGTTCGACGATGTGGACGTTGCCTGCGAGAACTTGACGGCCCTGGGCTACGACTGCAAGAGCGCCGCGACGGCGGGCACGGCGGGGAAGACGGCATGAGACTTCTTCTCTCGCGCATCGGCGAATTCTTGTCTGCGAACGGCCAATACGACGGGCGCGCTACGGCGCAGGGATATTCCATCGATTCGCGCACGGTGCAGGCCGGCGAACTCTTTTTTGCGGTCAAAGGCGAACGGCTTGACGGGCACGACTTTGTTGAGCAGGCTCTGAGCCGAGGCGCGATTGCCGCGGTGGTTCGGAAGGATCAGTTGGCGCGCTATGCCAGTCTTTCCGGCTCGGCTGGCCTGCTTGCCGTCGACGACACTCTGGTTGCGCTCCAGACGTTGGCTACGGCGGTGCGAAAAATCTGGGGCAAGACTGCCATTGGCGTTACCGGCTCGATGGGCAAGACCACTACCAAAGAAGCGATGGCCCATTTGCTCGCGATCAAGTACCGCGTGCATCGTACGAAGGGAAATTTCAACAATCATTTTGGCCTGCCGCTTGGGCTGCTGACGCTTGAACCGGAATATGATCTTGCCGTGGTCGAGATGGGGATGTCTCATGCAGGCGAAATCTCTGCTTTGGCTCGCATCGCACTGCCGAGCCAGGCCGTGGTCACCAATGTTGCACCCGTGCATCTGGAGAACTTTGACTCGATTGCCGGAATCGCCCGGGCGAAATATGAACTGATCGAGGCTCTTCCGCACGGGGGCACGGCGGTGCTGAATGCCGACGATGAATATGTGAGCCAGTTCGGGCGCGACTTCAAGGGCAAGGTCGTGCTGTTCGGATTGAAGCCGATTGTTCCTGCGGACGTGAGAGCGGAAAACATCGAGGTGCTTGGACCCGACGGCACGCGCTTCGATCTTGTCAGCCGCCTCGTTAGCATCGAAGCCCGCCAGGTGGTGCAGAGTCCGCTGCTTGGCAAGCACAACGTGTACAACGTGCTGGCCGCGGCTGCGGTTGCGCTGGAGCACGGCATCACACCGTCCGAGATTGCCGCGGCGCTGGCGTCGCTCGAGCCTGCCGACAAGCGCGGACAGGTCGTTCAAGTGGGTAACATTACGGTGCTGTACGATTGCTACAATTCAAGTCCGAAGGCGCTTATGGCTGCCGTGGATACTTTGGCTGCCGTGCCCGGCCGGCACCGGATTGTTGTCGCCGGCGAAATGCTGGAACTCGGGCCGACCGGCGAGGAATTGCATCGCGAGTGCGGGCGTTATATGGCGGGAAGTAAACTTGACTTTCTGCTGGGCGTGCGGGGCTTGGCGAAGGCGATGGTGGAAGCGGCTTCGGACGCGGGTATGAGAGCGGAGTTTGTTGGGACTCCGGAAGAGGCGGGCGACTGGCTGGCGCGCGAGACTCGGGAAGGCGATGCGGTGTTGCTGAAAGCGTCTCGCGGCGTGAAGCTGGAAAAAGCGCTAGAGACGTGGCAACGAAGGAGCAGTAACTAACGAGGGCTCCCTCGGCTAAAGCCACGTCATTATTGGCTCCGAGCGGCACGGCTGAAGCCGTGCCCTACCCAAACGATTGTATGGGGCGGCGTCTAGTAACTGAGAGCTGACAGCTGACCGCTGACAGCTGGTGTTGGAGGCGGATTGCTCTACTGGCTGCTCTACCTGAAGCTCTATCATTATTTTCCGCCATTTCGCATTTTTCGTTACCTTACTTTTCGGACGGCCTTTGCCAGTCTTACCGCGCTTTTCACTGGCCTGATCGTTGGGCCCATGGTGATTCGACGTCTGCAGGATTTTCAGATCGGGCAGTACATCCGCGAAGAGGGGCCGCAGGCTCATCAGAAAAAAGCGGGTACGCCGACTATGGGCGGGTTGCTGATCGCCATCGCCGTCCTGGTGCCTACATTGCTCTGGGCGGATTTGAGTAATCCGTTCGTGTGGATCGCTGTGTTTGCCACGCTGGCGTTTGCTGCTATTGGCTTTGCCGACGACTATCTGAAAGTCGTTCATCACCGCAATCTCGGCCTTACCGCACGCCTCAAGCTGGGATTTCAGGCTGCGGCAAGCGTGGTGATTGCGATCGTACTGATCGTTTTGCAGCACCGCGGATTGTATTCCACCAGGCTGGTGGTTCCGTTCTTCAAGCAGTTCCATCCGGACCTGGTGATCGAACGATGGGCTCATTCCCAACTCTGGCCGCTGGCCTTCCTGCCGTTTGTGGCCTTCGTTGTGCTGGTGATTGTTGGATCGAGCAACGCGGTGAATCTTACCGACGGCCTGGACGGGCTGGCCATCGGGTGTACGGTGATCGCGGCCGGAGCGCTTGCGGTTCTCACCTACCTCAGCGGGCACGCCACGTTTGCCACTTATCTCGAATTGCAGAAGATGCCGCAGATCGGCGAGCTCACTATTTTTTGCGGAGCCATGGTCGGTTCCGCCATTGGATTTCTCTGGTATAACGCGCATCCGGCGGAAGTGTTTATGGGCGATGTCGGCTCGCTGGCTCTGGGCGGCGCGATTGGCACCATAGCCGTTATGATCAAACAGGAACTGCTGCTGCCGTTCATCGGAGGGATTTTCGTGATCGAGGCGCTTTCGGTGATCCTGCAGGTTGGTTCCTACAAGCTGCGCAAGAAACGCATTTTCAAGATGGCGCCGATCCACCATCACTTCGAATTGCTGGGCTGGTCGGAGTCTAAGGTGATTGTGCGCTTCTGGATCGCATCGCTGGTGTTCGCGCTGTTTGCGCTGACGACGCTGAAACTGAGATAGGGAAGATTTGTAATTGGTAATTTGTAATTGGTAATTTGAAGACTCAAGACCAATTGGTACTGGAACGGTTTTAAATTAACAAATTACAAATTACTCAATTTCCAATTGAATTTGATGGATCTCAATAACAAACGCGTGCTGGTGGTTGGTCTGGGCAAATCTGGGGTGGCCTCGGCTCTGTTTTTGAAGTCTCGGGGGGCGCGGGTTACGGTTTCGGATTCCAAGCCGGAATCCGAGCTGCGCACGGAAATACTGCTCCTGCTGGAGCATGGGATCACGGTTGAAACCGGCGGGCATGGCGACCGCACCTTTCGGGGGCAGGACTTGATCGTCCTTAGCCCGGGTGTGCCGGTCGATACGCCGCAACTGGTACAGGCGCGCAATCTTGGAGAGCCGGTGATTGGCGAAATCGAACTGGCGGCGCGATTTCTGGCTGGTCCGATCGTTGCCATTACCGGAGCCAACGGGAAGACCACGACCACTTCGTTGGCGGGCGAGATTATTGCCGCCGGAAAGTTCTCCACAGTGGTTGGCGGCAATATCGGCACGCCGGCTATCAGTCTGGTGGATCAGGCTGGGCCCGCGACCTGGACGGTGCTGGAAGTATCAAGCTTTCAGTTGGAAACGATCGTTGAATTTCGTCCCCGGATCGCGGTGATTCTGAACATCACGCCCGACCATCTCGATCGTCATAAGACTTTTGTCAATTACGTCGGCGCCAAAGCGCGCGTCTTTGAGAACCAACTTGCGGATGACTTCTCGGTGCTCAATGCCGATGAACCCACCACCGCGGGCTTGGCGGGCCGTACTCGCGGGCAGTTGTTCTGGTTCAGCCGAAGCAAGGAGATTGAAAAAGGAGCCTTTGTCCGTGGCACGCATATCTTTTTCCGGGACGGCCATAGCGAACGCGAGATCATGCCGCTGGCGGAGGTGCCGCTGAAAGGCGCGCACAACCTGGAAAATGTGCTCGCGGGAGTTTCCATCGGCATGCTTGTCGGCTGCCAGCCGGAACAGATCCGGCAGGCTGTCCGGAATTTTAAGGCCGTCGAGCACCGGTTGGAATTTGTGGCTCGGGTCGCGGGGGTGGATTATTACAACGACTCCAAGGCCACGAACGTTGACGCTACCATCAAGGCGCTGGAATCTTTCCCGGCTAATATTCACCTGATTCTTGGGGGCAAGGATAAGGGGAGCGACTACTCCGTGCTCGGCGATTTGTTGCGACAGCGCGTGAAGTGCGTCTACACCATCGGGGCCGCGGCCGCCAAGATCGAATCGCAGATTCAGGGCGCTGCCGAAATCGAGCGTGCTGAGACTCTGGAAAATGCGGTGAGGCGCGCCAGCGAATTGGCGGTGGGCGGCGACGTTATTGTGCTTGCTCCGGCTTGCGCCAGCTTTGATCAGTTCGAGAATTACGAACATCGCGGGCGTGTGTTCAAAGAGACGGTGCATGCGCTGGCGATGGCTCGATCGACTTAGCGCGAGATTCGGGTCGGGTCAGGGCTTTACAGGTTACGGACTTCTGTACCACTCAGGATGACAACTTGGAGGGGGTGGATCGGGGCCGTGTGCTCGCGGCATCCCACTCATCGCAAAGAGCGCGATGAGTGGGGCACCCGGCAGAGCTTCGCTCGGCTTGGACGGGGCAGAGCCCCGTCACCACACGAGCCGGGTACCAAGTCAGTTATCACCCTTCCTGCGATCCGGGAGTGAAACTGCTGCTTGTCTGCTTGTCTCCGTGGTGAAATAGATTACTTATGGCTAAGCGGGTCAGTGTTGATCGCTGGATGTTTACTGTGACTGCGATCCTGGTTTTTATCGGGCTGGTCATGATCTTCAGCGCCTCGGCGGTGATGGCCAAGGAGCGGTTTGGGTGGGCTTACGAATTCCTGGTGAAGCAACTGGTATGGGCGGTTGCGGGACTTGCCGCGATGATCGTGGCCATGAAGGTGGATTACAAACGGCTGCAACATCCGGCGCTGGTTTTTTCGTTTCTGGGCTTTACCACGCTTCTGCTCATCTCGGTTTTTTTTCTTGACCGGGCGCACGGCACACACCGCTGGTTTCACGTGGGCCCGGTTTCGTTGCAGCCTTCGGAACTAGCCAAGCCCGCGCTCATCCTGTTTCTTGCCTGGTTTCTGGAAAATAAAACCAAGGCCATGGACGACTGGCGCAATACGCTGATTCCGGCCGTGGCGCCCACCGTGTTTTTTCTTGGGCTGATTGTTTTTCAGCCCGACCTCGGCACCGCCATCGCCTGCGCGGGCATTACCGCTTGCGTCCTGTTCGTCGCTGACATGCGGCTGCGCTACTTCGGATACGCCTTCGCGGCCGCGCTCTTGCCGCTCTATTTGCTGATCTTTCACGTGTCGTACCGGAGGGATCGCATCCTGGCCTTTCTGAATCCCTATGCCGATCCGAAGGGATTTGGCTTTCATATTATCCAGTCGCTGATTGCGGTCTCGACCGGAGGCGTGACTGGAATGGGGCTGATGGAAGGGAAGCAAAAATTGTTTTATCTCCCGGAACCGCACACGGATTTTATTTTTGCGGTGACTGCCGAGGAGTTGGGCCTGGTGGGAGCGCTCACCGTCATCATCCTGTTTGCGATCTTCCTCTGGCGCGGCACGCGCGCGGCGCTGCGCACGCAGGATAACTTCGGCCGCTTCCTGGCTGTGGGAATCACCAGCATGATCGTGCTGCAGGCCTTCATCAACATCAGCGTCGTGCTGGGCATGATGCCGACCAAGGGAATTCCGCTGCCGTTTGTCTCCTATGGCGGGTCGTCGCTGTTTGTGACCCTGATGTGCGTTGGGGTGCTTCTGAATATCACGAAACAGGCGGAGTAGGGGATCGGCCGGGCGCATGGTCAAAGGCCACGGTAGTGGTGCAGTTTGAGAATTGCCGTCCCGCAGCGGCTAAAGCCGCAATGAAAATACGACACTTACGGCACGGCTGAAGCCGTGCCCTTTCAAAACCGACTCAAACGGCACCACTATGAAAGCAGCGCCTACGCCGTTTTTGCCAGCCTGAAATCTTCCGGTCCGCGCAGGGCGTAATGCTGCTCGGGAACGGGGAAGCCGGCATGCGCGAAGGTATCGCGGATCAGGCGGTTCGTGTCGAAATAGACTTGCCAGTAGTGCTGGTTGTTGCAGTACGGGCGAACGGCGAGCACGGGGCCCGAAAGGTTGAAGGTCAGGATCTCGACATCGGGTGCGGGCTCGGCGATCACGTTCGGCACCTGGGCGAGCGCCGGTTTCAGCAGCGCAATGGCGGCCTGCGGGTCGACACCGTGCGCCAATTGCGCCGTCAGTTCGACACGCCGGTAGGGGTTGGCGGAAAAGTTCTGAATGGTGTCGCCGAAAATCTTGCCGTTACCGACGATGGTCTTTACGTTGTCGGGGGTATTGAGGGTAGTGGCAAACAAGCCGATGGCCTCGACCGTGCCGGTCATTCCGGCGGCAGTGATGAAGTCGCCCACCTTGAAGGGCTGCAGGATCACCAGAAACGCGCCGCCGGCGAAGTTCGATAACAGTCCCGACCACGCCATGCCGATAGCTACGCCGGCGGCTGCCAACAGGGCCGCGAAGCTGGTGGTCTCGACTCCGAAGAAGCCCAGGATGGCGACGACCAGCACGATATTCAGCAGCGCCGCCACGGCCGAGTGGATGTAGCGGATGAGAGTGGGATCAACCTTCTGCTTGGTCAGCGCGCTCCCGATCAGGCGAAGGGCTAGACTGATCAGCCAGCGGCCGACAATCCAGATGGCAATCGCACCTAGAACTTTCAAGCCGACAGTTGTCAGCAGGGTGGTCGCGGTTTGCATCATGGCGTTGAAATCTACGCTCATACATTCTCCTTCTGGGCCCGTTGCCGGGCGCTGCTTTTGGCCTGGGGAGACATTTTACCCGTGGGTCGGGCGCTTGGCTACGGGATCAGCCAGAGGACAACGGCAAGCGGAGAAGACTGGACTCCGGTCTGGGCGGTTCGCAGTCTTATACGCTGGGTTAGTAACTAGTAACTATCCATAGGTAGTAGCTCCCTTTCATTAGTCGTTCCTGGCTAAACCATGTGGGGTAGTTGTAAACGACGCATGAAAGGTTAAAATTCCGGGAGTGCCCATGAATTGAGTGGGTCTCCACGAGTGCGCCCCCGATGCTCCTGCGAGAATTGTTCGCGTCAATAAGAGCGCGGCTTCGCCCCGCCCCGCCACCGAGCGATGAAGAGGGAGTGCAGCTTTCCAGACGGCTACAAGAGTTGGTTGATGTTACTAAGCCGAAGCAGGTCGAGTCCTACAGCAAAGCCCCCAGTGGAACCGACCCAGGTCACGTGGATCGCGAAAAAACTGGAACATAACCACCGGTCAGGGCTGGCATTCCATCGGGTAGACAGTCGGCTTGGGCTACTCCTAACGAATACCTAAAGCAGAATAAATCGTCTCCGGTGGCTGGCATGCGAGTACGCCCGTGGGTGGGAGAGCCCTGGGAGGTGAGGATAGTTGTGGCAAAATCGCGATAGCGTTCATTGACCCGGACCGGCCAATTCTCAACGAGTGCTAACGCTGTTCTCGACAATTGGCAGGTATCGGACAATCACGAACTAGATCGCGAACTATGGATTGGACTGGCCAAAGCACGGAACAAGTGCTTGATGTGCATGGAAGGTGAGATGCATGGCAAAGTTGATCTACTCAATGCTCACGTCACTCGACGGTTACACAGAAGACGAGCACGGCCGCTTTGGCTGGGGCGCTCCGGAAGACGCAGAGGTGCACTCCTACATCAACGAGCTTGCGTCGTCATTCGGCACCTATCTCTACGGACGGAGGATGTACGAGACAATGGTGTACTGGGAGACCGCGCATACGGTTCGCGATCAACCACGGTTCGTGCTCGACTTTGCGAGACATTGGCAGGCGGCGGAGAAGGTCGTCTACTCCAGGACGCTCACCGAGCCGCGCACCGCGCGGACGAGGATCGAACGTCAATTCGATCCCGACACGGTCCGGCGGCTCAAGGCCAACGCTGAGCACGACATCACGGTTGACGGTCCTGAACTCGCCGCGCAAGCGATACGGGCGGGTCTTGTCGACGAGTTCCAAATGATTGTCTGCCCAGTGGTCGCCGGCAGCGGAAAACGGTTCTTCCCGGATGGTGTGCGGCTCGATCTGGAGCTAGTCGAAGAGCGACGCTTCCATAAGGGCGTGATCGTTCTGCGGTATGCCGTCCGCGGCTGATCGAAGGTGAAGGGGTCAAAGGTCACGCGTCAGGTGGGTTAGCGATAAATCCCGGTAACACTCACTGACCTCGGGACGGGGGTTTTGAGTGGAGAGGATTTTTCACCAACAATCCGCCGCTCGCTATGCCTGGCAAAATCGTGTAGGATGCTCCCGTTCTTTTCATCTACACCCTGGCAGCATTGAAACTAACGTGGCGTTGCGGACAACGGCTGTGGACGTTGCTGCTGTACTGGGAGTGTGGGAAACCAAACAACCTGCCGACGAAAAGAGGAGACAATGAAACGTAATCAGTTGCTGTCAGCTTTTGGGGTCATGTTGTTCGTAGCCTGTTCGCTGGCCGCCCAGGAAAAACCCGGAACGCTGGCCGCGGTGGAGTTTCAGAAACCGAAGAACGGAATGGTGCCGCAGTACGAGGCCGGACGGAAGCAGAAGGCGGCATGGCATAAGCAACAGAACGACCCTCAACCATTGTTGGTGTGGGAGATACTCAGCGGCGACAATACGGGAACATATCTGGTTGGCCGCTTCGGCCAACACTGGGCGGATCTCGACAAGCCCCCCATTTCCGACGAGGCCGATCTGGCGGAGTTCCAGAAGG
>Ga0187879_10003014_pt1 | contig 11334 bp, 11 predicted proteins | sample June2016WEW_19_1_FD_132423 | JGI IMG/M metagenome (GOLD analysis project Ga0187879, IMG submission 132423) | Peatland microbial communities from SPRUCE experiment site at the Marcell Experimental Forest, Minnesota, USA - June2016WEW_19_10 | ecosystem: Environmental > Terrestrial > Soil >... | reverse complement strand
TCCAGCGGGTCGTCGAAGAGCGGCTCTACTCCGCGATGGAGGATTTCGAGTTTCATATCGTGGTGGGCGAGGGGATGGGCGCGCGCACGATGAAGCTGTCGGTCAACCCGTTCACTCTGGTGGGCGCGACCACGCGCTCGGGATTGCTGAGCTCGCCGTTACGCGACAGATTTGGCCAGCATTACCATCTCGACTTTTACGATCACGCCGAACTGGGCGAGATAGTCCGCCGCTCCGCCGACTTGCTGAAGGTGGCGATCGACGAGAAAGGAGCCACTGAAATAGCCTCGCGCTCGCGCGGGACGCCCCGCATCGCCAACCGCCTGCTGCGCCGCGTGCGCGACTTCGCGCAGGTCAACGAGGAGCCGGTCGTCACGCGCGAAATCGCGCTGGCCGCTCTCGAGCTGCTCGAAATCGACACGGCCGGTTTCGACAAGATGGACCGCGCGATTCTCGGCGCGATAATCGACAAGTTCGACGGCGGACCGGTCGGCGTCGAGAGTCTCGCCGCCGCGGTCGGCGAGGAATCCGACACCATCGAGGAAGTTTACGAGCCCTACCTGCTGCAGGAGGGATTCCTGGCGCGCACTTCGCGCGGCCGCGTCGCGACCCAGCGCGCCTATACGCATCTCGGCCGCATCCGCCGCGGCACGATGCTTTAGCGATTTGTTTCGATCTCGTCGAAGAGGCATTTCGATCGATGGCGAAGATTTATGTTTTGCAGCATCACCCGGTCGAGAATCTCGGCACCATAGCTGACGCACTCGAAGGCGCCGCGCTCGCCTGGCAATATGTGCGCGTTTACGACGGCCAGCCGGTGCCGGCGGGCATGAAGGGCGCCGGCGGCTTGATCGTGATGGGCGGTCCGATGGGTGTCGATCAGACTGACCGGCATCCGTGGCTGCGCGACGAGATGCGGCTGATCGAGGACGCGGTGAAATTGAATCTACCGGTGCTCGGCGTATGCCTGGGCGCGCAGATTCTTGCGGTCGCGCTCGGCGCGAAGGTCGATCGCAATCCCAACGGCAAGGAAATCGGATGGCATCCGATCAAGCTCGGCGATTCGGCCAAGGACGATCGTCTAATGCGCGATTTGCCCGAGACCCTGACGCCGTTTCATTGGCATGGCGACATCTTCGATCTGCCGCCGGGTGCGGCCTTGCTCGCGTCGTCGGAGAAGACGCCATGCCAGGCGTTTCGCCACGGCGACAAGGCGTACGGCTTCCAGTTTCATTTCGAGGTGACTCGCGAAGGCGTCTCGGCGATGGCTGATGCGTTCGCGAAGGAATTGAATCGCGAAAATATCGCGGCCGATCGAATGATCGCTCAGGCTGCCGAGTTCACGGCGTCGCTGGAAAAAATTTCCGACACCGTCTTCTCGCGCTGGGCCTCCCCAATCCAGGGCACGTGATGGGCGTTCCCTTTTTTTGTCCTCCTGAGCCCTTCGAGTACTCAGGGTAAACTCCGTCCGAATCTTCTCCTTAGTCAGGTACGGGGCTGGCCCCCGCCGCTTCCATCTCGAGCAGGAGGCGCTTGCGTTTGAGTCCCCATCGGTAGCCACCGAGATGCCCCGATGCGCGGATTGCGCGATGACACGGGATGACAATCGAGACGGGATTTGCGCCGTTGGCGGTACCGACCGCGCGGACGGCGCGCGGCCGGCCGATTAGCCGCGCGATTTCCGCGTATGAACGCGTTTGTCCCGCTGGGATCGCGCGAAGTTGTTCCCACACCGAGAATTGAAATGAAGTCCCGCGGACATCCATCGGCGGCGCCGGCATCGCCGAGCGGCCCGCTACATAGTTGGCGATTGCGCGCGCCCATTTGCCGACGCTGGAATCGCTGCGCCGGCGATTCGGGTCGTCTATTCGAATCGACGCGCGAGGATAATCGGCGCGCAGCTCCGCGACCAGCCTTCGATCTGATTCGCCCATGGCGGCAAAGCAAATCCCACGCCGCGTGCCTGCAACGAGCAGGCGGCCGAGCGCCGAATCCACGATCGAATACGCGATTTCGCCTTCGCTGCCATCACCGCGCGCGCCATAAGACGGAGCTTTTGTACTGCTATCTCGAGTTCGCATCCGGCATCCTCGGAAGCATACAACCCCGCCAATCGGTTATTGTGATAAAATGCGAGCTGGCTTCTTCTCTCCCGCCCCGCGTGCGCGGCGCGCGTCAGCCCTTGGGCAGCTTGAGGACCCGCTCGCCAATGATGTTGTGCTGAATCTCGCTCGAGCCCGCTGCGATCGTAAGCCCGCGCGCCGCGAGCGTCCGATGCATCCAGCGGCCGCCCTCGACCGCGCCGAGGCTGCCACCTTCGACGTTGGCGAACGCGCCAAGCATCTCATCGGCGAACATCGCGACTCTCAAGTTCAACTCGGTGGCGAAAAGTTTGCCGAATGAACTCTCCACGCCCGGCACCTTGCCCTTGAGCTGCGCCGACAGCGAGCGGTAGCGCGACAGGCGCAGGCATCGCGCCTCGGTCGCGAACTGCGCGAGTTTCTGGCGCACGTAGGGATGCTTCCACGCGGGGCCGCCTTCGAAATCCACTTTCTTCGCGAGCTCGAGCAGCTCGCCGATCGTGCGTTCCACCGGATGCCGCGTGCCGCCGGAAACTCGTTCGTACATGAGCGTTGCGATCGACACCTGCCATCCCGCGTTCAACTCGCCGACCAGGTTTTCCTTGGGCACGCGCACGTTGTCGTAAAAGACCTCGTTGAATCCGGCGTCGCCCGTGATCTGAACCAGCGGCCGCACCGTGATCCCGGGACTATGCATATCGACCAGCAGGTAGGAAATCCCCTTGTGCTTGGGCGCCGCGGGGTCGGTCCGGACCAGCAGCACCTGCCAGTCCGCGCGATGCGCCAGGCTGGTCCATACTTTCTGCCCGTTGATGACGAAGGTGTCGCCGTCGAGCACCGCGCGCGTCTGCAGGGCCGCGAGGTCGGAGCCCGCGCCGGGTTCGGAATAGCCCTGGCACCAGATTTCCTCGCCGGTCAGCATCTTGAGCAGGTAACGCTTCTTCTGCTGCTCGCTGCCGAGATGCATGATGGTCGGGCCGATCCGATCGATCGCGAGCTGATTGGCGCCGTAGAGCGGCAGCGCCAGCCGCAGGACTTCGTCCTGGTAGATGGCCTGGTCGATCATGCTCGCGCCGCCTCCGCCCCATTCCTTGGGCCAGTGCATCGCTACGTAACCGGCATTGTAGAGCCGGCGATGGTAGTCGAGCAGTTGATTCCATCGCCCGTCGTCGCGAACGTCGAGCAGGCTGGCGGTCGAGCCGCCCAGACCCTCGCCCTTGCGCCCGAAGGCCTCGGCGGAGTTCTTTTCGAGCCAGCGCCGCAATTCGGCGCGAAATTTTTCCTGTTCCGGCGTGTAGGTGAAATCCATCGGATGCTCCGCTTGATTGTACGCGGAGTATAGCGCGATCGGGGTCGCCAGGTTAATGGCGGACCTGCCAGTTTACCTCGATATACGCTTATGGTACATATCAAATAATGAGGAAGCGTGAAACCGCAAAGGTCTTCAGGACTGGCCGCAGCCAGGCGGTTCGGATTCCAAAGCGGTTCAGGTTCTCCACCGATGAAGTGTTCATCGAGCGCGACGGAGATAGCATAATCCTGACACCGCGCCCGCGTTCCTGGAAAGAATATTTCGCCAGCGCGCCGCGGCTGCCCGCCGACTTTCCCAAACGGCTCCGCGGCCGCCGGCCCGAGAAAGTGGAACCGCTCTAAGTGCCGCGCCTGATGCTCGACAGCGACATTTGCGTGGATGTAATGCGCGGGCGGTCACCGGCGATTCGCAATCGCCTCGCGCGCACCGATCGAGCAGAAGTCGCGGTGTCATCAATTGTCGCGGCTGAACTCTGGACGAGAGTTTCGAAGTCTATCCATCCTGAGCAGTCGAGAAACGCGGTCCGCGTTTTCCTGTCGTACGTCACAGTCCTCGATTGGCCGGCTGAGGCGGCTGCGACCTACGGCGCGCTCAGGGCGCGGCTGGAGACATCGGGACGGTCCATCGGAGCGATGGACCTGCTGATCGCCGCGCACGCGGTTCACGAAAAGGCAATCCTCGTTACGGGCAACCAATCTGAATTCCGCCGAGTCAGCGGGCTGCGGGTCGAGAGCTGGACCTGACAAGACCGTCGTCGAGGCAATCAACGGAGGCTCCGGCATCGATGCCAACCGGGCAGTGTATCCGACTGATACACTACCGAACGATCGTTGGCACTGGTATCGCGAACCCATTGATGTATGATTGGCGGATAAATCCGAGTAGCTGTGCGACGCGTGGAAGGCGAAAATGTGGAAGTGCGCGTCGCATCCGCGCTCAATCACTCAACATAAGAGAGGCTAAACGAGAGACCGATGGCATATCAGCACATCAAAGTTCCGAGCAACGGCGAAAAGATTACTCTTGGCGCCAATCACACCCTGAAAGTTCCTGACCGACCGATCATTCCATTTATCGAAGGCGACGGTACCGGCCCCGACATCTGGCGCGCATCGCAGTACGTTTTCGATAACGCGGTGAAGAAAATTTACGGCGGCAAGCGCCAGATCGCGTGGATGGAAGTGTTCGCGGGCGAGAAGCCGTTCAATAGTTGGAAGACCTGGCTGCCCGACGAAACCGTCGAAGCATTCCGCGAATTCCTGGTCGGCATCAAGGGGCCTCTCACGACTCCTATCGGCGGCGGCATCCGCTCGCTCAATGTGGCGCTGCGCCAGATGCTTGATCTCTACGTATGCCTGCGCCCGGTGCGCTACTTCGCGGGCGTTCCAAGTCCGGTCAAGCATCCCGAGAAACTCGACGTCGTAATCTTCCGCGAGAACACCGAAGACATCTACGCGGGAATCGAATGGCCGGCGGAGTCGCCCGAGGCAAAAAAGCTCATCAAATTTTTGCTGGACGAAATGGGCGTCAAGAACATGCGCTTCCCCAATACGTCGGGAATCGGCATCAAACCCGTTTCGCGCGAAGGTTCCGAGCGCCTGATTCGCGCCGCGCTCGACTACGCGATTAGCCACAAGCGCAAGAGCGTGACCATGGTCCACAAGGGTAACATCATGAAGTACACGGAGGGCGCGTTCCGCGATTGGGGCTACGAACTCGTCCGCCGCGAATACAAGGGCAAGGCCGTTGGATGGGACGATTGCAACGGCAAGCCGCCCGCCGGCGAGTTGCTGGTCAAGGATGCGATCGCGGATATCACCCTCCAGCAGGTGCTGACGCGCCCCGATGAATTCGACGTCGTCGCCACGATGAACTTGAATGGCGACTTTCTTTCCGATGCGCTAGCGGCGCAGGTCGGCGGAATCGGAATCGCTCCCGGCGCGAATATCAACTACCTGACCGGCCACGCGATCTTCGAAGCGACACATGGCACCGCGCCCAAGTACGCCAACCAGGACAAGGTGAATCCGGGCTCGGTTATCCTGTCGGGCGTAATGATGTTCGAGCACATGGGATGGCAGGAAGTTGCCGACGGCATCGTTCGCGGGCTTGAGAAGACCATCGCCAAGAAAGAGGTGACCTACGATTTCGAGCGGCTGATGACCGGCGCGAAGCTGCTCAAGTGCTCGGAGTTCGGCAGGGCAATAGTGAACAATATTTAGCGCTCTTGCCTCTCCCTGTATCGGGAGAGGTCGAATCCTTTACACGGGGCTGTCGCGCGCGATGCGCTACAGCCCCGTTCTCTTTTGTGCCGATCCGGCGTAATCATTCAATCGTTGGCGCCAATCGGCGCAGAGCTTAGACTCTGGCGCGGAGGAAACACGCGATGCTCCTACGAATCCCGGCTGTGAAAATCGCTGGTGCGATCGCCGCAATGCTGGCCGTATCGATCCCGGTTGTCGCCCAGGACATGAAAGGCATAGACATGAGCGCGCATGACATGTCGCAGATGTCAGGCACGGTGGCGCCGGATCCCTCGAACATGAAAGAAGGCGAGATGGAGGCGATGTCAGGCGGCCCGGAGATGGATCACGACATGCACATGGGCAATAGCGACATGAAGAATATGTCGCTGCACATGGCGTTCACGACACTGCGGCCCAAAAACGACGCCGACAAAGCGCGCGCCGCGGTCCTGGTGACCGATCTTCAGCATGCTCTCGTCAAGTACCAGGACTATCGGGTCGCCGAGGCCGACGGGTTCAAGCCGTTTCATCCCGAATTCAAACAACCCGTCGTGCATTTCACGAAGAACTGGTATGGCCTCAAAGCCGCGTTCACCTTCAACCCGACCGAGCCGACCTCGCTGCTCTACCAGCGCACTCCCGACGGCGGCTACAAGCTGATCGGCGCGATGTACACTGACCACAAGGGCGCCAGCGAGGATCAGCTCAACGAGCGCGTCCCGTTGAGCGTCGCGCGATGGCATCGGCATATCAATTTGTGCTTCCCGGCCCGCCGCACCGACATGAAGACAGCGGATTGGACGAAGTTCGGCTTCAACGGTTCGATTGCAACCAAGCAAGGCTGCGATGCGGTCAACGGCCGCTTTTATCCGCAAGTGTTCGGCTGGATGGTTCACGTTTATCCCTGGGAGACGAACCCCCAACTGGTCTGGGCGCACTAGCCTGCGGTGACGCCGACCGTCGAACTGCTCCGGGTCCGAAAATCCTACGGCGGCTTTACAGCCGTTGACGATCTCTCGTTCGAGATTCCGCCGACGCACATTTTCGGCCTGCTCGGCCCCAACGGCGCCGGCAAGACCAGCACCATCCGCATGATGATCGGCATCACCGCCCCCGATTCCGGCTGCGTGCGGATCTTTGGCCAGCCATTCCGCCGCCGCGCGCTGCGCCGGGTCGGTTATCTGCCGGAGGAACGCGGCTTGTACCGCCGGATGACGGTCGGCGACAACCTGGTTTTTCTCGGGCGGCTGGTGGGACTGTCGGTCGCCACGTCGAGGGAACGAATCGATGCGTGGGCGCGGCGGCTCGAGATTGCGGACTGGATCGATCGTCGCGTCGAGGAGTTGTCGAAGGGGATGCAGCAGAAGATCCAGTTCATCGCGGCGCTGTTGCACGATCCCGACCTGATCGTGATGGATGAGCCGTTCGCCGGCCTCGATCCGCTCAACACGATGCAGCTCAAAGATGTGCTGGTCGGGCTTCGCACGGCGGGAAAGTCGATCCTGTTCTCGACGCATCGGATGGACCAGGTGGAAAAGCTGTGCGACTCGATCTGTCTGATCGATCGCGGCAAATCGGTGCTGCAAGGGAGCCTGAGCGAGGTCAAAGCCGGTAACGGCCGTCGCTTCGTGCAAATCGACTATGAAGGCGATGGCCGATGCCTGGCCGGCAATCCGCTCATCGATTCGTTGAATGACTACGGCAATCACGCCGAAATCCGCCTCAAGCCGGGCGCCGACTCGCAGGAACTGCTGCGGACGGCGATGCGGGGGTTGCGCGTGATCCGATTCCAGGTGATGGAGCCGTCGCTCGAACAGATCTTCATCGATCGAATAGCAGGCAGAGATGACTGAGTTCTCGATTCACAAAGTCTGGATCATCGCGAAACGGGAATACCTGGAGCGGGTCAGGACGCGCTCGTTTCTCCTCTCGACCTTCGCGACTCCGCTGTTGATGGGATTATTTCTGATCCTGCCCGCGCTGATCAGCACATCGACGGCGCGCGGTATCGTGCGCGACAGCGAACGCCCGGTGCGAATTGTGATCGCATGCGACAATCGCGCGCTGGCCGAACTTGCGCGCGGCGAATTGATCCGCCAGCGGGGTGCGCGCTACGAGCCATCGGTCGTTTCTCCCGCGTCGCCGGCCGAGCGCGAGCAGCTCGACAAGCGGCTCGATGCGGGCGACATCCAGGGCTACGTGTGGCTCGACGGGCCGGCGCGCGCTTCCCGTCAGGTCGTCTTCGCGACCGGCCGCACGGGCGATCTCATTCTTCAGCGCCGCCTCGGCGAGGCGCTTTCGTACGCATTCGCCGCGGAACGCATGGTGAAGCAGGGCAGCAGCGCCGGCGACGTGGCCGCGACGCTGCAGCCCGTCGATCTCATCGCGGTCCGCGCGGGCGAGTCGTTTTCGGTGTACAACGCGGTGCGCGGCGCCGCGGTCGTGTTGATTCTCATGTTCGTGATGCTTTTTTCGCTGCTGTCCTACGGCGTGATGGTGATGCGATCGGTGATGGAAGAGAAGAGCTCGCGCATTACCGAGGTGTTGCTGTGCGCGGCGAGCGCGCAGGAACTGATGACCGGCAAGATTCTCGGCACCGGCAGCGTCGGCCTGACGCAGATCGCGGTATGGCTTACGATGGCGGCGTTCGGTGCGTCGCGAAGCCTGTACCTCCGCACCGCGATCTCGGTGCTCGGCGTGGGGTCATCGCTGATTGTCTATTTCGTCGTCTTCTACATATTGGGTTACCTGCTGTACAGCGCGATTTTCGCCGGCGTCGGCGCGATCTTCAATTCGATCGACGAAGCGCAGCAATGGAACTTCGTGATCATCCTGCCGCTGATCGCTTCGTCGGCGATGATTCTGCCGGTGGCTACGTCGTCGGATTCGCCGATCTCGGTGCTGGTCTCGCTATTTCCGTTCTGCTCGCCGATCCTCATGTTCGAGCGTCTTGCTGTCCACGATCCGCCGCCATGGCAGGTCGCGCTGTCATTGGCGTTGTTGGTCGCGACGATTGGCGCGGCGATGTTCATCAGCGGGCGAATCTACCGGACCGGAATTTTGATGTACGGCAAGCGCCCCACGATTCGTGAGCTCTCGCGATGGCTCCGCCACCATTGAGTATGGGCGGGTCGGGCATCGCGCCCGCGCCGTCACAGACAGCCCGATCTGATTGCTTCACAATCTCACCAAACGCTGCTATCTATCGGACGTTTGGGCGGCACGCGTGATGCGACGACGGTGCCCTTGCGGGTGCAGTAGTCACTTAAGTATTGCTCATTAACAATGACACGAATATAAGCTAGGCTTCAGGAAGGGAACGACCGGAAGGAGGGAGCAAAGCGTGGCTCGGAAAAAAATTGCGTTCATCGGGGCGGGTAATGTCGGCGCGACCTGCGCCCATCTATGCTTCCTGCGCGGACTCGGCGATATCGTGCTCTACGACATCATCGACGGACTGCCGCAGGGCAAGGCGCTTGACATGCTCGAATCGGCGCCCGTGCTCGGCATCGACGTCAACGTCATCGGCGGCATCGACATCAAGCTCATCGAGGGCGCCGATTGCTGCGTCGTCACGTCGGGCTCGCCGCGCAAACCCGGCATGAGCCGTGACGACCTGCTCAAGATAAACGCCGGGGTGATGACCGACGTAGGCGCCGCAATCAAGAAACACGCGCCCGGCGCTTTCGTGATCGCGGTGACCAATCCGCTCGACGCGATGGTTACCCAGCTCAAGCGCGTGACCGGTTTCGCGAAAAGCCGGATCGTCGGGCAGGCGGGCGTGCTTGACTCGGCGCGTTACCGCACCTTTCTGGCGTCGGAGCTGGGCGTGTCGGTGGAAAGTGTTTCCGCGATGGTGCTCGGCGGGCACGGCGACGACATGGTGCCGATTCGCAGCTACACGACGGTCGGCGGCCAGCCGGTCGAACGCCTGGTCGGGGCGAAGCGGCTGGAGGAAATTGAGAAGCGCACGCGTGGCGGTGGCGGCGAGATCGTCCAGCTGATGAAGACTTCGTCGTATTACGCTGCGGGAACCGCGGCTTACAAAATGGTCGAGGCGTACATCCTCGATCGCAAACAAGTGCTGCCGTGCGCCGCGTTTCTTGACGGCGAATACGGCGTGAAGGGACTGTTCGCCGGAGTTCCGGTCGTGATCGGCGCGGGCGGCGTCGAGCACGTCGTCGAAATCCAGCTGAGCGCCGCCGAAAAGGCAGCCTTTGACAGTTCGGTGGGGCACGTGCGCGAACTGGTTGAGGCGATGGACAAAGTAATCGCGGCCGGAAACCGGGGCTAGCGATTCAGGAAAGGCTTATGGCTGAAGCAGATGCAGTTGCGGCGCCCGCGATTGCGGCCGGGATGACGGCAGACGAGCGGCACTGGCTGCTGCGCAGGTTGCACTCGCTGTCGGGAATCATTCCGATCGGCGGATTTTTATTTTTCCATTTCTTCGAAAACGCCTTCGTCCTGAAGGGCGGCGCGATGTGGTGGAAGGAAACCGAGTTCACGCGCAATATTCCGTTTCAGATCGCGGTCGAAGCGTTGGTCCTGTGGATTCCGATTCTCTACCATGCGATTTACGGATTGGTCATCACGACCACCGCGCAGCCCAACGACTACCCGTACGAACGCAACTACCAGTACTCTCTGCAACGCATCACCGGGATAGTCGCGTTCCTGTTTATCGGCTTTCACGTCCTTTCGACACGCGGGCTCTACTACGCCACCGGCGTCGAGACGAACTATCTGCGGATGCATAATTTCATGATGAATCCGCTGATTCTGGCCACCTACCTGGTCGGGACCCTGGCGTGCGTCTATCACCTGACCAACGGCATTTTTACGTTCACGATCACGTGGGGAATTGCGGTCGGCCCGAAGGCGCAAACGCTCGTGAACCGCGCGTGCGTTGCGCTGTTTATCATCCTGGCGATCGTCGGCGTTTCAATTCTGCTCGCATTTCGCGCACCCGCCTGAGGAGAAAACCAATGCCAGGTCATCACTTAATCGTAGGCGGCGGGCTGGCGGGTTTGACCGCTGCAATGAAACTCGCGGAGCACGGCGAGCAAGTCGATCTCTTCTCCATCGTCCCGGTCAAGCGTTCGCACTCGGTGTGCGCGCAGGGCGGAATCAACGGCGCGGTCAACACCAAAGGCGAGGGCGACTCGCCGATGATTCACTTTGACGATACGATTTACGGCGGCGACTTCCTGGCGCATCAGCCGCCCGTCAAGGCGATGTGCGAGGCGGCGCCGGCAATCATCTACCTGTTCGATCGGATGGGCGTGATGTTCAATCGCACGCCCGAAGGCCTGCTCGACTTCCGCCGATTCGGCGGCACCAAGCATCATCGCACCGCATTCGCGGGCGCCACCACCGGGCAGCAGCTCCTGTACGCATTGGACGAGCAGGTCCGCCGCTACGAGGCGGCCGGCCTGGTGCGCAAGTTCGAGGGCTGGGAGATGCTGAGCATCGTGCAGGACGAGTCGGGGAACTGTCGCGGGATCGTTGCGATCGACACGCGCTCGCTGGAGATGCGCGCGTTTGCCGCCGACACCACGCTGATCGCCACCGGCGGCCCGGGTCTGGTCTTCGGCCGCTCGACGCAGTCGCTGGTCTGTACGGGGTCGGCGGTCAGCGCCTGCTACCAGGCGGGCTCGACCTACGGCAACGGCGAGTTCGTCCAGGTGCATCCTAC
>Ga0187879_10003011_pt1 | contig 11336 bp, 9 predicted proteins | sample June2016WEW_19_1_FD_132423 | JGI IMG/M metagenome (GOLD analysis project Ga0187879, IMG submission 132423) | Peatland microbial communities from SPRUCE experiment site at the Marcell Experimental Forest, Minnesota, USA - June2016WEW_19_10 | ecosystem: Environmental > Terrestrial > Soil >... | reverse complement strand
CGATGTACGCGAACGGCCGAGGTGTCGCCAAGGACGATCAGCAGGCTGTCGTTTGGTATCGCAAGGCCGCTGAATACGGACTGCCCTACGCTCGATACAGCCTCGGTCTTGCCTACGAGACCGGTCAAGGGGTTCCGCAAGACCTTACACTAGCGATTGCGTGGTTTCGCAAAGCTGCCGAGCAAGGCCACAAAGAGGCAAAGGCAAAGCTCGATGAACTTGAAACAATTCAAAACGCAAAGGAACGTCACTGAGGTCGCAGGGGCGATTGACGCACTCTAGCCGACCGCGGGGGCCGCGATTGCGGCTGCTCGTTCCAGTGCCCGGTGCGCGGTTTCGCCGGCGCTGATGTCGACCAAGACCCGCGGCGCCGGCGCGACGCGATTTCGCCCGTCGGCCTTGGCGCAGCACATCGCGCGGTCGGCGATCGCCAGCAGTGCCGGCTGACCTGCCGGACCATCCGCAGAGCCCGGTGCAAAGCCCGGAGAAAAGCCTCAATCCGACGCGATTGATGGCGGTCTTCGTGCAACTAACGACAGCGTTCGCGACAGAGAATGGTTGTTGCCGCTATGCGCAACGTCGCTCGAACTTCTGTCAATGATCTAAATCAATGCGTCCAACGGCAATATCCCCAGTTGTCGTCTTAGCCGGACTGCAGACTGGGGCTTGATTGAGCTACGTTGGAGTGATGTGCCGACCGCGGCCGACCGCCTGAGGAGGAGAACTGCGGACAGGCAAGGATTATCATTCTGTGTCCGAAAATGGAGGACCGATATGGAACTGGAGAATAAGACCTCGAAAAGACCCAAGCGGGTTATCGAACTCAGCACGGAAAGCGCCAAGACCGTGAAGGGCGGTAAGACCTGCAACTGCTCGTGCCAGACGCAAAACGAAAAAGCGGCGACGACGCTGAATACGTTTGCCAGCTGATTCCCTTCAAGCTTCGTGCGTGTTCGTATCCACGCATCTATCTGCCTGTTCAAAGCGCTGAGATACCCCCACTCGCCCGCAGGGCGGGCGAGTGGGGGTGTCCTGCACGTGTTTAACCATTGGCCGGCTCGGAATTCGAGATCGGAAAATGGTGGGTCGCCCCCGGCAATGATGACGCTGAACTCGACCATGGCTTCCAACGAAGCGCCGCCAAGCGGAAACCGCAAGCCGGACTGCTCGAACCGCGACGCGCTGGCTGATATCGTTTCGTTCGTGCGGGCGGATTCCGCCACCCTCGGGCTGGTCGCTGTTCTCTTGCTTCTTCTCCTAATCGCCGCCGTCATGAACGCGGCGGCGCCGGTCTTCTTCCAGCGTCTAGTCGATCACTTTGCATCCTCCCAGAAGAACATTCCGATCCTGCTTGCCGCTGCGTATCTCTGCGCGCAGGGTATTGCGAAAGGTTGCGGCGAGTTGCGCTGGCGATTCTACGGCCGCATGGAGCAGCGTCTCAACCGACGGCTGGCGCTGCGTCTCTTCGACCACGTGCATGGCCTTTCTCTGCGATTTCACTTAGACCGGCGCACCGGCTCCTTGCAGCATACGGTCGGCAACGGCGTTCTCGGCTATCAGATCGTCCTGCAGAACGCTCTCTACGTCGTCATTCCTCTCTTGCTCGATCTTGTATTCAGCGGAGCGGTCATTCTGGCACTTCTGCCTCCCGCGTACATCGTCATTCTTCTGTTGGCCGCAGCGCTCTACATTCTTGCGACCGTTCGCGGAGTCGAGCGGAATCAAACCTACCAGCGAAGAGCCGCCGCGGTTCAGGTCAAGGCTTCCGGCCTGGCGACAGACAGTTACCTGAATTATGAAACCATAAAATACTTCGACTGTGCGGATCAGATACGGCGGCGCTTTGACGACGCACTCCGCCGTTGCGCGGCGAACTGGACCGCCTATTACGACGGTCGGACGGCGCTCGGTCTGGTCCAAACTTCGTGCCTGACCATTGGCCTGGCCGCGAGCCTGGCGTTTGCCTTATGGGACTTGTCGCACGACGCCTTAACAGTTGGCGGCTTGGTGCTTGTCACCTCCTATTATCTGCAGATCACGCGTCCGCTGGAGGGATTTGGCTTCGCGTATCGCGAGATAGCGACGGGGTTGAACTACAGCCGTCAGGCCGTCGAGCTGATGCGGGAGCTTCCCGATATTCGCGACCGCAGTGACGCGAAACCATTGTCTCTTGCCCGGGGCGAGGTTTCTTTCGACCATGTCGACTTTGCATACAACGCCGACCGGCCAATCCTCCGGGACGTTTCCTTTCGCATCGCCGCCGGTCGCACCGTCGCTGTCGTTGGTCCCAGCGGCGCGGGCAAGTCCACGCTTTCCCGCCTCCTTTTCCGCTTTTACGACGTGACTGGCGGAGCCATCGCCATTGACGGCCAGCCGTTGACTTCAATCGCCATTGGCAGCTTGCGCAAGGCGATTGCGATCGTTCCTCAGGATACGGTGTTATTCAACGACACTATCGCCATGAACATCGGCGTCGCGAAACCCGGCTCTACCCGCGATGAAATTCAGGACGCCGCGCGACTCGCCGGAATCGGCGATCTGATTGAATCGCTTCCCGCCGGTTATAACCAGGTTGTCGGCGAGCGCGGCCTCAAGCTTTCCGGCGGCGAGAGACAGCGGATCGGCATCGCCCGGGCCGTGCTCAAGCGCCCCAAGATCTTGATCTTCGATGAGGCCACCTCGTCGCTCGACAGCGAGACCGAGCAGCTCATCCAGCGCAACATCATCCAAGTGACCCGCGAGACGACCACGATGCTGATCGCGCACCGGCTGTCCACCGTCACACACGCCGACGAAATCCTCGTTCTTGCGCAGGGCCAGATTGTCGAACGCGGCTCTCACGCAGACCTATTGGCGAAAAATGGCGTTTACGCTGCGATGTGGAGAACACAGCAACAAACTCGGGACCGCCTGCGCACGGAGGACAACGTTGGCTCATAATCGCCAGAACTCGGCCAATCCCCCGACGACATTGGTCGTCAAAAACAGCGCCGTATCGTTTTTTGAAGAACGCTACCCGCTGATCCGGCTGTTCCGCTTTGGCGACGACATTCTTCTCTATGACGCCAAACCGCATTTTGCGTTCCGTCTTTCGGAGAATGAGCTCGATGTGCTCGTTGACTATTTGCGCCCGGTCACGGGCGATGCGCTAGCCGACAAGTATCCGTCCCGGTTAGAAGGCGGTTCTCGCGCTGCGCTGCTATCTAAGTTCGCGGATCTCGCACGGGCCGGCGTGTTCCTACCCGGTCCAGCGGAGTCGATTTCGCCAACCGACCGTCGCGAAATCGAGGAACTGGTGCGCTACTATGACCAGAATATTTTGCTGCGCAAGTTCTGCCTCGAAGTCACGCAGGATTGCAATTTCAGGTGCGCTTACTGCAAGAAAACAGTTGCAAGTGGGTACAAGGGCCATAACAAGCTCACTATGCAAATGAGCGTCGCCCAGTCAGGGATCGATTATTACTTCCGTAAATATACTCAGATCTATGACAAACTGGGCGAGCAACAGAGAATCAAGCTTCTAGAGACGCTGCCGCCCAGCCTCTCCTGGTACGGCGGCGAGCCTTTTCTGAACTTTAAACTGATTCGTCAAAGCGCGGCTTACTTTAAGAGCCTGCCCTGGGAACGCCACTCCATTCCGGCGGAAAGTCTCAGGTTCAGCGCCGCCACGAATCTGTCGATCCTGAATAAAACCATTATCCGGTTTCTCATTGACAACCGCGTCCGCTTGTTTGTCAGCCTTGATGGACCAGAGGAAGAGCATGACCGATCCCGCGTCTTTGTGAATCGAAGGGGAACATTTCGTGTTGTGTATCGTAATCTCTGCGCTTTGAAGAACGCTGACGCGGAGTATTTCCGGACTCACGTCACCGTACTGAGCGTCTATACCGAACAGCACGACCGCGCAAAATGCCAGAAGTTTGTCCATAGCCTGGACGCGCTGAACTATGAAGAATTTCGGGCGGAATATGTTGGAATGTTTGTCCCAGACGTTGAATGCACCCTTGCGCAGTACAAAGATCGCGAGACGGAGCGCTATCTCGACTTTCAGTCGAAGGCGTTGGCTGAGTCCGAATTTCCCGATCCCCATGTGGAGCGTTTTGCCAGTCTGTTTTCCTTTGCGACCATCAATTTCGATCAGCCGGCCGCGCCCAGCGCGTTGCGCTGTTATCTGACCTGCCCAATGGGATTCGACAATCTCATGCTGTCGGCCGGCGGCGACTTCCTTATCTGTCACAAGGTTGACGACAGTATGCCGATCGGCCGCTGCGAGACCGGCCTCGACTACGATCGACTTGCTGATGTCTACGATCGCTACAGTTCCGTAATCAATAACCCTGAATGCAAGACCTGCTGGGCTATGCATTTCTGCGGCGTATGCGCAGCCACCCGCATGGCCGGCGGACGCTTCGTCAATCCCCACCCTCGGGAATGCGACTACTTCCGGACCCGCATGGCGTATGAGTTCTCTTGCTTCGCGTATCTCGCTGCAGAGCTTCCGACTCTTTGGGATAAGATCTGGACTTACCGGCATGACAAGGGCAAATATATAGGGATCGTTGACGTCAATGAATTTTAGGCGCGCTTTCCCGGTTTACCGCCAATTTGAAGCTATTGACTGCGGGCCCGCCTGTCTGCGCATGATTGCGAAGCACTACGGCAAGTCTTATTCAATTGAATACCTGCGCGACATCTGCTTTGTAACGAAGGAAGGAGCCTCTCTCCTCGATCTGCAATCCGCGTCTCAATCGATCGGTCTGTTGGCGAGGAGTGTTCTAGCTTCCTATGCTTACCTGGCAGAAGAGGCTAAGTTGCCCTGCATCGCTCACTGGGACGACAATCATTTCATTGTTGTCTATCGAGCGGACGATCGGCATGTTTGGATCGCAGACCCGGCCCATGGCAGGGCGCAGTACAGCATCGACGACTTTATCTCGCACTGGTCTGCTTCCGGCGACGAAGGTTACCTTCTCCTGGTGTGTCCGGGCGACGAATTTCTAAGCCGCCAGGAGCCGGTAAGAACGCGCAGGAGTTTTTTTTCGCTCTTCTCCTACTGGCGTGCATACAAGCAGTTAATCGGCCAGCTACTGCTGGCCATGGCGCTGGGCGCCGCCATTCAATTCGTTTTGCCGTTCCTGACCCAGCTGATTGTGGATAGAGGCATCCAAAGCCAGAGCCTGACATTTCTCCAGTTGGTTCTGTTTGGTCAGTTGGTTCTGATCGCCAGCCGAATCTTTGTCGCTTATCTTCGCAGCTGGCTCGTGTTTTATATCAGCACGCCAATCAACGTGACGCTGGTCTTCGACTTCCTTGTGAAGCTGACAAAGCTCCCCCTCCGCTACTTTGACGTAACGACGCTCGGCGACAGCCTGCAGAGAATCGGCGACCATCAGCGAGTCGAGTATTTTTTGACCCACTCTGTGTTGAACGCATTTTTGACAGTGATCAGCCTGGTTGTTTTCGGCATCGTTCTGGCGACTTATAACCTGCCGATCTTTCTTGTCTTTGCCGCGGGCACCCTGTTCTATGGTTTGTGGATGCGGCTTTTCTTTCACCGGCGAAGAGAACTCGACGGCGTCCGCTTCAGACAACAGGCGCGAAACCAGAATGTCATCCTTCAGCTCATGATGGGGATGCAGGAAATACGGTTGGCCGGCAATTCGCGCAGACGGCTGCGAGAATGGAGTGCGGGCCAGAGCCAGCTGTTTTTTACCGGGAGACGAGAGCTCGCGCTCTGGTTGAACCAGAAGTCAGGATGTACTTTTATCCAGGAGAGCCAGAATATTCTCATTACCTTTCTTGCGGCGCGGTCAGTTATCTACGGCGAGATCACGCTGGGCATGATGCTGGCCATTCAATTTATCATCGGCCAGCTTACCGGTCCCGTCGAGGAGATGGTCGAGTTCGTCACTGCGTCGCAGGAGGCGAAACTGAGCTTTGAGCGATTGCAAACCGTCCATTCCTTACCGGACGAAGAGAACAAAAAGGATGCGAAAGTCAGCGCGATTCCACCAGCCGCCGACATCGTGCTTTCCGGCGTTACGTTTCAGTATGGAGGGCCTCATTCCGACGAGGCATTGAGGGATGTTTCGCTTATTTTGCCTGGCAAAAGCGTAACAGCAATTGTCGGCGCCAGTGGAAGCGGAAAGACGACGTTGCTGAAGCTGTTGCTTGGCGTCTACCAACCGGTTCGCGGAACTATAACGGTCGGAGGGCTGCGGTTGGGCGATCTCTCACTCGACACATGGCGAAGGACGTGCGGCCTCGTCATGCAGGATGGCTATATCTTTTCTGACACGATTGCCGACAATATCGCTTTGGGCGATGGCGCGGTGGATGACCACAGACTGCGGGCTGCGGCCTCGACTGCCAATATTCATGAGTTCATCGAGTCCCTTCCGCTCGGGTACAAGACTCGCATAGGAGCGCAAGGACATGGCCTGAGCGAAGGCCAAAAGCAGCGCATCCTGATTGCCCGAGCGGTTTATAAGGACCCGGACTACTTCTTCTTTGATGAGGCGACCAACGCTCTGGACTCAACCAACGAAGCGGAGATCATGATGAAACTGGCGAGGTGTTTCTCCGATCGGACGGTTGTCGTGGCGGCGCACAGGCTGAGTACTGTAAGGCACGCCGACCAAATTGTCGTCCTCGATCGCGGCGGGGTAGTTGAGATTGGAAACCACGCCGGGCTGATGGAGCGGCGCGGCGCATACCACGATCTGGTGAAAGATCAGCTCAGCTAGGCGGCCAGACATGCGCGACGATGAAAATGAGCGTGTCTTGCTGGCGGAAGTCCTGAATCAACGACCTTGTTGGCTGGTGCGATGGGGTCTTGTCGTCTTCGTAGTGCTTATATTGATCTTCTTGTTCCTGGCTCGTTCGTGGAGCTAAGGCACACGGGCTCTGGGCCACGCAATGCTGTTCTCAGCCGCTCAACGGCTTTTCGGAAGTGGCGCGCCGGGAAGACCGCAAATTCAGCGAGCGGAATACCGAACGCCAAAGCGCGAGAACGGGATGGAGTGCGCGGGCGTATGCGGATTCAGTTCATCCGCCATTTTGGGAAGAAGACCGTAACGGCCGTCGGGATCGAGCCATCCCCATTCTCCGTTGCTGTTAACTTCCAAGAAAACGTAGCCTTCAGGACCCCACAGAAAATCGAGCCGGCCGAAGTAGAGGCCCATGTCTTTCATGAACGCAAAGATTCCCGAGGAAACACGGTCGTCCAGTCGATGAGGAAGCCAGTCGCCCTGTTTCCAATCGGAGGGTAACTCGCGCCAGTCTACGGCGTGGTTGAGAAACGCCTTACGATCGAGCTCGAACGCGAATAGCTGGTCACGCACGAAGGCGACGGTGACGTCCTTCGTGGCGCGGACATATTGCTGCACCATCCACGGGCAACTGGAGGACAAGGCGCGATCGTCCACCTTTGTGGTGAATAGCAGCTCCCGGTCCTCTTCGCTGCCGACAGGCTCCATGGTGAGGCTCTTGACAACCGTCTCCTGGCCTTCCGAGAAAAGGCTCTTGCCGCCGAGGTGGAACTGATACGGAGGAACCTGAAGATGAGCGGAGGCCAGCCGAAGCTGCACGAACTTGCCGGCATGTAACTCGGCGAACGGCTCGACCAAGACGACTTTTCCTTCGAGCCACAGCAAGTTGACCAGTTCCCGCATGGCATACAGCATTTCGCCATCATAATAGCGGTCTTCCCTGGTGCGGGAAGCTCGGCGCCAGGGAGTGCGGCTTACCGGTTTCCTCCACAACAGCTTCGCAACACGTGCACTCGTAATTTCTCGGCCGCTCGGATCCGCAAGGAAAAAATCGCGAGCGCTGATCTCGAAGCGGTATTCGCTCCATAGGTCGAAGTTGAACCGAAATACCTGATCCTTGCCCAGTCGAGACACCAAAAGATCAGCGGTGGCATCGTAAGAATTCGTAACGACCAAAAGGACGCCGTGCATCACAACAAAATTCTACCCCTCCGCGGGGATCGCAGTCAAAGCAATGACAATCGCCGCTGCGACACCTCCCGCCACCCTCTATCGACCCGGGGCAGCAATCTCCAAGTCGGAAGCTTGTTAAATTAATCCGGGTCCTTGCTCTCGTGATCAAATGAGGTGTCGCTCTTCATCGCCCAAGCGGTGAGCCCCGGATCCCGACCTACCCAGCGACGCTGCTCTTCATGGTTGTACGCTCCCATGGCGGAAGGAGCATCGGAAATGGGCGACATTTTACGACGCGCTAGACCTTTAGCGTTCAGCAAGTTCCTTGTCATAGCCAACCCTCCTAATTCACTGACTTTCGGTCGTTCTCCGAAGCATTAGCGGCTGCAAAGCCCAACAGACAGCGGCTTAGACCGCAACCGCATTTATGATTGCAATCTCCTCAATACGATAGCTAAGAGCAATAATCAAGCGTTCTACGCTTCCTCATCCGCCACAGTGCATCGAGCGTAAAAAGAATTTGGTCGACCTGACGGCAAAGAGCGGTCTCGTAACGGCTAACTAATCACACTTCTCCTTGGTGTAGCGCCATTGAATGTCTTCAAGGACGGCGCCTTGCTGACAGATGCCTAACTTGTGCGACTTGCCTCCGCTCAGCTGTACGGCCATGTAGCCGAGGCGAGGTCTGGGTTTGGCCGCGCTGATGTCGTACAGAACATTATCTGGTCCTTTTAGGACCAAGCAGTTCATCTCGACTCCGGCGGTGGGACATCCCACCAGGTTTACTCTTCCCTCGGCGTTGAGGCCCGAAATGCCGGCGACTGCGATTAGACAACCGGCTGCCAATGATCTCCAATCCATTCCACTTCCTCCATCGGCGTCACCCCGGACTGCAATAGTCCTGTATAGCAGAGTTCAAAAAAAGCGCGGATTCGCATCCGGCGCAGAACTCAGCTGCACATCCGCGCCCGGGGGCGCAATGAAAGAGGGAGTAAGTCTGCCTGCCGGGCTTAAGCCTATTGGTTATCATAACGCTTGGTGTCATTTCGCGAGATAGTTGCGATGGATAAGCGCTGGGGCGGGTGCTGAGGGACTGGCCAACATGGTCTCGGAATAGAGTACGGCCGAGGTTTCGCGACTTTCTCGCTTGATGCCACCCGTGGTCTCCTGATTGGTCTCGGCGCCATGCTCGCCGGCTTGGAGAAACGATTTGACCGCATCCGCGGATGGCACCGGTTCGGGCGCCACAGTAGTTCTGGCTGCGATCGCTTCGGCGGCAGCGCTTTTGACGAGCTTGGGCCACATTTTCCGGAACAATCCGTTGGACGGATAGACGTCGGCGGTGCTCAGCTTACCATTTACCGCGAAGGCGTAGCCGATGACGTCCGGCTCCTTTTCGGCTACGCCCTGCAGCACCTTAAGATATTCGGCCTCGGCTTTTGCCAGCTTGTCGTTCTCCAGCGTAAGCTGCAGGCTCGTTTGCGATTCTGTCGAGGCCACCGGTGTGCCCAGATTGTCGGAGAGGCGCTTCTGGATTTTCGCGACGTTGCGCCAGACTTCGAGCTGGCGCTGGCCGGTATCCAGTCCCGCGGCCGGCGCTGCAGGGGTTTCAATCACAATCTTCGTCTCTCGGGATGGCAGTGCCATTGCAGCGCTCGAGAATTTTCCCGCGTCCTCGGCGGCGCGCCCCGACCAACGCCCGTGCTCGACGCAAAACACGGCGAGCCGGGTGCGTCCGGACCGCGGCGCAAGTAGCAGACTAGCCATCAAGGCGCGATCCTGTTGGCCGCCTTTGACGATGTCGCCGGCCTGCGCGAAAATTGCCTCGTTCCCGACATTCTCGATCTCGAGTGCATTGACGTTGCCAGTCTCGTTTACTCTTGCGGCTCCCGTGGCCAGAGCCTCGTCGAGCGTGAGCGGCACTGGACCGCTGCTGCTTTGGCCGTGCACAAGATAGATCGCTAGGTTCTCATGCACGAACGGTCCGGAAATACGCTCCTGGTCAGCGCCGAGTGACTGCCTTGTCAAGAAACATGCCGTCAACACCACAACACTCAAAAAAATGGCGCGAGAGCTCCGCATGAGGATCTCCTTGTCAGAGGCCAGCCAGCACCCACGGCTCGAGCCGGGGATGAACCGGGCGATGTCAGATGAAGACGGACCGATCGAAATTTTTCGCGGGCCGCAATTGTGGCAAACTAAAGAAGTTTTGCGATAGCGCTTTACGGCCGTGATGCGGCGTTCCATGATTGTTGGGTCGTCATCAGGTCCCCGCGCCTTATGTTCGCCACGCGCCAATCCGATTTTGCGCTCGTTGCTGGTGTCCTGGCAGAGAAATCCGGCGCGATAACTCTTTTCCTTGAGATGGCCTGCCCGGTCCTATGGTCGGTCGTACAAAAACTCGAGCCCCCGGGGGCGGATGCCGAAGCGGCATTTCTCCAGGTCGTCGAGGCGCTCAAAGCGGACCGATACGCCAGACTGAGAGCATTTGACGGACGCGCGCGACTGTCGACTTATCTCGCTCTCGTCGCCCGCGACGTGCTTGCCTGCCGGCTGGCGAATCGACTCGTAACAACGCCGCAAACGGCCTGGAGCGCCTTCGAGCTGTTCTTCAAGGCCGATATCCGCCGCCGTATCGCTCAGCGATTTCCGCGCGAGGAGGCCGGGCGGGAGGACATCTATCAGGACATTTGCCTCAAGCTCGTCGAGGATGATTTTCGGCGCGTGCGCGCCTACGATGGCCGCGGCAGCTTCGTCGGCTACGTGCTGACGGTCGTCGAGCGCCTCCTGATCGATCTTGTGCGCCGTGATGTGCCGCGGCGGCGTCTACCGGCCGCCGTTACGCGGCTGTCGCGTCTCGATCAGCAGATCTACATTGCCGTAGTGTGGGATCGCTGCCCCGCAGATGCCAAGCGGGTGTCCGAGGCGCTGTGCGGCCGCTTCGATCCGACGCCGCCATTGACCGAAATCGTCACGTCATTGCAGCGGCTTGCTGCGGCAATCGCACTCGAGCCCGATGCCACGCCAGAGCATCGCAAGGAGACGATCCCGCTCGATCGACTTATGCAGCGTGACGCGAGCATGCTGCTCGCCGATGGAGCACCCACCCCGGAGGAGCATCTGCTCCTCCAGGAAGAGGAGCGCTCACGTGCCGAGCTTATCTTGGCCATAAGGGTTGCGGCAGCGGATTTGCCGGTCGAAGATCGCTACTATCTGCAAACAGTATTTTCGGCGACCGACCCGTTGCCGCCGCGCGAGATCGCCGGGATCATGGGCTGCGGTGTCGAGGACGTGTACCGGTTGCGGCAGCGGGCCCGACGCTGGATCGCGCAAATCGCCAAACGCCTGGAAAAAACCCGATATAGTCCGTCTCAACAGGATGATGATGACCTG
>Ga0187879_10003009_pt1 | contig 11337 bp, 13 predicted proteins | sample June2016WEW_19_1_FD_132423 | JGI IMG/M metagenome (GOLD analysis project Ga0187879, IMG submission 132423) | Peatland microbial communities from SPRUCE experiment site at the Marcell Experimental Forest, Minnesota, USA - June2016WEW_19_10 | ecosystem: Environmental > Terrestrial > Soil >... | reverse complement strand
GCCAAAGGGCGCCCTTCGCTGGGGGCCCAAAGCTATTGAAAAGTATGGTGCGCCCTGAGAGATTCGAACTCCCGACCTTCTGGTTCGTAGCCAGACGCTCTATCCAGCTGAGCTAAGGGCGCATTTTTTCAACTACAACAAAAATAAGGGGATGTTGCGAACCGGGCATTCGCGCATCCCGCTCAATTCGGCAAACTATGCGCAACTATGCGTGAATTCACAGGAAACCGAAAAATCATTGTAACGTCTTGACCGGGAATGCGGCAACTCTGCTGGTCCGTTGGTAGTGTCCTAATTTGATTTTGTGCTCTGGCAATTATGGAAGAGGTGGATAAAATGCGCGTAGCATTAGCGGAAATCAGAAAAGAAGTGGAGTTCAAGTTAGAACTCTACCGGTCCCTTGGACAAAGAGTCCGTCTTAACTCATGGATGGTCGGCTTCTCACAAACGTCGAGGCATCTGATTGTGGGGCGCAACTCAGGTACAGCGCCGTGCTCGACGCCATGTGCTGCGCACCCAGGACGCAGCACTCGCGAATCCAGCTTCCTTGCGCATCTTCATCCGTAAAATATTCTTGCGTGGCTTCGCGGACGCACGCCGGAGGATTCAGCCCTTCGCGCTGCCATGCTAAGCAGCCCTGGATAATCCACGACAGAATCCCGGGATACTCGATCTTGAGTTTTTCGCAGAGATCGGGATCACGTTCGCTGGCCGGAATCGTGACGGTGAAGGGTATTAAGTGGAATCGACGCCGAATGGCCTCGTCCACGGAGCGCAACGCAGGGCGATGATTGCCCGCAATCACCAGCTTAAACTGAGGAATGAAGGTGAAAAAATTGCCCCGCATGAATCGCGCCGTAATGGGATCGCCGCCTGTGAGTTGCTTAATTTTCGACTCTGCCCAGCGGCCCCCTTTCTCCACTTCCGCCGTGGAAACCAAGCGCGCCCCACGCAATCCGGCAAGGTCCGTGGGGTGTCGATCACTCGAATTGCGGGATGCCATGAGAGTCTCAATCGGGACGCCGGTGGAATAGGGTCCGAGTACTCCGGCCATGGTGTTGTTAAAAACGCCTTTACCGTTCGCGCCAGTCCCGTGGCAAAAGAAAAGGGCTTGTTCGCGTGTGGAACCTGTGGAGCCGTAACCTGCAACCCGCTGCAGATAGCTTTCCAGTTCCGGGTTTTGGTTCGTGATGCGGGAAAGAAAACGCTTCCACAGTGGGCACTCACCGCCGGGACTCGTGGCCAAAATCTTGGTGATGAGATCTTCGCGGCGATGCGCACGCAGCTCACCGGTTCGCAAGTCAACGGTTCCCGCCGGAGTATTCAGCAACCAGATGGTTTGATCCCACTGCTCCGCCGTGGCAACCACCCTGCTATCGCACCGGGCGAGCCGTTCCACGGCGTAGACAGTGGATGCGCTCGCCAGTCTTCGCGCCTTGGCCGGTTCGTCCAGCGCGGCCATGGCTGCGTCACGGCAGACGGTGCGCGAGAAAGAGAACGCTTGCAAGGTTTCATCTTCACGCCAATGCGTTCCGGTCCACCAATTCCACCGATTCCAGGAAGCGGTGTACCGCGAGTCCGCACCGTGCTTGCTTACAAATTCCAGAGCTAAGGACTCTTCACTGTCATGGGGAGCGCTGGGTTGCGGCTCAAACATTGCTCGGAACGTTTTCCAATCAAGACTCGCGCAGGATTCATGCAGACAGCCAGCACTCAGCGCACCCGATGCAAACTGAATTACAAAGGCACTGCGTTTGTGTTCCGGGTTGAGGGGACACTCGGCAAGGATGTACTTGGTCCCGTCCTGATAAGGGGCCTGCGACTCCACCGCAACGCCGTGTTGGGTCAGCCACGTAACGGCGTCCAACTTGTGAGCCTGAGCTTTTCCCGATTGTTTTTTGCTGGGGGTGGATTCCGTGGCCAGCGCGGCGATTGCCTCTAATTGTTCTCGGGAGACAATTTCGATCTTGTCGGGAATCTCTAGGAGTTGGGCATAGCGGTGAACCCGGCCCAGTTCAGGCGCGTTATCGCCTTTGCATGCCAAGGTGTAAGGAACCTTCCAGATGCGAGCGGCGTTGTACACGCCGGTATCGATCTCGACTCGGGTGTCGCTGAACTTCTGGGAGAGCGCTATCAGTGCACGTTGCACCAGCAGCTTGCTTGGCTCGTCATTTGGCAGTTCGATCCGATAGAGCAGATTAGCTCCGTTGCCCGAATCCCCTGAAACTGGCACCGGCCAGCCCCGCTCAGTAAGCCACGCGTTACACGCTTGCGCTTTGGCCAATGAAGCCGCATGTTCCGCGTCGGTTGAGGAGATGCCTGCGGGTCGTCTCGGATCAAAATCCAGAGGAAGCCAACGGCGGCAGAGAATGTCGGCGTCGGTGGTTGTGTACCCAGCATAGGATTCAATCTTGTTCACCGAGCGGGCCAGAAGCGCTGGATTCACAGGGTTCAACGTAAAGTAGACACCCGGAACGTTGCCGCTGAGAGCGAAGGCGCTTTCGGCCATCTTCCCCAGATCGTCATAGAAGCCCCGTTGCGTGCCTCGTTTGGTCTTGATGCAGCGTAATTCCGCAACGAAGAGAACGCCCAGCAGCAGCTCCAGACCATAGCGGATCTTCGCGGTTTGGTCGGACTCCGCAGAATCACCTAGAAGAGGAATTCGCTCACATTCGGCCATCACAGACCCCCGAGGGCGCAAGAATGCCTGCCCAGCACAGGATCAGCGAGCCAGCGACCGGGCAGATCGGCGGCCTCGAAAGCATCGAGCACAAGACTTTCTTGGCCCACACGCGCGAAGCAAACCAGAAAGTGGCAGCCCGGACATGGAGAAACTTTCGTGACCGTGACTGTGTAAGACAAATCCAGCTTTGAGGTGGGAACGTCCAGCATGGACTCCAGAAGCGCCAAACGCTGGCTAAGGCCGGGGGTGAGCGGAATGACTTCAAGCTCACGCTCCGAAAATTCGCTGGACAGGGATTGGGCCGCAATGTTATCTCTAAGTCTCAAGACGAAACTCCACCTGGACCCGGACGTTCCTGCTCGCCCATTGACAGGGGAAAACGAACAAGATCAGCGCCGGGTCAGGTTCTCTCGCCAAAGCGAGCTTTCAAAAATTCAAATTCTTTCTCCTACACAACTTCATCCGCGCCAGCCGTTCCAGGGAATCCGACAATCGGCGGATTTTCAGCGAACAGGTTTCCAGCACTTGCGCCGCTTCGACATTAGCTTCATCCTGCGAGTTCATCCGTAGCCAGGCGGAGTCAATCCGCAACTTGTCCACGGTTCGTTCGATCAGCCTCGTCGCTTCGGGTTGAGTTTTGGTGACCATGACCCAAATTTAATGGAATCCAAAATCTTGGCAACCGTGCGCTTTGAAGCGTAAACGCGCGTCCAGAGCGGCATTTGGTGCGCACGCTGCGCACGCGCGCACGCGGGTGTTTCCGGGAAGCCAACCTAGGATTTGTGGCGAGATTTAAAGCGACGGATGCTGGCCTGCAGGCAGAGCTTTCCGTTAGCCCCGCGCTTGTTGAAGGCCGCTTTCCAGGTACGGACTTTCCAGCGCAGTCTCCAGCGGCGGGGTACAGGAACCTCAAGATCGTCGAGAAGCTTACAGAAGAGGCGATTATTGTCACCCGCTTGCCGTGCGGCTCGCGCAACCATGGGCTTGAATTCATCCCAGCGGTCGGCCGGAGGCTCGACGGGACGCGGGGGAGTGCGCTTCGGCTTGGCCGGAATCTTTGCTTCGGCTTCATCCGGTGGCAGCAAGGCAGGAGAAAAGATATAGCCCCCGCCCAGTTTGATGAGAAGGGTTCGCAGCCACTCGCTTTGGCGACGGCCAGCTTTGGCTTTTTCTTCTTCCGAGACCATGAGAGTGCTCTGGAGAAACATCCCCTGCCGGGGTTGGAAATAGGCAAACCGGCCAGTTTTCCGGGGGCGATTATAAGCGCTTGCGCCGGCGAGAAATTATTGTTGGGGGGCGATTTATTTTCTGCGGACACGTTGCCCGAGAAAACCGGCGAGTCGGACGCTAGGAGCGATCCGTGAAGGGTTGTGAAGCATGTGATGGGTCAGAACATTTTATCCGTCTATAGAAATGTTTTCTATTACTACATAGACGGTTAAAATCGCAGCCCCTTCACACCCATCACATGGCGCTATTCCGATTTTCCCTCTCGTGCAGGTTCCCGACTACCGCGACGTGGCTCCGTGCGCGTAAGTACCGTAACCTCTGGAAGCTGAAAATCCTTCACATGGTTCACGGGATTTCACTCCCCCCTGACGTTTCACCCGGTCCCATCCCCGGTATGCCTCGCCAGCGATCATGCCACGACGTTCGTTCCGTGACTTCCCGCTTGTAATTAGCCTTGTCTCATGGTAAACACAGGTTAATTACTATATTCTTAAAGTTAATATTAGAATAATGATCATGGCAACGCTTCCCCAAGTCGCGCACTCGGTCAAGGCCCCAGTCAAACCGGCCCAGCAGCGTGCTCTTGACCTACAGGTTCAGAAAACGCTTCAGATGCGTCAGGATTTGTTCGCGGACGTTTTGCTACCCATGCGCGTTGTACAACATGCGCTTGGTGATATTTCGTATGCCCAATTAAATTCCCTTATCAAGGCCGGGAAGTTGAAAACTTGGCGAATTTCTCCGCACTCCCAACGAAAGGTACGGATGTCGGTATTGAAGGCGTTCATCGAGAGTCGCGAGAACGGCGGTGCTCAGTGAGTCGGGGGAAACCTTGCACGATTTGTACTCACGGCGAGCGTCCAGTAATTGATGCTGCAATCGAATCCGGCATGAAGCATGCGGAGATCGCTCGCCAGTTTCCGGGGATCAGCGTGTCGATGATTTCACGCCACGGCCGAAAATGCTTGGGAATCAGCGCAATCGGCACACCCGCTGGAGAGCTTTCCCTAGAGCAACAGGTTGGCAAGTGGACCGAACGCGCTAATGCGTTGTACTTGGCCAGCGCGGCCAGTCTTGACTTGCGGTCACAAAGCAATGCGATTGCAGCCGCGTTTCGCGCGATGGAACTGAGTTTTCGCCAGCGTGAGAAAACGGAAACCAAGGAGCAGGAGCGGCTGCAGCGTGCAGATAGTCCTGAAGCGCCGTTGACCATCACCCGACTCGATGAGTTAGTGAGACGTGCTGAGGCTCAAGCTCGGGCAAATCCTGTGCAACACCTGATTCGAAAGGTCGAAGGCGAGCTAACTTTGCTCGCAGAATCTCAGCGCAGCGCGGCCCGCGAGGGCCTTCGCGAATATCTTAACGGGGGTGTGAAAGCCGCATGACCAAAGCGGAACTAAATTCGGAAATTCGCCAGCTTTCCGCAGAAATTGAAAAGACAGAATTGCAGTTGAGAGCGCTCCCTGCGGTTCGCTTCGATCTGGTAAAGCGGCATGGCGAGTTGCTTCGCGGACTCGCTGCCATGGGAAAGGACGATCAGTCATGAGCGTTAGATTCGAGGAAATATTCGACGGCTGTTCTGATGTGCGCTCCAGCTTGGGATTGCCGACCGTGTCTGAGAAAGCCGATGTAGTGCTGAAACTGGACACGGTGCAGTGGCTCTATGAGCCCGCGAACGCGGTGCCCTCGGCAATGGTGTCCAAGCTCGAAAACGAAAGCTTTGCCAACATGGTGGCCGGGGAAACTGTGACCCCGGAATACGCCTTCGGCCCGGAGAGCACTGAGCTTCAGGCTTTTCGGAACCTCAAGCCCATCGCCGCTCGCCATGCCCCTGTCATTGGTACAGAAATGCGCGACTTGCTAAAAAGCCTCACTAAGCGCACCAAGTCCATAGCCGTCCGGGACGCGCCGCGTCATCGGGCCAAGCTGAAAGGGATCATTGACGAATTCAAGAGTACCCTGACGTTTAGGTCCATTGGCGACGACGGACAATGGGACAGGCTGGTAGATCACGCCGTCGATTTCGTGGCGCAGACGCTTCATGAGTGTGCGAGCGAGCAAAAGGTTTGATTTCTTCTCGTAACCGGGGTTCACATCTTGGTTATCCGGTTCACGACACGCATGCGGCGAGGAGAATAGAGCGGAATCTGCCGCTCGATACTTCTGGGGGCGCTGACTTTTTCCAGCGCTTTGCAGCGCCTCCAGAACTTTAAGATCGACCCAGACTGGTAACCGTGAGAACAATTGCTCACGGAAGTAAAGGTGGCTGCTCGGTTCTAGAAACCCGACGTGTGGAAACACCCGAGCACCTTGCTGCTGGGTTGGTAGGGGCAGGCTTGTTGAGGGACAAGCTTTCCCGGTCTCCTGATCTATGGGTGGGAGAGGTAGCGGGTTGAGCCTCTCACCCATTTTGGCAACACTCGACTATGACATCCCCATTTCTGCCGTATCGCGTTAACCACGGTCGCCAGCTCATTTGCATCGAATGTCTCAAGCCGATGCAAGAGGGGGCACGCTATTCGGCGGCCAAGGGTACCGTGCAGCACTGGCTCGAATGCCCCGAGTCCACGCCCCAAAACCTTTCAAGAATGCTCGAAACCCGCGCATACGATCAGCATAGTAACGTGCAAACCCGTGATTGACACGGCTTTCCGAGCGCGCGTTTGGTTGTCAACCCATCGTGCTCCGTCCTACGTTTAAGGGGGGATCAATAGCAATACAGTCGAAAAGGGTCCTTAAAATCCCCGGCAACTGTCGTGACCTACACCAATACTTTCAGCCAACTCAAGGTTGCAAACTTCGCTCAAATCTTCAAAAGCAAAACCCCTCCGCGCTTTCCCACAACACATTACTTGAGTGACCTTGTTGAATGATCTGGAAGACTATAGTTTCGGCCCATTATGTGACTCCACAGTCTTGGAGGAACAAGAGCCGTGTCAGTTCTGACCGTAGACAAGACACTCGCGCCATGGGGCGAGCTGAACGACATTCCCTGGACAGGCATCTTGGTCGGCAACGGTGCCAGCTGCGCCGTTTGGCACGGCTTTCGATACAAATCGCTGTACGATCAATCATGCTCGGCGGAGATGACCACTCGTCTAACTGCGGAGGCCGTCCGCATCTTCGAGGCGCTGGAAACCCACAACTTTGAACTTGTGCAGTCGGCTCTGAAAATTACGTCGCTGGTTACCCAGGCACTCGGGCAGAATCCCGCTACCGTTGAGGGCCTATATTTGGAAATTCAGAATGCCCTGGTGGAAGCGGTTAAGTCGGTCCATATCCCTTGGAGGAACATTCCCGAGGACAATCTCCGAGCGATCAAGCAGGGGTTGCTTCCGTATGAATTCGTCTACTCAACCAACTACGACTTGATCCTGTACTGGTCGATCATGCTAGACGGACCTTTAGGCTTCACGGACTACTTTTTCGCACCTAGGTTCGACCTCGGCAACACGGAAATCTGGGGTAAGGTGACAAAAGTGCTCTTCCTGCACGGAGGCTTGCATCTGTACCGTGAGCTGTCTGGGGAGACGATAAAACGGAAGGCACAGCCTTGTCAGAACCTGCTGGATCTGTTCGGAACACCGCTTGAACCGTCCGCCGTATCACTGTTCATCAGCGAGGGGTCGTGGCGGGACAAACTGAAGTCGGTATACCGTTCCGATTATCTCTCGTTTGCGTATTCACAGTTCGCAAAACACCGCGGGCCACTCGTCGTGTTTGGGCAGTCTCTAACCGCAGACTTCGACGGGCACCTGATAGAAGCGATAAGAAAATCTGAGGCGAAGATTTTGGCTATCTCACTCTTGCCTGGAGCAGATGTCCCGACGAGCAAGGCTAGGTTTTATGGTGCATTTCCTAACATGGATTTGCACTTTTTCGATGCCACGACCCATCCACTCGGCGCGGCGGACCTTTGCGTACCGGAAGAGACGACCGCAGTGAATGCCGGTGCTGCGCCAGTGGGAGGGCCCAGCCTAGCCCAGCTTTGGAGCGAGCATTCTTGAAGGGTGCGGGTATCGCCAGTTGCCTGATCCGCACGCTTTTTCCTCAAAACGCCTTTCAGTCTGTGACTTTAGTAGCAGGGCCACTACAGGAATCTGGGACGGCACCCTAGAGTCCGTTGGCTCTTGCGACGTTGCAGGGCTGGAGCGTAAGCTTTTTATAAGCGTTGAAATTCTATTGAGTTTTCGGTAGAATTCGGCGCGCCAAGCGAGGCCTATCTATGAACACACTCTATCGCTCGGGCCTCTCCGTCCTGATTGCGCTTCTACCAGTGTCTGCTCTATCCCAGTCCGGAGATAACAGACAGGCGTCGACAGCAGCACACATAGGTTCGGGTGAAGTGATCTCGACGGCTCGAATAGCTGATCCTAATGAACTTGTCGGTATTAATGGTCAGATTGTGAAGATGTCGGATTTGACGGCGCTGCTTTCTTCTTTAGATAGCGTAGAGGGACAGAATCTCCGTATCCCGGCGACGCATAACGATGAAACGAGTTCGCCAACTCTCCCACGGCCCAATTCAAATTCAAAGTGCCCTGCCCGTTCGGCAGTTGAAAAGCAGGAGGGCCGAGCTGACCCTTGTCCGACAATCCAATCAGCGCATCCAGCGCCGGATGCCAAACACCAGCAAGATTAACTACGGCGACCGCGCAGTTTTCATCGTCGATCACTGGAGAACCGGAGAGTCCCCCTGAGATCGGCATTTGAACTCGGATGAAGTCGTTCTGCGCAGTTACTGGCATTCCGTTAATCGTTTGTCCTACTGGTACATTGTTCCTGACCTGCGTCGCGCTCACGATTCCGGTATAAAGCGATAGTGCTCCAAATGCCAGTCCTGGAAATCCCATCGTAATCACATGCTGGCCGGGTTTCACTTTTTCGTCATCGCCAATGGCTAACCAGCAAGTTGTTTGGTGTCCAGTTTTTATTCGCGCAACATCGGCCCCCCAAGACTCGCGGTTTTCTTCCACGGCACTCTTGGAAATGGTGAAGTTCTCTCCTGCACTGTTCACAATCTTAAAGGTCTCCGGTACCAGAAGATCGACCGTCACGCCGCCATCTTTCTGGGTCCAGACTCGGTCTCCTACCACATGGCTTGCGGTAACGACATCTCCAGTCGCACTAACATAGAATCCCGTACCAAATCCGTTGCCTCTTATAATCTGAACAATTGCACACTGGATGTCATGGTATCGAGCTTCTAAATTGTCAGGTTCGCGGTGACTGGTGAAGATGTGATGCCAGCGCGATTCATGCGTTGGTGGCGCGACTTGGGCAGTAGCGACAGAACAGAGCAGCGCGGCAGTAATCATGGCCAGAGTTCGTCGCAGCACGTCCATTTCCTCCAATCGGTTCACGATGCCTTACTACCTACCTACACCGCTTCTTCCTTTACTTCATCCGCTCCATTCGTTGTCCGAGCAGTTGCTTTCCTTCTTGCTTCGACAACTGATCTCGGATACCACTCGGTCAATCCCCACCGACCACGCGCCACCGAGAGGAACGTTTCATTTCGGCTCAGCACACTGCTGAGGTTCTTTAACTTGAGACCCTCTAGCAGGGTGTCAGTCGCTTTTCCTCGAAATAGTGCAGCCGCAATCTCTTGCAAAGTCACCGGACGACCCTTGCCGACCCGTTGAAGGAAAGCTTGGATCGCGTCCACTTGAGTCGTACCGAGAAAATCGCCCGGCGCGACCAATTCGCTGATATTCAGTGGCCCTGCCCCCGAGCTAGCAGGGCTAGGAATAGCACTGAGTTCCGGCTTAGAAAGCTCGTCAGCAGACATTCCGAGGTCTTGGCGCAGGAAGTTAGCGTGAACTTGCATTTCGGAGATTCGCCGTTCCAAATCAGCCAAAACAGCCTTTTTTGCTTCAATCAAGGCATCCGCCACTTGGCACCCCCTTTGGCTGCTGATATTAGAGCATAGGCATACAACCAACGCAACCTTTATTCACGTCTATTTCTGTATTGGTTGATTCTTGTCATCACAGGAGTCAGCAACGTTTGCCTTTTTACTCCTCCCGTTTACATGGATGTTTGTTGGGATTTGTAGATGCAATATTAGACCGGAACTATTTACACAAAGGTTGATTCTCTATACCGTCGTTGTCAGGTGACAGAAGTCACCATCTTAAGAAGGGAGGGAAAAACCTATGGCTTTTCGGGACGATATGTACAACCGGGCCGGGGGACGGTGCGAATGCACCTTGCAGTCCTGCGGTCACAGTGGACGGTGCCCGGCGACGCTGCGGGGTGAGTGGGAACTCCATCGCTTCACCGCCGGTGGACCGTACACTGCTAGCAACGTCGTTGCTGCTGTTCGGGTTTCGTAACAAAACTTCGCAAATGACTTCTGTACCGTTGCCACCCTTCGAAGTCGGCACGAACATCGGAGTATGACCGCGAGGAGAAAATCTGAATGTCCACGACGAATGGCTTAAGTAGAGGCAAGACTCAGGGAGTGAATGGCAGAGTAGCCGAGAAGTTTGCCGCAGGAACTCGCGCCAACGGAAAATCAGCGGATTTGAGAGAACCGAAGGCGGCAAGAATAGCCCGTGAAAGTCGGCACAAATATTTCATGGGAATTGCGATGGCGGTACGACTCAGAGCGAACTGCAAAGGCAATCGCGTAGGTGCGGTTATCGCGTTAAACAATCGCCTCATCTCGACGGGATACAACGGCACCCCAGACAACATGCCTAATTGCTTAGAGGGCGGGTGTTACCGTTGCACCAATCGAGATAAAGCGTTTCGATCTGGCGAGGCATATGACCTGTGCATCTGCGTCCATGCGGAACAGAACGCGATTCTCGCGGCCGCGTGTTTTGGAATCGCCGTCAAGGGAAGCAACGTTTACACCACGATGCGCCCATGCTTCGGATGCGCAAAGGAAATGCTGCAAGCGCAGGTCCATGCTATTTATTATCTGCATGAGTGGAATCCCGTCGCCAAGGAAGACGTACTGAAGACCACCGAACAACAAAGGGAATACGAAAAGCTGCTGCTACGCTTTCCGGGGGGTCTTCACGCTCTGCGGATGCCTGATCCCGTTCAGAAATGGGCTGTATCCACCAAGCGACTCTCAACGGTGGCGGTAGATGATCACGGGACCCAGAACGTACAGTAACAGGGGCGTGCTGTACCTTCTGTCCGTGTTCAGGGTCAGGCTGCCTATGCTCGCACTATGCGGGTGATGGGTCCGATTGAACCGGGAGAGAGCGATGAACCCGATAAATTCTCTCCTGTGTTTTAAGCATCTTAACGGAGGGCTTAGTATGGCGTGGACAGTCAAAAAGGGTTCGTAGCCAGACGCTCTATCCAGCTGAGCTAAGGGCGCAGTTTCAGATTGGCTGCTGAAGTCGCTCAGGAATTATAACGGATGTTGCCTTGCGCTGGGAACGCCCGGGAGACACCACGAT
>Ga0187879_10003008_pt1 | contig 11338 bp, 9 predicted proteins | sample June2016WEW_19_1_FD_132423 | JGI IMG/M metagenome (GOLD analysis project Ga0187879, IMG submission 132423) | Peatland microbial communities from SPRUCE experiment site at the Marcell Experimental Forest, Minnesota, USA - June2016WEW_19_10 | ecosystem: Environmental > Terrestrial > Soil >... | reverse complement strand
CAGCTCGCCCGCAGTGTCAGGCAAGAACTCGCCACGCTCGGCTAGGTAGGCATCGATGAAACGCTTGTAATCGCCGCCTGGGACAAAACAAATCTCTTGCGAATCGGGCTTCTCCGCCAGAGCTAGGCCGTGCTTGCGGGCAAGTTCGCGTACCTCGGGCTTCGTCATGTTGCCCAGAGGGAAAAGCGTGCGGCTAAGCTGCTCCTGAGTAAGGCCGAAGAGAAAATAAGTCTGGTCCTTGCTGCGATCGGCGGGACGCTTGAGCAACCAGCGTCCGCGGGAGCCGTCGCATTCAACCCGGGCGTAGTGGCCGGTGGCAACGCAATCGGCGCCAATCTGCTGCGCAACGACGAGTAGCTGATCGAACTTCAAGTGATTGTTGCAGAGGCTACAGGGGATGGGCGTGCGGCCGGAAAGATATTCGGCCACGAACGGACGCACTACATCGCGCTCGAAGCGATCTTCGTGATTGACCACATAGTAAGGAATGCCGATGTGCTCGGCGACGCGGCGAGCGTCATAGACGTCGTCGAGCGAACAACAGCGGCCGGTTACAGTCTCCGGCATGCCCTCATGTCCAGCCAGCCGTCGCTGGTTCCAGAGCTGCATGGTCAATCCGATAACGTTGTGCCCCTCCGAGCGCATCATCGCCGCGACGGTGGAGGAATCCACACCGCCCGACATGGCTACGGCAATCGTCTTTGGCATTGGCATGCTAAAAAGTAACGGCTTTCTTTTTGTACACTGGCGACAATTCTCGCAGCCGCGCGACAGCTTCCGGAACCAGCACCAGCGCGAAGTCGATATCCTCGGCCGTATTCTGCTTGCCCAGGCTGAAGCGAATGCTGGCGCGAGCTCGATCGACACGCAAGCCCATGGCCGTGAGCACGTGCGATGGCTCGATCGCTCCCGAGGAACACGCAGCCCCCGTGGAAACTGCAAGACCTTTCAGATCGAGGGAGATGACCATCGCCTCGCCTTCGATGTGATCGAAATAGATATTCGTAGTATTCGGCACTCGCGGTGCGCCCTCGCCGTTAACGCCAGCTTCTTCCACCTGAGCGAGAATCCCCACCTGCAGTCGATCGCGCAATGCGGACATTTTCTTGTCCTCGCCGCGCTCGAAGCCTTGCATTGCTAGCTCAGCAGCCTTGCCGAGCGCCACTATTCCGGGAACATTTTCGGTTCCAGCGCGGCGCGAACGTTCGTGCCGTCCGCCGTAAACCAGCGGTTGCAGGTGTGTTCCTTTGCGAACATAAAGCACGCCCACACCCTGAGGGGCATGGATCTTGTGGCCTGAAATCGACAGAGCGTCGCAAGCAATTCTCTTCACGTCAATCGGGACCTTGGCCGCAGCCTGCACCGCGTCTATATGGAAATACACATCGGCCTCCTCCGCAATCTTTCCAATCTCCTCGACCGACTGCAGCACTCCGGTTTCGTTGTTCGCCATCATGATCGAGATCAACTTTGTATTGGGACGCAATGCCCGCCGAACATCATCGGAGTCTACCAAGCTGCGGCCATCCACGGGAACATACGTGACTTCGCAGCCCATTTCTTCCAGATGTTTGCAGGCGTGCAATACGGCATGGTGCTCGATGCCGGAGGTAATAACGTGATCGTCAGCGCTAGTCAAGCCTGCAATGGCCAGATTGTTGCTCTCAGTCCCGCCGCTGGTAAAGACGATTTCTGGCGCACGGCATCCCAACAACGACGCCACCGAGTCACGCGCCCGCTCCACTGCCGCACGGGTCTCCTGGCCGTGGTGGTGGATCGACGAGGCGTTGCCGAAATGCTCGCCAAAATAGGGACGCATGGCTTCGAGTACATCGGGGAGAACCGGTGTTGTGGCGTTATTGTCGAGATAAATGCGGCGAATCATCTGTTTATTCTACCTGCTTTCCCTTCGATGACTCGGTCGAATCAATCGCGGCAAAAAGAAAAGGCGCCCGGCAAACGCCTTCTCCGACCGATCCTGGCTCTCGCTGATCGATTCGATCACCGCTTCTCGATCGGGACGTAGCGATTGGGATAATCCGGCCCAGATATTCCGCGCGCGGCCGAATTAGGCGGTTATCGTCCAGTTGCTCGATGACGTGTGCAGCCCAGCCGCTGATTCGCGAAACGGCAAATACGGGCGTAAATAGATCCTCATCGATTCCTAGCGTGTGGTAGGTGGAAGCGGAATAAAAGTCGACATTGGCGTTGAGCTTTTTTTCCGCTCTTACGAACTGCTCAATTTTCTCTGACATGTCGTACCACTGCGGTTGTCCGCTGGAATGGCCCAAGTCACGAGACATGACGCGCAAATGCGTGGCCCGCGGATCTTCCGTGTGATACACGCGATGGCCAAAGCCCGGGACTTTCTTCTTCTCGGCCAGCATCTTGCGGACATACTCGACAGGGTCGGCTTTCTCGCGTTCAATCGCTTCGAGGATACGAAAAACCGCTTCGTTCACTCCACCATGCAGCGGTCCCTTCAGGGCCCCAATGGCCGAGGTGATGGCCGAATGCATGTCAGACAAAGTCGCCGCGGTCACGCGCGCCGCAAATGTGGAAGCATTCAGTTCGTGGTCCGCGTGCAGGATGAGAGCGATATCCAGAGCTCGCTCGGCCGTGGCAGATGGCTTCGCACCGTTCAATTGCAGCAAAAAGTTGGCTGAGTGCGAGATGGATCGGTCCGCTTCAACAACCGGCTTGCCCTTGCGAATCCGGTCGTAGGCTGCGACGACCATGGCGATCTGCGACGTCAGCCGGATGGCTTTGCGCACATTGGCTTCGTGATCATTGTTTTTCTCGTCGGCGTCATAGAAGGCCAACGCCGAAACCGCAGTACGCAGCACATCCATGGGCAGGGCGGTCCGGGGTGTATCAAGGAGAAACCGGATAATCGCTGGATCAAGGTGACGTTCCTTGGCCAGTCGGCTACGAAGACCATTCAGTTCGCTGCGATTCGGCAACCGCCCGAACCAAAGCAGGTAGCAGGTTTCCTCAAAAGTCGAATGCTCGGCGAGTTCGTGGACGTCAATGCCGCGGTAAGCAAGGACGCCGCGGTCGCCATCGATATAACAAATTTTGGAGGTTGTGGCTACGATGCCTTCCAGTCCTTTCGTAGCAGGAGTGCTAATCACGCTGGACATAGTGTCTCGCTCAAGAAATTGATTACCGTTGCGGAACCACGCTCGGGGCGCACGGGGAGTGCAACTTTCTTTCTGTTATACGCCAAAACTCGCTTGCCTTCCAAACTGCCGGGGTACTCGGGTCACGCGGGCCAAATGGTCAAAGCGGTTATGCTCAGAATCTTCTGCTTGAGTCCTTGCGCCAGCGGCAGGGCACGAAACTCATCGAGATTCTTCTTGATATCCGGCACACCCGGGCCCGGCCAATCTGTGCCGAACAGAGTCTTGTGGGCAATCTCTTCTAGTCGCGGGAAATACTTGAGCAAGGTTTTTGGCGGGATGCCGCTGATGTCGAGGTAGACATTAGGATGGCGGCGGACGAGAAAGAATGCCGTCTGCATCCAGAGCGGACGGCCGCCATGCGCCAGCAGGATTCTCAGCTTGGGGAAGTCGACGGCTACGTCATCCACATACATGGGATCCCCATATTTGTTGCGCGCTCCTGGAAAAATCGACGTTCCCGTGTGAAACATCACCGGCACGCCGTTGGCCTCTGCAGCCCGATAAATAATTTCCAATTCCTTGACTCCGTTTAGATAGTCGTTGGGAAACAGAAGCTGGTGCGGGGGATGGATCTTGATCATCCGGATTCCAAGCCGCAGAATCTGCTCCATATCGGCAAGAACGTTCGTGGTGTGCCGCGGATGCAAGCTACCGCAAGAAAGCAGCCGCTTGGGATCTTCCTTAACGTAATCCGCAACGAATTGATTTACACCATTCGTGAAGCCTATCACCTCGGGTGCAACGTAGTTGATGAGCAGGGCGCGGTCGATGCCGCAACCATCGAGATACGCCAGGAATGCTTTAGGCGAGCGGCAGAACTCGGCAATCTGGTCGAAGTTCGGCCGCTTCCTTTTCATCAGTTCCAGCGCGTGGGGTTTGAACATTTCCATCGGCTGGATGTGGATGTGGCAGTCGGTGATCATTTGATGTTACTCAATCGTTGATTCTGCCGGCAGAAATACACTCGCGACCAATTCGTTCGGCAATAGCTTGCGGCCGTTCTCTCCGTCTCCGGTGTCCTCTGTGGTCAAACCTTTCCGACAACATCCACCACAACCTTCCCCACTTTCGCCCAAGCCCCCGACAACGGATCGACAACCTCAAAATGACCCGCTCCCGCAATCTTGACCAACCGCGCGTCTTCCTTAGCCTTCCCTTTCGCGCTCACATAATCTTCGCTGAGAGCCGGTGGCACAATGCCATCCGCGTTTCCGTGCACTAGCCATTGCCGTGCGTGAATCGCCAGCTTCATCGGATCCGCTTCCCGATAATGCTCCGGTACGTCGCCCGGCGTCCCGCCCAGGAACTCCACCACCGCGTCGTTGCTCAAATGCAACTCGTACGCCCGTTGCAAATCCACAACGCCCGCTAGAGAGATCGCTGCTTTCACTTCCGTCTCGTGCGCCGCTAAACACAGCGCGAGTTGAGCCCCGGCGGAATGTCCGAGCACGATAACCCTCTGCGTGTCGAACCTGAACTGCCGCGCATTCTGCAGCAAGAATTGATACGCCGTCCGAATATCCGCAAAGGTTCCAAGCCATCCGCCACCCGCATTTCCTATCCTACGGTACTCTAGGTTCGCGGTCGCCACTCTGTTCGAGGTTATCGCCGCGCACAGATGCCCCAAATATCCCAGATCGTATTTCGCCCGCCAATATCCCCCATGAATGCAAATTGCCAGCGGATACGGTCCCTTCCCCTGCGGTACCCGCAAATCCACAAACTGATTCCCATCGCCCCCGTAAGCCGCGCGCGCGTCAGCCTTCGGCGGCGGCAAACTCAAAATGTCATCGCCCAATGTCATGCTCGGTACTTGCCACTCGCTACTCGTACCGCAACGCTTCAATCGGATCCAATCTCGCCGCGCGCATCGCCGGCACCATTCCACTCACCACTCCCACCACCGCCAATATCCCCACGGCCACCAGCAGGATCATCGGTGACACAATCAGCCGGATGTCGCCCGCCTCCGCATGTTTCGCCATTGCGCTATAAAATGTAACCCGTCCCACCGACACCGACACCACATACGACAGCGCAATCCCCAGCGCCCCGCCCACCGCCGTAATCGCCATCGCCTCTGCCAGAAACTGAAACAGAATGTCCCTCCGTCTCGCTCCCAGCGCCTTCTCCACTCCAATCTCGCGCGTCCGCTGCGTCACCGAAACCAGCATCATGTTCATCAGTCCCACCCCACCAATTCCCAACGTCAGCGTCCCGATAAAACCCAGCAGTATCTTCAGCGCTAGCGAAATGATCCCAAACTGCGAGAGCTGCTTCTGCGCGTCGAACACAGAAATCGCCCGTTGGTCGTCCGCCTTGAAGTTGTGCGCCGCCGCCAACGTATCCCGCACCGTCTGGTCCAGCTTGTCGTGATCCAGCCCCTGCGAATCCATCCAGATCCCATCCAGATAATGATTGTCCTTTAGCACATTCATCGAGTTATACGGAATGTAGATCGTCCGGTTATCGTCGTCGTCGCCCTCCTGCATCCGCGCCTTCACGATCCCCACCACCTGAAACTCCACACCATTGATCCGGATATCCTCGTCGACTGCCTGCATCCCCGAGAACAGCTTGTCCTTCGCCTCGGAACCAATCACTGCCAGCAGCCTGTGCCGATCGTTATCCTCATCGTTGAGGAAACGTCCCTCGCCCATGTCCAGATTCCAGATCTCCTCGATCGCAGGATCCATCCCCATCACCGGCATCGTGAACGTCCGGTTTCCGTTCTGCACCGACGAATCCTTCTGCGACATCCTCACCACGTGCTTGCACAGCGGCACGTTATTCCGCATCAGTTCAATATCATCGTTCGTGAACCGCACCTGCACTCCCGCCTTGTTCCCACCCGCCTGCTGCGATGTCCGTCCCGGAAATATACCCACCGCGGTCGCCCCAAAGCTCTGAAAAATGTTCTCGATCGCACGCCCGAACCCATTCCCATACGCCAGCAGCAACACCACCGTGGCAATCCCCCACGCCATCCCCGCCATCGTTAGCGTGGTCTTGCGCAAGTCATGCCGCATCGCCGCAAACGCCTGTCCCAACAAATCCCGATGCATTGATTCTTCTCTACCCTGTGTTCCCCAGTGACCTCTATGGTTAAGCTTTTTCCGCTGCGCCCGCGCTGAAGATTTATCTCGGTACCTGCTACTCGGTACTTACTACTCTTTCCGCAGCGCCTCCACTGGTTGCAACAAGGCCGCCCGCCGCGCCGGATACAGTCCCGCCGCCACTCCCGCAGCCGCCAGCGCTACCACCGCCAACGCTGCCGTCCGCGCCACCAGTTTCGGTGGATCGAATCCCTCACCCAGCGACACTCCCGACAGCACCGCCATCACTCCCGCCGCCGCCGCAATCCCGGTAACTCCGCTCAGCAACGTCAGAAAAGCCCCCTCCACAAAGAACTGAAACATGATGCTCGCGTCCGTCGCTCCCAGCGCCTTCCGCAATCCAATTTCCTGAGTCCGGTCCGCAACCGCTACCAGCATAATATTGATGATCCCAATCGCTCCCAGCCCCAGCGTCACCAGTCCCACGCTTCCCAGAAAGGCGTTCATCGCGTCGAAAATCTTTCCCACCTGGTCCACGGTATTCACTGTGTCCCACTCGTCGAACGAATCCGGATTGTTGGCGTCGAACCCGTGGTTCCGCGCAATCACCTGATGCACTTCCTGCCGCGCCGCTTCATGCAATGCGCGCGTCTTCGGCTGGTATTCGATCAGCGAGATCACATTCTCCGCATCGCCCACATTCATCGGCGGGAAATACTCATGCATGGTGCTGTAGGGCACAAAACATTTTAGGTTCTGGCTGTTATTATCCCCGTGTCCGATACGCTGCAGCGTTCCCACGACCTCAAAGCGCACTCCATTCAGGAGAATCGTGCTGCCCACCGCCGGACGGCCGGAAAACAACGTCCGCCGCGCCTCGTCACCCAGCACAATCACCGGCCGCTTCTGCGCGTCGTCCATCGCATCCAGCCAGCGTCCTTCCTGAATCGGCAGGTAACGGATCTGGTTAAACATCGCGAGCACGCCATTGATTTGCCCGCTGGCTTGGTAGAAATCGCTCACCGCCCGGATGTCGTTCCGTGAAATCACCGGTGCTGCGGCTCCCACACTCCTGCACTCTCGCAGAATATCCACGTAGTCCCGGTACGTCAGGTAGTACTGCCGCAGCGCCGTGAAGCTCCCTTGCACCGCCGGAGCCCGCCCCGACCAGATAAACATTACGTTCTCGCCCAGCGTATCGAACTGTTTTTTATTTCCGGACCGGAATCCCTCTCCCAGTCCCACCAGCAGCAACAATGAAAACACTCCCCAAGCGATTCCGAACATGGTGAGAAACGACCGCAGTTTATGTCCCCATAACGTACGCAACGTTTGCCCGAAGATGTCGAAAAGAAGCCGCACTCGAACTGATTATACGGTCTGTGAATCAAAGCTTAATGTCACACCAGCTCGTAAATCTCCCTATTGTCTGGCGTACCACCAAAGACAAAGCCACCGTGAAATCATTGACCATCCGAATGGCCACAGTGGTCGCGACGAAAATCACGGCAATCGCCGATAGTTTGCTGATGACGGAACTTACCGGAGACCTAAAGAAACACAATGACGTGTATGCTGGTGGTCGGAACCCAGCGCCGCTCCTGCATCGCCATTCGCCGATGCGAAGCGACGAGGTGCCGTCGGAGTCATGCTGATCCACCCAGATCGTCTGTTTCCTGCCGAGCCTGGTACACGAAAGATAGCCAGGACCCTCTATGAATATGTGCGAACGTTGCCCATCGTTAGTCCTCACGGGCATACGCATGCGGCATGGTTTGCGAGGAACGAGCCCTTCCCCGATCCGGCAAGACTCTTTGTGCATCCGGACCACTACATCTTTCGAATGCTCTACAGCCAGGGAGTTCCGCTCGAGGATCTAGAGATTGGGCAGCCGGAGGTGAAAGATGCCCGAAGGGTCTGGCACATCTTCGCCAGTCATTACTATTTGTTTCGCGCTACACCGACTCGGATGTGGCTCGACTTTGCCTTCCAGGAGCTTTTCGGCCTTGAGCAGCGATTGTCGGAATCGACCGCCGATCTTTACTTCGACACGATCTCAGAAAAACTTCTGACGCTGGAGTTCTTGCCGCGCGCTCTGTACGAGCGTTTCAATTTGGAGGTGCTAGCGACTACTGATTCTCCGCTCGATTCGCTGGCCGATCATAAGGTCATCCGTGAATCAAACTGGAAGGCGAGGATCCTACCGACCTTCCGGGCCGACCCGGTTGTCGATCCTGAATTTACCGGATTCGCCGAAAACATTGCGAAGATCGGCGAAAAGACCGGAGAAGACACCTCGACTTGGGCGGGCTACCTGAACGCGCTCCGTGGGACGCGCCTACGCTTTCGCGAACTAGGCTGCACGGCAACCGATCACGGGCATCCCACCGCACGAACCGCGAATCTTGCCGCAGCAGAAGCTGCGGAACTGTTTCGTCAGGTGATTGCCGGCAACGCCGATGCCCAGCAACAGGAGCTTTTCCGCGCTCAAATGCTAACAGAAATGGCGCGGATGAGCGTCGAAGACGGGCTAGTGATGCAGATTCACCCCGGCAGCGCGCGCAACCACAATCGCAAGCTCCACGAGCGATACGGCCGCGACATGGGTGCTGACATCCCGATGCCGACGAATTATGTGGACGCGCTTCGCCCTTTGCTCGATCAGTTCGGCAATGAAGGCAATCTGACGATCATTCTTTTCACACTGGACGAGTCTGCCTATAGCCGCGAATTGGCTCCGCTGGCCGGGCACTATCCGTGCTTACGGCTTGGTCCGCCGTGGTGGTTCCACGATAGTCCTGACGGAATGATGCGTTTTCGCGAGCGCGTCACGGAGACGGCGGGCTTTTACAATACCGTGGGTTTCAACGACGATACGCGAGCCTTTCTCTCGATTCCGGCACGGCATGATGTGGCGCGGCGTATGGATTGCGCCTTCCTGGCGAAGCTGGTCGCCGAGCATCGCCTTGAGGAAGAAGAGGCTGTGGAAGTGGCGCACGACCTTGCTTACAGGTTGGTGAAGAAGGCATATCGATTGTAGGAGCGCGGCATGGCGGACAGTACAGCTTTCGACAGCCGAACGGAAAGCGGCTCTTCTCCCGGGCCATCTTCGCGCATGGGGCTGGGACGCGTGCGCTGGACAGTCTGCGCCATGCTGTTCGTCGCCACCTCGATCAATTATATGGACCGCCAGGTGATCGCGATCCTTAAGCCCACCCTCGAGCACAGCATCGGCATGACCGAGGTGAGTTACGGCTACATTGTGGACGCATTTCAGATCGCCTACGCAATTGGCCTGCTAGCCGCCGGCCGATTGATTGACAAGCTGGGCACGCGCATCGGCTATATGTTGGTGATGGCGGTCTGGAGCCTCTCCGCAATGGGCCACGCGCTGGCCAGCACTGTGCTGGAGTTCGGATTCGCCCGCTTTTTCCTCGGACTCGGCGAATCCGGCAACTTCCCCGCTGCGATCAAGACCGTGGCCGAGTGGTTTCCGCAAAACGAACGCTCACTGGCTACGGGCATCTTCAACTCCGGAGCAAATGTCGGAGCGATCCTGGCCCCGGCCATCGTTCCTTGGGTGACACTGCGCTGGTGCTGGCACGCGGCCTTCCTGACCACTGGCCTCTTCAGTGTGCTCTGGATTCTGTGGTGGTTTCGCTATTATCGCAAGCCTACCGATCACGCCACGCTTAAAGCAAAAGAGTTGCAGCACATCTACCAGGAAGCGGCTTTGGACTTGGGACCGTCTGTGCCTTGGCGACGATTGTTGAGATGCCGCCAGACGTGGGCCTTTTCTGTCGCCAAGTTCCTCACCGATCCGATCTGGTATTTCTATCTGTTCTGGCTGCCGTCTTACTTCAGCGTGAAATTCAATCTGAACCTTTCGCATCTCGGGCTGCCACTCATCATCGTTTATAACGTTTCGGCCATTGGCAGCATCGGCGGAGGCTGGTTGCCCGCGCCCTTCCGTCGCCTCGGACTCTCGCCCAATTATGCGCGGCTTGCGGCAATGTTCTTCTGCGCTGCTTTAGTCGTTCCCATCTACACGGCCAGCAGTGTCAAGCCGGTGTGGACCGCCATTGCGCTGATCAGCGTTGCCGCGGGGGCACACCAGGGCTGGTCGGCCAATCTCTTCACGACCTCATCGGATATGTTTCCGCGCAGCGCCGTGGGTTCGGTGGTCGGTATCGGTGGCATGACGGGATCCGTCGGCAGCGCACTTTTTGCTTTCTTTGCGGGCCACATTCTGCAACTCAGGCACAGCTATGGCGGCCTGTTCGGCATCGCGGCCAGCGCTTACCTATTGGCTCTGGTCGTTCTGTGCGTGCTCGCTCCAGGGCTAAGGAAGGTGGAACTCACAGCATGAGCCTCGCTGCGCTACGGGCCGTGCAGAAACCGATCTATCCGCGCCGCAGTTGCATGATGTGCTGGTGGGGATCATGAAACAATGACAACCAACATCTTCAGCCTTGAAAGCAAAACCGCCGTGGTGATCGGAGGCACCTCCGGGATCGGCCGTAACCTGAGCCTCGGCCTCGCAGATGCTGGAGCCGATGTCATCGCCTCCGCGCGCCGCCAGCAACACGTCGACGAAACAGCGGCCGAGATCGAACGCCGCGGACGCCAGACCCTGCGCCTCTGCTCGGATGTGTGCAATCGCGCGTCACTGGAACAACTACTGGAGGCCTCTCTCCGGCGCTTCGGCAAGGTCGACATCCTTATCAACTGCGCCGGGAAAATTAAGCGCATGCCTACGCTCACCATGCCGGAAGAGGAATGGGCAGACATCGTGGACATGAATCTCACCGGGACGCTGCGCGCTTGCCAAGTCTTCGGGAGGCACATGCTGAAGCGTGGCTACGGCCGCATTATCAACATTGCCTCGCTCAATAGCTTCGTTGCGCTCAATGAAGTCGCCGCCTACGCCGCCAGCAAGGCAGGAGTTGTATCGCTCACACGCTCGCTTGCCGTGGAGTGGTCGAAGAAAGGCGTTACGGTGAACGCCATCGCGCCCGGCGTCTTCCAAACAGCTCTGAATGCAGACCTGCTCGACAACACGCCGCGCGGAGAGGAACTGCTGGCCCGGACGCCGAT
>Ga0187879_10003005_pt1 | contig 11342 bp, 8 predicted proteins | sample June2016WEW_19_1_FD_132423 | JGI IMG/M metagenome (GOLD analysis project Ga0187879, IMG submission 132423) | Peatland microbial communities from SPRUCE experiment site at the Marcell Experimental Forest, Minnesota, USA - June2016WEW_19_10 | ecosystem: Environmental > Terrestrial > Soil >... | reverse complement strand
TCACCGTGCTCGAGCGCCACCGGCGGATTTACCTTCGACTGCTCGAGCTCGAGTCCCCGCGATGGACGAACCGGGAGCGCCAGGAATTGATCGAGACGCTGGCGGAGGAGATCGAGCTTCTGTGGCTCACGGGGGAGCTCAAGCTTCAGAAGCCAACCGTTGAGCAGGAGGTCGCGTGGGGCCTGTATTTTTTCAACGAGAACCTCTTCGACGTGGTACCTCAACTCCTCGGCAAGGTGGCACGAGCATTCGCCAAACAGTTTCCGGGCGAACCGTTCGAGGTGCCCTCCTTCTTCCAGTTCGGCTCCTGGATCGGCGGGGATCGGGACGGAAATCCCTCTGTCACCAGCGAGGTCACCCGGCGCGCGCTCTGGGCGACGCGGATCGCGAGCCTCAGGCGCTATCGGAGCCGCCTGCTCGATCTGGTGCGCAATCTGAGCATCGAGGATCAGGCGCTCGAGCTGCCCGAGTCGTTCCGTCGTGCGGTGGCGCGAGCACTTGCGACGGTGCCGCGCGGTGCAGAGGCCGCGGCACGCAACCGCGGCGAGATATTCCGTCAGTTCGTGGGCTGCATGATGGCGAAGCTCGACCGCAACATCGCTCATGCCGAATCCGCCAGCTCGCCGCAACCGGGCTGCGCGCCGGATGAGGCCGGCTATCCGAACGCCGACAGTCTGATCGAGGATATCGACCTCATGCGCGGCGCCTTGGAGAGCGCCGGCGCCACGCGCTTGTCCGACGCGCTGCTCTTGCCGCTGCGCCGCGAAGTCGGAATCTTCCGCTTCAGTACGGTCCGCCTCGACGTGCGCGAGAACAGCATGCGCGTCAATCAGACGCTCGCAGCCATGTTTCGCGCCCGGCACGGCGGCGCGGAGCCGCCCCACGCGGATTCGGAGGAATGGAAGGTGTGGTTACGAGCGGAGCTGGCCGCACCGCGCAGCGAGCCGCTGGCCTATGACGGACTGCCCGCCGAGGCGGCGGAGACTCTCGAGACCTTCCGTACCATTGCCCGCATGCGTGGCGAGATCGATCGTGAGGCCTTCGGTGCGTTGATCCTCAGCATGACGCGCAGCGCCGCCGACATTCTCGGCGTCTATCTGCTTGCCAAGGAGGGAGGCCTGTTCGCCGATAAAGCCGCCGTCGAGCGCTGTACCCTGCCGATCGTGCCGCTGCTCGAGACCATTCCCGATCTTCGCCGGGCCGCCTCCATTCTCAAGGAGTTGCTGGCCGTGCCGCTGGTGCAGCGCAGCCTCTACGTGCAGGGGAGAATTCAGGAGGTCATGATCGGCTATTCGGATTCGAACAAAGACGGCGGATATCTCACCGCGAACTGGGAGCTGGCGAAGGCGCAGGGCAATCTGTCGCGCCTGGGGCGCGAGCTCGGCGTGACCATCGCCTTCTTTCACGGCCGGGGCGGCTCGGTGAGCCGCGGTGGTGCGCCCGCGGGACGCGCGATCGCCGCCTCGCCGGCCGGCTCGATCCGCGGCCAATTCCGCGTCACCGAGCAGGGCGAGGTCGTTTCCTTCAAGTACGCCAATCGCGGCACGGCGGCTTATCAGATCGAACTGCTCGGCGCCTCGGTGGTCGAGCACGTGCTGCGCTCGGAGCGCGAACCGGCCTTGGTTCCGGTGCACGAGTTTCATGAGGCCATGGAGGCGCTGTCCGGCACGGCATGGTCGGCGTACCGCAAGCTGATGGAGATGCCGACCATGCTCGAGTATCTGCAGGCATCCTCCCCGTTGGAGGAGCTCGCGATGCTCAACATCGGCTCCCGTCCGGCGCGCCGGACGCAAGCCAAGACATTGGCCGATCTTCGCGCCATCCCCTGGGTTTTCGCCTGGACGCAGAATCGCCACATGCTCTCCGGCTGGTACGGCGTGGGCAGCGGCATCAAGGCCTTCCTGGACGTGCGCAAGGAGCGCGGACTCGACTTGCTCAGACGCATGTTCCGCGAAGCGCGGCTGTTTCGGCTGATTCTCGACGACGTGGAGCGCACGCTGTCGCAAGTGGATCTTGCGATCGCGCGCGAGTACGCGGGCCTCGTCGAGGACGAAACGGTACGGGAGGCGATCTTCGCGCAGGTCGAGGAAGAATACCGGCTGACCTCGCAGATGATCCTGCGCATTTCCGGGGGCGCCTGCATCGCCGAGCGGTTTCCGCAGTTCAGGCGCCGCCTCACCCGGCGCCTCAAGACCCTGAACGAGGTCAGCCGCGAGCAGGTGCACCTCCTTCGGGCTCATCGCGCCGGGAGCAGCGAGGAGCTACGGACTGCGCTCCTCATGTCGATCAACTGCGCGGCCGCGGGGTTCGGGGCCACCGGATAGCAGGCCATATCAACGGAGAATCACCATGAGTTTCACCACCATCGAGCCTGCGACCTCGCGACTTCAGCGGTCGGAGCTTGCTGTCCCGGGTTCGAACACGGCTCTTTTCGAGAAGGCCGCAAAGTCGGCGGCCGACATCGTGTTCCTCGACGTCGAGGATGCAGTCGCACCGGACGACAAGGCGCAAGCGCGCAGGAACATCATCCAGGGGCTGAACGAAATCGACTGGGGATCGAAGACCATGATGGTCCGCATCAACGGGCTCGACACGCACTACATGTACCGCGACGTGGTGGATATCGTCGAGGCGTGTCCACGGCTCGACATGATTCTGATACCGAAAACCGGCGTCGCTGCGGATGTGTACGCCGTCGACATGATGGTCACGCAAATCGAGACGGCGATGAAGCGCACCAGGCGGATCGGCTTCGAAGTGCTGATCGAGACCGCCCTCGGCATGGCGAACGTCGAGACCATTGCGCAATCGAGCAAGCGCCTCGAGGCGATGTCCTTCGGCGTGGCGGATTACGCGGCATCGACTCGCGCGCGTACCACCGTGATCGGGGGCGTCAATCGCGATTCGGGCATACTCACCGACAAGGATCCGGACGGCAGGCGGGCATATTATTGGACCGATCCCTGGCATGCAGCGCAGACCCGGATGATGGTGGCCTGTCGCGCCTACGGACTGCGCCCCATCGATGGGCCGTTCGGCGATTTTGGCGATCCGGATGGATTCAAGGCCGCCGCCAATCGCGCGGCCGTGCTGGGCTACGAGGGCAAGTGGGCGATTCATCCTTCTCAGATCGCGTTGTGCAACGAGGTGTTCACGCCCTCCGAGGCCGAATTGACCAAGGCGGCCCGGATCATGGAAGCGATGGCGGAGGCGGCCCGGGAGGGACGCGGCGCTGTGTCACTCGACGGGCGTCTGATCGATTACGCCAGTATCCGCATGGCCGAAGCGCTGTTGAAGAAGGCGCACGCCATCCGTCCATGAGCCTCGAATGACCCGAGCGTCCCGACCGAAGACGCGAGTCGTCGTGATATCGCCGCCGGATCAGCGCACCTGGCGCCATCTCGCGCCGCTCGAGGATGATGCGGAGATTTCGGTCAGCGCGGAGCTCGATGAGCTCGCGAAGCTCCTGCCTGGGGCCGAGGTCGTCGTATTCGGACTCTCTTACAAGCCGCTCGATCTGGCCGCAGCCTGGAAGCATGCCCGGAGCGTGCGCTGGGCACATTCGCTGTCCGCCGGCGTCGAGGGGATCCTCTTCCCGGCGCTGGTCCGGAGCAGCGTTCCTCTGACCAACGCGCGCGGCGTGTTCAAGCGTTCGCTCGCGGAATTCGCCGTGCTGGGAGTGCTGTTCCACTACAAGAGGGTGAGGCGATTGGTCGAAAATCAGCGCGCGCATCAGTGGCTCGACCATCACGTGATGCTCGTGGCGGATCGCGTCATGGGCGTTGTTGGTTACGGGGCGATCGGCCGTGAGTGCGCGATGCTCGGGTCTGCGCTGGGCATGAAGATTCACGCCCTGCGGCTACATCCGCAGCGGTCCGAGGGCGATGCTCTCCTCGCGCGCATTTTCGAGCCCGCCGAGCTGCATGCCATGCTGGGTGGCATCGACGTACTGGTTTGCGCCGCCCCGCTGACGCGTGACACGCATCATCTGATCGGCGAGCGCGAGTTCGAGGCGATGAAGCCGAATGCCATCGTCATCAACGTGGGGCGCGGTCCGGTGATCGACGAATCCGCGTTGATCCGGGCGCTCCTCAACCGGCGCATCGCCGGCGCCGCGCTCGATGTGTTCGAGCGGGAGCCGCTCTCCAGCGATTCGCCGCTTTGGGGAATGGAAAATGTCCTGGTCTCGCCCCATTCCGCGGACCACACGGTGGATCCCGACTGGGTGGAATTGACCATGCGGTTCTTCGTGGAGAACTTTCATCGCTATAGAAGCGGCGAGCAGCTCGAAAACGTGGTCGACAAGCGCGCGGGATACTGAGACTTCGCGTGGGCGGTGGAACCGGACGGCGGTGGAACTGCCGGGTTCTAGCGTTGCAAGAACGCCCGCATGTGAAACCTCGCCTGATCGTCACCGTAGCGAAATTCGCTGCCCACGGGGCACGCGCGCCGCGCAAGGCAACCATGCTCTCGGCATTCCCGCCCTGCATCGCTGAGCACGTGCTCGACGCACGCACCGAGCTCGAATGCGCCCGGGCGGAAGGCATCGACCGGGCACGACGTGAGGCACGGCTGCGTCTGGCAACTTGCGCACGGATGCACGCCCGATGCGGGCGGCGGCAGCTCCATCAGGAGCGGCAACAGAAGCGCTCCGCGGTAGGCATGCCACAAACCCCACCGTGGGTGGATCAGCAGACCGATCGGGCTCTGATGCACCGGCTCGCAGCGCAGCGCCAGGCGCTGAAAGGGCAGTGGAGCCGCGGGGGTTCCGCTCGGATAGACGTCGACCGCGTCGAATTCGCGCGCGAGCGATCCGATCGCGCGCCGCGACCAGCGGTCGAGCGGATGCGGCAATCCATCCTGCGCCTCGGGAGCGCGAGCAAAGTGATCCCATTGCAGACCACCGGTGAATCCGAGCAGCACCACGGTCAAGGACGGCGAGAACCCGCCATCGAGCTCGCCGGGTTTCGGGTGGAACGCGCCGCGCACCGCGAGGCCGGCCTCGGCTGCACGGTGACATAGTTGATCGAAGCGGGTCACGGTCAGGCATCATACGTGCGTTTGCGCGGCGACGGGGGTGCCGCACCATGTTTCAGATGATTACCAATCCGGCGACGCTGGTTCCCTTGGGCGAGGTCCCCGAGTCCGGAATCGACGCTGTCGAACGAGCCGTCGCCGCCGCCCAAAGCGCGGCGGGGTCGTGGCGAGCGACGCCGGCCGTGCGGCGTGCAGCCCTGTTGAAGGAGATCGCCGGCCGCATCCGCGCCGAGGCGCAGGGACTGGTCGAGCTATCGACGCGCGAAAGCGGCCTCGCGCGATGCGAATCTCTGGACTGCGTGCGTGCCGCGGCGGCCTGTTTCGATTTCTTCGCGGCCGATGCAGTGGCATTGCCGGAGTGCAGCCCGGACTTGGACGATGCTCCGGGCGTCGCCGCCGTATTGATACCCTTCGATCTGCCGCTGCCGGTGATGGCCGCCGGCGTCGCTCGCGCGCTTGCCGCCGGCCACAGCGTGGTTTGCAAGCCGCCGGTGCAAAACCCATTGACCTGTCTCGCGCTCGCGCGCACGTTCGAGGGGTTGCCGGACGGGGCAGTAGCCGTCGTGACGGGCGGGCCGGCCGTGGGACGGGCGCTGGTCGTGCATCCGGGCATCGGAGAGGTCGCATTCACGGGATCGAGTGCTTCGGGGCTGCAGATCGGGGCGACGGCTCGCGGCAAGCGCCTCGATCTGGAGGCCGGCTCGGTCGATGCGCAAATCGTATGCCGGGATGCGGATCTCGATCTGACCGTACCGGCCGTTGCATGGACGCGCCTCGTGTGCGGGGGGCAAGGTCGCATGGCGGGCGGACATCTGTACGTCGAGCGCTCCCTGGCGCGGGAATTCGTGGATCGGCTGCATCAATGCGTGGGTTTTCTCGATGTGGACGATCCCGACAAACCATCGACCGATCTCGGGCCGTTGATTTCGCTCGATGCGGCCCGCAAGCTCGAAGATCAGGTGGGTCGGACCCTGCGCGCAGGCGCGAAGCTCATCTTGGGCGGGCGGTGCTTCCGGCCGTCGGGACTGCCGGGACACTTTTTTCAACCCACCATCATGACGGACGTGGCGGCCGGCGGCGTTCCCATGCGGGAACAGCTTCTCGGACCGGTGATCACCGTCACGCCGGTGACGGATCTCGCCGAGGCATTGCGCATCTGGACGGAGTTCAGCCCGCGCCCGCGCATCTCGCCCTCCGTCGCATCGATCTACACGGCAGATGCCGAAGCGGCCGGCCGCTCGGTGCAGGCGATCGCCGACGCCACATTCCGGATCAACGATCCCTCGGTCGGCGATTTGGGGCCGTTCAGCGGCCTGCGCCATGGCGGCATTCGTCATGCGCTCGGCGCCGATCGGAAGCGCGTCGAGATCGCGCACGCCATCGAGCGCAAGCCGTGGTGGTTCCCCTACGTCGATCGTGCGCGCCCGCTGTGATTCGACGTAGAATCTCCCGCGGGCGTTGAGCCCTGACTTTGGATTGTACCGTCGATGCGCTATTCGATCTTCAACCTGGTTCGCCAAGCCTTCACCGATCATCGCGGCTGGACGCCCGCATGGCGCGACGCCGCTCCCAAACCCGCATACGACATCATCGTCGTGGGCGGCGGAGGGCACGGCCTGGCCACCGCCCACTATCTTTCCAAGGTGCACGGGCTCTCGAACATCGCCGTGGTGGAGAAGGGCTGGATCGGTTCCGGCAACGCCGGCCGAAACACCACCATCATCCGCTCGAACTATCTTCTGCCCGGCAACAACCCTTTCTACGAATTGTCCATGAAGTTGTGGGAGGGGCTCTAGCAAGACCTCAACTACAACGCCATGGTTAGCCAGCGCGGCGTGCTCAACCTCTATCACTCCGACGCGCAGCGCGATGCCTACGCGCGCCGCGGTAATGGCATGATGCTGCACGGCGTGGATGCCGAGCTGCTCGATGCGGCGGGCGTGCGCCGGATGCTGCCTTTTCTCGATTTCGACAATGCGCGCTTTCCGATTCAAGGCGGACTGCTGCAGCGCCGGGGTGGAACGGCGCGGCACGACGCCGTCGTCTGGGGGTATGCGCGCGCAGCCTCGGGGCGCGGCGTCGATATCATTCAAAACTGCGAGGTGACGGGGCTCATCCGGGAGGCCGGCCGCGTCACCGGCGTCGAGACCACGCGCGGCTCCATTCGCGCGCAGAAGGTCGGCCTGGCCGTGGCGGGCAACACGTCGCGCGTGGCTGCGATGGCGGATCTGAAGCTGCCGATCGAAAGCCATGTGCTGCAGGCGTTCGTGTCCGAGGCGATCAAGCCCTTCATTCCAGGCGTGCTGACGTTCGGCGCCGGACATTTCTACATCAGTCAATCCGACAAGGGCAGTCTCGTGTTCGGCGGGGACCTCGACGGGTACAACTCGTACGCCCAGCGCGGAAACCTGCCGACGGTGGAGGATGTCTGCGAGGGCGGGATGGCGTTGATGCCGGCGCTCGGACGTGTCCGCGTGTTGCGCTCCTGGGGAGGTATCATGGACATGTCGATGGACGGCTCGCCGATCATCGACCATACCCCGGTACCGGGTCTGTATCTGAACGCCGGATGGTGCTACGGCGGATTCAAGGCGACGCCCGCCTCAGGCTTCTGTTTTGCCCATCTTCTGGCGCGCGATGAGCCTCACGAGGTGGCGCGGGCCTATCGTCTCGATCGATTCGCGATGGGCCATCTCATCGACGAGAGAGGCGTCGGCCCCCAGCCTAATCTGCACTGACCCCAAGACGAACTTCCAATTGTCATTCACAAGGCTTCGGTAGATCGATGCGCATTCAATGTCCTTTTTGCGGTGAACGTGATTTGAGCGAATTCTCGTATCGTGGGGATGCGGGATTCAAACGGCCGGATGCCGCGGCACCCGGCGCGGGCGGCCGATTTTTCGAGGAAGTGTATCTGCGGGTGAATCCGGCAGGTGCGCACGATGAGCTCTGGTATCACGTCTTCGGCTGCCGCAGCTGGCTCAAGGTGACGCGCAATACCCGCACCCACGAGATCCTTGCGGTGGCGCCCGGCGGCGCGCTCGATCCGCCGGCGAGCCGATCATGAGCAGCGCCCGCAATCGCACGGCCTCACAGCCCTATCGGCTGCCGCATCACGGAATCGTCGATCGTGCGCGACCGCTGGGGTTCGAGTTCGACGGGCGTCGACACTTCGGGTTTGCCGGCGATACGCTGGCCTCCGCGCTGCTCGCGGGGGGAGTGCGGCTGGTCGGCCGCTCGTTCAAGTACCACCGCCCGCGCGGCATCGTCGCGGCGGGATCCGAAGAGCCGAACGCATTGGTCGAGTTGCGCAGCGGTGCGCGGCGCGAGGCCAATACTCGCGCGACCGTTGCGGAGCTCTTCGACGGACTCACGGCTCACAGCCAGAACTCATGGCCGAATCTTAAGTTCGACATGGGATCGGTCAATTCGCTTTTGTCGCCGATCTTCGTCGCCGGCTTTTACTACAAGACGTTCATGTGGCCGGCCGCGTTCTGGGAAAAGCTCTATGAGCCGGTGATTCGGCGGGCGGCGGGTCTGGGGCGCGCCAGCCACGAAGCCGATCCCGACACGTACGACAAGGCTCACGCGTTTTGCGACGTGCTGGTCATCGGCGGTGGTCCGGCGGGTCTGGCCGCTGCGCTCGTCGCCGGGCGCTCGGGTGCGAGGGTCATCCTGTGCGATGAGGATTTCGTGCTGGGAGGCCGGTTGAATGGCGACCGGCATGTCGTCGACGAATTTAGCGGTCGTGATTGGGTATGGCGCGTCGAAACGGAGCTGCGCTCGATGCCCGGCGTGCGAATCATGCCGCGCACCACGGTTTTCGGTACCTACGACAGTGGCTTGACGGGTGCGCGCACCTACGGTGCGCTGGAGCGTGTCTGCGATCACCTTGCGGTCCCGACCGCGCATCGTCCCCGCCAGCGACTGTGGAAAATCATTGCGCGGCAGAGCGTGCTTGCCGCGGGCAGCGTGGAACGGCCCATCGTGTTCGGCGGCAACGACCGGCCGGGCGTCATGTTGGGCGCTGCCGTCCGCACGTACGTCAATCGATTCGGCGTTGCACCCGGACGCCGCGCCGCGATTTTCACCTCCTGCGATGACGGCTGGAGAACCGCCGCGGATCTCGTGCAGGCGGGGGTCGCCGTGGAGGCGGTGATCGACTCGCGATACGAGGTCGATCCCGGGCTGCTCAAGGCCGCGGAGCGTGGCCACGTGCAGGTCTTGTTGAACTCGCAAGTCGTCGGGACTGAAGGCTGGCAGCGGCTCTCGCGCATCTCGGTGCGCGGACCGGACGGACGGATCGCGCGATACGCCGTCGATCTGCTGGCGGTATCCGGTGGCTGGAATCCGAGCCTGGCGCTGTCCACCCATCTGGGAGGCAAGCCCCAATGGTCGCAGGCCATCTCGGCCTTCGTGCCCGGTGATCTACCGCGCGGAATGAGCACGGCAGGCGCTTGCGCCGGATCGTTCGGGCTCGCCGACTCGCTCAAACAGGGCGCGCAGGCGGCCAGTCATGCCGCCGCCGCGGCCGGATTCGATGCGAAAGGTGTGCCCTCATGGAGGTGCTCGGACGATCGGGTCCGCTCGAGTGCGCTCTGGTTCGTCGAGGACTCCGTCGGCAAGGCTTTCGTCGATTTTCAACACGACGTGACCCGCGAGGACGTGGAACTTGCCGCGCGCGAAGGTTTCCGCTCGGTCGAACACTTGAAGCGCTATACCACGCTCGGGATGGCAACCGATCAGGGCAAGACGTCGAACGTCAACGGTCTCGCCATCATGGCTGCGCTCACCGAGCGGTCCATTGCGAGCGTGGGCACGACCACGGCGCGGCCGCCGTACACGCCGGTGGCGATCGGCGCGCTCGCGGGCTCGCACCGCGGCCGGCATTTCCGTCCGACGCGGTACACCGCCGGGCACGACTGGGCACAAGAGCGCGGCGCGACCTTCGTGGAGGCCGGCCAGTGGCTGCGTGCTCAATGGTTCGCAGCGCCCGGGGAGTCGAGCTGGCAGGAGACGGTCACGCGGGAGGTACGCGCCGTGCGCTCGAGCGTCGGCGTGTGCGACGTGTCGACACTCGGAAAGATCGACATTCAAGGATCCGATGCGGGCGCTTTCCTCGACCGCGTCTATATCAATATGTTCTCGACGCTGCCGGTCGGCAAATCGCGCTACGGCCTGATGCTGCGCGAGGACGGCTTGGTGATGGACGACGGCACCACGGCGCAGCTCGCGAAGGATCGTTACGTGATGTCGACGACCACGGCGAATGCCGGCGGGGTCATGCAGCACTTGGAGCACGCCCGTCAGATCCTGTGGCCGGAGCTCGACGTACAAATGGTCTCCGTCACCGAGCAATGGGCCCAGTACGCCATCGCGGGGCCGAAGTCCCGGGAGCTGCTCGAACGGCTGTTGGGCGATGCGTTCGACGTATCGGACCGGGCATTTCCCTATCTCGCCTGCGCGGAATTTTCCTGGGCCAAGCTGCGCGCCAGGCTGTTCCGCATCTCCTTCTCCGGCGAGCTGGCGTACGAGCTTGCGGTCCCGGCCCGCTGCGGCGATGCGGTCGTCCGCGCCATCATGAGCGCGGGGGAGTCGTTCGGTGTGACGCCGTATGGCACCGAGGCGCTCGGCGTGATGCGCATCGAAAAAGGTCATGTGGCCGGCAATGAATTGAACGGCACCACGACCGCCGCGGATCTGGGGCTCGGGCGCATGATGTCCAAGAAAAAGGACTTCATCGGACGGGTTTTGGCGGAACGACCGGGCCTCACCGATCCCGAGCGCCCGTCGCTGGTCGGGATCAAGCCGTGCGACCGCTCCGAGCGATTGTATGGTGGCGCACATTTTCTCGCGCCGGGCGCGGCTCCCAGCCTGGAGAACGATCAAGGCTACCTCACCTCGGTGGCCTATTCGCCCATGCTGGGACAGTGGATCGGATTGGGATTCTTGAAGCGCGGACCGGAGCGCCATGGCGAGCGCCTACGCGCGTTCTGCCCGATTCGAGGCGGCGACGCCGAGGTCGAGGTGGTCTCGCCGCTGTTCTTCGACCCGGAAGGAGGACGCCTGCATGTCTGACTCTCCCGTGTTGGCGGTGATCCGCGACGGAGTCGGACTGGCGACGATCCTCGCCAGGAGAGGCGCATCGGGTGCGCTGACTCAACGCGTCCGAGAGCGCTTCGGGATCGAACTGCCGCAGGGACCCCATCGATCGGCTGCGCTCGGCGTGGCGTTCGCCGGCACGGGACCTGGAGCGTGGCTCGCGCTGACCGAGCAAGACGGCCACGATTTTGCCGCGAGGCTAT
>Ga0187879_10003004_pt1 | contig 11344 bp, 7 predicted proteins | sample June2016WEW_19_1_FD_132423 | JGI IMG/M metagenome (GOLD analysis project Ga0187879, IMG submission 132423) | Peatland microbial communities from SPRUCE experiment site at the Marcell Experimental Forest, Minnesota, USA - June2016WEW_19_10 | ecosystem: Environmental > Terrestrial > Soil >... | reverse complement strand
GGGACAGGCTAGCTCGACTTTACGAGGCGAGTGGACAGATGAAGATGGCTGACGAAGTGCGGCAACGGATGCTGGAGTTGCAAGAGGCCGGGAATTCGAATTCGACAGTAAATAAATGAAGACGCAGGTTCGCGCACAATTGCAGATTAGGGACAATCCGCTGAAATCTGCCCACGGACCAGCAGATACGCCGACACAGATTCGACCGGATTGGTACCCCGACATTTGGCATGTCGGTATCATTCTGGCCTGCGGCGCTGCGTTTCGCTTTATCTATCAGATGGCCTACAAACCCTTCTGGTCCGGGGATAGCGTTAATTACTCCGACGTTTTCTATCTGTGGACCCACCACATTTTTGTCGATGCCGAGCGTACTCCGGGATATCCGCTGTTTCTCGGACTCGTCCAATGGTTGGCAGACAACGCTCCCATGGCCAGGGGAATGGGCGTGCGGTCGCAATATTTGGCCGTCCATCTGCAATGTTTGCTGGGCCTATTAGCGGCGGTGTTCATTTACTTCTCGTTACGTGCTCTGTCGGTGCGTCCAAAGCTAGCCCTTGCCGGCGGCATAGGCTTTGCGCTAATCGGCGCTGTCTGTTTCTTCGAAATGCTTATCTTGTCTGAACTGCTGTCGCTTTTTTCCCTGATACTGGGAATCCTGTTTTTCCTTCGCTGCATGCAAGAGGTCATGGTGCTGGCTTTACGACTATCGCCCTGCTGAGCGGAGCGAGCTTCAGCTTCGCCATCATCACGCGGCCCGAGAATCTTGTCTTGGTCGCCGTGCTCAGCTTCATGCTAGTGGTTCTTGCTGTGCGGTGTAGCTACCTCCCTGGGATGCGGGGTTACGCGCGGCCGTTAGCTAAGCTCGCCTTATTGATAGTCGTCGCCGCCGGCCCTCTGGTGCTCAGTTGGATGACCATGAACCTGGTTCATATCGGACAGTTTCGAATTAATACTTACAACGGAGCGCTCAGGACCGAAACCACTTACAACATGTTTAACCTCGTGGATGCGGAAGACCGGGTTGCCGGCGAGATGCTGTGGCGAAGTTATCTTGCATCGAACAGCAACGGGCAGGTCAAGCGGGATCATGTCTGGGATGCTCTCGATGATCTTACCCAGGCATGGCAGCGGGGATTGCTGCCCATCCCGCCCTTCGACTGGAGTCGCCCTGAGAATGCACATTACCCCGGCCAGGTAGTGGATCTTTACGATTATCTCGGGCACGTCTCCTGGAAGCTGGCAAAGAAGCACCCGCTGCTCTACCTGAGGAATGTCTTGAACAATTTCGCGAGCGGCACCTTTGACCACAATTTTACACCGCCGAGCCCTTCAGAAATGCAAGATCCACACGCTCCCGAAGGGGGCAGCGTGGTTCGTGACAAAGCTTTTTACACTGCTACGGTCTGGATCAATCGCATCGAGATTCCATTGCTAACGACGGCTTACGTGATACTTCTCGCGTACGTAGTGTTCAGTCCGCTGCTGCTGCTAAGCCGGAAAAAAGACAACCTTTTGCGTGATGGGGCCGTCGTGGCGATCGCCATGGGAGCTTTCGCGACCATCCTCTGCACTTGCGCCGTTGCCGCCTATTTTCCCGAACACGGCGTCCCCTTCATGGGCGTGCTAGTCATTTGTGTGGTTTATACCGTCAGCAATGCCAAACGGATCGTGCAGTTTTGGAAGACGCCATCGGCGAGGCGGTAGTGTATCTTCGCTAACGGTGAATACCAGACGCAGCCGCGCCGCAACGAAATGCCCTGACAAAATCGTTGGCGACTGCTGGGCTCCGACTCCAAACCCACGACGACGGCTCTCGCCATACCTGGTCCGCATCTTCCACTACAACCGCGTCGATGCCATACTCGCGGCACACGGCGTCTAAATTGCTGCCATCGGGAAACCGGAATAAAGCGGTGAGCTTCCGCACACGACTGGCACAGACCTCAGCGTCGCCGCCAAAGTCGATTCCGCACCTGCCATCACTGGCGGCGGCGTCACGGCCTGAATACAGCATGTGCAGAACGAGGTCTTTCGTGACCGGATTGCTCTGCAGGACGGCGGAAGAAGGCAGTTGCGCGTCGAGGGCCTCGTACGCCGAACGCAGGGCATAGGCCCGCTTGCCGAATTGCCGGTTCGGAGCCACCCAGCTCGGTCCTCGAAAGTCACCATGGTTGTCCTGCCGATCGACGAGGACCGGGAACATGCGCAGCATGAATACCTGATAACCGGTTCCGAGTATGCCGAGAATCAAAAGGGTTGCGAGCGCGCAGCGTGCCCATGGATGCGGCGCGGCTGGTGGCGCGTCGCCGCGGAACCACCAATCATGCACCATCGTGGCACCCCACAGCAGCAGAATCAGTTGCGCGGGAAGAAAGCACCTCCATCCCAGGTCGTTACTGCTGAGGGTGCTCGAACGGAGAAATGTGCCGATCAGGAAGCTGGCCGCGACCAGCGTCCAGGCAGCGAGTTCGTTGGCGCTGGCCGCGATCGTGCCACGCATGAGCCGCCGCAGCCGCACCCCGCCGACGGCGAGAAAGAATCCGAGTTCCAGCCCATAGTTGATGGGCAGGAAGATGGCATTGGCGACGCGCAACGCGAATGGCGTCTGCAGGCGGATGCCGGCGTATCGGGTGAGATCGATCCCCATGTTGAACCGGCGCAGCGCGAACTCCATGAACGCGCCTCCTGCGGCGGGCGTCCCAATACCAGCGCTGCCGGGACCGCGGAGGTCAATGAGGTACGAGAGCGCCCACAGCAGCGCCACCGCACCCGCGCTCACGAACATTGCTGTCTCCAGCCAATCCTTCCGCGCGATCAACACCAGCAGCCAAAGAGCCACTGCAACCACAAACGTGAAAGTAACGTAAACGGACATCCCCGCCGCGCTGGCAAAAGCCATCCCCGCCAAGATCACGGGAGCCGTGGCCCATCGGCGATTCGCGTCGGCCTGATGGCGCAGCAGCAAGAATGCAACGAAACATGCAATTAACGCGGCGACGTTATGCGGCACCCACAGCAAGGAGCCAATCCAAGAGGTGATCTGCGATTCGTTCCACCACTCCATGTCGGCCAGCCACGACCGTTGCACGAGCCCAAGGTAGAGGATCGGCAGAATGTCGAGTCCGGTCACACAGAGCAAGCCCACCCCGAGCAGAGTTTTCCTTTCGATGCCTTCCTGTACTCCCAACAGGAACTTGAGGCCAAGCGCGATCGTGCACATCAGGCCCAGGCCGCACCAGACGACTCCGGAATACACGACGAATCGCGGCGGTAAATGGAGCGCCTTCATGGGCAGGCTGCAAAACAACAACCACAAATAGTGATAGCGCAGCGGCGTCGCCGCATGAGCAAAAAAAGGATTACTTGGCGGGACGCCGCGCGCAACCGCAACCGTCATGGCGGTGCGTACGGAGTGATCGTAAGCGACAATCGGCGGATAGAGCTTGTCTCCGATTTGAAGATCGACCATCGATCCGATGGCTGCCGCTCCCCACACCGCCGCCAGTCCCAACGCGACCCAGATATATTTTGCAACCGGCCGCCGCTTCGCACGACGAGCTTCCTTTGCCAGCAGCAGAATGCAGGCGGCGAACACACCGAGATAGAACACCCAGAGCCCCGGCTCCACAAATCGTGCCAGCAGATACGAAAGCATCGGACAGATGGCGATGGAAAGTGGGACCGCGAGAATCAGGCGCAGAATTGGACGACGCTGCCGGAACTCGAAAAGGTCAAGCGCCCATCCCGCGACGTACCCTGGGGCGAACATGAATGGGAGAAGAGCGGCGCATGCCTTAAGCGTCCCCAGCGTGTCGACCACGGTGAAATTTCGCATGGAATTCGGGTCAACTCTGAGTGCGTCTTATCCGGACTCGGATGATCTCACACTATAGCACCGGGTTATCGGTCGAGAGACCCGGAGGGACGACTGAGTTTAAGTTAAGGATTGGTTTGCGCGTGCAATCACTGCGTCATGTCTAGGGACACTCTGATTCAGTGTCGCAGAAAGCATAAACCACAGGGTACACGGGGAGGCACGGGGAAACCCGGGACTCAATCAGAGATCCCCTAGGGTCGCACGAAGACATCAACGGGGTGCCCGAACACTTGGAAGGTCCTTGCGAGTGTGTATTCTTGCGCCAAGGTTTCGACCGCGGCGATCAGATCGCGTTGACCGCTCCGCTGCCCGTTGCGCCAATGCTCCTCTTCCTCGCGCAAAAATGGCTCCGGCAGCCGCCCGTAGATCAGCACGGCCGGCCGGGCTCGGAGCAGCCTCTCCGCCTCCTGCTTCGCGAACGAATCTGGAACAACGTCGATGTTGTGCGATGCAGAGAATGTCGCGGGCCTTCGTTCGGTGGCGCCATAGAAGAATCCAAGTTCTGGATAAACGAAGATCGTGTCGTTGGGGGTGGAGTGCTCCCGCACGATGCGAATGGTCGAATCGACGAAATCGACCGTGCTCGGTGGAAGTAAGAATCCCCGCAACTCGGGCAGCGAGGATGCCATGGTCGCGTCTTTCACTGAAGGTTCGATCCAATCCGCAAAGCCGAACGGCATTCTTTCCTTGGCTTGGGTTTGGCTGAACAGCACGATTCCGCACGCGGCATAAACAGCGAATCGCCGCCAGCCTTCGAAATCATTCAAGAACACCGCTAGAATCAGCGCCAGCCCCGGGAGCGTCATGGCTTCAAACGCAGGAAAAGAAAGGGAAGTCATGAACGCGACAGCGAACGAGATGGACGCAAAGAGGGCGAACTGCGATTGCCGTCTCGATAAGTTTCGGCTCAGGAATCGCCATGAGTAGTAGAACAGCAGCAGGCCGCTTCCCATGAGAGAAGCATAGATTGTTGGTTTTGCCGGCAGTTCCGGCTGGAAAACCTGGAATGCCGGGGAGTCCCAGGGGAGAAGTACCAGGGATGAGGCCGCGATGGCACCGAGCCCAAGAATGAGCGCCAGCAGAACGCCCTTCAGCGAACTCGCGGTCGTATCCTCCTTCTTGTTGCTTTCGGACCGGCGCAAAGGCCGCCACCAGATCGCCAGCACGATCACCGCGCTCAGTGCCGCCCACCAGAGGTCCTTCAGAGTCGCAAATGTGTGGACCAGGAGGTCGGCTGGATGGGACGCTTTGGCGGCAGGGCCCTGAATGAAACTCTGCGTCAGAAATGCGTGAAGGATGCCAAAGTGCATCATCCAGCCCAGCAAGACGCCTGCCGCAAGCAGCCAACCTGCGGAAAATCCGGCCAGAAACTGCGCTGCTTTACGAACTCCCTCCAGACTCATCAGGCAGAGGCCCACCACCACCGGAATGGCAAAGGTTACGCCGAGCCCAATGGTTTGCTTGGATGCGAGACATAACAGCGAAAGAACTCCGGCCAAACACCCGATGGTCAGCAGAGCACGCTTTTTTCGGCCTTGATCGAGAGCATAGCTCGCGGCGAAACCGCTGGCGATGGCCAGCATAATCGTGAAGTGGTTGTAGGAACTCACGGGATCGGCGACGTCGCCGGTCGAGATCACCATGGTGACCATAGCGGCCAATGCCGCATCCTTCACACGAAAGAAACGAACCAGCCAGCCGTATAAAAGTAACGAAAGAATCACTCGCTCAAAAACACCGAAGGCCCTGAGCACGATGGGCAGCTTTCCGAAGATCGCAAGCGCCGCCGCACTGCGGAGCACGAACAGCGGCGGGACCGGACAGTAAAAATCTCGATACGGCAGTATTCCTTTTAGAAAAAACACTCCGCCGGTGAAGCCGCCATCGCCGGACCTGATCCCAAGGAAGCGATTCCAGAAGAGCAGGAGAAAAAACAATGTGACCAGGGCGGTAACCGTCGCGCCCGCCAAGACTGTGGCCCTCCGCGCAGCAGGCGAAGGGAGCAAGTCGCGTTCAGGGATTGTGACACGGTGCAAATCTTGGAATTCGCTGCGCTGCTTCGGGACGCTGCTCATAAATGAGGAGCTTCTTCCTTGAGCGTCGATTTCGAGAGGTTGGCACAGCCGTTCCGGACTGGAACGCGAGTCTCCACATCCGCGGTTTGCCCGCCCGCCGCGCCCGCCTCGTGATATTCGGCATCCTGATTTACCGCCCAGACGTTGTATTTCCGCTCGCCCGCCAGAATGTTTTTTGCGGTAAGCATGGCGGTCATCATGGCGTGGTCCTGATTGTTGTATTTATGCATGCCATTGCGGCCCACCAAATGAAGAGTTGGACAGGCTGCGTCGAGCGCTTTGCGAATCGTATTCACATGCTGCTGATACGCGTCGTCATACACCGGATACGCCTTGGGTTGGCGGATGACGCAGCCATCGACCACGTCCGCGCTGGCGGCGAGATTGACCTGTTGAATTTCCCGCTTGGCCAGTTCGATGAGCTCGCGGTCACTGGTCGTCCACAGTCCATCGCCCTCAAAGCAAAAATATTCCAGCCCATACGAGCAACAAGCGGGATCGGGAACCATCTCGGGCGACCACGACTTGTAATTTTGCACGCGCCCGACCTGCACGCTGGGATCGTGAATGTAAATCCAGTTGTCGGAGAAACGGCCGCGGTCGTGCACGATCAGTCCGACCGTGAGGAAATCGCGGTACCGCAAAGCGCGAGCAGCCTGCAACGCCGCCTCGGGAAGGCGCGGTTCGATCTGCGCCACCAGTTCCCGGATGGGCATCGATGAGATCACATGCTCGGCGCGATATTCTTCCAAATCGCCGTTGGCGCTGCGCGAGGTCACTCGCCAGAGATTCGCCGCGGAGTCGAAGCGGCAGCCGACGACTCTGCGGCCCAGCAGCACCTCGCCTCCGAGCTTGCGGACTTTCTCCGCGCACGCTTCCCACATCATTCCCGGGCCCAGTCGCGGATAGCGGAAGGTGTCAATGAGCGTCTTCACTATTTGTTTGCGGTCTTTGGGCTTATGCGAGAAAAGCGCGTGCTTGATGGCGGAACCGAGCGACAGGCCCTTGATCCGTTGCGCCGCCCAATCGGCGGAGATCTCGCTGCAGCTCATCCCCCACACTTTTTCGGTGTAGGTCTTAAAGAAGATGCGGAACAGGCGCTTGCCAAACTGGTTGGTGACCCAATCTTCAAAGGTCTTAGGGTCGGGCGTGGGGTGGAGGCGCGCGGCCAGGAACGAAACCATGCAGAGTGTCGACTCGATCAAGCCGAGCTTCGACAACGCCTCGAACGGCTTCAGAGGATAGGTATAGAACTGTCCTCGGTAGTAAATGCGCGACGACCGCGGACGATCCATCATGTCTTCGCCCGCAATCTCGGTCCAGAACTCTTCCACCTCCCGAGACTTGGAGAAGAAACGATGACCTCCGATATCGAAGCGGAAACCCTTATAGTTGACGGTTCGAGAGATTCCGCCAACATATTGGGGGTCGCTCTCGAGAACAACAACTGGAGCATGCTGCTTCGACAACTCGTAAGCGGCAGTCAGGCCCGCCGGTCCGGCGCCGACTATGATTGCCTTGAAGATCGGTCGTTCCATCGTTTGTCCGTTGGAGCGTACTCCGGTTTGTCGCATTGCACCGGTCAGCCGTCAACCAGCGCAAGAATTAAGATGCGCGCAGATTCCCAGTGGACGATTGGCAATTGCGTTGCCAGCCCAGCATAGGGATTACGCGCAAGATTCGCAAGGTATTGTGCCCCAAACCGGGAGCAGACGGCGAACCGCGAAGCGGCAAAACCCGCTCGCTGTGCGGAGAAACGCTCGATCCGGAACCGCTTTCCGCTGCGAAACAATTCGCATCCCGCGTACAACTTATTGAAATCGGAACCCTAAGCGCTAACCTCACGCGCATGGTGTTCTTGGCAATTCGGATGCACTGCGGATAGATTAACCTTGTGCAGTTTGCCCGGATTCTAGCTTCGGGAAACCAGCGCCTGCCAGGAGAGTCTCGTGAAAGTCGTGATGCTGTGCGGAGGGCTCGGGACTCGCTTGCGCGAAGAAACCGAGTATCGGCCCAAGCCCATGGTGGAAATCGGCGGTCGTCCGATCCTGTGGCATATCATGAAGTTGTACGCACACAATGGTTTCACCGATTTTGTGTTCTGCCTTGGTTACCGCGGCAATATGATCAAGGAATATTTCCTGAACTACGAGGCAATGAACAACGATTTTTCCCTTTGCCTCGGCCGGAACTCCAAGATTGAATACAAAAACGTCCATCGCGAACAAGACTTTCAAGTGACCCTGGTCGACACCGGACCGACCACGATGACGGGCGGACGGGTGAAGAAGATTGAGAAGTACATTGGTCAAGACGAAGATCTCTTCATGCTGACCTATGGCGATGGCGTAAGCGATGTGGATATCCGAAAGCTGGTGGAGTTCCACAGGAGTCACGGGAAACTGGCCACGGTCACCACCATTACGCCCAGTTCTCGCTTCGGAGTGATCGAGTCGGAGTCGACCGGTCGCGTGACAAGTTTTAAGGAAAAGGCAAAGATCGCCGGCCGCGCCAGCGCAGGATTTTTCGTGCTCAATCGCCGTGTGTTCAATTATCTCGGCGGCGACGAATGCATCTTCGAGAAGGAACCGCTGGAGCGCCTTGCCGCAGAAGGGCAGTTGATGGCCTATCAGCACGATGGGTTCTTCTACGCCATGGATACGTACCGCGAGTATGAGTACTTAAACCAGCTTTGGAGCGCGAAGCAGGCGCCCTGGAAGGTTTGGCAGGAATAATTTGGCAGGGACAATCAAATGAAGAACGGCTTCTGGCGAGACCGTGCCGTCTTTATCACTGGCGCCACGGGACTGGTGGGCGGATGGCTCACGAAACGCCTGCTGGAGCAGGGCGCATCCGTGACGACGCTGGTGCGCGACTGGGTTCCCGCCAGCGAATTCGTGCACCAGGAACTTGCCGAGCGAGTCAACGTGGTGCGCGGCGGCCTGAGCAGTCCCTATCTGCTGGAGCGCGTGCTGGGCGAGTACGAGATCGAAGTCGTTTTTCATCTCGCGGCGCAGACCATCGTGGGCATCGCCAACCGCAATCCTCTTTCGACCTTCGAGAGCAACGTCCGCGGAACCTGGAATCTGATCGAGGCTTGCCGGCGATCGCCGGTGGTGAAGTCGGTCATCCTGGCTTCTTCGGACAAGGCGTACGGCGATCAGGCGGTGCTTCCCTATAAGGAAGATATGCCGTTGCAGGGGAAGCACCCCTACGATGTCAGCAAGTCGTGCGCCGACTTGATTGCGCAGTCTTACGCGCACACATTTGGCGTCCCGCTGGCGATCACGCGCTGCGGCAATTTTTACGGCGGCGGAGACTTGAACTGGAACCGCGTGGTGCCCGGCACCATCCGCTCAGTGATTCGCGGCGAACGACCTATCATTCGCTCCGACGGCAAATTCGTGCGCGACTACTTCTATGTGGAAGATGGCGCTGCGGCCTACATGCTGCTGGCCGAGCGGCTCTTCCAAAATTCCAAACTTTGCGGCACCGCCTATAATTTTTCCAATGAAGCGCAGATCAGCGTGCTGGAACTGGTGAATGCCATTCTCTTGAAAATGGGATCGAAGTTAAAGCCAGAGATTCAGAACCAGGCCTCGAATGAAATCCGGCATCAGTTTCTGAGCGCCGAGCGGGCACGCACGGAATTAAATTGGAAACCGATGTTCACTCTGGATGAAGGATTGGAAAAGACCATCGCATGGTATCGGGAGGCGCTGAAGTAGTGTCCCGAGCCGACCAATTGCGCGACCGCATCCGCGGACTCGTGGGCGAGTATTACCATGAGGCCTTCCCTGCCCCCGACTTCGTGCCGGGATCGTCCCCTGTGCCCGTTGCCGGCCGAGTCTTCGATAAACAAGAACTCGAACTGCTGGTCGATTCATCGCTCGATTTCTGGCTGACCACCGGGCGCTTCGCCGAACAGTTCGAACGGGAGTTCGCAAAATTCGTTGGCGTGCGCGAGGCGGTGCTGGTGAACTCTGGCTCTTCGGCCAACCTGCTGGCGGTCACAGCCTTAACTTCGCCAAGATTGGGCGATCGACGGCTGAAGCCCGGTGACGAAGTCATTACACTGGCGGCGGGTTTCCCCACTACCGTCAATCCGATCCTGCAGAACGGACTGGTTCCCGTCTTCGTCGATGTCCAGGTTCCCACCTTCAACGTAGATGTCGCCCAACTCGAAGCGGCGCTCTCCAGCCGCACACGTGCCGTCATCTTTGCGCACACGCTGGGAAATCCATTCGACCTCGATGCCGTAACCGCGTTCGCAAAGAAACACAATCTCTGGCTGATCGAAGATTGCTGCGACGCGCTCGGCTCAACCTATCGCGGACAAAAAGTCGGAACCTTCGGCGATCTCGCGACCGTCAGCTTTTATCCTGCTCACCACATCACCATGGGCGAAGGCGGGTGCGTCTTGACCGACAAGCCGCTGCTGCGCACGCTGGTCGAATCCTTTCGCGACTGGGGACGGGATTGCTGGTGCGCTCCTGGTAAAGAGAATACCTGCGGCAAGCGTTTCGACTGGCAAATGGGAGAGTTGCCGCACGGCTACGATCACAAATACATCTATTCGCACGTTGGCTATAATCTCAAAGCCACCGACATGCAGGCGGCCGTGGGCGTTGCGCAGTTGAAGAAATTGCCGGCGTTCATCGACGCGAGAAAGCGCAATTTTGCATATTTGCAGGCCGGGCTCCGCGACAAGAACGGCGACGCGCACTTCATTCTGCCGGAAGCAACTCCGAATTCCGATCCCAGCTGGTTTGGATTTCCGCTTCTGCTGCGCGAGACGGCTCCCTTCTCACGGCATGCTCTTATGGAGTTCCTGCAAGGCAGAAAGATCGCGACTCGCCAGGTGTTCGGCGGTAACCTCATTCGGCAACCTGCATATGCCGGCCTCAACTATCGCGTCGTCGGCGATCTGGCAACCAGCGACCGCGTGATGAATCAGGCTTTCTGGGTTGGCGTGTACCCCGGACTCACGCCGTCCATGTTGGATTACGTTTTGGAATCGATCGACGAAATCGCGTCAAAAGGAGTACTTTCCGATGCCGCAAGAAAATAATAAGAATTCCTCCCCGCTTCCGGAGGTTCGGCTGGGCTCCAAGGTGGTCGGCCCCGGAAGACCTTGTTACGTGGTCGCCGAAATCGGAATCAACCACAATGGAGATATCGATCTCGCCAAGAAGCTTATCAACGTAGCCTTGGGCGCCGATTGCGACGCTGTGAAGTTTCAGAAGCGGACCATCGATGTCGTCTACACGCCGGAGGAACTGGCAAAGCCCCGGGAAAGCCCTTTTGGCGCCACCAACGGCGATCTCAAGCGCGGCCTCGAATTCGAACTCGAAGAGTATCGGGAAATCGACCGCTATTGCCGCGAGGT
>Ga0187879_10003001_pt1 | contig 11350 bp, 11 predicted proteins | sample June2016WEW_19_1_FD_132423 | JGI IMG/M metagenome (GOLD analysis project Ga0187879, IMG submission 132423) | Peatland microbial communities from SPRUCE experiment site at the Marcell Experimental Forest, Minnesota, USA - June2016WEW_19_10 | ecosystem: Environmental > Terrestrial > Soil >... | reverse complement strand
CATCGCCCTCGAGCCGCAGAGCGGAAGGATTCGCGCGATGGCCGGTGGACGCGACTACCGCTCAAGCCAGTTCAATCGGGTTACTCAGTCCAAACGTCAGCCCGGTTCGGTCTTCAAGCCGGTTACCTACCTGGCGGCCTTCGACGAGACCCTGTCGGGAGGAGCGGAGAAGTTCCTGCCGACTACCTATATCGAGGACGCGCCCTTCACCTGGCAGTACGGCGACATGAGCTGGACGCCGAATAACTATCGCGACCGCTTCTTCGGCCACGTCACGCTGGAGTTCGCGCTCGGCGAGTCGCTCAATTCCGCGACCGCGCGGCTGGCTAACAGCGTCGGACTGGATCGAATCCGCGCGATGGCGTCGAAGCTCGGCTTTGGCGACTTGCCGGCCTACCCGTCGATAGTGCTGGGCGGAATCGAAGTCTCACCGATGCAGGTCGCGCGCGCGTACGCCATAGTTGCCAACGACGGAATGGAAATCCAACCTTACGCGGTTACCGCCGTGGTCGATGAAAACAACAAGGTAATCGAAGGTCACGAACTCGCCGCCGAACAGGTGATTTCGCCGCAGCTCGCGTACATGATGCAGTTCATGCTCGAAAACGTGATCAATCACGGCACCGGCGCGGGCGCGCGCTCGATGGGTTTCACGCGGCCGGCGGCGGGCAAGACCGGCACCACCAACGACGCCAAGGACGCATGGTTCGCAGGCTTTACGCCCAATCTGCTGACAGTGGTCTGGACCGGATTCGATCAAAAGGAAGTGCTTGGGTTGACGGGCGCACAGGCTTCGCTGCCGGCGTGGACCGCTTTTATGAAAGCGGCGACCGCGGCGCGCCCGGCGCTCGATTTCACCGCTCCGCCGGGAATCGTCGAGGTGAAAATCGATCCAACTACCGGTTATAAAGCGACACCATATTGCCCGGTGACGATGATGGGCGTGTACCCGCAAGGGATGGCGCCGACTGAGGACTGCCCGTATCATACTGCGGCGACGGCGCTGTCGGCCGACCACGCGATGCATGAGGCGCCCAATCCCGTTGCCGATCCCAATGACTAGTTCGCGATGATGCGACTCGGCCCATTCGCTTTTGCAGTATTTCTGTCGATGCTGCCGATTCCCGCGATCGCATCGCAGCGCCAACCAACGCTCGTCGCGAGGCTCGAAGAGGAATCGATTCCGGCGCAGGATCTTGCGGCGCCGAGTCCGGCGGCGGCGCCATCTACCGGCGAGTCGCCGTCTCCCGGCGCCGACACAAATCCCGATTCCGGCGAGTGGAGCGCCGCGCCGGCTGGGGAGCCGACGACCGCCGAAAGCCAGGCGCCGATACCCAATCCATCGCCCGCTGCGCAGCCTCCCGCAGCAGCGCCGACCGATATCGCGCCGGCGATCGACGTCGGTTCGATCGCGACAACGCCCCAAATCAGCGACTCGTCGCTGGCGCCATTGATCGATGCAGCGCCAACTCCCGCTCGCGCCGCATCCTTGAGAATCACCGAGCAGCAGCGCGTCGAACTCGAGCAGGGGCACACCGACGACGCGATTCGCGAGCTGGCGCACGCGATTTCGATCGATCCGAGCAACTCGTACGCATACTTCTACCTCGGGCGCGCGTACGTCACGCGCAAGGACTATACGCAGGCGCAGACCTTCTTCAAGCGCGCGGAAATCGGGCTCGCATCGGATTCCGCGTGGCTCGGCGAAATCTACGCGTTCGAAGGACTCAGTCTCGAGGAGTCGGGTAAATCCGCCGAGGCCGCCGCCGCCTATCAGAAGGCTCTCGCCGCGGCTCCGGGCAACCTGACTGCGCGCGTCGGCGTCACGCGCCTGGCCGGGTCCGTGCCTGCCGATGCCAACCCGGCGCCGGCGCCGGATCTCGATCAGCCCGCGCCCGCGGAACCGCCGGCTGCGCCACCGCCGCCCGCATCGCCACCTGCTCCCGCAGACTGAATGCGATGCTGATACTCGGAATTGAATCTTCGTGCGACGACGCTGCCGCCGCGGTGCTCGAAACCACCGCCCCGGGCATCGCCGACATTCGCTCGAGCACGGTCGCCAATCAGGACGACATCCATCGCGCTTACGGCGGTATCGTTCCCGAACTCGCGTCGCGCAATCACGTCGTCACGATCGGGCCGGTCATCGAGCGCGCGCTGGACGCGGCGGGATGCCGGCTCGCGGACCTCGAGGGAATCGCAGTCACGCGCGGCCCGGGCCTGGTCGGCTCGTTGCTGGTCGGCTTGATGTTCGCCAAGGGGCTGGCGCAGGCGAGCGGCGTTGCGATGGTTGGCGTGAATCATATCGAGGGCCATCTGCTGGCTCCGCTGCTCGAAAATCGCATCGCGATGCCGTACCTGGCGCTGGTCGTATCCGGCGGTCACACTGCGCTGTTCGCGGTCGAGGATTTCGGGCGCTACCGCCGGATCGGATGCACTCGCGACGACGCTGCCGGCGAGGCGTTCGACAAAGTCGCCAAGCTGATGGGACTGGGCTATCCGGGCGGCCGGGCAATCGACGAGATGTCGCACCGGGGAAATCGAAAGCGCGTGCGAATCCCGCGCGCCCACGTCAAGGGAGCGCCGATGGATTTCAGTTTCAGCGGGGTGAAGACCGCGGTCGCAACTATTCTGGCCAGCGAGGATGGCCGCGCCGAGCGGCCCGAGGATCTCGCCGCGAGCTTTCAGGAAGCCGTCGTCGATATGCTGGTGAAGCCGACCATCGCCGCCGCGCGCGAGTTGGGCGCGGATACGATCGCGCTGACCGGCGGCGTCGCGGCAAATTCGAGATTGCGCGAACGGCTGGCCGAGGCAGCGGCGGCAGATGGGCGCCGGCTGGTCGCACCCGCGCTGAAATATTGCACCGACAATGCGGCGATGATCGCGCTCGCGGGCAGCTACCGTCTGATCCGCGGCGAGCGCGACCCGCTCAGCATCGAAGCGGAGGCCAATCTCGCGCTTTGAATCCGGAGCAGATGACGATCGCACGAAAATCTCACGCGCGCCGCAAACTCAAGGCGGCCAACAGCAGCGGCGGCGGAATTGAAACGCCGTCGCGTCCCGCACCGGCACTGGCCAGAGCCGGCGTGCGGCCGTCAAAATCGCGCGGCCAGAATTTCTTGACCAGCGGCGCCGTCGCCGATCGAATCGTCGCCGCGGCGGAGCTGTCCGAATCGGACCCGGTAGTCGAGATAGGCCCCGGGCTGGGCATCCTGACCGAGAAAATCGCGGCGCGGCCGCTACGTTCGCTGACGCTCGTGGAACTCGACCCGCGCCTCGCGGTTCGGCTCCGGGAGCGCTTCGCAGACAGCAGTGACGCGAACGTTCGCGTGATCAACGCCGACTTTCTTGCGATCGATTTCGCGGCACTCGTCACCGATTCACCGGTCAAGGTAATCGGCAATCTTCCGTTCAATGTCGCGGCGGCCATCCTGCGCCGGCTCAGCGACAACGCGCGCATGATTTCGAGAATGGTCCTGATGTTTCAACGCGAGGTTGCCGCGCGGATTCGCGCAGTGCCCGGCGACGAGGCCTATGGCGCGTTGAGCGTCTTCAACGCGCTGTACTGGAAGATCGATCTGCATTTCAGCGTCGCCGCCGGCAGCTTCCATCCGCGTCCCAAAATCGACGCCGAAGTTCTCGCTTTCACGCCGCGGGCGACCTCGTCGTTTGCGGCTGGAAACGAAGACGAACGCGACGTGCTCGAAACCGTGCGCGCCTCGTTCTCCGCGCCGCGCAAGACGATTCGCAACGCGCTCAGCCATGCGATTGGAATCGACAGCCCGCGGATCGCGCGCGTGCTCGAACGCGCGGCGATCGATCCGGGCACACGCGCCGAGAAGCTCGGCGTGCCCGATTTTCTAAGACTCGCGCACGCGCTGCGGGTTGAATTGTCCGGCAGGATCGTCATCCGCGATGCCTGAACTGCCGGAAGTCGAATCGCTGCGCCGGATACTCGTTCGCACCGCCGTCGGCAGAACGATCGTGAGTGTTCGAATCGGCGAGAAACGGCTGCGCCGCGGCGTCAGCGTGGATTTTGCCGCGGCGATTGCCGGTCGGCAAATCGTGAAACTATCGCGCCGCGCCAAGTATTTGATCGTCGAGCTCGACGGCGACGACGTGATGCTGGTGCACCTCGGGATGTCCGGCAGTCTGACTCATCGCCACGAAGGCTTTTGCGCCAACGACTTCGATCCGCGCCACGACCATCTCGAATTCTCGCTCGACGACGCCTCGCGCCTGGTTTACAACGACCCGCGGCGCTTCGGCATGGTCCGTCTCGTCCAGCGCGCCGCGCTGGCTTCCACAGCAGAGTTGAAGAGTCTCGGCCCCGAGCCGTTGTCGCGCGAATTCAACGCTGACTATCTCGCCGCGAAGGCCCGCGGCCGGGCGGTGGCGATCAAGAGCCTGATGATGGATCAACGAATTGTCGCCGGTATCGGCAATATCTACGCATCCGAGATTCTATTTCGCGCCGGCGTGCGTCCCGCGCGACGGGCTGGCCGCGTGACGCGAATCGAGCTCGAAAAAATCGCGGCCGCCGTACCGGTTATCCTGCGCGCCGCGATCGGCAGCAACGGCACCACCTTTCGCAGCTACCGCGATTCACGCGGACAGCCCGGGCGATTCGCCGCGCGCTTGCGAGTGTACGGCCGCGAGGGGAAACCGTGCTACACATGCTCGACGCCGATCAAAAATGTGATCGTGGGCCAGCGCGCCAGCTTCTATTGTCCCAAATGCCAGCACTGACCTCGAGTCAATCCTCGGCGCTCGAAGGTGTATCAGGACTCATGATGCAGCGACTGATCAAGGCCACTTACGATTTGACGATCGATCTCTGTGCCGCTCAACGTTGACGCCGCGTATGTTATGCTGACGCCATGACACTCGACATGCCCACCGGAATCGGCGCCGCAATTGCGTTCCTCTTCGGCGCGAGCGTCGGCAGCTTCGTTTGCGTGGTTGCGTATCGGCTCCCCCGCGATCTTTCGATCGTCACGCCGCGCTCATTTTGCGAGAGTTGCGAGCGCGCGATTCCATGGTGGGCGAACATCCCGATTCTCGCCTACATTGGATTGCGCGGGCGGTGCCTGATGTGCGGCGCGTCGATTCCGTTCCGCCATTTTCTCGCCGAATTCGGACTCGCCATCATCGCCCTTTATCTCTACTTCGCCTTTCCGATCCCCGACGCGTTCGCGCGCTTCGTACTATGCGCCGCGTTGTGGGTCGTCGCGATCGTCGACTACGACTGGCGAATAATTCCGAACATGATTACCTGGCCCGGGACACTGATTGGATTCATCGCCGCGGCGCTGATGATGCCGGAGGTCGGCTGGAAGAGTTCGTTGATCGGAATCGCGGTGGGCGGCGGCGTCCTGTGGGGCACCGGCTATTTCTACCAACTCGTGCGCGGGCGCGAGGGTGTGGGCCTGGGCGATGTGTGGCTGCTGGGGATGGTCGGTGGATTTCTCGGCTGGCCGGGAGTTTTCTTCACTTTGTTTTTCGGTTCGGTGATCGGCGCGATCGGCGGAATCGCGTTCGCGCTCAGCGGCGGCGGCGCCGCTTCACCCGCTCCGCTGGGCGACCCCGTGACCGATCCGGAGGAAGCGGACGTCTCGATTCTGCGCACCGAAGTTCCGTTCGGTCCGTATCTGGCGCTGGCCGCCGGCGTCTTCGCGCTCTTTCAGCCGCAACTGACGCGCTGGTATCTTGGCGGATAAGGACGCGCAACGTTCCAATCCAGCTAACTGATGGCAGCCGGGGTATTCATCACGCTCGAAGGCGTCGAAGGAAGTGGCAAGACCACCCAGGCCGCAATCCTGGGCGACGCGCTGCGCAAGGGCGGGCGGCGCGTAACGGTCACCCATGAGCCGGGCGGCACGCGCGCCGGCGAAACGATTCGCGCGATTTTTCTCGATCCCGCGGTTTCGCTCGACGTAGCCGCGGAACTGCTGCTGGTCCTTGCCGATCGCGCGCAGCACGTTCGCGAAAAACTCCGGCCCGCGCTCGCTGCCGGCGGGATCGTAATTTCCGACCGCTATTCGGATTCGACCACCGCCTACCAGGGCCACGGCCGCGGCTTCGATCTCAAACTGCTCGGCGAACTGAACCGGCTCGCCAGCGACAACGTGACGCCCGACCTGACTATCGTGCTGGACCTGCCCGTCGAGACCGGTCTCGAGCGCACCCGCGTGCGCGCAAAGGGCACCGGCCGCGGCTCCGACCGCTTCGAGGGCGAGCGCGCCGACTTCCATCGCAGAGTGCGCGACGGTTTTCTCGCGATCGCGAAGGCCGAGCCCGCGCGGGTCGTCGTGATCGACGCCGACCGTCCGGTTGCCGCGGTCACCGCCGACATCCGCCACGCGGTGGACGAGATGCTCGCGCGCCGATGACTCAATCGCCATGCCCATAACTTCGATCCTTGGCCATCGCGAAGTCGCAAGCCGGCTGCTCGCCGAATTGCGCAGCCGTCCCTCGCACGCCTATCTCTTCTCGGGCCCGCACGGCGTCGGTAAAGCGTTGGTCGCAACCAGCCTCGTCCACGCCACGATGTGCGAGCGATCGCCCGGCGAGAATTTCTGCTGCACTACCGCGCGATGCGCCGTCCGCATCGCGCCGCAGACCGAGCGCACGCGCGCGCGCGCCGCCGATGCGGACGCGGCGCGATGCGACTGCTGTTCTGCATGCGTGCAAATCGCGACCGGGGTGCATCCGGATTTCAGCTACCTGTCGCGGCCCGTTGGCCGCACCGAAGTTCTGATCGACCAGGTACGCGAACTGATTGCGCGGTTGGGAATCCGGCCGTCGCGATCATCGGTTCGCATGGCAATTATCGACGACGCCGAGACCCTCAATATCCCCGCGCAGAACGCGCTGCTGAAGACGCTCGAAGAGCCGCCCGGCCACGCAATCATCATCATGGTATCGGCCAGCGAACGCGCCCTGCTCGACACCGTCCGCTCGCGCACGCGCACGGTCAGATTTCCCGCGCTCCAGACCGCCGATCTCGAGGCTATCCTTGCCGCGCATGGCGTCGAGGATAAAGCTCGCGCCAGTGCGCTTGCGTTGCTGGCTCGCGGCAGCGCTGCAAATGCGATCGCACTCGCCGACGGTGACGAACCGCCGATGAAGGAACTGCTCGACGCGCTGCGCACCGCAAAATCGATCGATTTCGCCGGCGCGCAGTCTCTCGCCCAGGAATTCTTCGCCAACCGCGACGCCGCCGCCGGCAATTTCGAGCTGCTCGCAAGACTGCTCGAAGAAATACTATGCTACAAACTGCTGAAGGCCGATTTCGTGGCGTTTGCGCCCGAGTCCAGGCCGCAATTGGCAAGCCTGGCGGATAGTCTCGATGTCGATGCGATCGTGAAATGTATCGACGCGGCAGTACGCGCCGTCGAAGCGGTCGAAGCGAACGCCAATCCTCGGCTGCAGGCTGAGAATTGGTGGACTATCGCCGGCCATGCGATGCGGGGTGAGTAGAAGATAGTGGCTGACATCGATCCGTTTGAAGGCTCGCAACCAACTGCGAAAATCGTCGCCGTCAGTCTCCAGCAGACCGGCCATCTGTACAATTTTCTGGCCGGCGACCGGCCGCTGCGCCGCGGCGAGCGCGTGCTGGTCGAAAGCGAAGACGGCGCCCGGCTCGGCACCGTCGAGATCGAGCCGCACGAACCCGCGCAAACGATCGACCTTTCCGGGCTGCGTCCGATCATCCGCCTTGCTGCCGAGAGCGACTTCCACGCCGAACGGGAAACCCTCTCGCGTGAGGCGCACGCGCGCCGCTTGTGCGTCGAGCGCATTCGCGAGGCCCGCATCCAGATGAAGCTCGTCAGCGCCGACTACACGCTGGACGGGCGCAAGGTCGTCTTCTATTTCGTCGCCGAGGGCCGCGTCGATTTCCGCGAGCTGGTCCGCGATCTCGCCAACACGCTGCGGGTTCGCGTCGAGATGAAACAGATTGGCGCCCGCGATGAAACCAAAGTCACGGGCGGGATGGGTCCCTGCGGACGCGAGCTATGCTGCTCGAGCTGGCTGCGCGACTTCGAGGCGGTCACGGTCAAGATGGCGCGCGAGCAGGGCCTCGCGCTGAACCCGTCGCGGCTGGCCGGGATGTGCGGGCGGCTGAAATGCTGCCTGCGCTACGAATACGCCAGCTACGTCGAACTCAAGCGCGCGCTGCCCAACGTCGGCAAGCGCGTGCAATGCGTCAAGGGCGACGGCCGAGTGGTTCGCCAGAACACGCTGAAGCAGACAGTGCTGGTGCAGCGCGATGAAGACGGTGGAGTCGTCGAAGTGACCCTCGAAGACCTGGTCACCTCACGCCCGCAGTAGCAAGCGTCCTTACCGCCTCACGTCCCGGCGCGCCCGCGCATCTTCAGCTCCCAAAGCTGTACGCGCCACCGCGTTCCAGCGCTTTCTTGTAGGCAGGCCGCTCGTGCAAGCGCTTGATCCACGCGTCGAGGTTGGGATATTGCGCGCGCTTGCCGAACGCGCCGGCGATCTCGCCTACGAAGCTCATCTGGATGTCAGCGCCGGTCAGGGTGTCTCCCACAATGAACTGCCGGCCCTTCAAAGCGCCGTCGATGTACCCGAGGTGATTGGCAATCTCGCTCTCGATGCGCGGCGTCAGCGGCGCCGCCGCTTCACCCAGGCGCGTGACATAAAGGTTGAGCATCAGCGGCAGCATCGCCGAGCCCTCGGCATAGTGCATCCACTGCACGTACTCGTCATACGCCGGACTGTCGGGCGCGGGCTGCAGGCGGCCGCCGCCGTGACGGCGTATCAGGTAGTCGATTATCGCGCCTGATTCGATGATGGTCCGATTGCCATCGGTGATAACCGGTGACTTGCCCAGCGGATGAACCTTCTTCAATTCCGGTGGCGCAAGCCGGGTTTGCGCATCGCGCTGGTAGCGCTTGATCTCGTAGGGCAGGCCGAGTTCTTCCAGCAGCCAGAGAATACGTTGTGAGCGGGAATCGTTGAGGTGATGGACGACAATCATGCGGCTATTCCTCCGTGCGGAGCATTATCTACGCAGTCGCAGCTTAACTCCACCCGCATCTTCTCCTGACTCAGGTGCAGGGCTGAGCCCTGCTCGCGTGGCGCCGAGTCTCCCGCTATTCTCGATCTCCTGATGGCAAACCGCATCCACATCACGAGCGCGATCATCTACAGCAACGGCCCGCCCCATGTCGGCCATGCCTACGAAATGCTGGCGACCGACGCATTCGCGCGTTTTCAGCGCCGCAAGCTCGGCGCCGCCAACGTCACCTTCCTCACCGGCACCGACGAGCACGGCGACAAAAACAAGCGCGCCGCCGACGCGATCGGACTTCATCCGAAGGCGTTCGCCGACAAAATCAGCGCGCTGTTCCGGCAAGGATGGGCCGGGCTGGACATCAGTTACGATATCTTTGTCCGCACCACCGACCCGGTGCATGAGGCGTTCGTGCAGAAGATGCTCGCGCGCACTTACCAGTCCGGCGACATCTACTTCAAGGACTACGAAGGCCTCTACTGCGTCGGATGCGAGCGCTTTTACACGGAGAAGGAACTGCTGCCCGGCAACATCTGCCCGGTGCACAATCGGCCCGCCGAGCCTATCAAGGAAGGCAACTATTTTCTGAAGCTCGAGAAATACCGCGAGGCTATCCGCCGCAACATCGAGAAAAATCCCGATTTCATCCGGCCCGAGCGCTATCGCAACGAGGCGCTCCGGATGCTCGACGAGCCACTCGAGGATCTTTGCATCTCGCGTCCCAAGGCGCGCCTCGATTGGGGTATCGCGCTGCCGTTTGACGACAAGTACGTCACCTACGTCTGGTACGACGCGCTGTGGGCCTACATGAGCGAGCTGCCTGACACGGACGACGCATCGTTGACCGCAATCATCCCGGTCACCGAACACTTTATCGGCAAGGACATCCTCAAGACGCACGCGGTGTACTGGCCCGCGATACTGCTGTCGGCCGGCTTGCCGCTCTATCGCCATCTGAACGTTCACGGATTTATGAATTTCGGCGGCGCGCGGCTCTCGAAGAGCTCGGGCAACATCGAGGATCCGGTCGCCTACCAGCAAACTGTCGGCCCCGACGCTTTGCGGTTCTTCATCTTGCGCGAATTCACCTACGGGCTGGACGGCGATTTCAGCGAAGAGCGCGTGATCGATCGCTACAACTCGGACCTGGCCAACGATCTGGGCAATCTGACCAGCCGCGTGCTCTCGATGGCGGCGCGATACTCCCAGGGCGCGATCGCGGCGGCGCCGGCCGGCACCGCCGCGGGCTCAGGCGGCGACCCGCTCGACGTTGCGCTCGCCGAGACGTTCGCCTCGGTACCGGCGCGGGTCGCGCCGCTGGTCGAGGAACTCGCGTTCAATCGCGCTCTGGAAGCCATCTGGCAGGCGCTCGACGCGGCCAACAAGTATATTGTCGCGACCTCGCCGTTCACGCTCGCCAAGGATCCCGCCAATCTACCGCGCGTCGCGCAAATCCTGGCCAACCTGGTCGAGGGATTGCGCGTCGTCGCCGATACGCTCGAGCCGTTCATGCCGGTAGCGTCGAAAAAGATTCTCGGCCTGCTCAATGTCGATGAGAAACTCGCGCGCGCGCCATATGGAGACGGTATCAAGCCGGGGCATCGCGTAAATCCGACGACGCCGCTGTTCCCGCGCATCGACAAGAAAGCCCGCATCTGATTCGGAACCCACGCTCAATTTCAGCGATTAGAACTCGAATTCGGGCTTAAACTTTGCGTTTGCGTTAAGTCTGGCGCGAATGCGAGTCTAAACGAGCCAATACGAGTCCGACGTAGGAAGGCAAAAATGGCAACTCCGGCGAGGATGCATGGGGCGCATCTGTGGTTGTTGGTCGCGTCGTTCGCTTTGGTTCTCCTGGCTAAACCATCGATAGCAAGCGCCAGCGCCGAGCATCCGACGCAACCTCCGCCCGCGACGATTCGTCTGCCGGGCCACATGCTGCCCGCGCTGTCGAAGGCAACCATTGTTCCTTCGAGCGCCAGAGCCGAAAACCAGCGCATCACGCTGACGCTCGTGCTCAAGCGCGACGACCAGGCCGGCTTCGAGCGCTTTCTGCACGACGTCTACGAGCCCAAGTCACCCAGCTTTCATCGCTTCCTGACTCAGCGACAGATTGCCGATCGCTTCGGCCCGAGCCGCGCCGATTACGATTCCGTCCTGCGCTGGATGAGATCGAAGGGATTCAAACTTGAGCGCGGCTCGAAGAATCGCTTGACGCTCACGATGCGCGGCACACGCGCGGATGCAGAGCGCGCGTTCGACGTGCGGATCGCGGACTATCGCATCGGTGGCCGGACTTTTCGCGCTAAT
>Ga0187879_10002999_pt1 | contig 11352 bp, 14 predicted proteins | sample June2016WEW_19_1_FD_132423 | JGI IMG/M metagenome (GOLD analysis project Ga0187879, IMG submission 132423) | Peatland microbial communities from SPRUCE experiment site at the Marcell Experimental Forest, Minnesota, USA - June2016WEW_19_10 | ecosystem: Environmental > Terrestrial > Soil >... | reverse complement strand
AGGGAAATGGAGCGCCAAGAAGGGGAAGACAGCAGTAGCTAGTAGCCTGCGCGCGGTGCGATGGCACACCATAGGGGTAGAGCGTCTGCCGGCTGACGCCCACGAGCTTGGCGTAGGTATCTCCAGCTGACCGACCAAGCTCCGCACCGCGAGGGGACGGATCGGCTCCCGTCAACCGGTCCGGCAGCGCAGCTCGCGCACGCTGTCGCTGCCGAGCGCAGCGTTCAGGCGGGGGATCAGCGCGCCGGCCATGAGGTCGAGCTCCTGCGCCCACACGGCGGCGGCGCACGTGACCGTGAGCACGCCGTCGCGCTCGGCGGTGGGGCGCGCGGAGGCGGCGATCGCGGGCCCGACGGTCGCCTCCCAGACCTCCTGCACGCGCGCGAGCGTGCTCGCCGGCGCGAGCGCTCCCGTGAGCTCCCGCAGGACGCTCGCCAGTGGCCGCGGGGCGGCTCTGCTCACGCGGCGATCGCCTCCTGCAGGATCGCGCCGGGCGATATGCGCAGGCGCGTCACGGCGGCGTCCATCGCGCCGGGGACATGGGCGAGGTCGGTCGTGGCGATGACGCTCTGACCACCCGTGCGCAGCTCGCACGCGAGCAGCTCGCGGCGCTCGGCGTCGAGCTCGCTCATGACGTCGTCGAGCAGCATCAGCGGCATCCGGCGCCGTTCCTCTGCGAGCACCGCGCGCTCGGCGAGCAGCAGCGCCAGCAGCGCCAGGCGCTGCTCGCCCTGGGAGCCATACACGCGCAGCTCGCGACCGTCGCGCAGGATCGCGAGCTCGTCGCGGTGCGGGCCGTGACCGGAGAAGCCCCGCTCGAGGTCGCCCGGCAGGCGCTCGCGCAGCTCCGCCATGTACTCCTCCTCGTCGGCGGCGCGCGAGCGGGGCCGGTACTCGAGCACGGCCTCGCCGCTGCACCCCAGCTGCGCCGCGCGCTCGGCGAACGGCCCGGCGAGCAGGGCGATCGCCGCCGCGCGGTGGGCGCGCAGCTCGAGCGCCCTGCCGGCCAGCTCGCGGTCCCACGTCGACAGCGTCGCGTCGGACGCGCGGCCCGAGCGGATGCGCCCGAGCAGCGCGTTGCGTTGGGCGAGCACCCGCGAGTACTGCCGCCGCGCGTCCGCGCGGGCCGGCCAGATGGCCGCCACGACCTGGTCGAGGTGGGCTCGGCGGAGGGCCGGCGGGCCTTTGAGAAGCTCCAGCCGATCGGGCAGGAAGACGCTCACGAGCGGCCTCGTCTCGACGTCGAGCAGCCGCTCCACCGGCGCTCCGTCGGCGGTCATGCGCTTGACCGGCTGCGTGACGGAATGCCCGCCCGCCCCCTGCGTGCCGAACCCGACCGTCAACTCGTGCGCGTCGACGCCGTCGGCGAGTCGCACGGCCACGCGGGTCGCCTGCGCTCCGAAGCGCACGAGCTCGCGCTCGTTGCGCGTGCGCGGCGAGCGCGCGGTACAGCCGTAGTACAGCGCCTCCAGCAGGTTCGACTTGCCCGCCCCGTTGGGCCCGTGGACGACGGTCAGGCCCTCGCCGAGCGCCGCCTCCGCGCGGGCGTACGTGCGAAAGTCGCGCAGCTGCACGCTGAGCACGCGCACTGTCCCACCTCAGACGTTCAGGCGGATGGGCATGATGAGGTATACGAAGTCGCCGCTGTCGGGGGATTCGATCAGCCCCGGGCGCAGTGGGCTGATCAGCTTCAGCACGAGCTCCTCGGACTCGATGCTCTCGAGCCCGTCGCGCAGGAACTCGGGGTTGAAGCCGATCTCGAACGGCTCGCCGTGGAAGGGGACGGGGATCGCCTCGCTGGCCTCGCCGACGTCGGGGGTCTGCGCGGAGACCGTCAGCGTGCCCTCGCTGAAGCTCAGGCGCAGCGGCGCGTTCTTCTGCGCCAGCAGGCTGATGCGGCGCACCACGTCGGTCACCTCGGCGCTGGAGAGCCGCAGCTCGTGCTCGACCGACTCTGGCAGCAGCTGGCGGTAGTTGGGAAACTGGCCGTCGATCAGGCGCGAGGAGAGCACCACGTCGCCGAGCTCGAACACGGCCTGGTTCTGCCCGACGCTCACGGCGATCGTCTCGCTCGGCGCCGACTGCGCGATGCGGACGAGCTCCTGCAGCGCCCTGGCCGGAACGTTCGCCTCGAGGCTCCCCTGCAGCGGCGATGCCAGCGCGGTCTCCTTGACGCTCAGCCTGTAGGAGTCGGTCGCGACCATGCGCAGCTCCTGCCCGGATGCTGACATGAGGATGCCGGTGAGCACCGGGCGCGTCTCGTCGCGCGAGGCGGAGCGGGCAACGCGGTTGACGGTCTGCACGAACGCCTCCGCCGGCAGCACGACACGCGTGTCGTGCGACGGCGGGGGCAGTGACGGGAAGTCCTCGGCGCGCAGCGTGCGCAGGTGGAAGGTCGTGGGCCCGCAGATGATCTCCACGTCCTGCTCGGCGCTGCGCAACTCCATCGTCAGCGTCTCCGACGGCAGCGAGCGCGCGACATCGAGCAGCAGGCGGGCCGGCAGTACGACGGACCCGGGCCGGGCCACGTCGGCGTTGAGCGGCACGCGCAGGCCGATCTCCATGTCGGTCGCGAGCAGCTCGGGGTTGGAGTCGGCGGGCGCAGAGATCATCACGCCGGAGAGCGCCTGGACGGCGCTGCGGGAGGATGCGACGCGGGTTGTGGTCTGAAGCTGCGCGAGTAGATCGGCGGCGGAAAGAGAGAGCTTCATGAATACGTCTTCGGGTGAGGGTCAGTATCAGTAGGGGTTGTGGATATGTGGATTTGGCGTGGATGCAGGGGAACGCGGGTGGTGCCCGGTGCAGAGGGCTGTGGACGGATCGGGCGAAGTCTCTCAGGATGACCGGTCGGCGGTGTCGTGGGGGTCATGGCTGTGCGCAGTCGAGCGCCTGGCGCAGCTTCTCCACAGCCTCGCGGGTGATGTCGTCCTCGGCGATGCGCGCCGACGTGCGCCGCCACGCGTGCAGAACGGTGGTGTGGTCGCGCCCGCCGAACTGGCGCCCGATGGCCGGCAGCGACTCGCCCGTGAGCTCGCGGGCGAGATACATGGCGAGTTGTCGGGGTCTGGCGATGCGCGCGGCTCGGGCGGGTGAGAGGAGCTCGTCGGGGGAGACGCCGAAGTGCTCGCACGCGGCCGCCTGTATCTCGGCGACGGTGCGCGTGCGCTGCCAGGGGGAGGCGCTGCGCGGGTAGAGGCTGTCGAGAACCTCGCGTGCGAGCTCGGCGGTGAGGGGCCTGCCGGTGAGCGAGCTGTAGGCGACCACGCGGATGAGAGCGCCCTCGAGGGCGCGTACGTTGGACGTGACCTGTTCGGCGATCACCGGCAGCGTGCGCTCGTCCGCGAGCGCGATGCGGTCGTGCTGCGCTCGCTTGCGCAGGATCGCGAGTCGGGTGGCGTAGTCCGGAGGCTTGATGTCGGCGACCAGTCCGGCCGCGAAGCGCTCGCGCAGGCGATCCTCGAGCGCCTGCAGATCGTGCGGCGGCCGGTCGGAGGTGAGCACTATCTGCCGGCCGCCGTCGTGCAGGGCGTTGAACGTGTGGAAGAACTCCTCCTCGGTCTTTGTCTTGCGCTCGAGGAACTGGACGTCGTCGACGAGCAGGACGTCGATGTCGCGAAAGCGGAGCTTGAACGTGTCGATGCCGCCGCCGGCGAGGGCGGCGAGGAACTCGTTGGTGAAGGCCTCGCCGGTCGTGCAGCGGACCGTCAGGCCGTGGTTGTGGGCGACCAGGAGGTTGGCGATGGAGCTGAGCAGGTGGGTCTTGCCGACGCCGGGAGGCCCGCAGATGAACAGCGGGTTGTATGCCTGCGCGGGCAGCTCGGCGACGGTCAGCGCGGCGGCGTGCGCGAGCTGGTTGCAGTCGCCGATGACGAACTGGTCGAAGGTGAGCTTGGGATTGCCGAGAGCCCCCGTCGTCGCGCTGTGGGTGCGCTCGCCCCGGGTGTGCCGTCGAGCGGCGGATACGGACGTTCGCCCGCTGCCGCGCTCGACGGGCTCGCGGGCGAGGCGGTCGTCGGCGCTTGAGTTGGCGGCGACGATCTCGACGTGCGCGCCGTCGCCGAGGACGAGCTCGACGCTGGCCTGGATCACCTTGCCGAAGCGCTCTCGGACCCACCGGCATGCATGCGCCGGGGCTTCGACGAGCAGACGATCGTCGACGAGCTCGGTGGTGCGAAGCGGCTCGAGCCAGATGCGGTAGGTGGGCTCATCGACGACGAGGGCAAGCTGTGCCTGCACCCGCGACCATATTTGCTCGAGCTCTTGGCTCACGGCAGCGCTAGTCCGCTCCTCTCCCAGAGACAGTGCTGATGACTATTCGAAGGAGGGCCCTGGGGCCCGGTCGGGCGACTATACCCAACCTCCACGGACGCTCTCGAGGGGTGCCCGCATTTGGCGGGAAAATCCTGTGATGGCCCACCGGTCCTATACTGCAGGCCGGCATGAAGCGCACCTACCAGCCCAAGAAGCGCAAGCGCGCCCGCGCGCACGGGTTCCGTGCCCGCATGGCCTCGCGCGCCGGGCGGCTCACGCTCAAGCGGCGTCGCGGCAAGGGACGCAAGCGCCTCTCCACCTGAGCGCGGTGGTGGCACGAACCCCGAGGCCGGCGGACGTGCGATGAGACCGCGCTCGGCGGCACGCGGGCGTCTGTCGCGCAGCGCGGAGTTCGAGCGCGTGTACCGTCAGGGCCGCTCGATCGCCAACCGCCATCTGGTGCTGTACACGTTCCCGAACCCGTCGTCGTCGACACCGCGGCTCGGGCTGTCGGTGTCGCGCAAGGTGGGTGGCGCGGTGCAGCGCAACAGGGTCAAGCGGCTGCTGCGAGAGGCGTTTGCGCATGCGGAGGGCGAGCTGCTGCCCGGCCAGGACGTGGTCGTCGTCGCCCGCCCGGCGGCGGGAGAGCTGGCCGAGCGCGAGGGCCTCGCGGGGATGGACGCGTCACTGGCGGAGTTGATCGCCAAGGCGGGCCTGCGCGCGGGCGCGGCGGAGCAGCCGGAGGGAGCTGGGCGGTGAGCTCGTCGGCATCGCACGGCGCGCCGCCGTCGCACGGCGTCGTGCGCTTCGCGCGCATGGTCGCCGTCACGCCGATCGTCGTGTACCAGCGCTTCATATCGCCGGCGATTCCAAGGCGCTGCAAGTACGAGCCGACGTGCTCGCGCTATGCGGTCGAGGGGATCGGCCGGTACGGCATACTTAGGGGCCTGGTGCTCGCGGGGTGGCGTCTTTTGAGGTGCAACCCGTGGAGCCACGGCGGATACGATCCGGTGGAGGCTCAGCGAGTGTTCAGGATCGGGAGTCCGGCCCGGAGTCCCGATAATGCCGGCTGAGCGGGCCCACGGGGCGCAACCCGCAGCCGGCGTACGGCCGCATCGCATCGGCCCCACCCACGCGCCCACCACGCCGACCGCCGAGATCTCCTAGCGCATGCCAATCCTCGCCAACGTGATCCAGGACGCGTTCTCGCCCCTGATCAGCGTCTTCGAAGAAATCATGGTCTTCATCCACGCCCACGTCGTGGGCGGGAGCTGGGGGCTTGCGATCGTCGGCCTGACCGTGTTGATCCGGGCGGTCCTCGTGCCGCTGACCTACAAGCAGCTGAAGTCTATGCAGGAGATGCAGCGGCACGCCCCCGAGCTGAGCGCGCTGAAAGAGAAGTACAAGGACGACAAACAGCGTCAGCAGCAGGAGATGATGAAATTCTACCAGGAGAGAGGAATCAACCCATTGGCATCTTGCCTGCCTCTGCTCCTGCAGCTTCCGGTGTTCGTCTCGCTGTTCTACATGCTGCGGACGGACCTGAAGAAGCACATCTGCGGGCCGGCTCTGACCGCCCACCACATCATCACGTCGAAGGCGATCGAAAAAGCGACGTGCAGCCAGGTGGAACCACACTCGCACGCGGCGAAGTTCCTGTTCATCCCCGACATCACCTCCAAGGCGACCGGGGTGGTGCTCGTGGTGCTGATCGTGCTCTACGTCGGCTCGCAGCTGGCCTCGACGCTGATCGCGACGGCCACCGCCGACCCCAACCAGCGCCGGCTGATGCTGCTGCTGCCGGTCGTGTTCGTCGTGATTCTCTATCGCTACCCGGCGGGGCTGCTGGTGTACTGGATCACGACGAACCTGTGGACGGTCGGCCAGCAGTTCCTCATCCGCCGCCGCCTGCCGCCGCCGGAGAGACCGACGCCCACCGCCAACGGCAAGCCGAGCCGCTCGCTGCGACAGGCGATCGCCGACGCGGCCGGCGGTGCCGCCACGCCCGCTCCCCAGGCGGAGGTCGCCGCCGCGCCCGGCCCGATCTCGACGGGCCCGCCGCCGCCGCGCCCTCCGCGCAAGAAGAAGAAGCGCTCGGGTAGACGGCGATGAGCGACCGGGACGACGATCGCGACGGGGATCTCGCGGAGGCCGATCTCGAGCCGGCGGAGGCGCTGGAGGAGCTGCTCGAGGAGATCGTAGACGGGCTGCGCCTGGAGGCCCACGTCCAGGTCGAGGAGCACGATGGCATCCTCAGCGGCCGCCTCACGGGCGAGGACGTGGGCCTGTTCATCGGCAGGCACGGCCAGACGATCGACGCGGTCCAGCATCTCGCGCAGCGGATCGTCTTCCCCGACGGCCCCTCATCGGTGCGTGTGGTGATCGACGCCAACGGATACCGCGAGCGTCGCGCCGATGCGCTGCGGGCCGAAGCCGACGACGCCGCCGACGAGGCGCTGAGCTCGGGCAAGCCGGTCGAGCTCGACCCGCTGCCGCCGTTCGAGCGACGGATCGTGCACGAGTACCTGCGCGACCGCGGCGACGTGGAGACGCACAGCGAGGGCAACGAGCCCGAGCGCTATCTCGTGGTCACGCCGCTGGCGGGTTGACCGGCACGCGGAACGTTTCACGGGAAACATCCGCCCGCGGGCCCTTGAAGCGATGAGCAATGAGGGGACACCCCTACGGGCGCTTGCCGCGAGCAGAGCTCTGAATGCCGGCCAGCTGTCGCAGCTCGACGCCGTGCTGGCGCTGCTCGAGGCGGATGAGCACGCCCCGACGACGATCCGCGCGCCGGAGCAGGCGGCACGCACGCACGTCGCCGACTCGCTGGTGGCGCTGGAGATCGATGCGGTCGGGGCGGCCGAGCGGATCGCCGACCTGGGCAGCGGCGCGGGCTTCCCGGGCCTGGCGCTCGCGGTGGCGCTGCCGGCGGCGGAGGTCAGCCTCGTGGAGAGCCAGCGGCGCAGGTGCGAGTTCCTGGAGCGGGTGTGCGCGGCCGCGGAGATCGAGAACGCGCACGTGGTGTGCTCGCGGGCGGAGGAGTGGCGCGAGGGCGTCTCGCGCTGCGATGTGGTGACGGCGCGGGCGCTCGCGCCGCAGCCGGTGGTGCTCGAGTATGCGGCGCCGCTGCTGCGGATGGGCGGGACGCTGGTCGACTGGCGCGGCCGGCGCGACGAGGCTGCGGAGGAGGCCGCGCAGCGCGCGGCGGCGTTGCTGGGCCTGAGCAGGGCCGAGATTCGCCGGGTGATCCCGTTCGAGGGCGCGAGCGACCACCATCTGCACGTGTTCGTGAAGACCGGCGAGACGCCGGCGCGGTTCCCGCGGAGGGCGGGGATCGCGCGCAAGCGGCCGCTGGGGGCCTGAGTCGGCGACCGCTCAGGCGGACGTTGCGCCACTTTGGCGTCGATGAGCAGCCGCGCGGAGGCGATCGGCGCTAGCGTGCGGGCGATGGGCACGGTTTACGCGATCGCCAACCAGAAGGGCGGCGTGGGCAAGACGACGACGGCGGTCAACGTGGCGGCGTGCATCGCGGAGGCCGGCTACGAGACGCTGATGGTCGACTGCGACCCGCAGGCGAACGCGACGGTCGGGCTGGGCATCGCGCGCTCGCAGACCCCCGGGCTCTACGAGGTCCTGTCGGGCGCGGCGACGGCGCGGGAGGCGCTCGTCGACACGCCGATTCCGGGCCTGCGGGCGCTGCCGGCGGGCCCGGATCTCGCGGGCGCGAACATCGAGCTGCCGCGGATCGACGGCTACGAGTACCGGCTGCGCGAGTGCCTGGCGCCGGTGCGCGACAGCTTCCGCTACATCCTGCTCGACTGCCCGCCGTCGTTGGGACCGCTGACGGTGAGCGCCCTGGTGGCGGCCGACCGCGTGATCGTGCCGGTCCAGACGGAGTACTTCGCGCTGGAGGGCTTGGCGGGGCTGCTGGAGACGCTCGCGCTGGTGCAGCGCGAGCTGAACCCGGGGCTGACGGTCGCGGGGATGCTGCTGACGATGCACGACAGCCGCACGCGCCTCGGGCAGGACGTGGAGCGCGAAGTGCGCGCGCACTTCCCGGACCTGGTGTTCGACACGGTGATCCCTCGCAACGTGCGCGTCGGCGAGGCTCCCAGCTACGGTCTGCCGGTGACCCACCACGATCCCCACAGCGCCGGCGCGGCGGCGTACTTCGAGCTGGCGAAGGAGGTGGCCGCGCGTGGCTAAGCCGAAACCGGGGATGGGACGGGGGCTGGGCGCGATCCTGTCGGTGTCGGCGGAGGGCGCGCGCCAGGACGGGGAGCAGCTGCGCGAGCTGCCGGTCGAGCTGATCGCCCCCAACCCGAAGCAGCCGCGGCGCCGGTTCGACCAGGAGTCACTGGAGTCGCTGGCGGGGTCGCTGGGCGTGCGCGGGGTGCTGCAGCCGGTGCTCGTGCGCCCCAAGCCGGGCGGCAGCTACGAGCTGGTGGCGGGCGAGCGCCGCTGGCGCGCGGCGCGCATCGCCGGCCTGAAGAGCATCCCGGCGATCGTGCGCGAGCACGAGGACGCCCACGCGCTGGAAGTGGCGCTGGTGGAGAACATGGCGCGCGAGGACCTCAACCCGATCGAGGAGGCGCGCGCGTGCGCGGCGCTGGTGGAGGAGCTCGGCCTCACCCGCGAGGACGTCGGGCGGCGCGTGGGGCGCAGCCGCGTGGCGGTCAGCAACCTGGTGCGCCTGCTGGATCTCCCGGACGAGGCGATCGAGCTCGTGCAGGAGGGCGCGCTCAGCGAGGGCCACGGACGTGCGCTGCTGCTCGCGCACGAGCACGGTGAGCGGCGCAGGCTCGCGCACGAGGCGGCGGAGCAGGGGTGGTCGGTGCGGGTCACCGAAGCGCGCGCGCGCGACAGCAACGCCGAGCCGGAGCGGGGCCCGCTCGCGGACCGCGCCGGCCCCACGCGGCGCGTGCACCCCGACCAGGAACATGCGGCGCGGGAGATCGCGCAGGCGCTCGGCTCGGCGCTGGGGGCGGACGTGCGCGTGAAGCCCACCAGCGACGGCCGCTACAGCGCGCAGCTGTCCTTCGAGACGCCTGAGGAGGCGCTCGAGCTGGCGCAGCGCATCCGGCCCCGCGCGGTGGCGTAGAGGCCGCACGAGCGGTCCCGGCATGGCCGCTCGGCTCATTTTGGGTCGCAAGAGCGCCGCTACGTCGACGCTGTCTTGAAATGCAGACATCGGCGCGCGCGGGTTTGGTGTCTGAGAATCCAGACATTCGGCACAGGTTGCTATGATGTCCGCATATGTCGACATCCGCGGACGCGGATCCCCGCGCTGACTCCCCTCGCCCCGATCAGCCCTTCAGGCTGTACGGCGCCGCGTCGATCGGGCCGGCAATCCGTCACTACCGCGAAGAGGCTGGCCTGACCCAGGAGCAGCTCGCCGACATGGCCGGGCTCAACCGGACTTATCTCTCCGATCTCGAGCAGGGCAAGCAGACCGAGCAGACGCGCCGCATCCTGCGCGTCCTGAAGCTGCTCGGCGTCCGGGCGACGCTGCAGAAGGCAGACTGGTGATGCCGGATCGGCTGGCGATCTGGCTGTACGGCCACGAGGTCGCCGTCGTCGAGGAAGAGCGCAAGAACCGCCTGCGCCTGTCCTACACGGAGGACGCGCTGGCCACATATGCAGGCGGCACGCCGCTGCTGTCGCTCGCGCTGCCGCTCACGCGCGACCGGTACCCCAACGACGCGACGCGTGCGTTTCTCGACGGCCTCCTGCCGGAGGGCGAGCCACGCCGGGCGATCGCGGAGGACCTCAACCTGCGCGCAAGCGACGTGTTCGGGCTGCTCGCTGCTCTGGGCAGGGACTGTGCGGGGGCTCTGGTGATCCAACCGGAGGGCGACCCACCGCCGCCCGCGCCGACGACGCGGACCGCCGAGCCACTCACAGCGGACGACCTCGCGCGGCTGGTCGCGAACCTCCGCAGCGCGCCGCTCGGCGTGGACCGAAACGTCCGGCTGTCCCTGGCCGGCGTCCAGGAGAAGCTGCTGCTCACGCGGATGCCCGACGGCGGCTGGGGTCGCCCCGTCGACGGCACGCCGTCGACGCACATCCTCAAGCCCGAGATCGAGCGCTTCCACAACACCGTCGAGAACGAGGCGTTCTGCATGCGCGTCGCCAAGCACCTCGGGCTCGCCGCGGCGCACGTCGAGACGATCGCCGTCGACGAGCGTCCGGTTCTGGTGGTGGAGCGCTTCGACCGCGTCATCGAGCCCGACGGGACGGTTCATCGCGTCCACCAGGAGGACTTCTGCCAGGCGCTGGGGCTGCCTCCGGACCGTAAGTACGAGCAGGACTCTGGTCCCACGCTCGCCCGCGTCGCGGGGGTCCTTCGGGACGTCGCCGATCCGTCGGCGCCCGCGACGCTCCTGCGCGTGGCCACCCTCAACGTGGCGCTCGGAAACTGCGACGCGCACGGCAAGAACCTCGCGCTGCTGCACACCGAGTCGGGCATTCTGCGGATGGCGCCGCTCTACGACCTGCTGTCGACGCGGCTGTATCCGCTCGACGACAAGCTCGCCATGTACGTGGACAGCGTCCAGAAGGCCGACCGGGTGACGGCAGATCGCATCGTCAACGAGGCCGCGCGGTGGGGCCTCACGAGCGCGAGCGCCGGCGAGGTCGTCTCGGACTTGCTGGATCGCCTGCCGGCCGCCATATCGGCGGCGGCCGATGAGATCGACGGTCTGCCCCCACAACTGCCCGAGCTGGTCGAAGGGACGGTCCAGCGACTGCGGGACTCCCTTGGGCCCATGACCCCCCCTTGACCTCGCGACGGCCGGCGTCGGCGCCCGGCCGTGCTGGCGTGACGGCGGTAAGATGGCCCGCAGTGCGACGCCACGCATGCTGGCGTTTCGGTGCCCGGGCGATTAGCTCAGTTGGTTAGAGCGCTTCTCTGATAAGGAAGAGGTCCCAGGTTCGAGTCCTGGATCGCCCACTCGCGAATTGCCTGCAAATCGGCTGTTTTTGTGGCGGTCGTGAGGTGCTGGCGAGCCCGCGTGGGAGCCTGTTTTCGGCCTTCCGTCCCATTCACCGTCCCAATGGGCGGCGCGTGGCTGGGCACGGAACCCATCACCTACGCCT